>LNAP01009503.1_pt1 | contig 10543 bp, 9 predicted proteins | sample 602601 | NCBI WGS metagenome assembly LNAP01 (sample SAMN02440304, study PRJNA202911) | soil metagenome | biome: Subtropical and temperate rainforests or woodlands; isolation source: soil samples (1 kg each in a 20% v/v slurry with milli Q water) were... ...
CGCCGCGTGCTGCCGCTCAATGATGCGCGCAGTGCCGCCCGAGGCCTGGCAGCGTTGATCGACGGCCTGTGGTTGCGCGGCGCGTTGTCGGGAGATGCTTTCGACACCGAGCAGGCGCAACAGATTGCTTACGAATACATGGATACCCAACTGGCCAAGCGGGTGAGTTAGAGCACACATAAACGCTCAACCACCGAACCGCGCCAGCCACTTAATGCTCTTGCGAGGACTTTATGGCCCGTTTCGAACTGCAAAAACTCTACATCGATGGCGCGTACAGCGACGCCAGCAGCGACGCCACTTTCGAAGCCATCAACCCGGCTAACGGTGAAGTCCTCGCAAAAGTGCAACGTGCTACCAAGGAAGACGTCGAACGCGCCGTCGTCAGCGCCGAAAAAGGCCAGAAAATCTGGGCCGCCATGACCGCCATGGAGCGTTCGCGCATCCTGCGTCGTGCCGTGGAAATCCTGCGCGAGCGCAACGACGAACTGGCCGCCCTGGAAACCCTGGACACCGGCAAGGCCTACTCCGAAACCCGCTACGTCGACATCGTCACCGGCGCTGACGTGCTGGAGTACTACGCAGGCCTGGTACCGGCCATCGAAGGCGAGCAGATTCCGCTGCGCACCACTTCGTTCGTCTACACCCGTCGCGAGCCGCTGGGCGTTGTGGCCGGTATCGGCGCGTGGAACTACCCGATCCAGATCGCCCTGTGGAAATCCGCACCAGCCCTGGCGGCCGGTAACGCGATGATCTTCAAGCCAAGCGAAGTCACCTCGCTGACCACCCTGAAACTGGCCGAGATCTACACCGAAGCCGGCGTACCAAATGGCGTGTTCAACGTCCTGACCGGCAGCGGCCGTGAAGTCGGCACCTGGCTGACCGAACACCCGCGCATCGAGAAAGTCTCGTTCACCGGCGGCACCGATACCGGCAAGAAAGTCATGGCCAGCGCTTCGAGCTCTTCGCTCAAGGACGTGACCATGGAACTGGGTGGCAAGTCGCCGCTGATCATCTGCGACGACGCCCGCCGCCGACACCGCGATGATGGCCAACTTCTACAGCTCCGGCCAGGTTTGCACCAACGGCACTCGCGTGTTCGTACCGGCTCACCTGAAGGCCGCTTTCGAAGCCAAGATCGCTGAGCGCGTTGCGCGCATCCGCATCGGCAACCCGGAAGACGAAAACACCAACTTCGGTCCGCTGGTCAGCTTTGCGCACATGGAAAGCGTGCTGGGCTACATCGCCAAAGGCAAGGAAGAAGGTGCCCGACTGCTGTGCGGCGGTGAGCGCCTGACCGACGGTGAATTCGCCAAGGGCGCATTCGTGGCCCCGACCGTGTTCACCGACTGCACCGACGACATGACTATCGTCCGTGAAGAAATCTTTGGCCCGGTGATGGCGATCCTCTCCTACGAAACCGAAGAAGAAGTGATCCGCCGCGCCAACGACACCGACTTCGGCCTGGCCGCCGGTATCGTCACCAAGGACCTGAACCGCGCCCACCGCGTGATTCATCAGCTGGAAGCCGGTATCTGCTGGATCAACGCCTGGGGCGAATCCGACGCGAAGATGCCGGTCGGTGGCTACAAGCAGTCGGGTGTCGGCCGTGAGAACGGCATCAGTTCGCTGAACAACTTCACCCGCATCAAATCGGTACAGGTCGAGCTGGGCGATTACGTCTCGGTGTTCTAAGGCGACATTCTCTTCGCCTGCGAGACCGCTATCGCAGGCAAGCCAGCTCCCACAGGTTTGGTGTCGAACACCAAATCTGTGGTCACCCCGATCCTGTGGGAGCGTGGCTTGCCCGCGATCGAGTGCGAAGCACTCGCCTGACCATTTTCAAAGAGGGTGCATTCAATGTCCCAAGAATTCGATTACATCATCATCGGTGCCGGCTCCGCCGGTAACACCCTGGCGACCCGTCTGACCGAAGACGCAGGCGTCACCGTCCTGCTGCTCGAAGCCGGCGGCCCCGACTACCGCATGGACTTCCGCACGCAGATGCCGGCCGCCCTGGCGTTCCCGCTGCAAGGCCGTCGCTACAACTGGGCCTACGAAACCGATCCGGAACCACACATGGACGGTCGTCGCATGGAGTGCGGTCGCGGCAAGGGCCTGGGCGGTTCCTCGCTGATCAACGGCATGTGCTACATCCGCGGCAACGCCATGGACTACGACGGCTGGGCAAAATTGCCAGGCCTTGAGGACTGGTCGTACCTGGACTGCCTGCCGTATTTCCGTAAAGCGGAAACCCGCGACATCGGCCCTAACGACTACCACGGTGGCGACGGCCCGGTCAGCGTGACCACGCCGAAAGCCGGCAACAACCCGCTGTTCCACGCCATGGTTGAAGCCGGCGTGCAGGCCGGTTACCCGCGCACCGAAGACTTGAACGGCTACCAGCAGGAAGGCTTCGGCCCGATGGACCGCACCGTGACGCCCAAAGGCCGTCGTGCCTCCACTGCCCGCGGTTACCTGGACGTCGCCAAGAAGCGTTCGACCCTGACCATCGTCACCCACGCCCTGACCGACAAGATCCTGTTCGAAGGCAAGCGTGCAGTCGGCGTGCGCTATCTGGTCGGCGCTGCCGAAGAACGCGTTGAGGTCAAGGCGCGCAAGGAAGTGCTGCTGTGCTCCGGCGCCATCGCTTCGCCGCAGATCCTGCAACGCTCCGGCGTTGGCCCGGCCGAACTGCTGAACAAGCTCGACATTCCGGTGGTCCACGACCTGCCGGGCGTCGGTGAAAACCTGCAGGATCACCTTGAGCTGTACCTGCAATACGCTTGCACCCAACCGGTCTCGCTGTACCCGTCACTGCTCTGGTACAACCAGCCGGCCATCGGTGCCGAGTGGCTGTTCAACGGCACCGGCATCGGCGCCAGCAACCAGTTCGAAGCCGGCGGTTTCATCCGTACCCGTCCGGAGTTCGAATGGCCGAACATCCAGTACCACTTCCTGCCGGTAGCGATTAACTACAACGGTAGCAACGGTGTGAAAGAGCACGGTTTCCAGGCGCACATGGGCTCCATGCGCTCGCCTAGCCGTGGTCGCATCCAGGTCAAGTCCAAGGACCCGCGCCAGCACCCGAGCATCCTGTTCAACTACATGGCCACCGAGCAGGACTGGCAAGAATTCCGCGACGGCATCCGCCTGACCCGGGAAATCATGCAGCAACCTGCACTGGACGCCTTCCGCGGTCGCGAGATCAGCCCGGGCATCGAGGTGCAAACCGACGAGCAACTGGACAAGTTCATCCGCGAACACGCCGAAACCGCGTTTCACCCGTCCTGCTCGTGCAAGATGGGCACCGACGAAATGGCGGTAGTCGATGGCGAAGGCCGCGTGCATGGCATGCAAGGCCTGCGTGTGGTCGATGCGTCGATCATGCCGATCATCACCACCGGCAACCTCAATGCACCGACGATCATGATGGCCGAGAAAATCGCCGACAAGATCCGTGGCCGCAAGCCGTTGCCACGCAGCACCGCCACTTACTATGTGGCGGGTGAAGCGCCGGTGAAGGGCAAGCCGGTGCGGGAAGTGAGCCAGACTGCTGCGTAACAGTTCTCGCACTTGCTTCAAGCAAAACCGCCAACCTTTCTGGGTTGGCGGTTTTTTTCGGTTAACACAAGCTGCTTACAACAAACAATAATCTTAACAGCAAGTAACTAAAAACAATTACAAACTCTCAACAAAACTCGTTACACATGTATTCACACAAACTTAAAAACCTCCATTACTATCCGCGCCCCGTTTCAGCCGGACGCGAGCAGTTTCAATGGAGATCAAGGACATGCCTGACATCGACCAAGCCAAGGACCCAAGTTACTTTCGAGACAGAATATCCAAAGAAAAAACAATCACCCTGAACTTCAGCTATTTGGCTGGCGTCGTTGAGTCCTGGTGGAAAAAAAACAGCCACCACGATACGCACGTCTTAAAAACACAACTGGTTAACCTTTTTCTAACTTACCTGCGTACCGAAGACACCTTCTACTTTGACAAAGTAGGACTGGCAAATGGATGCGCGGCCGTCTGCATCAAAAGTGTATTCAGCCTTGACTCGCCAAAACTCGCTTTAACGGTGCACGAGGCTTTGTCGGACCTGTTTCATCTCACTGACATTAAATACGAATACGAAGAACACAAAGCACTGTATCTAAAGCCCTCTGCTGAGAAATATCGGGAATGGGGCAATGGCCATGGCGATATCACACCGCACTCCGATGACTTATATGAAAACCTGAATGTCGATTTCCTGGCCCTGACCGTTTGCCGTGACGTCACAAAAACCCCCACCGCCTATTATTTCCCAAGCGATCTACTTTGTGATTTAAACGACGAAGAGATGCGTGAATTATTGACGATGCAAGCAACGTTCATTTCCGGTAAAAACGTCAGCGGCTTAAAGGAACGGGTTCGTCACGTAGTTGAGTTTTCCGAACTCTACGGTTTTCATTTTTCGCTGGATTTCCGCATTGATTCGGAGAACGGTGAGCGGATGCGCGCAAAAAATGGCGGCCAGCACGTCCTGGACAAAATCCGCGCTGGCCTGCCAAGCGCAAAACACCATGTTTCAACAGCTGAAACCGGTACGTTCCTGATCGTAGCCAACCACAAGATACTGCATGCCCGCCCGATGCTGAACATCGATACCAACGAGGCTCGAGAGCAAGCGCAAAACTCGACATTCAACACAACGCCTCGTTTACTGTTCCGAAGCAAGGGCCCTAGAAAGCACTACTTCCCACTGGATGAAACTACCTATACGCGGGTGGCCCATTGATGGTGACTCCAGATACATCCACTCGATCTTCGGTCGCCAACGTTTTTATTGAAGGTGCACGCGACGCAATCACGTTTGGCGTCGCGTTCATTTTCCTGTATTTATCCATAGGTATTTTAAGCGCAACACAATCATTATCCCTAAGCCAAGCGCTTGCAACGACCCTGTTGATATTCTCCACCCCACTGCAGTTTCTGCTAATACAAAGCTATAATGACGGATGGATATTGCTCCCTATCATCGTGGCGCTCAACGCTCGCTTCGTACTACTTTCCGCAACACTTGCCCCCTATATAAGAAACACTTCCACCACGAAAACCATGGCTTCCTTGATTCTGATCACACCATCGATATTCACAGGGTGCGTCACTCGATTCAAGCATAAAACCGATCACCCCTTCACTTACATGATCGGCCTTGGTCTTCCAATATTTGGTGTATCGATTATCTGCACCTACATCGGCTTCATCGCCGGCGCAGAACTCACCTCACCGGTCATCTATGCTGCGATGACACTTCTATTACCGCTACAATTTACCGCTTTGGCCGGCAAGCACTGGCCTCATTATTCGGAAGTATTGAGTTACTGGCTTGGCTTTGTCGGCGCACCATTACTGGTCTATCTATTCAAGGATTACAGCTTGCTCTGCACGCCTTTTATAATCGGCGGATTGATCGTGCTAATTGAAAACAATTACAAAAAACGAGGTGGTGTAGCTCCATGACAATCTGGCTTCTTATTGCATTTTCCGCCCTTACCGCCTTTGCATTTCGTGCCCTTCCCTTTGTCTTCAAAAACAGCGCTGCACTTACGCACACCCAAGGTTCCTTTTATAGGTTTGTCAGCTACAGCGCACAAGCAATGTTGGGAGTCATCATTTACGACACTGCATTCAACAAGAAGGATGCTCTGACACTGATACAGCAATTTGAAGCGCTGGATGCACTGAAGCTATTCTTGCTAGTCGGCACCTTCATCGCGGTGGCCAAAACAAGAAAAATTCTGCCTGCTTTTTTTGTAAGCCTATTCATTTATGTTGCAGCTTTCGTTTATCTGAACGGCTGAATGCAGTACTTTGCCTGACAGTGGAATTGTTCGCGAGCAAGCTGCAATGGCTGTTCGCGAACTCAATTTTCAGCTAATTCGTCACGCGCCCTCTGCACTTCGTAATCTTTTCCGCCACTGCTCCGCCCTTGATCCTCCCCCCTCGCAGGCCTAATCTAGCGCCACGCAATCGTTTCACCTCTCCCCTCGCAGCACCGCTCCATCGCCACTCCATACCCAGGAGGTTCACGAATGTTCGATTTCTACCCCCAGCTCAAGCAGCGCTTCGCTGCCTTGCGCACGGGCGCTGAATTCTTTTCCCTGCGTTATGTGCGCGAATCCGGGCAGTACCTGTCGGTGCGCAAGAACGTCGCCGAACCACCGAGCCTGAGCCGCGACGAAGGGGCGATGCTGACCGTGCGGGTCAATGGCGTCGAGGCCTATGCGGCCACCAACGACCTGTCGCAACAGGGCCTGCAAGCCGCCCTCGAACGCGCCGAACTCCAGGCCCGTCGACTCAAGCCCCACGCTTTGCTGGACCTGCGCGAGCAGGCTGTTTCCAGCGACCGCGCCGATTACTTTTCACCCAACCTTGACCAGGCGTTCCCGTCCCTGAGCGACTGCTTCCAATTGCTTGGCACCGAGTCGGCAGCCGTGCCCAAGGACGAACGCCTGGTGAACTGGCAGGTCAGCCTGGGTATCACCCACGTCGAGCAGATTTACCTCAACAGCGCCGGCGCCGAACTGCGCCAGGCCCAACGCTTTGTGTACCCCGGCCTGGACGTCACGGCCTACGACGGCAACGACAGCCAGACCCGCAGCCTTGGCCGCGAGAACTTCGGCCAGCAAGGCGCGGCGGACGTCATCAGCCGCTGCGGGCTGATCGGTGCCGGTGCCCAGGTGGCCGATCAGGCCTTGCAATTGCTCCTGGCGCCAAACACCCCGCAAGGCAAGCGCGACCTGCTGCTGATGCCCGACCAGATGATGCTGCAAATCCACGAGTCCATCGGCCATCCGCTGGAGCTGGACCGCATCCTCGGTGACGAGCGCAATTACGCCGGCACCAGTTTCGTCAAGGCCGAAGATTTCGGCCGCCTGCAATACGGTTCCGGCCTGCTAAACGTGACCTTCGACCCGGAGATCCCCGAGGAACTCGCCAGTTACGCTCATGACGACGACGGTACGCCCGCCAGCAAACAGTTCCTGATCCGCGAAGGCTTGTTGCTGCGTCCGCTGGGCGGCGCGCTTTCGCAATTCCGTGCCGGCATGGACGGCGTCGCCAACAGCCGTGCCTGCGGCTGGAACCGCCCCCCCATCGACCGCATGGCCAACCTCAATATCGAACCCGGCGATCAGTCCATCGAACAACTGATCGGTGGCATCGAACACGGCGTGCTGATGTCGACCAACCGCTCGTGGTCGATCGACGATGCACGCAACAAATTCCAGTTCGGCTGCGAATGGGGCCAACTGATCGAAAACGGCGAACTCAAGGGCGTGGTGAAAAATCCCAACTATAGGGGCATCTCCGCGCAGTTCTGGAAAAGCCTCAGCGCCGTCGGCGATGCCGGTACCCTCAAGGTCCTCGGCACACCAAACTGCGGCAAGGGCGAACCGAACCAGGTGATCCGCGTCGGTCACGCGTCACCGGCCTGTGTGTTCAGCAACGTTGATGTATTCGGAGGAGACGCCTGATGAATCCTTCAAACAGCCAGTCCGCGTCGTTCAAGGCGCTGGTCAACAGCCTGCGTGCAGCCCTGCAAGAGCCCGAGCAGTTCACCCTCAGCTACGCCGCCGAGTCGTCGGCCTTCGTGCGTTTCAACCACGCCAAGGTGCGTCAGGCCGGTCAGGTGCAGCAGGCGAGTATCGGCTTGAAGCTGATCAACGAAGGCCGCCATGCCGACCTGAACATCACCCTGGCCGGCGATCCCCAGGTTGATCTGCGACGGTTGACCGAAGGCCTGCAACAGCTGCGGGAAACCTTGCCGCTGCTGCCTCCGGATCCTTACTTACTGCTCAACCACAATGGCTGGCAGAGCAACAACGTGCAGTCGCATCCACTGCCGGACACCGAACAGGTGGTCGCGCAAATCACCCAGGCTGCCGAAGGCCTGGATCTTGTCGGTTTCTACGCTGCCGGACCGATCAGTCGCGGCTTTGCCAGTTCTTCGGGTGCCTTCGGCTGGCATCAGGCCAACAGTTTCAATTTCGACTTCAGCCTTTTCCACGAGAACGGCCAGGCCGTGAAAGCCAGCTACGCAGGGCACGACTGGAGCAGCGAAGGCTTTGCCAAACGCTTCCGGCAAGCCCGCGAGCAGCTTGAATTTCTGGGCCGGCCGCTACGCACTTTGGCGCCCGGCCAATACCGCGCTTACCTGGCACCGGCGGCGCTGGAAGAAATCATGGGCATGCTGTGCTGGGGTGGTTTCTCGGCACAGTCGATTGCCAGCAAAAGCAGCCCGCTGCAAAAGCTCTACGGTGGCGACAGCGCTTTCAGCCCGCTGGTCTCGCTGGATGAAAAAGTCAGCGGCTCGCTGAGCCCGGCGTTTTCCGATGAAGGTTATCCACGCAGTGATCTGGGGTTGATCGTGGACGGCAAGGCCGGGGCACAACTGGTCAGCTCGCGCAGCGCGGCGGAATACGGTTTGACTGCCAACGGCGCCAGCGGTGGTGAATCACCGAGCGCGCTGAACATGAAAGCCGGGGCATTGCCTGACGCGGACATCCTCAAGCAACTGGGCACCGGGTTGTACATCAGCAACCTGTGGTACCTGAACTTCTCGGATCAACCGGCCGCGACCCGGTTTGCCACGTTCTGGGTCGAAAACGGCGTGATTCAGGCACCGGTCAGCACCATGCGTTTTGATGACAGTGCTTTCAGCCTGCTCGGTTCGCAACTGGAAGCGTTGACCGCTGAGCGGGAGTTGTTGCTGTCGGCGAGTACGTATAGCCAGCGGGCGACGGCTTCGGCGCTGTTGCCGGGGGCGCTCGTGAGCCGGTTGACCCTGACACTGTAAACACGCATACCCCTGTAGGAGCGAGCTTGCTCGCGATGGTCGTGAACGATGACGCGTGCTACATGGAAAAATGCGCCGTCTCTACATTCATCGCGAGCAAGCTCGCTCCTACAGGAACGGTATAAAGCTCACACGGACAAGAGATCCCATGCCCAACCGCCCGCCTCTCGACGCCGTCACCGCCCGCTGGGTGCCGTGGGTCGTCGCCATCGCGTTTTTCATGCAGTCCCTCGACGGGACGATCCTCAACACCGCCCTGCCCGCCATGGCCCGGGACCTGGCCGAAGATCCACTGCGCATGCAAGGTGTGATCATCGCCTACATGCTCACGGTCGCCTTGCTGATTCCCGCATCCGGCTGGATCGCTGATCGCTTCGGCACCAGGAAAATCTTCTTCAGTGCGATTTTGCTGTTCAGCCTCGGCTCGCTGCTCTGCGCATTGTCGATCAACCTGACCCAGTTAATCGGCTCCCGAGTGATCCAGGGCTTGGGCGGCGCGTTGATGCTGCCGGTCGGACGGCTGGTGGTGTTGCGCGCCTACCCGCGCTCGGAGCTGGTGCGGATCATGGGTTTCATCACCATTCCCGGGCTGCTCGGCCCGTTGATCGGCCCGACCATGGGTGGCTGGATGGTGCAATACCTGACGTGGCACTGGATCTTCCTGATCAACCTGCCGGTGGGGCTGGTTGGTTGCTGCGCCGTGTGGAAATTCATCCCGGACCTGCGCGGTTCCGAGCGCACCCGTTTCGATAGCCTGGGCTTCGTGCTGTTCGGCGCGGCGATGATTCTGATCACCATCGCCATGGAAGGCCTGGGCGAATTGCACCTGCCGCACCTGCGGGTGATGTTGCTGCTGTTCGGCGGCATGGCTTGCCTGGCGGCATACTGGCTGCGCGCCGGGCATGTCGAGAATCCGTTGTTTGCGCCGTCGCTGTTCAAGACCCGGACCTTTGCCGTGGGTATTCTCGGCAACCTGTTCGCCCGCCTCGGCAGCGGCGCCCTGCCCTTTCTGGTGCCGTTGTTGCTGCAAGTGGCGCTGGGTTACTCGCCGTCCCAGGCCGGGATGAGCATGCTGCCGCTGGCGGCAGCAGCGATGATCGCCAAGTGGGTCGCGCGGCCACTGATCGAACGCCTGGGTTATCGCATCGTGCTCACCGGCAACACCCTGGCGCTGGGGATCATGCTGGCGAGCATGGGCCTGGTCAGCGAGCAGACGCCGTACTGGCTGCTGCTGTGCCAGCTGGCGATCCTTGGCGCGATCAACTCCTTGCAGTTCACCGCAATGAACACCGTGACCCTGATCGACCTCGACGATGCCAGCGCCAGCAGCGGCAACAGCCTGCTGTCGGTGGTCGCGCAATTGTCCCTGAGCCTGGGGGTTGCGTGTGCGGGCGCGCTGCTCGGTGGCTTTACGGCGGAGATTGGTAATGATGGCGTGGACACGGTTCTGGGGGCATTCCAATTGACCTTCGTGACCGTGGGAATCATGGCGATGCTGGCCGCAACGATCTTCTCGCAACTGTCAAAGAATGACGGACGGCGAGTCAAACGTCCGGAAGAACACATAGAGCCTTAGGGCGAATGGCCATCGGACTGGTACACTGCGCGACATTTTGTTTTGCAGGCCAGTCCCGTGACCACCATCGCCACCGAATTTAATACTTTGCCGCTGTCCGCCGCCATGCTGGCTAA
>LNAP01006060.1_pt1 | contig 10542 bp, 5 predicted proteins | sample 602601 | NCBI WGS metagenome assembly LNAP01 (sample SAMN02440304, study PRJNA202911) | soil metagenome | biome: Subtropical and temperate rainforests or woodlands; isolation source: soil samples (1 kg each in a 20% v/v slurry with milli Q water) were... ...
ATCGCCCTGCGACAGCGTCATCTCCACGTCCGGGTATTGCTGGCGGTACTGCCGTATCAGTTCCGTCACCACGCCGCTGAAGGACGCGGACTCCGTGAACCCCAACGTCAGTTCGCCGACTTCGCCGCGCGCCGCGCGTTGCGCGGTCAGCATGGCGGCCTGGGCGCGCTGCAGGATGTCCTGCGCGCAGACCAGAAAGGCGCGGCCGGCGTCGTTCAGCGCCACGCCGCGCCCGGTGCGGTCGAACAGCGGCGTGCCGACTTCCTGCTCCAGCTGGCGGATCTGCTGCGACAGCGGCGGCTGCGCCATGCCCAGCTGTTCCGCGGCGCGAGTGAAGTGCTGGGCCTCGGCGGTGGCGACGAAATAACGCAGGTGGCGCAGTTCCATATCTGTACTTTTAAAGTATCGATTATCAATTTTCCATATATTGGACATTCTATTGCGACGCGCCGATCATGCATACATCGACGACACCCGCAAAGGAATCCGCATGACTGCCCCTATCAAACCCAGCACCCTGTTGCGCCAGCAACTGGCTCGCGACATCGTCGTGGCGCCCGGCGCTTATGACGGCATGTCGGCGCGGCTGGTGGCGGCCGCGGGCTTTTCCGCCGTCTACGCCAGCGGCGGCGCCATCGCGCGCGCTGCGGGCTATCCGGACATTGGCCTGCTCAGCTTCACCGAGGTCATGGACCGCGTGGAGAAGATCGTGGACGCCAGCGGCCTGCCGGTGGTGGCCGACGCCGACACCGGCTTCGGCGGCTCGGCCAACGTGGAGCGCACCGTGCGCATCATGGAACGCGCCGGGGTGGCGGCCTTCCATATCGAAGACCAGTCCTTTCCCAAGCGCTGCGGCCATCTGGACGACAAGAGCCTGGTGGACGCCGAGGAAATGTGCCGCAAGGTGCACATCGCGCGCCAGACCCTGAGCGACCCCGACGCGCTGGTGATCGCGCGCACCGACGCCATCGCGGTCGAAGGCTTCGAGGCCGCGCTATCGCGCGCCGAGCGCTACCTGAAGGCGGGGGCGGACATGATCTTCGTGGAAGCGCCCGAGACGCTGGAGCAGATCCGCGCCATCGCCGAACGCCTGCCGGGCCTCAAGCTCATCAACATGTTCTACGGCGGCAAGACCCCGCTCACGCCGCTGGCCGACCTGGCGGCCATGGGCTACCGCCTGGCGATCATTCCGTCGGATCTGCAGCGCGCCGCCATCCACGCCATGCAGGCCACGCTGGCGGCGATCAAGCAGACCGGCGACAGCAGCGCGCTGGCCGATCAGCTCACCAGCTTCAAGGAGCGGGAAGAGATCGTGCAGACGCGCCGCTATCTGGCGCTGGACGCGCAGTAGGCGCGCGGCGCTAGCGGGGGCAGCGGCTGGGCAGGCTCAGCGGCCACAGCCGCTGGTTGTGCGAGCCGTACAGCGTGCGCACGCCGCATTCGAGTTCCACGCGCGCCACCTGCTTGCCGGCGGGATCGATGATCATCGACTTCTCCAGCGTGGACACTACCGCGCGGCCATTGCGGAATGGCGCGACCGCGCGGTAGTCGGCGGCGATCACCAGCTTGCCCTGGGCGTCCACGTAGCCGTAGCCGCTATCGATGCCGACCGGTGCCAGGCCTTCGCGCAGCAGGCCCAGTGCGTCGAACGCGGGGCCGGCCAGCGTGCCCTTGTCGTCCACTGCGCGCATGCCGCGGTTGGACACGCGCGCCACGGCGCGTCCTTCAGAGTAGGCCGACGCAACGCCCTCGACGGAGAGCCGCTTCTTGCCGTCCAGGCCGGTGTAGTCGGTCATCTCCCGGTTGCCCACGTAGTAGTGCCGCAGCAGCATGTCGGAGCCCAGCGGCCAGCGCCATTCGCCGACGGGCAGCGCGGTCACGGTCTTGCCCTGGTCGTCGATCACCCGTGGACCGTCCTCGCCCGTCAGCAGGGCGCGGGCAGGTTCGCCGCGGAAGGTGCCGGCGGTGGCTGTCAAAGGCGCGATCTGCCATTGCCCCTGGCTGTCCAGATAGCCGATGCGCGGTCCGCGCCGCAGCACCGTCCAGTCGCCCATGCGCAGGTAGTCCGCGTCCTCCATGTCCACCGCTTCCGAACCGTCCGGCGTGATGGTCCAGCGGTGCTTGTCGTCGCTGGCCGCGATTGCGCCGTCGCTGTCCACGCCGACCGAGAGCTTGGCCCGGAAGGCGGTCAGCGCGCGGCCCTCGGCGTTGAAGACGGCGGCGGGGCGCTCATACTCGTTCTCCTGCGGGCCGGCCTGGCGCAGCTTCCAGATCCGGGCGGTGATGCGTTCGGCGCTATGGTGGTTGGGTGGCACGATCCACTTGCCCTGCAGGTCGATGATGCCGACGCGGTCCTGGCCCAGCGAGGCGATCGCCTGGCCGTCCTGGAAGAGGCCGACGTCCTGGAATGCGGGCGCGGCGAGCTCCTTGCCGGCGACGAAGTCGTACAGGCCCCAGGGCGAGCCCTCGGCCGCGATCTTGAGGAAGCGGACCACGCCGGGGGCGACGATCTGCGCTTCGAAGAAGTCGCGGGGCAGGTCATAGGTCTTGCCGTCGCGGTCCAGCATGCGGCTCACGCCGTCTGCGTAGGCCGGCGCATAGCCGTGGCGGAACGGCCCGATATGTTGCTGCGCGGGCAGGTCCATGGGCTTGCCCATGGCATCCAGCAGCAGCAGGCCTTCGGCGGTCTGAGCGGCGTAGCGCAATTGCTCCGCCTTGAGTCCAGCGGCTTCGGCATCGGCCTGCGCTCCGTAGTCGTCTTCGGATCCGTCCAGCGGAATGATGTTGCTCCAGGCCGGATCGGAGGCGATGCCACCGTCGGCCAGCAACAGGCCGGCGCCGTCCTCGGCGCATTGGCAGTGGTCCTGCGCCAGCAGGCCCAGGGCGCTGCCGGGTATGTCCAGCGGCAGCTCCTTGAGCGAGCGGCTCTTGGCGGCCTCGACCGTTTCGGGCTTGAGCAGCGCGCGGCCCTCGTCGTCCAGCACGTTGAGCAGTTCGCCTTCCTGTTTGAAGACCCACAACTTCCCCTGGCTGACCACCATCCTGCCGGTGTCCTTGAGCCAGGCGGGAGCGGTCTCGGCATATAGCCAGTTGCCCATGGGAGTCAGCAGGCCTACGGGAACGCGTTCGTCGTTCGAGAACAGCACGTAGCCTTGCTGGTCCTCGGCCACGGACAGGCCCGCGCCCAGCGTCAGCGGTTCCGCGCGTCCCGGTACCAGCGCCATCTGCTTGCCGCCAGAGGGGTAGATGATGGCGTCGCCGTAGCGCTGGGATCCCTGCGCTTCGGCGGATTTGAGCGTGGTGACGGGCTTGCCGTCGCTGTCCAGCACGGCATAAGAGCCACGGCCGAGTTCGGCGCTCCAGAATGCCGGGGTCACGGGCATCATGCTGCGGTAGCCCTGACCCGCGCCCACGGCCTTGCCATCCGCGTCCAGCAGCAGCACGTCGCCTTCGCTATAGGCGACGGCCATCGAGCCGTCTTCGCCCGGTACCGAAATCTCCTGATAGTTGGGCTCCAGCACCCACTTCCAGTCCCGGTCCACCAGGCCGTACCGGCCTTCCGCATTGATGGCGATGTAAAGGCCCTTGCCATAGGGTTTGATGAGGCTGACGCCGACGTCGTTGTAGCGGCGCTCGCCGGTACTGGAGCGGTACTCCGGCTTGTACTCGACCGTCGCCAGCGCCGGCACGCCCGCGCCCAGATGCAGCGATTGCACCCCCTCATCCATCGGTTCGCCCACTGACTGCCCCTTGCGGTCGATCAGTTGGTAGCGGCCATCCAGTATGGCTACGGTCAGGCCGATCTCGGCGTAGTCCTGCACGGCGTCGTAGCGCGGCGGCACCGCCATCCGGCCTTTGGTGTCGATGAAACCCCACTTGCCTTTCCATTTCACCGCGGCCAGGCCGTGGCTGAAGTCGCCCACTGCTTCGAAGATGGGCGCAATCGCCAGCCGGCCGTTCTGGTCCAGGAAGCCCCAGGCATGGCGGCGCAGCGATTGATCGGGCGGCACGCGGTTGATGTTCACCAGCGCGGACGGCAGCAGCACCGCGGCGCGCTGGTCTGCCAGCGTGCGGATGCAACCGTTGGCGTAGGGGCTGACATCGTCGTCGACCGTGAGGCTGTAGGGCTTTTCCTCGATGCAGTATGAATTGCCAAACTGCGCATGCGCCGACAGGGACGCGCCCAGCGCGGCCAGGGCGCAGGCAAGGCGGGTGATGCGTATCGCGCGTGACTTCATGGTTGTTTCGCTTTGGCGTTGTCGGGGGCGAGTTCGAACTTGTCGGCCACGGGGCAATCCATTTTCTGCAGCGGCCAGGTGATCCTGCCCTGGTCGTCCAGGATCGTCACCGTGTCGCACACCACGGTAAACGTGGCGACGGGCACGCCCTTGGTATCGATGTACTGCGTGTTCCTGCTCTGGTAGCTGCTGCGGACCAGCGCGCGTTCCTCACTGAAGTTTCCGGCCCAGGTAAAGACGGGCGGGATCGCATAGCGTCCTGTCAGGTCGATGTAGCCATACAGCTTGCCGGAATACTGCAGGCGTCGCGCCACGGCCAGGCCGTTGTTCAGCGGGCCCAGCGTGTCGAAATGCGGTCCCACGATGCGCTTGCCGCTGGCATCGATGAAGCCGTTCCTGCCGTTGCCCGAGCCGCTGCGGTAGGTCGCCACGCCTTCGTTGGCGTGGCGGTCTTCCACGCTATACGTGCCATCGATGCGGGTGATCTCGCGGCCCTGCAGGTCCGTCATGACGCTGACCGAGTTTTCCGAATCGTGGAAGACGATGCGCTGCATGGAGGCCAGCGGCGAGCCGTCGCCCCGCTTGGGCAGCACGGTCTTGCCGTCCTGGTCGATCAGGCGGTAGCCGGACCCGGTGTAGGCGCGCGCCAGCCCCTCGGGCTGCGCGAAGAATGGGTTGAACTCGCCGTAGATGGCGGGAACCTTCATGTTGCCGCGGGCATCGATGGCGCCTTCGCCGTCTTCGTGTTCGATGTAGAGCCAGTGCTGGTACAGCTCCTTGTTCTTGGCCCGGCTGTCGGATACGCGCGTGGCGTCGCCCTTGGCGTCGAACACCACGGTTCCGCCGTCTGCAAGCGCGCCCAGGTAGCGTCCGTCCTTCAGCCGGTCCGGCTTGCCGGTCAGAAGCTCGCTGGATTTGCCGCTACGCAGGTTCACCAGGCGGTAATTGGTGTCGTAAGAGCTGCGGGCGCGCTGTCCGGAGCCGTTGTCCTCGACCAGCATCAGGCCGTTGCCCAGGTATTCCAGCTTGTAGGAGCTTTCCTGCGTGGCGGGCACTATCCACTTGCCCTCGCGGTTCATCACGCCCCAGCGGTCCTGGTGCTGGACCTTGGTCCAGTCGTCCTCGAACTTCTCCATGCTTTCGTACACCGGCTTGACCGCTGGCGCGCCCTTGGCGATGTTCCAGATCCCCCAGCGGTTCTCGCGGTTTTCGTCAGGCGCGCGGTACTGGATCAGTTCGCCGTCGAAGTTCATGGCGCCGTCCAGCACCTCGGCCGGAACCGTGGCGGCTTTGCCGCGGGCGTCGATCACCAGGCTGTCGTCGCCGCGGCTGCGCGCTCCGCCCGCCAGCGCGTAGGCGCCGCGGAACGGACGGATGACGCTGTAGCGGGGCGGCACGGCCCAGCCGCCGTCGGCATCGATGGCGCCATACTTGCCATTGGTGGCGCGCACCGGCAAGGGCATCGTGTCCATCAGCCTGCGCGTCACGGGCAGCGTGTCGGGCGCCGGCCAGTCGTTCATCATCGACGACCTGGGTTTCTCCGTCATGCCCGAGCCCGCGGTGGCCAATCCGATCAACCTGCGGAGCGCCCATGATTTCCGCGTGCCGGCCAACATCACGGCCAGCGCCTCCGCCCAACTCGCCGGCCTGGCCTCGCTGGCGGATTTCCGCGCGCTGGCCGGACGAAACCGCCACGTGTATTCGTTCAACACCTGGCCGCAGGCCGCCTCGAGTCTTGGCGCGAACACTTACACGTTCCCGTTCGATCTCGATGGCAACGGCACCTCGGACCAGTCCGTGACCGCGAGTTCCTCTTCCGGCGCGTTGCTCGCCAAAACCGTTCTCGGCGCGGCCGCGGCGTCTCCCGACAATGTGCTCGGAGGCCTCGGCGACATCGGTGGCGCCGGCGGCAACGCAAGCCACACGTTCTCCTTCCTCAAGCCCGTCTCGGCGGTCGGCCTCGTCTATCGTTTGCCCGTCGGCGGCAAGCTCCAGAACAGCGGCGGTTATCCCGTCTCGTATACGTTGACCGACGGCACGGTGGTGAATCTCGGGGCAGCGGGCGCCTTGGGCGCCACGTTGACCGCGGGCACCAACACGTTTGTCGGCGTGATCGACAACTCGGGCAAGGGCATCACCTCCTTCACCGCGCGCATCCAGGGCTCGGGCGCGGCGGGCGTGCAAAACGCCTACATCGACGACCTCGCCTTCGTCGTCGCCGGACCGCCTCCTGGCAACTGGACGCTGACCTTGGACGAAAATTTTTCCGGCACCGCGCTCAACACCGCCCTCTGGTCCACCGGACCCCGCTGGACGGGTATCATCAACAGCGAGCTTCAGGCCTATGTGCCCGAAAATGTCTCCGTGGCCAACGGCCTGTGCACCCTCAAGGTCGAAAAACGCACCGCGTATAACACCAACATGGACGGCTACGTCGTCGGCGCACCGGCCTCGGCCTACGCCTCGGGCATGATCCAGACCTACAACAAGTGGACGCAGACCTACGGCTACTTCGAGGCCCGTATTCGCATGGCCACCGGCAAAGGCACCTGGCCCGCCTTCTGGCTGCTGCCCGACCGCGGCGCGGGTTCGCCCAACACCTACTACCGCGCCGTCGTCGGCGACAGCGTGCAGGACGGGGCCGGCGTGTGGTGGTATCCGCCCATGGGCAACGAAATCGACATCATGGAATACATGGCCACGTGGAAAATCCCCTCCACCGGCCTGTCAAAATCCCACTCCGGCTACATCTGGGGGCCCTCCGGCAGCGGCAAATCCTGGAGCAACTTCTCGCTCGATAACGACGGCAACGGACCCGCGCAGTTTTACTACGACAGCCCGGACACCCAGTTCCACACCTACGCCGCGTATTGGGGGCCGGGAAAGATCGTGTTCTACATCGACGGCAAGGTGGTCTTGCAGCGGAACGATCCGGCCAACGTTTCGATCGTGCCCGAATACCTGCTGCTAAACTGCGCCGTGCATACCAACGATTGGATCGGCACACCCATCACCCTCGCAGACATCGACGCCGGCCTGCCTTGCACGATGGACATCGACTACGTCCGCGTGTGGTCGGGCACGCTGGCTCCCTGAACAACGGCGCGAGACGACCAAAATCAAAGCCGCCGTCGTGATCGCTCACGGCGGCGGCTTTTTCGCATCCGGCTCCGTCGCGCCCGGGGAGTTTTACACGAGCGAGTTCGCCTGGATGAAGGCCACGAGCTCGTCCGCCTGGCAAAACGCCAGCGTCGTGAACGTGTCCGCCGCGCCGCAGTAAAGCGCGATGCGGCCGGTGGCGGCATCCGCCAGCGCGGTCGTCGGGAACACCACGTTGGGCACGAAGCCCGCGATCTCGTAAGGCGCCTCCGGCATCAGGATGGCCTGGTTGGTGCGGGCGATCACCTTCCACGGCTGGTCGAGATCGAGGAGCGCCGCGCCCGTGCTGTAGACAAAACCGTTACACGTGTTGGCCACGCCGTGATAAAACAGCAACCAGCCCTCGCTCGTCTCGATCGGGGCCGGACCGGCGCCGATCTTCTTGTCCTGCCACCAGCCGTTGCCGCGGCCCATCACATGACGGTGGCGTCCCCAAAACGTGAGGTCCGGACTCTCGCTGTAAAAAATATCCCCGAATGGCGTGTGCCCGGTGTCGCTGGGCCGGCTGAGCATCGCGTAGCGTCCGTTGATCCTGCGGGGGAACAGCACGCCGTTGCGGTTGTAGGGCAGCACGGTGTTTTCCAACTGCTCGAAAGTTTTAAAATCGCGGGTGCGCGCCAGTCCAATGGTCGGCCCGTGGTAGCCGTTGCACCAGAGCACGAAGATGTCGTCGCCGATGCGCACGAGCCGCGGGTCGTAGCCGTATTCCTGGCGGGCGATCTCCGGATCGTCGCAGGTGAAGACGATCTCCTTCGGCTCGAAGGTCCACTGGATGCCGTCGGCGCTGCGGCCCACGTGCAGGTGCGGCATGCGATCCTTATACTCGGTGCGGAACACCCCGGCGAATCCGCCGGCAAAGGGCAGCACCGCGCTGTTGTAGATGCCCGTCGCCTGAGGCAGCGGACGCCGGTCGATGATCGGATTGGCGTCGTAACGCCAGACGACATCGGGATTGCCGGCAGGCTTCGGCTGCCAGGGCAGATTGGGGATCGGTTCACCAATGATTTGGAGGGACATGGAAGGCGTGGGTTACCGGCTCTTCGCGCAGTCTGCGTTCGCCGTGCGCGGTGGCCGGAGCGGGGGGATGAAAGTTCTCAATTGTCGATCAACCGCGCGCGGCCCCAGGCGCCGCGGTCGCTGGAATTCTTGGAATTCCCGTTCCAGACGAACGACTGTTTGCGGGTGAGTCCGTCGTCGCTGTTGGTGAGCCCCACATCGAGCAACAGTTCGGTTCCCGCCTTGGGCGTGAACCCGAGCACCGTCCAGGGTATCGACACTTGCAGCACGTAGCCGTCGCCCGATACCTCCTTCACCGCGATGCTCCGGCATCGTGCGCCGGCCTCGGGGTGATCGACCACATGCACCCGCGCCGGATTGCCGGCGCCAAGAAACAACTGCCGGTCGCTGTAGCGCATCGTGCCGCCTTGGCCGATGTCCTGCACGCCCACGAACAGCTCCACGCCGTCCGCGCGATACATCTTCGCGATCTCGGCCTGGTTCAGCATGGGCGTGGGATCCTTCACCTGAATGGAGAAATACAGGGCTTGGTCATCCCAGCTGAACCGGAAATCGCCGTGCACCGCCGGATTCGGCAGGCCGCCGGCCAGATTTCGGAGCGGCTCGGCGGGACGCCCCGGCCAGTTGCGCGTGGTGCCGTCGATGACGAGCCCGGGCAATGCGCGCGGGATCGAAACGCTCTTCGCGGTCCTGCCCTCCGCCTTGTCCGAGAAACGCGCATCGTCGAACAGGAACGGCGGCTGGACGCCCATGATGACGTCGTAGAGGCGGGCGTGCGTCAGCCGGGCCTGCGCGACCAGTTCGTCGTAGGGCCGGTCCACCACGTTGACGAAACCGGTGTTGTTGCCCTCGCCGTTGAATTTTTCGAAGAAGCGGCCGGTGATCGCCTGGTCGGTGTAGATGAACCACTGCGAACCGATGACGTAGGGCAGCGCGGCGGATTGCTCGACGTAATTGCGGTAGGCGAGGCCGCGCGCGCGCTGGTCTTTCACCTCGCGCCCCGTGCTCAGGCCTTGGTCCGCGCTCGAATAAAACCACTCGCTCAGCATCACGGGGCGGTTGCCGGAGAGTTGATGAACGCGGTCGAGAAACTCCTTTTCGATGCCGTAGGTGTAGTAGTTCACGCTGACGACGTCGGTGTATTTTCCGCTGATGCGCAGCGCGGCGGCGTTGCCGCAGGTGCCGGGAGTCAGGCGGCTGCCCAGGATCAGGTGGTTGGGCGCATAGGTGCGGAGCAGGCGGTGGATGAAGCTGAAGTAGGTTTCCAGATAGAGCTCGTAGAACGCCTGCATGTCGGCGGCGCCCGCGTCGGTGCGGACGAAGAGCGGCTCTTCCTTGAGATCGTCAAAGGATGCGAACGGTTTCGCGGGATTCCACGCCGTGTTGAAGGCGTCGATGGCGCCGTATTTCTCCCGGAGAACCTCGACGAGGCGAAGTTTGGCGGGGACCGCGCTCGCCTTGTAGGTGGGCACGAGTTTGGGGATCAGCTCGAAATGCTGTTCGTTGCCGAAGTAATAACCGATGAGCAACGGGTCGCTCTCCCGCGCCGCGAGTTCGGCGGCGACGAAGTCGGTTACCGTCGCTGAATCGACGGTACTGCCTGTTTCGGCGACCACGTACCCGACGATCCGCGGTGACGCTCCCTCCGTGCGAACAAGTGCCACCGAGGCCGCGACGCCGGGGCAGCGGAGCATTGCGGCTTCGATCTCTCCGAGTTCGATGCGGAAACCGCGCACCTTCACCTGGAAATCACTACGGCCCACGTACTCCAACTGCCCCGCGTCGTTCCACCTCGCCAGGTCCCCGCTCCGATACATTCGATCCCCCGAACTACCGAATGGATCGGGAAGGAACCGCACCGAAGTCAATGCGGGTTTCCCGAGGTATCCCCGAGTCACCTGATCGCCGGCGACGTACATTTCACCGACGACGCCTGGTGGTACCAAGTTCAGTCGCCGGTCGAGTACGTAGACGGACAATCCTGGTACGGCTCGCCCGATGATGCTCGCCGATGCATGCTCGCTGTCGTTGCGGTCGAGCGCGATTCGACTGACGTGCACTGTCGTCTCGGTGATCCCGTACATGTTGACCAGCGTCGGCGCTGTGTCCGCGCGACGGTCGTACCACT
>LNAP01006061.1_pt1 | contig 10541 bp, 10 predicted proteins | sample 602601 | NCBI WGS metagenome assembly LNAP01 (sample SAMN02440304, study PRJNA202911) | soil metagenome | biome: Subtropical and temperate rainforests or woodlands; isolation source: soil samples (1 kg each in a 20% v/v slurry with milli Q water) were... ...
GGCCTGGGCAATCGCCGCTGCCTGCCTGCCGGGCCGTTGCGCGAGCCGGCCGAGCGCCTGCGCAGCGTCGATGCCCTGCTATATAACGGCGCCGGAGCTGATCGCGAGGATGGCTTTGCTTTCCGTCTGCTGCCGACCACGTTGGTCAACCTGCTGACCGGCGAGCGGCGGCCGCTGGACCATTTTCCCGTGGGGCAACGGGTGCATGCGGTCGCGGGCATCGGCAACCCGCAACGTTTCTTCAATACCCTCGAAACGCTACACTGGCTGCCGATACCCCATGCGTTTGCCGACCATGCGCCCTACAGCGCCGAGGTCCTGAATTTTACGCCGTCACTGCCGCTGGTCATGACCGAAAAGGACGCGGTGAAGTGCCGCGCCTTTGCCCAGGCACACTGGTGGTACCTTGCAGTCGATGCCGCACCGTCACCGGCGTTTATCGCCTGGTTCGACACGCAACTGATGCGTCTGCTGCCTGCTCGACTTTTGCCTTAAAACGTTTTTATCCAGGAAACCCCCATGGACACCAAACTGCTCGATATCCTCGCTTGCCCGATCTGCAAAGGCCCGCTCAAGCTCAGTGCCGACAAGACTGAACTGATCAGCAAGGGCGCCGGCCTGGCGTACCCGATCCGCGACGGCATCCCGGTGATGCTGGAAAGCGAAGCCCGCACCCTGACGACCGACGAGCGCCTGGATAAATGACCACTGCCTTCACTGTTGTCATCCCCGCGCGCTACGCCTCCACCCGCCTGCCCGGCAAACCGCTGCAGATGATCGGCGCCAAGCCGATGATCCAGCTGGTCTGGGAACAGGCCTGCAAAAGCAGCGCCCAACGCGTAGTGGTGGCCACTGATGATCTGCGGATCATTGAGGCCTGCAAGGGTTTTGGCGCCGAAGCGGTACTGACCCGTGAAGATCACAACTCCGGCACCGACCGCCTGGCCGAAGTGGCCACGCACCTGGGCCTGGCGCCGGACGCCATCGTGGTCAATGTGCAAGGCGACGAGCCGTTGATCCCGCCGTGTGTCATCGACCAGGTCGCGGCCAACCTGGCCGCCCACGCCGAAGCGCGCATGGCGACCCTGGCCGAGCCTATCGAAGACCTCGAGACCCTGTTCAACCCGAACGTGGTCAAGGTGGTCAGCGACATCAATGGCCTGGCCCTGACCTTCAGCCGTTCGACCCTGCCCTGGGCGCGCGACGAATTCGCCAAACAGCGTGATGTGTTGCCGGCGGGCGTGCCGTATCGCCGCCATATCGGCATTTACGCCTACCGCGCCGGCTTCCTGCATGACTTCGTCACCTGGGGCCCGTGCTGGCTGGAAAACACCGAGGCCCTGGAGCAATTGCGGGCCCTGTGGCACGGCGTGCGCATTCATGTCGATGATGCGATAGAAGCGCCGCCGGCCGGTGTCGATACGCCGGAAGACCTCGAGCGCGTGCGTCGGTTGCTGGGGGCTTGATGGAAGTCCTGTTTGTCTGCCTGGGCAATATCTGCCGCTCGCCCACCGCCGAGGGCGTGCTGCGCCACAAACTGCGGGCCGCCGGGTTGGCGGACCAGGTCGAGGTGGCGTCTGCCGGTACCGGTGAATGGCATATCGGCAAGGCCCCGGACAAGCGCAGCCAGCAAGCAGCGCTGCGTCGTGGCTACGACTTGTCGGCCCAGCGCGCCCAGCAGGTGTCGCGCGCCGACTTTGCGCGCTACGACCTGATCCTGGCGATGGACCAGAGCAACCTGCGCAACCTCAAGGCCATGCAACCGGCCCAGGGCAAGGCCGAGCTGGACCTGTTCCTGCGCCGCTACGATGGGGCGGTGGATGAAGTGCCGGATCCGTACTACGACGGCGAGCAAGGTTTCGAGCAGGTCCTGGACCTGATCGAGGCCGCCTGTGATTTGCTGGTGATCGAATTGAAGGGGCGGTTATGAGTCTGGATGTGCAGCCCCAGGTTTCCCTGAAGGCCTTTAACAGTTTTGGCATTGATGTGCGTGCGCAATGGTTCGCCGAAGCCCATAGCGACGCCGATGTGCGCGAGGGCCTGGCCTATGCGGCCGCACAGCAGTTGCCGTTGCTGGTGATCGGGGGCGGCAGCAACCTGCTGCTGACCCAGGACATCCCGGCGTTGGTATTGCGCATGGCAACCCAGGGTATCCGGGTGCTGCACGACGACGGCCAGCAGGTGGTGGTGGAAGCCGAGGCGGGCGAGGCCTGGCATCCGTTTGTGCTATGGACCCTTGCACAAGGGTTCTCTGGCCTGGAAAACCTCAGCCTGATTCCCGGCACTGTCGGGGCGGCACCGATGCAGAACATTGGCGCCTACGGTGTCGAGATCAAGGATGTCTTCGCCGGGCTGACCGCCCTCGACCGCCAGACGGGCGAGTTGCGGGATTTCAGCCTGGAGGAATGCAACTTCGCCTACCGCGACAGCCTGTTCAAGCACGAAGTGGGGCGCTGGCTGATCCTGCGGGTGCGTTTTGCCCTGAACCGCGTCGCACACCTGAAACTCGGCTATGGCCCGGTGCAGCAGCGCCTGGCGGAGCAGGGCATTGCCCAGGCGACCCCGAGCGATGTCAGTCGGGCCATTTGCAGTATCCGCAGTGAAAAGCTGCCCGATCCTGCGGTCTTGGGCAACGCCGGCAGTTTCTTCAAGAACCCACTGGTCTCCCAGGAGCTGGCGGCGCAGTTGCAGCTGCAATATCCCGATCTGGTGGCCTATCCCCAGGCCGATGGGCAAGTGAAGCTGGCGGCCGGCTGGTTGATTGAAAAGGCCGGCTGGAAGGGCTTTCGCGAGGGTGATGCCGGCGTGCATCGCTTGCAGGCGCTGGTGCTGGTCAATTATGGCGCGGCCACCGGCCTGGATATTTCCAGCCTGGCCCAGCGCATCCAGCGCGATATCGCCGAGCGCTTCAAGGTCGACCTGGAAATGGAGCCCAATCGTTATTGAGCTACGCTTCTAGCGTGTTGAACCAAGCCCTGCATTGCAGGGCTTTTTTGTTAATGCTGGGTTAACTTAGCAGGCTAACGATGCCTGTTTATTGTTCGATAGACCCTGTTTATCAAAGGCCCGGTGAAGACCTGTCTTCACAAGAGAGCCCGATTAGCCTGAGCCATCTGCGTGTACCGACTCCGCTCCCTTGAAAGCGGCAGATAGCTCGACCCCATAATCCAATCACTATGCGGGCGTGCCCATGATTACTCTGAAACTCAACGGTCAAGATCATCCACTGGATGCCACCGAGGATATGCCTCTGCTGTGGGCGATCCGCGATGTAGCGGGTTACAACGGCACCAAGTTCGGTTGCGGCATGGGCCTGTGTGGCGCCTGCACCATCCATATCGACGGTGCGCCGGCGCGCAGTTGCATCACGCCCATCGGCTCGGTCAAAGGGCAGAACGTCAGTACTATCGACAACCTGCATAACGACCCGATTGGCCAGGTGGTGCAGCAGGCATGGCTGGATACGGCGGTGGCGCAATGCGGCTACTGCCAGGGCGGGCAGATCATGTCGGCCACGGCCTTGCTGAAAACCAACCCCAACCCCAGCGATGCACAGATTGAAGAAGCCATGGTCGGCAATATCTGCCGCTGCGGCACCTATAACCGCATCAAGACGGCGATCCGCCAGGCCGCGACTCAGTTGCAGGGAGCCAAGGCATGAGCCAGTTACCGAGCAATTTCGCCCTGAGCAACCTTAGCCGGCGCGGTTTCCTCAAGGGCGTCGGCGCGACCGGCGCCCTGGTGGTGGCTGCCAGTTGGGGCTTGCCCCAGGCCTTTGCCGACGAAGTGAAACAATACGGCGGGGCCGCGATGCCCAATGGCCTGGTTGATGATCCCAAGGTCTATGTCAGCATCGCCACCGATGGCACCGTCACCGTGATCTGCAACCGCTCGGAGATGGGCCAGGGCGTGCGCACCAGCCTGACCATGGTGGTGGCCGATGAACTGGAGGCCGATTGGGCGCTGGTGAAGGTTGCGCAGGCGCCGGGTGACGAAGCGCGTTTTGGCAACCAGGATACTGACGGTTCGCGCAGCATGCGCCATTGGTTCGAACCGATGCGCCGCTGCGGCGCCGCCGTGCGGACCATGCTGGAACAGGCCGCTGCCGAGCAGTGGAAAGTCCCGCTGGGCGAATGCCGTGCACAGTTGCATAAAGTCATTCACCAACCCAGCGGCCGCGAACTGGGCTATGGCGCCCTGGCCGCTGCCGCCAGCGCGTTGGCAGTGCCGGCGCGCGACAGCCTGCGGCTCAAGCAGCCCTCGGAGTTTCGCTATATCGGCAAGGAAGCCACCAAGGCCATCGACGGTGCCGATATCGTCAACGGCCGGGCGGTGTACGGCGCCGATGTGCATTTTGACGGCATGCTGTTCGCGACCATTGCGCGGCCCAAGGTATACGGCGGCAAGGTCAAGTCGTTCGATGCCAGCGCGGCGCTGAAAGTCCCCGGGGTGATCAAGGTCCTGCAAATCGAAAGCCGACCCATACCCTCGGAATTCCAGCCATTGGGTGGTGTGGCGGTGGTTGCCAGCAATACCTGGGCGGCGATCAAGGGCCGTGAGGCGTTGCAGATTGTCTGGGACGACGGCGCGAATGCTGGCTACAACTCCACCGACTATCGCAAGACCCTCGAGGCCGCGGCGCTCCAGCCCGGCAAAGTGGTGCGCAATACCGGCAGTATCGAGCAGGCCCTGAACGATGCCGACAGCACCCTCGAAGCCACGTATTACTTGCCACACCTGGCGCAGTCGCCGATGGAGCCGATGGTGGCCGTAGCCCGTTATCAAGACGGGCGATGCGAGGCCTGGGCTCCGAGCCAGGCGCCGCAGGTCACGCGGGAACGGGTGGCCGAGCGCCTGGGCTTGCCCTTCGATAACGTCACGATCCACGTCACCCTGTTGGGCGGCGGCTTTGGGCGCAAGTCGAAACCGGATTTCATCATCGAAGCTGCGCTGCTGGCCAAGGAATTCCCCGGCAAGGCCGTGCGGGTGCAGTGGACCCGTGAAGACGATATTCATAACTCCTACTTCCATACCGTCTCCGCCGAGTACCTCAAGGCCGGCCTGAACCAGGACGGCCTGCCCTCTGGCTGGCTGCACCGCACCGTGGCACCCAGCATCACTGCGCTGTTTGCGCCGGGCATGAACCACGAGGCAGCGTTCGAGCTGGGTATGGGCTTTACCAACATGGCCTACGCCATTCCCAATGTGCGCCTGGAAAACCCCGAAGCGGCTGCCCACACCCGCGTGGGTTGGTACCGTTCGGTGTCGAACATCCCCCATGGGTTTGCCATTCAGAGCTTTGTCGATGAACTGGCCCATAAGGCCGGCCAGGATCCGCTGAAATATCAACTCAAGCTGCTGGGCCCGGATCGTCAGATTGATCCGCGAACCTTGAGTGAAGAGTGGAACTACGGCGAGTCCCCCGAGCGTTATCCGATTGATACCGCGCGCATGCGCGGCGTGCTGGAAACCGCCGCCAAGGCCGCCGGCTGGGGGCGCATGCTGCCCAAGGGGCGCGGCCTGGGGCTGGCGGTGCACTACAGCTTTGTGACCTATGTGGCGGCGGTGATCGAGGTGGAGGTCAAGGATGATGGCACGCTGATCGTGCATAAGGCTGATATTGCGGTGGACTGCGGACCGCAGATCAACCCGGAGCGCATCCGCTCACAGTTCGAGGGCGCCTGCGTCATGGGCTTGGGCAATGCGGTCCTGGGAGAAATCAGCTTCAAGGATGGCAAGGTCCAGCAGGACAACTTCCATATGTATGAAGTGGCGCGCATGTCCCTGGCCCCCCGGGAAATCGCCATACATTTGGTCACGCCAGAAGGAGAGGTGCCCCTGGGTGGCGTCGGTGAGCCAGGCGTGCCACCGATTGCGCCGGCGCTGTGCAACGCGATATTTGCCGCCACCGGCAAGCGTATCCGCAGCTTGCCCGTGCGTTATCAACTGCAGGGCTGGCAGCAGGCGGCGAAAGCCTGATGGACAGCGTGGATCTGAACGTCCTGCGCAGCGTGCTGGAGTGGCGCCGCGCGGGGCAGCGGGTGTTGCTGTACAGCGTGGTCCAGACCTGGGGCAGCGCGCCACGGCCGCCGGGGGCGATGCTGGCCCTGCGCGGCGATGGGGTGGTGATCGGCTCGGTTTCCGGTGGCTGCATTGAAGATGACCTGATCGCTCGGCTTTACGATGGTCGCTTGCCTGACGAAGGGCCGCCGGTGCAACTGGTGACCTATGGTGTGACCCGGGATGAAGCGGCGCGCTTTGGCCTGCCCTGCGGCGGCACCTTGCGCCTGACGGAGGAGCGGGTAGGTGATCCTGCCTGGGTCGCCGAGTTGCTGGCGCGTTGTGAGGCCCATGAAATAGTGGCCCGGGAGTTGGACTTGGCGACGGGCACCGTGCGTCTGAGCGCGGCGAGCCAGTCCGACATTGTCAGTTTTGATGGTGAGCGCTTGCGGGCCATCTACGGCCCGCGCTGGCGCCTGTTACTGATCGGTGCGGGGCAGCTGTCGCGCTATGTGGCAGAAATGGCGCGGCTGTTGGATTTTGAAGTACTGATCTGCGATCCACGCCAGGAGTTTGTCCATGGCTGGGAAGAACAGCACGGGCGCTTTGTGCCGGGAATGCCCGATGAGGCCGTGCTCAATATCCAGACGGACGAGCGCACGGCCATTGTGGCCCTGACCCATGATCCGCGCCTGGACGACATGGCGCTGCTGACCGCGTTGAACTCCCGAGCGTTCTACATTGGTGCCCTGGGCTCGCGGGCCAATAGTCGCAAGCGGCGGGAAAACCTGGCGGTGTTGGGGCTGGGAGCCGAGGCGATTGCGCGGCTGCATGGTCCGATCGGTCTTCATATCGGCAGTCATACGCCGGCAGAGATTGCCTTGTCGTTGATGGCGCACATCGTCGCGATCAAGAACGGTGTGGAACTGTTGCAAGCAAAACCGGTGCGGGAGGCGGTCAGTTGACGAGCACCATTACCGCCATCGTCCTGGCGGCGGGGCAGGGCAGGCGGTTCCGCGCGCAAACCGGCCAGGACAAACTGCTGGCTCCTTGCGTGGGGCGTGATGGAGTGACACGGCCGGTCTTCGAGCAGGTGTTGGTCAATTTACCGGCCTGTATCACCCGGCGCTGGGTCATCACCGCGCCTGCGCGCAGCGAGGTTATTCGCCTGGCCAGGGCATACGGTTGCGAAGTGCTGCTTGTGGATTCGGCGGGCATGGGCGACAGCATTGCAGCCGCCGTTGCCGCCAGTGGCCCGGCGGCGGGTTGGCTGGTGGTGTTGGGGGATATGCCGTTTATCCAGGCGGCGAGTATTGAACGGGTGATAGAGCGGGTGGAGGGTGTCAGTGTGCCGGTGCATGCCGGTCAGCAGGGCCATCCTGTTGCGTTTGGCCCGGAATTGGGGCCGGCCTTGATAGGGTTGACTGGGGATCGTGGGGCCAGGGCGGTGTTTGCCCTGGCTGAGGTGCGGGAAGTGCCGGTGGATGATCCTGGGGTGTTGTGGGATGTGGACGTGCCGCAATCACTGGAATTCAGGTAGGGGCTGGAAGAGCTGGTCGGGGTGTCAGGTATTTATCCGTCATCGTTAACGATCATCGCAGGCAAGCCAGCTCCCACATGTTGTCTAGTCCTGAAATAGGTTTACACCTATTTCAGTCTCAAAACGCCCGATGCACTGCATCGGGCGTTTTGTATTTCAGGGACAGGTGTGGCCGTTCCCCGTTGTAGATCAGCACCGACTCATCCACCATTTTCACTGCGTCCGCCAGATTTTTAGGGCGATACAGCAGGAACTCGGTCTTCAAAATGCCGTTTATCCTCTCTGCCAGAGCATTCTGGTAGCAGTCATAGCCGTCGGTCATTGAGCATCTGACGCCATGACTAGCGTGCAAGCGTTGATAAAGCTCAGAGCAGTATTGGGCTCCGCGGTCTGAGTGATGGATCAGTGGCAGCGTGCTTCGGCGTTCGCCAACGGCCTTTTCCATCGCTTTGATCACCGACTCGGTATGCAAGCTCTCATGCACATGATGGCCTACGATCTTGCGTGAGTAGGCGTCTGTCACCAGGCTCACATAAGCCACGCTTTCCTGTGTCGGCAGGTAGGTTATGTCTGCAACCCAGACCTGTTCTGGCCTATTGGCCACGACCTGCTCCTGACCTGCTTTGAGCAGGTTGGGATGGCGGCGAAAGCGGTGATGACTGTCCGTCGTTTTGTGGTAAGCCCGTTTGCGCACAACCAGTTTTCGAGCATTGCGCAGGATGCTAAACAGGCGGTCTCTGCCGACCCGCACTGATGCGCCAACTTCGACGCTCATCAGGTAATGCAGCTTGCGCGTGCCTATCCGAGGCTGACGGCGGCGCTTTTCAAGAACAAAGTCCATGACTTCTTGATCTTGACGAGCTCTCTCGTCGAAAGCCCGATTGCGTTGGTAATACGCTTGGCGCGAAATGCCCATGAACAGGCAAGCCCTGGTGATGCTCAGGCCTTGGATTTGCCCTTGCGAGAGGACTTGCCGGGTCGCTTTTTTACGACGGAAACACCGTAGTCATTCTTCAGAACATTCACGACGGCTTCGAAGAATTGCGCTTTCTGATTGCTTAGCGCCAGCTGTTCTTCGAGTTCTTTGATCCGCTGCTCGGGGGTCAGCGGGAGGGTTGGCTCGGTCATGGACCTGCTCCTCGGCTCTCGAATTGAGGCGCCTTGGCTCCAGTCCTGCCGGCCGTACTTGCGTAACCAGACCAGTACCGTGGACCGGCCCTGGATGCCATAGCGCCGTTGAGCCTCTTTATAACTCAACTCGCCCTTTTCGACCTGGTCTACGACCGATAATTTAAAGGCTAACGTGTAGTCACGCTGGCTCCGCCTTTTGCCCGATTCCATTGACTCCTCCTGAAGATAGGTCAGAAGGTGTAAACCTTATTCAGGACGGGACATGTCGCATAAAAAAGCCCCGCCTGATTGCTCAGGCGGGGCTTTTTAATTGCCGTTGGAATTAAGCGAGGGGTTTAGGCTCGTGCTCTTCTTCCAGGGCTTTTGGGTTGTGCTCTACCACTTCTTCAACGGAACGCAGGTTCTCGTCGATGGTTGGGGCAGTGTGCTCAACTTCTGCTTCGATGGCCGGTGCTGGCGCAACCGCTTCGACGACGGCCGGGGCCGCCGCCGCTGCTGCTTCGGCTTCTTTCTGCAGACGCTCGGCTTCACGCTTGCGACGACGCACTTCACGCGGGTCGTTAGGCGCACGGCCGTTTTCGGTCAGGGCGCTGACAGGGGCTTCAACCACTGGGGCGACCACTTCGGCAACCACTGGGGTTTCCACAACCACCGGAGCAGGCTCGGCAACCACAACCGGTTCTGCAACCACCGCTGGTTCGGCGATAACCACTTCAGCAACCGGTGCTGGAGCTTCTTCTACCGGTGCCGGGGCAGGTGCTTCGGCGACGACGGCCGGCTCGGCAGTCCACTGGAAGGCGGTCTGTTCTTCGCGAACTTCACGCACTTCTGGGGTTGCTTCAGCGGCTGGCGCTTCGACAACAGCTTCGACCACAGGCTGGGGCTCAACCACGATTGCAGGTGCAGCCACTACTTCGGCTTCAGGCTGGGCTTCGCGGACCGGTGCAACTTCCACTTCTACAGCGGCAGGTGCTTCGACCACGGTGGTGGCTTCGACAACCGGTGCTTCAACTGCGGCAGTTTCCTGCACGGCAGCGGTGGCACGCTCGGCCTGCTGGTTGGCTTCGGCTTCGGCAGGAGCACTGATGACCGAGCTGGCAACTGCAGCGGTAACGGCCAGGCCAGCAGCCAGTTCGGTGCTGGTCGGTTCGTTGTTGGCGCTTTCTTCAGTGGCTTCGCCGGTCTCTTCCGAGCCTTCGATCACATTGCCGTTGGCGTCACGCTGACGCTCACGACGGTTGCTGCGGCGACGCTGGCCACGGGAGCGGCGGCGTGGACGATCGCCTTCGGCGTTGTCCTGGCCATCTTCCTGTGGCTGTTCGTCGTTGTTCAGCAGTTCTTCTTCGCTGGCTGCGGCAGCCTGCTCGGCGCGTGGTTGACGCTCTTCACGCGGTGGGCGTGGAGCGCGTTCTTCACGGGGCTGGCGGGCCGGGCGTTCTTCGGTCGCGGCATCAGTTGCTACGGCGGCAACAGCTGGGGCAGCGTCCAAAGGTTCACGCAGTTCACGTACACGCTCTTCACGCTCGCCACGTGGCTTGCGATCTTCACGCGGTGCGCGAGGGGCGCGCGGTGCGCGTTCTTCACGTGGTGCACGCTCTTCGCGCGGAGCACGTTCTTCACGGGCTACGGCCGGGGTTTCTTCACGGGCTTCGCGCGGCTGGCGCTCTTCACGGGGGGCGCGTTCTTCACGCGGTGCACGTTCTTCGCGAGGCTTGCGCTCTTCGTCACGGCGACCGTTGCGGTTACGGCTCTGCTGGCGACCGTTGCGACGCTCTTCGTTGCGGGCAGGGCGTTCAGCGGCTGGCTTCTCGACCACGGCTGGAGCAGCAGGCTCTTCCTTGGTGGCGAACAGGCTGACCAGCGACTTCAC
>LNAP01011250.1_pt1 | contig 10539 bp, 10 predicted proteins | sample 602601 | NCBI WGS metagenome assembly LNAP01 (sample SAMN02440304, study PRJNA202911) | soil metagenome | biome: Subtropical and temperate rainforests or woodlands; isolation source: soil samples (1 kg each in a 20% v/v slurry with milli Q water) were... ...
CCGTTGTCTTGGGCGAAACCGATCACATGGCTAGCATAGCCGTGCCAGGACACTTCGCCACTGGCCGCCAAGTGATACAAGCCCGACAGCTCGGGACGTTGCAGAACTTGCTGAATGGCCAACGCGGTTACGTCGGCAATCAGGTCTGCCCCCGTCGGAGCTCCGATCTGGTCGGCGATGACGCTCAAGGTTTCGCGATCCTTGGCCAGACGCAACATGGTCTTGGCGAAGTTGTGCCCGCGCGAGGCGTAGACCCAGCAGGTCCGAAGGATGAGGTGGCGACATCCCGAGGTTCTGATCAGCCGTTCTCCTTCGAGCTTTGTGCAGCCATAGACATTCAGAGGACCCCTCGGACTATCTTCCGGCTGCCTGCCTATAGCATTGCCATCAAACACGTAATCGGTCGAATAATGGACGAGCAAGGCGCCGCATCGCTGCGCCGCCTGCGCCAGCATACCAACGGCCTCGGCATTTATGAGGTGAGCCAGTCGCGGCTCTGCTTCTGCCCGGTCGACGGCGGTATATGCAGCGGCGTTGACGATAACATCTGGTCGATGAGCCTCGATGAGACGACTTAGGAGTTCAGGGTAGGCCAGATCAGCACGACGCCGGTCGCATGCCAGCAATTGGCCAAGTGGAGCAAGGGCGCGTTGCAGCTCCCAGCCCACTTGGCCGTTTACACCAAGCAAGAGGATATTCATTGATAGTGCCCGCTCGCCCACTCTCGGTAGGCTCCACTGGTGATGGCAGCGACCCAGTCCTGGTTGTCGAGGTACCAGCGAACAGTCTTGCGAATGCCGGTCTCAAAGGTCTCGACGGGCGACCAACCCAATTCGCGCTGGATCTTGGTGGGACGGTCGATGAAAGTGATCTGCTCCCGATAGCTAGCACCATCGGCCCGGGGCTGCTCGCTATCTAGAATCTCGCACAGCTCCGATACCACTTGCAGGTTGGTCCGCTCGTTACATCCGCCGATATTGTAGGTTTCCCCAAGTTCCCTGGTTGCTAGCACGCAGCGCAGCGCAGCGCAGTGGTCCTTCACATCGAGCCAGTCACGAACCTGACGGCCATCGCCATAGATGGGCAGCGCCCTGCCCGCCAAGGCATTGTGGATGACCAGAGGAATCAGCTTTTCAGGAAAGTGATAAGGCCCGTAATCGTTCGAACAATTCGTGGTCAGCACCGGGAAGCCGTAGGTGTGGTGACAGGCACGAACGAATTGATCGGAAGCGGCCTTGGGCGCCGAGTAGGGGCTGTTGGGCTGGTACTGATTGCGCCCGCTGAAAGCCGGTTCGTCCGACGCCAGCGAACCGTAGACTTCATCCGTCGATATGTGCGGGAAGCGAAAGGCAGCAGCCCTCTCCTGATCCAGCGAACGGTAATATGCCAATGCAGCCTCCAACAGACGGAAGGTGCCGACGACATTGGTCTGGACGAACTCTTCTGGACCATCGACCAAACGATCCACATGGGATTCCGCAGCAAAGTTAAGGATGGCGCGCGGCTGGAACCCCGCAAGCAAACTACCAATAAGCGTCTTGTCGGCGCCCTGAACGAAGCAGTGTCGCGGGTCGTTTTCCAATGAGTGCAGGTTGGCTGGATTGCCCGCATAGGCCAGCGTGTCCACGCTGATGACTAGCTCATCGCAGGCGGCCAGCCAGTCGAGCACGAAGTTGGCCCCGATGAATCCGGCGCTACCGGTCACAAGAATGGTCACTACCTTACAGCCTCCCGATGCTGGCAGCCAGAATGAGCCCAACCGTACCAAGGGCGGTCTGTCGGTATACGCCAGCTTTTCTCAATAGATAGAAACGCCGCAGGAGGCTGGCCTGCCGCGCACGCTCGAACAGCACGATGGATTGGCGGCTTCGCTCGTCCAGCGAGTCAGCGCACTGGCGTAACGTGAAGAGGTTGTCTTCGTTCCATTTGCGAAAGGTACCGCTGAACATCCGGCGGACGCGTACCAAGCGATCACGCCATGAGGAATTGGAGCCCATCAAATTACCGCCATGCTGGCGATAATCTAGACTCGGCTCGTCGTCGTAGATGACTTCGCCACTGCTACCGCTGACCAAGAGATAACAAAGCCAATCGTGCGACACCACGGGGGCAGTGACCGGTATCCTGGCGAGCAGTGCTCGCGCCGGCTGATTTAGCAGCATGGTATTGGCACCTGCTAGGCTCTGTACCAGCGCGTTGCGAAAACTCGGCGCACGCTTGAAGCGAGGTGAATAGCCGATAATTCGCCCCTTTTCGTCAACCAGCCGCGTTCTGGAGCAGTACACCGCCGGAACACCTTCCCCCAACGCCTGAAGTCGCACCAGGGCTCTTTCCAGCTTGTTCTCGAACCAGACATCGTCTTGGTCGCAAAAGGCGAAGTAATCGGCTTGTATGCTCGGATTGCGCACAAGGGAAAGAAAGTTCTGCGCAAATCCCTTGCGAGGTCCGCGCAGCAAACGCACTTGATCTGCTCCGTGCTTTGCCAGGAATTGCGCGAGGATGTCCAGCGTCGCGTCTGTCGAGCCATCGTCAGACACATACAGTTTCCAGTTTCGATGCGTCTGCCTGGAGATCGAGTCGAGCTGCTCGCGTAGATACTTCTCACCGTTGAAGGTAGTGAGCAGAATGGCTACCCGAGACCGTTCCTCCGTTCTCGGATCAGCCTTATGGTTTACTGGCGTGGGACGCATGCACTAAACACCTATAAACTTCCCTGTCCTGAACAAACGAACCAGGTGCAAAACCCCGCGCTGAGGAATCAAAACGGACAACCCAGCCTGTCGGCTGGCTCGAGCTACTGACATTAAACTCAAGGGCCATTCGCGAAGAGTGCCGATTGCCGAAGTCGCGGAAAACGGACCTTCGAGCCAGGCATTCTACAAAAGTTCCCGCAGATAGTCCCGGCATGGTCGGCCATTCGTCCAATGGCGCAAGCGCACCGTGGCAGCCCATAGCCCCAACGAAACGAAGGCTACGCAATAAGCTGCGCGCGCAACTCGACATGAGGCCATGCGGACCTGGCCAGGCAAACAAGCCCCTGCCGCGACCGCTGAGGATGTGATTGGCTATGGTCGCTTTGCACGCACCTATCTATTTATTGATCGAAATCGACGCGCACGCGCCGACCCGGCCAAAAAAAGCACTATTATCATCTATCGCACCGGCGCCCAAACAGCGCTTCCATTCGCGCTGGTGATTTTTTAGACTATTCCGTCCGCTCGCCCATCCGGGCCCGCTATACCGCTATTGCTCACGAGGAACACCATGGCCCGCGTTACCGTTGAAGATTGCCTGGACAACGTCGATAACCGCTTCGAGCTGGTCATGCTGGCCACCAAGCGTTCGCGCCAGCTGGCGACCGGCGGCAAGGAGCCGAAGGTGGCCTGGGAAAACGACAAGCCGACCGTCGTCGCCCTGCGCGAGATCGCTTCCGGTCTGGTCGACTACGATGTCATTGCACAGGATGAAATCGTCGACGACGAACCGCTCTTCATCCAGTATGAGGAAGAGCCCAACGAGGCCATCTGATTAAATGCCAGGTCGAAGTCGAACCGCCGAGCCTACATCGCGCCGGCAAGGAGTACAGCCTTGCCAGCCATAGATACCCTTGCCGATCGCCTGTCGACCTACCTCGGCCCGGACCAGGTCAACCTGGTTCGCCGCGCCTACTTCTACGCCGAGCAGGCCCACGACGGGCAGCGCCGGCGCAGCGGTGAAGCCTACGTCACCCACCCCCTCGCGGTAGCCAACATCCTCGCCGACATGCACATGGACCATCAGAGCCTGATGGCCGCGATGCTGCATGACGTCATCGAGGACACCGGCATTCCCAAGTTGCGCAGTTCGGCGAAACCGTCGCCGAACTGGTCGACGGGGTCAGCAAGCTGACCCAGATGAACTTCGAGACCAAGGCCGAAGCGCAGGCCGAGAACTTCCAGAAGATGGCGATGGCCATGGCGCGCGACATCCGCGTGATCCTGGTCAAGCTCGCCGATCGCCTGCACAACATGCGCACGCTGGAAGTACTGGCCGGCGAGAAACGCCGGCGCATCGCCAAGGAAACCCTGGAAATCTACGCGCCCATCGCCAACCGCCTGGGCATGCACTCGATGCGCGTGGAATTCGAGGACCTCGGTTTCAAGGCCATGCACCCGATGCGCTCCGAGCGCATTCGTGCTGCGGTGCGGCGTGCCCGCGGCAACCGCAACGAGATCGTCGAAAAGATCGAGCAGTCATTGATTCACTGCCTCGCGCGCGACGGCCTGGAAGGCGAGGTGGTGGGCCGCGAGAAGCACCTGTTCAGCATCTACAAGAAGATGCGCGGCAAGCGCAAGGCGTTCAACGAGATCATGGACGTCTATGCCTTCCGCATCGTGGTCGACAAGGTCGACACCTGTTACCGCGTGCTCGGCGCCGTACACAGCCTGTACAAGCCGCTGCCCGGTCGTTTCAAGGATTACATCGCGATTCCCAAGGCCAACGGCTATCAGTCGCTGCACACCACGCTGTTCGGCATGCACGGCGTGCCCATCGAAATCCAGATCCGCACACGTGAAATGGAGGAGATGGCCAATAACGGCATCGCCGCGCACTGGCTGTACAAGTCCGACGAGAACGACGTGCCCAAGGGCACCCATGCCCGCGCCCGGCAATGGGTCAAGGGTGTACTGGAACTGCAGCAGCGCGCCGGCAACTCGCTGGAATTCATCGAGAGCGTGAAGATCGACCTGTTCCCGGACGAGGTCTACGTCTTCACGCCCAAGGGCCGCATCATGGAGCTGCCCAAGGGCTCCACCGCGGTGGACTTCGCCTACGCGGTGCACACCGACGTCGGCAACACCTGCATCGCCTGCCGCGTCAACCGTCGCCTGGCGCCGCTGTCGCAGGCGCTGGAAAGCGGCTCGACGGTGGAAATCGTCACCGCGCCGGGCGCCCGGCCGAATCCGGCCTGGCTGAACTTCGTGGTCACCGGCAAGGCACGCACGCACATCCGCCACGCGCTCAAACTGCAGCGCCGCTCGGAATCCATCAGCCTCGGTGAACGCCTGCTGAACAAAGCGCTCACCGGCTTCGAGACCAGCCTGGACAAGATCAGCGCCGAACGCATTCGCCAGGTCCTCGCCGAGTACCACGTCGAATTCATCGAGGATCTGCTCGAGGACATCGGTCTGGGCAATCGCATGGCCTACGTGATCGCCCGACGCCTGCTGGCCAGCGACGGCGAGCAGGCACCCAGCGCCGAAGGCCCGCTGGCGATTCGCGGCACCGAGGGCCTGGTACTCAGCTACGCCAAGTGCTGCACGCCGATCCCGGGCGACCCGATCGTCGGCCACCTGTCCGCCGGCAAGGGCATGGTGGTGCACCTGGACACCTGCCGGAACATTGCCGAATTCCGTCACAACCCGGACAAATGCATCCAGCTGTCGTGGGCCAAGGACGTCACCGGCGAATTCAACGTCGAGCTGCGGATCGAGCTGGAGCACCAGCGCGGCCTGATCGCCCTGCTCGCCGGCAGCGTCAACGCCGCCGACGGCAACATCGAGAAGATCGGCATGGACGAGCGTGACGGGCGTGTCAGCGTGGTCCAGCTGGTGGTCAGCGTGCATGATCGCGTGCACCTCGCACGGGTGATCAAGAAGCTGCGTGCGATCAAGGGTGTCACCCGGATCACGCGACTCAGGGCCTGAATTTCGCCCCGCAAGACAACGGGGCCGCCACCTCGCACCTCATCGCCGGCGGTGGCTGCGGTTGTCACAAGTCATTATGCTGACCGGCCAATTGCCAATTCCGCAGAGGAGTTTCCATGAGCAAGACCGTCATCAACACCGACAAGGCCCCCGCTGCCATCGGCACCTACTCCCAGGCGATCAAGGCCGGCAATACCGTTTACCTGTCTGGTCAGATTCCGCTGGACCCCAAGACAATGGAACTGGTCGAGGGCTTCGAAGCCCAGGCCGTGCAGGTTTTCGAGAACCTCAAGGCCGTGGCCGAAGCCGCTGGCGGTTCGCTGAAGGATGTCGTCAAGCTCAACATCTTCCTCACTGATCTGGGCAACTTCGCGACCGTCAACGAGGTAATGGGCCGTTACTTCCAGCAGCCTTATCCGGCGCGCGCCGCCATCGGCATTGCTGCGCTGCCGAAAGGTTCGCAAGTGGAAATGGACGCGATCCTGGTCATCGACTGACCTGCTGGGCGCACCGCCAGCCGGTGCGCCTCCTTCCCTCAGCGCGGACCGCGCTCAGCGAATCAGCACCTCGACCCGGCGATTACGCGGCTCGGCGGTCGCATCCGGCGTCGCCACCAGCAGATTGCGCTCGCCGTGACTGGTCACCCGCAACTCCATCGTCTCCAGCCCCCGGGCCTTCAAAAGCTCGGCAACCGCCTGCGCGCGACGCAGGCCGACCCGCACATTGGCCGCCTCGGCGCCGAGCGTATCGGTATGGCCGATCACCGTAACCACCGGGTAATCGCGACGGCGCACGGCTTCCAGTACCTGCTGCACGATCGCCTCGGCGGCGGCGTCGGGTTGGCCGTCGGCGCGTAGCTGGAGCATGTGGCGTTCCGGCAATGCCGGTTGCGCCGCCAGCGTCCGCTCGAAATCCCGCTCGCGGCGCAACGCGCTCACACTGAACGGGCGCGCATCGCCCAGCGTCATGCCCTGCCCGGCCTGCGTCAGCTGCGGTGGCTCCTGATCGTCGAGCGCCACGCTGCCGGCGCCAGGCAGCATCACGTAGGAGCGTCCGCTGCAACCGGCGAGCGCCGCCGCCAGCAGCACCACGGCCCAGCCACGCCCGCCGGCCCTCATTCGACCACCTTCAGCAGCATCTGGCCGCCGTGCAGCCGCACACGACCGTCCGGGGTATCCACGGCAATGGCGCCCGGTGCCAGACGGGCAATATCGCCGGCGAGCAGATTCAACGTGCCGCGCTGCAGGCGCGCATCGAGTCGCAACTGATCCTCGGCCGGGGCGAAGCGGTAGTCGTCCAGCACCAGTTCGCTGTGCGGACCGAACGACAGCACGCTGCCGTCGCTGAGGATCACGCCCAGCGCGCCGCCTTCGCCGGTGCTCAGCGTTACCCCGGGGATGATCGCCTGGCCGACCCGGGCGGCATTGGTATAGCCGCGACTGCTGACATAGGCCGCGCCCTCGACGCGAGCCACATGCCCGCTGGGCTCGGGCAGGTCGGTTGCGGCGGCGCAGGCCAGCCACAGCGCCGGCAAACCGGCCAGGCAGCGCAACAGCTTCAGGTGCGGATCGTTCATCGGTCTCTCGAATCGACAGCTAGCGGAACGGCAATGATTAAGCCGAACCACTAAGGCAGTCGAAATCAGCAAAAGATTCCGCAGCGCCGCGCGCAATCGCATAAACCGAAGAGGCCTCGGGCCCGCGTACGCTCCTGCTCCCCGCGCACGAAAGGGTTCCGTCGACGACCTGTCATTCGTCGCAAACCTGCCGCCCGTTCGTCGTGTGACGGTCCGGGCGACCTCGCTTGCCGTATCCTCGCCGCTGGCGGTTGATTAAAAACCGACCAGCGGTCTGGCACAGAACAGCATCCATAAGCTAGCGACCGCACGCACAGCGTGCTGTGCGCCGGCGGGTTTCGCCCGCATCAGAAAACTGTGGTCTGCCTGTCGGGCAGTGTTTTTATCGACGCGTCGGGCCTGCCCCGATTGGATGTGAAATGAAGAAACCACGTTTGCTCCAGGGCCGTCCGGGTCTTGCGCTGTCCATGTTCGCCCTGCTGCTGCTCGCTGTGCTGGCCTTCTGGGCGACTCGCCCCGGCACGCCCGCGCAACCGCCGGCCGCCGGCTCCGCCGCTGCTATGCTGGCCGAGCTGCAAACCTCGCGCGACAGCTGGGACGCCCATCGTGGCGACCTCTCCCGTCTGCTCGCCGATCTGCGCGGCGGCGCCATCGCCAGCGCCGCACTGGGCTCCGACGCGGTTTACATCAGCGCTCGCGACGGCCAGCGCTACTGGGTGCCGGAGCAGTCCGGACAGGTCGCCGCGCTGCTGCTCGACCACTACGCCAGCAGCGGCGAGCTGTTTCCGTTGACGCTGTTCGAGACCGCGGCGGACAAGCCGTTCTACCTGTCGCTGCTGCCATACTCGCCCATGGTCCTGCTGCTGCTCGGCGGCGCGCTGTTCTTCATCCTCAAGACCCGCGGCTTCGAGGTGCAGCGCAAGGGCAGCGGCGTGACCTTCGCCGATGTCATCGGCGCCGCGGAGGCCAAGCAGGCGCTGGCCGATGTCACCGCCTACCTGCGCGACCCGGCCGCTTACGCACGCCTCGGTGCGCGTCCGCCCAAGGGCGTACTGCTGACCGGCGAGCCCGGCACCGGCAAGACCCAGCTGGCCAAGGCGCTGGCGAGCGAATCGAACGCCAGCTTCATCCAGGTGACCGGCAGCGACTTTTCCTCGATGTACTTCGGCGTCGGCATCCAGAAGGTCAAGGCGCTGTTTCGCACCGCGCGCAAGCAGGCGCCGTGCATCATCTTCATCGACGAGATCGACGGCATCGGCAAGCGCGCCGAGCAGCAGCGCTCCAGCGATGCCGAGAGCAACCGCATCATCAACCAGTTCCTCGCCGAGCTGGACGGCTTCGACGGCGCCAGCGGCGTGCTGGTGCTGGGCGCGACCAACTTCCCCAACTCGCTCGACCCGGCGCTGGTGCGCGAGGGCCGTTTCGACCGCTCCATCGCCGTCGGTCTGCCGGGGCTGGACGACCGCGAAGCGCTGTTCCGCCTGTACGCCGGGCGGATCAGCGCCGCCGACGATCTGGACTTCCCGCAGCTGGCACGCAACAGCGTCGGGCTGACGCCAGCGGCCATCGCCTACATCGTCAACCATGCCGCCCTGCTGGCGGCCCGCACGGGCGCCACGCAGGTCGACATGGGCCACTTCGTCGATGCCGTCGAAACCTGCCGCATCGGTGAGCAGCCGTCGGGCGTGACGCCGATGTCGTCGACCGACCGCAAGCGCATCGCCGTGCACGAGGCCGGCCACGCGCTGGTGGCAGCCGAACTCAAGGTCGGCCGGGTGGAGAAGGTCACCATCCTGCCGCGCGGCCAGGCGCTGGGCGTGACCCTGGTGACGCCGGTGGAGGACAAGCGCCTGCACATGGAGTCCGAGCTGCGCGCGCGTATCCAGATGCTGCTGGCCGGGCGCTGCGCCGAGCAGCTGTACTTCCATGAGGTCTCGTCCGGTGCCGGGCAGGACCTGCAGGAGGCCTCGAAGATCGCCCTGTCGATGGTCGGCGCCTTGGGCATGGGGCCGAAAGGCTCGCTGCTCAGCCTGCAGGCAGTGCGTGATGCGCACATCGAGTTCGACTCCGGCGACGCCATCCGCGCCGCGGACGACCTGCTCCGCCAGCTCGAACGTGACTGCCAGGCGCTGCTGCAGCGGCTGCGGCCGGCGCTGGACGAGGTGTCCGCGCGGCTGCTCGCCAGCGAAACCGTGCCCGGCGAAGAGGTGCTGGCGGCCATCGAGCGGCTGCCCGCCCATCACCGCGACGCCAGCATCAGCAGCATCGGCGCCCAGATCGGCAACCTCGATCGCGTCGCCGCCAGCACGCTGGAACATGCCGAGCATTTCGAGCTGTCGCCTGCGCTGCAGGACAAGCCGTGCGACGATGGGCCGGGGATGGCCTGAGGCCGGCGCGAGGCTCACCTCGGGAACGGGATGCGCTGCGCGCGTTTTCCACCCTACGCAACCTGTGCCGGGTCGGAGGGTGGGCAACGGCGCAGCCTTGCCCATCGCGACAAAGGCTGCGGTGCCCCCCTCGAACGCCGCTAGTCCAGCACCACCAGCCGATTGGGCAGCTCGTTGCGCGCATGGGTGGCCGGCACATGCTGCGCCAGCAGCGCGCCGGCCGACTCGATGCAGCCGAGGAAACCCTCGAGCACCCGGCCCTGCTTCACCCGTTCGGTGAAGGCGGCGACGATCGCCGCCCAGGCGGCATTATCGATGCGGCTGGCGATGCCGCGGTCGACGAGAATCTCCACATAGCGCTCCGCCTCGCTGACGAAGATCAGCACGCCGGTATCGGCCTCGGTGTGATGCAGGTTCAGCTCGATGAACTGCCGCCGCGCCAGGTTGCAGGCCCGCCAGTTGCGCACCGCGCGCGGAATCAGCCGACTGGTCAGCGCCGGCGCGCGGAACGCCACGGCCAGCACGAGGAACGTCGCCCATTGCGCCAGCAGCTGCTGCCAGGCACTCAGCCAGCCGCCGAAGAACAGCAGCGCGCCGGGCAGCAGCAACGCAATCACGCTGGCCCAGAGCAGCGGAATGTAGCGGTAGTCGTCGGCCTGCGCGGCCAGCACGGTCACCACCTCGGCATCGGTGTCGCGCTCGATGCGCTCGATCGCCGCGGCCACCTGTTGTAGCTCGCTCTCGCTCAGTAAGGTCATTGCGCGTCCATCGTTCGATTACCAGCCACCGGAGGCGCCGCCGCCGCCGAAGCCGCCGCCTCCTCCGCCAAAGCCTCCACCGCCGAACCCGCCGCCCGAACCGCCCCGGCCGCCGCCGCTGGGCAGGATCC
>LNAP01006064.1_pt1 | contig 10536 bp, 8 predicted proteins | sample 602601 | NCBI WGS metagenome assembly LNAP01 (sample SAMN02440304, study PRJNA202911) | soil metagenome | biome: Subtropical and temperate rainforests or woodlands; isolation source: soil samples (1 kg each in a 20% v/v slurry with milli Q water) were... ...
TGCGAGAACGCGATGACTGATTTCGAACTGGATTATTGGGCGGGTATTTATACAGCCTGTCGATTGACCGAAACGGGGTTACGATTTGAAGATTTCGTGACATCACCTTGGGAGCATCTTGAGCTCCTGGGCCAACTATCGGCGCCCGCTTGCTTGGCAGCGGGCCTAAAGCCGCTGCTACCGGCACAGGCTGCTGTGGCGCGACGTCTGCGATGTCTCGGGTTGGCCGGTGACGATCTTGTTTACGATTACTGTTTACCGGTCACTGCGCGCCAGATACGGTCTTTTCTGGGCAATCGTATACAGGATGTCCTGTGGAACACGTTACCGTGGCCGGTCGGCCTCGCCATCGGCGCAATTCTGGTGGTGGCGATGGGAGGCACGCTGCTCGTTTCGCGCTCGCGGCATGGCAAACCGGCGGCGCAACCGGTAAGCGATGGGGATGGATCGTGAGCTGGCCGATTCGGTCGGCGTACTCAGATTCGCCGTCTGTTGCGGAACCGATCCGAGTCAACGCCGCTACGGATGACAGCGAAACGTTGGGCACCCGCAGCAGGTGCCCGGCGAACCATTTCACATCATTACGTAGCCGCTTGGAATCACCGCGCTAGCTGTAGACCATTGCTAGCTATTAAGGTGCGGTGATCCGGCCTGTTCGAGAATCCACCCTTCAAGCTTTGAATGCCACATTCGCAGCAAATCGAGCGAGCGAACGACGTAATGCTTCTCGATGGTGGCGCTCGGCTTGTGACCCATGATTTGCGCCAGCACACCATTCGGCACTTCCAACCACTCGGCGAGGCTTTTGAAACTGCGCCGCAGCCCGTGAAGCGTTAGGGCCGGCACCCCTGCCATGACGCAGACTCGATGCAACGCATGATTGGGTGACGCTATCGGGCCACCTCCCCCAAGAGTCGAAAACACGTACAGACCGGGACGGGGGAGATCTGCGAGCAGGCGGCCTATATAGGGCGTCAGCGGTATATCGCGGTGGCCCTCAACCTTGTCGCGAATGGTCAGACTGCACCACCGAAAGTCAACGTCCTTCCAACGAAGCGTCAGCAACTCCCCCGGCCGAGCGCCGGTCAACAGCAGCGTTTGGAGATAGGCGGCGATGACGGGATTTTGCTGCTGAACAGCCTGGAACCAAGGCCGCAGTTGCTCTCGCTGCAGTGCGTCTTTTTTTGCCTTGGCCGTTCCGAGAACCTCGCGGGCCCTGCGACTCTTCGCCGGGTTGTCTATAGGCAGAACAAGCCGGTAGTCGGAGTTCTCGCGACACCAGTTCACGAACGCCGCCAGCAGCCGCAGCCCAAGTCGGGCTACAGTGGGCCGGTCGGTGGCATGGCGCTTGGCCCAGGCCGTCACAGCCTCGGGCGTCAGCGCACACAACGGAAGCAGCAACAGATCGCGCAGAGCGCCCGGCTGTGTTTTGCCTTTGCCGCGCGCCTTCGGGACTCCACCAGCTTGCACAAAGGCCAAGTGGTCGGCATGGTGGCGCTCGCCCCATGCCGGGCGCCGCTCGGCGCAGTAGTCAGCCCATACCTCTAGTGCAGGTAGCTCGGCAATGCGGCAGCGTGCCTGCTCGGCTTCCTCGGCCAGGCGCTTGCGCTTTTTTTCCTCGCGCGGATCAATGCCCCGCTTTACCAATAATTTCCAGCTACACGCTTCCTCGCGGGCGGCCTCAAGTGTGTAGTCGGCCGGGTCCCCAATGGTCAGGCGCAGCGTCTTGCCGCGGAGCCGCATTTCGAATACGTAGGCTTTGGTGCCTCCGCGGGTGACCCGGAGCGCCAGACTACGCTCATCGTTGTCATACAAAAATGCCTGCCACTTATCTTGCGGGCAGGTGAACTTCTCCACCCTATCCTGGGTCAGGCGCACGCGCTCGCCCACTTCCGCCCCTCCCGTACTGCGCCTGGAGTATTCCTCGACCTTCCGTGTCGACGCCGTGTAGGCGCTGTGTAGGCAATTTTACCCTAATATCGATCAATTCCAACCAACGTCCGGCCGAACGCGAAATTAGTACAACATATTGATCCGCATATACTGTTTTTAGAAAATTATATGCCGGTAAACGTCGATTTGTCTGGACTCATAATCCGTTGGTTGTGGGTTCGAGTCCCACAGGGCCCACCAACCCGCCCTGAGAAATGGGCAGCCGCCATACGCCGCGTCGGGCACGCGCGGCGCCCGCGCGCCGTCAACGATGCAGCCTGCTCGCCCGCAGCAGATTCAGAAACAGCGCCCCCTGTTCCAGGGCGTCGTCCAGCGCCACGTGCGTGTGCGGCAGGTCCGGATCGAACCACTCGCGCGGCATGTGGCGTTTCGTGGTCTGGCGGAATTCGCAGCCCAGCACCGCCATGGCGAAGCTCTTGATGTCCAGCGCCGAGAAGCCGAACGGGTTGTCGCCGGCGAAGCGCGCCAGGTACCAGGCAACGAAGCTGAAATCGAAGGTGACCGGGTAGCCGACGAACACCGGCCGGCCCGGCAGCGCACGCAGCCAGGCGGCGTATTCGGGCATGGCCTGCTGCGGCGGGCGCAGGTTCTGCCGGCAGGCGGCCCAGGCGGCAGGCTGCGCGGCCCAGAACTGCGCCGTGCGGGGATTCGCGTGCGCGCCGGGCAGGGTCTCGAAGTTGGCGGTCCAGGTGCCGACCGGGCGCCCGTCGGCCAGGAAGGCCGCCGAACCCAGACTGAGCATGGAGTTGTCGCCCGGCAGGAAGCCGTCGGTTTCGATGTCGGTGCTGACGTAGACCTCCGCCACGGCGGCCTACTCGCCGCGCGGTTCCAGGGTCAGCGACAGCGAGTTGATGCAGTAGCGCTCGCCGGTCGGTCGCGGCCCGTCCGGAAACACATGGCCCAGGTGCGAGCCGCAGCGCGCGCAGTGCACTTCGACCCGCCGCATGCCGTGGCTGGTGTCGGTCTCGGTGGCCACGGCGGCCGGATCGGCAGGCTGCCAGAAACTCGGCCAGCCGCTGCCGGAGTCGTACTTGGTGGCGGAGTCGAACAGCACCGCGCCGCAGCCGGCGCAGCGGTACACGCCGGGCGTTTTCTCGTCCCAGTAGGCGCCGGTGAAGGCCGGCTCGGTGCCTTTCTGCCGGCACACGCGATACTGCTCCGGGCTCAGGCGCTGACGCCACTGGGCGTCGTCTTTGGGTAATTCGTCGGTCATGGCATCACCTGTGGTTTGGGGCCGTGTGCTCCATTGATGCAGATTGGCACAGCCGCGGGCGGCCTAAATATCGATCTGGCTGCCCACTTCCACGACCCGCGCCGAGGGCAGGCGAAAGAACTCGGCAGCCGGGCCGGCATTACGCATCATCCAGGCAAACAGGTATTCGCGCCACAGCGCCATGCCCGGCCGCAGGGTAGGGATGATGGTCTCGCGGCCCAGGAAGAACGTGGTGTCGTCCAGATCGAAGGCCAGCCCCTGCGAGGCGCACAGCTCCAGGGCGCGCGGGATGTCCGGCCGTTGCATGAAGCCGTAGTTGACGCGCACCTCCCAGAAGCCACGCCCGAGCTCGCGCACCTGGACCCGCCCGGCGGCGCGCACCCACGGCACATCGGCGGTCTGCACGTGCACCAGCACCACGCGCTCGTGCAACACCTTGTTGTGGACCAGGTTCTGCAGCAGGGCATTGGGCACCCAGGCCGGGTTGCCGGTCATGAACACCGCCGTGCCGGGCACGCGCAGCACGTTCGGCTGCAGCGTGCGCAGGAACTCGTCCATGCCCAGCGTCTCGGCCTGCAGGCGGCTGAGCAGGATCTGCCGGCCGCGCCGCCAGGTGGTGAGCATCACGAACAGCGCCAGCGCAATGCTCAGCGGCAGCCAACCGCCGGAGACCACCTTGACCGCATTGGCGCCCAGGAAGCCAAGATCGATGACCAGAAACCCTGCCAGCAGCGTGCCTGCGACCGGCACCGGCCAGCGCCAGCCGAGCACCATCACCACCGTGATCAGCAGACTGTCGACCAGCATGGCGCCGGTCACGGCGATGCCGTAGGCGGCCGCCAGACCCGACGAGGAGCGGAAGCCGAGCACCAGCAGCAGCACGCCGGCCAGCAACATCCAGTTGATGATCGGGATGTAGATCTGGCCGCGCTCGCTGGCCGAGGTGTGGCGGATGCGAAGGCGCGGCAGATAGCCCAGACGAATCGCCTGCTGCGTCAGCGAGAAGGCGCCCGAGATCACCGCCTGCGAGGCGATGATGGTGGCCGCCGTGGCCAGCAGCACCAGGGCCGGCCGCAGCCCATCCGGCGCCAGCAGGTAGAACGGATTTTGCACCGCCGCCGGGTCGGCCAGCAGCAGCGCGCCCTGGCCGTAGTAATTCAGCGTCAGCGCCGGCCACACCACCGCGAACCAGCCCAGGCGGATCGGCCCGGCGCCGAAGTGGCCCATGTCGGCGTACAGCGCCTCGGTGCCCGTCACTGCCAGCACCACCGCGCCCAGCACCACGAAGGCCAGCCCGGGCTGGTGGTACAAGAAGGCGATGCCGTACAGCGGATTGAGCGCCGCCAGCACGGCCGGGTTGGATGCCACGCCGATCGCGCCCAGCGTGCCCAGGGTCAGGAACCACAGCAGCGTCAGCGGCCCGAACAGGCTGCCAACGCGCGCCGTGCCGTGGCGCTGGATGAGAAACAGCCCCGTCAGCACGCCCACCGTCACCGGCACCACGTAGTGCGACAGGGCCGGCGCCAGCACGCCCACGCCCTCCACCGCCGACAGCACCGAGATGGCCGGCGTGATGATGGCGTCGCCGTAAAACAGCGTGGCCCCGAACACGCCCAGCACCGCCAGCGCGGAACTCAGTTGCGGGCGGTCGGCGGTCAGGCGCTGCACCAGCGCCAGCAGCGCCAGGATGCCGCCCTCGCCGTCGTTGTCGGCGCGCATCACGAACGCCACGTACTTGGTGGACACCACCAGCGCCAGCGCCCAGAACAGCAGCGACAGCACACCCATCAGATTGGCCGGCGTCAGCGGCGCCCCGTGGGCGCCGCTGAAACATTCCTTGAGCGCATACAGCGGGCTGGTGCCGATGTCGCCGAACACCACGCCCAGCGCGCCCAGCGCCAGCAGGGGCAGTGGACTGCGGTGGCCGGCCGCGGTGGGCGATTCAATGCTGGCGGTGGACATTCGGGACAGGGCTCCTGGACGGTTGCAGGCGGCAGGGTACTGGCGGCTTGCGCTGCGGGCCAGCGCGCGGCGCTTGGCGGGGCTCGCATCCAAATGCCAGACTCGCCCTGGGCCGGCCGGTGTGGCTCCGCCCGGCGCCCGGAAGGGACCTCGGCAGCACCGCCACACAAGATGTTGATAACCGGATCCGGGTCAGACATGAACTTCCGGCGCCAGGCGCGGGTCTGACCGACCGAGGCCGATCAGCATGGGCGGATGCCTAGGGTCGGCGTCGACCTCAAGGAGACATCACCCATGCCCAATCCCCAAGACTTCGTGATCAAGGACTGCGCCCTGGTGTCGCTGGCCACCGGGGTGCGCGCGCAAAGCCTGCCGGGGCTGCGCGAGGGGTTGCTGACAGTGCCCGCCGACAGCGTCTATCACCACTTCTGGGGCGGCCTGCTGCGCGCCCGTTTCGACGATCCGGAGTTCAACAACGACTTCGCCGTGTGGGTGCGCCATGCCCTGCACGACCTGCCGCTGGCCGAACGCTTGGCGGTGATCGATCCGGCCGACTTCGCCGATGCCGAGGCGCTGCGCCAGGAGGTGCTGGAGGTGGTCGAGCAGCGTCTGGACGAAATCGAGGCCCCGGCCTGGGCGGCGCGCGACCGGCAGTTTCATTTCATGCGTGGGCAGCTGGTGGTGTTCGACACCGAAAGACGGGTGCGGGAGCCGCGCGAGCTGGTGGAACTGCTGCCGCAGCTGTCGCCGGGCAGCGTCTTCTACCACGCCATCGACGCGCGTCGGCGCGCGCCGGCAGGGCAGGACGATTTCCATGCCTGGCTGGCTGACCTCGACGACGGACACGAGGGCCTGATCGAGCGCCTGGCGCAGATCGATCCCTACTTCGTGTCGCTGCCGGAGCTGCGCGACCAGTACGCCGCCGCCTTCGAGGGCCATTTCGCGGGGGTGCCGGCATGAACGCGCTGCTGGAAGCCTACGCCGAGGTGGCCGGCGCCGATGCCGTGCAGCACCTGATCCAGCTGGCCGCGCCGCTGCGCGGCATGAAGGTGGTGCACGTGAACTCGACCCGCGCCGGCGGCGGCGTGGCGGAAATCCTGCACAAGCTGGTGCCGCTGATGCAGGCGCTGGAGCTGGACACGCGCTGGGAGACGATCACCGGCGACGGGCCGTTCTACCAGTGCACCAAGGCCATGCACAACGCCTTGCAGGGTCAGCCGGCGCCGCTGTCGGAGGTGTTGATCAAGGCCTACGAGGACGCCAACGCCCGTGCCGCCGAGACGCTCGGTCCGGTCCTGCGCGAGGCGGACGTGGTGTTCATTCACGACCCGCAGCCGGCGGCGCTGCTCCGGCATGTCACGGATCGCCAGGGCAAGTGGGTCTGGCGCTGCCACATCGACGCCAGCCACCCGCAGCGCGGCGTATGGCGCTACCTGCGCGGTTTCGTGGCCGACTACGACGCCAGCGTGTTCTCGCTGGCCGACTTCGCGCAGCGCCTGCCGCACCCCGTCTACTTGATCCCGCCGAGCATCGACCCGCTGGCCGAGAAAAACAGCGAACTGGCGGCCTGGCAGGTGCAGGAAACCTGCAAGCGCTTCGGCGTCGATCCGGACCGGCCGCTGATGCTGCAGGTGTCGCGCTTCGATCGCTTCAAGGATCCGCTGGGCGTGATCGCCGCCTACCGGCTGGCCAGGACCTTCATGCCGGGTCTGCAACTGGTGCTGGCCGGCGGCGGCGCCGACGACGATCCCGAGGGCGAGGCAGTACTGGCCGAGGTCAACCGCGCCGCCGAGGGGGACGACGACCTGAAAGTGCTGCTGTTGCCCTCCGACGCGCACGCCACCATCAACGCCCTGCAGCGGGCGGCGCATTTCGTCCTGCAGAAGTCGCTGCGCGAAGGTTTCGGTTTGACAGTGACGGAAGCGATGTGGAAGGGTAAACCGGTGATCGGCGGCGATACCGGCGGCATCCGCCTGCAGGTGGTGAACCATCACACGGGTTTTCTGGTGAGCACGCCCGAGGGTGCCGCACTGCGCGTGCGCTACCTGCACCAGCACCAAGAACTGCGCGAGCAGATGGGTATCAAGGCGCGCGAGTTCGTGCGCCAGAACTTCCTGCTCACACGCCAGCTGCGGGATTACCTCACCCTCATGACCGGCCTGTTGCACCCGGGAGAAGAACGTATTGCGCTTGCCTGATTCGATTGTTCTGGAAAATTTCTGGTCCACCCTGGCCGCCGCCCCCCGGGCCACGCTGCTCCTCGATTACGACGGGACACTGGCGCCGTTCCATATCGACCCCGCGAGCGCGCATCCCTACCCGGGAGTGGAACCGCTGCTGAATCGCATCGGCCGCCTGCCAAATGACCGGCTGGTGATCGTCTCGGGCCGCTGGCTGCAGGATCTGCGGCCGCTGCTGGCGCTCGATTTCGAGCCCGAGATGTGGGGTTGCCACGGCCGCGAGCGGCGTCTGCCGGACGGTCGGCACAGCCTGCTGCCGCTGACCGAGGCGGCCGTGCAGGCACTGGCCGAAGCCGAGGGCTGGGTGGCGACCGTGTGTGCGCTCGGCGGGCGGATCGAGCGCAAGCCCGGCTCGCTGGCCTTTCACTGGCGCGGGCTGGCGCCGGGGCACCAGCGTTCCCTGCGGCGCGATCTTGAAACGCGCTTCGCCGCTCTGGCGCAGGCGGGCGAGCTGCTGTGGCACGAATTCGACGGCGGCATCGAGCTGCGCGCCGCCGGCTGCGACAAGGGGCAGGTGGTGCGTCAGGTGCTGGCGGAACTGGATGCCGGATCAGCCGGCTGCGTGGCCTACCTGGGCGACGACCACACCGACGAGGATGCCTTCCGCGCCCTGCAGGGACGTGGACTGCGCGTGCTGGTGCGGCCCAAGTGGCGCACCACGGCGGCCGACGTGTGGCTGCGCCCGCCGGACGGGCTGCGGGAGTTTCTCGGTCGCTGGGCGGATATCCGGGAGGCAGCTCGATGAGTTTCGGCGGAATCGACTGGGCGGGGACCGGCTGGACGCAATGGCTGCAGGTGCCGGTGTTTGGCAACCCGCTGGCCGCCTGGCTGGTGGCGCTCGGCCTGATGGTCGTCGTGGCCATGGTGCTGCCGCTGATCAAGTGTCAGATCGGGCGACGCCTGCATGCGCGGGCCGGGCGTGACGGTGCGCAGCTGAGCCGATACGCGGCGCAAATCGTCGGCGGCACGCGGCGCAGCGTGATGTGGCTGGTGGCTCTGTTCGTCGGCGCACGGGCGGTCACCCTGTCGCCGAAGATCGATGCCGCGCTGGCCAGCATCACGGCCGTGGGCCTGCTGCTGCAGGTAGCCTTGTGGGCACAGTGCGCGCTCGATGTGTGGCTGCAGGGGCGCCTGGACCGGGCCCGCGCCACCGATGCCGCCGCTGCCACCACCGTTGGCATGCTCGGCTTCGTGGGCCGCATCGCCCTGTGGTCGGTAGCGCTGTTGATGGTCCTGGACAACCTGGGCTTCAACGTCACCACCCTGGTGGCCAGCCTGGGCATCGGCGGCGTGGCGGTGGCCCTGGCGGTGCAGAACATCTTGGGCGACCTGTTCGCGTCACTCTCCATCGCGCTCGACAAGCCGTTCGTGATTGGCGATTTCATCGTCGTGGACGATATCGCCGGCACGGTGGAGCACGTGGGCCTGAAGACCACCCGCGTGCGTAGCCTGTCGGGCGAGCAGGTGGTGTTCGCCAATGCGGACCTGCTCAAAAGCCGCATTCACAACTACAAGCGCCTGTACGAGCGGCGCGTGCTGTTCGGCTTCGGCGTGCTGTACCGGACGCCGCCCGAGCAACTGGCCGCCATACCGCAGATGGTGCGCGAGATCATCACCGGGCAAGTCGGCACGCGCTTCGATCGGGCCCATTTCAAGGGTTTTGGTGCCTCGTCGCTGGATTTCGAGGTCGTTTACTTCGTGCTGGACCCTGACTACAACCGCTACATGGACATCCAGCAGGCCATCAACCTGGAGCTGGTCAATCGGTTCGCGGCGGCGGGCGTCGAGTTCGCTTTCCCGACTCGCACCATACATGTCGAAACCCTGCCCACCGCAGCCGCGGAGCCGGCCGGTGGCTGAGTCGCGGCCGCGAAGGCTGGTGATCGTCTCGAACCGGCTGCCGTTCGTCATCACGCCGGCGGCGGATGGGAGCCTGATCAGCCGGCCCGGCAGCGGCGGGCTGGTAACGGCTCTGCTGCCGGTGCTGCGCGACCGCGGCGGGGTGTGGATCGGCTGGCCCGGCCTGGTCGATCACGAGGGCGACCTCGAGGCGGCCCTGGCCAGTGCCGCCGGCAAGGCCGGCTACCGCCTGGCGCCGGTGGCACTGAGTGCCGAGGATCAGGCCGGCTTCTATTTCGGCTTCTCGAACCAGGTGCTGTGGCCGTTGTTCCACGACCTGCAGTCGCTGTGCAACTTCGATCCGGCCTACTGGCGCAGCTACTGCGCGGTCAACCACAACTACGCCCAGGCGGTCCTGGCCGAGGCCCGGCAGGACGATTTCGTGTGGGTGCACGACTACCAGCTGCTGCTGCTGGGAGCCGAGCTGCGGCGCGGCGGACTGGCCGCGCCGCTGGGCTTTTTCCTGCACATTCCGTTCCCGCCGCTGGACATCTACCTGAAGCTGCCGTGGCGTTTCACGCTGCTGCGGGCGCTGCTGGAGTACGACCTGATCGGTTTCCAGACCCTGCACGATCAGCGCAACTTCACCCAGTGCGTGCGCGCGCTGCTGCCCGAGCTGCGCCTCACGCACCGTGGCAGTCGGGCACGCCTGCCGGATGGGCGCCAGGTGCGCATCGGGGCCTTTCCGATCGGCATCGATGCGGCCGCCTTCCAGCGCCAGGCGCGCTCGCCGGCGGTGATCGAGGCCGCCGATGCCCTGCGCGCCGAGCTGCCCAACCGCGAGCTGATCCTGGGCGTGGACCGGCTGGACTACACCAAGGGCATCCCGCAGCGCCTGGAGGCCTTTCGCACCGCCCTGCGCCGCCATCCCGAACTGCAGGAACGCGTCACGCTGATCCAGGTGGTGGTGCCCAGCCGGGACGACATCCCGCAGTACCGCGACCTGAAGACGCGCATCGAACAACTGGTCGGCGAGATCAACGGCGAGTTCACCCGCCCCGGCGGCTGGGTGCCGATCCACTACGTCTACCGGGCGCTCGACCGCCTGGATCTGGTGGCCTATTACCGGGCCGCGCACATCGCGCTGGTGACCCCGCTCAAGGACGGCATGAACCTGGTGGCCAAGGAGTTCTGCGCCTGCTCGGTGGACAGCGACGGCGTGCTGATCCTGTCCGAGTTCGCCGGCGCGGTGGCGCAGCTGCAGCACGGGGCGCTGCTGGTGAACCCGTACGATCTGGAAGGCACCGCCGACGCCATCCACCAGGCCTG
>LNAP01012603.1_pt1 | contig 10535 bp, 12 predicted proteins | sample 602601 | NCBI WGS metagenome assembly LNAP01 (sample SAMN02440304, study PRJNA202911) | soil metagenome | biome: Subtropical and temperate rainforests or woodlands; isolation source: soil samples (1 kg each in a 20% v/v slurry with milli Q water) were... ...
AAGGCACCTTTTTCATGGCCGAACAACTCGGCCTCCACCAGGGATTCGGAAAACGCGCCGCAGTTCACCGCCACAAATGGCCGGTTGCGCCGGGCGCTGAGGTTGTGGACATGCCGTGCCACCAGCTCCTTGCCGGTGCCGGTTTCACCGATGATCAGCACGCTGGCTTCACTGGGCGCGACTTGTCGAATATGGGCGAGCAAAGCCTGGGATCTGGGGTCTTCAAACACCTGCGCCGTGGCGCGGATCGAGGTGGCCAAGGCGGGCGAGGGCGGTAAGGTCAGCAGTTGCATGGGCAGGCTCCATGAATAGAAGGCTATGAATAGAAAGTCGGGATCGGCAGGGACATGGTTCATGGAGTGTCTGAAGCGATGACAGGTTTATAAAGGTCCAGCTTTATTCCGTAAAAGACATTAAATTAATATTAATAGATCATTTGGAGATATAAAACGTTCTGCCTCAGCGGCGTTAGCCAAAGTCGATAGCCACTATCGAGAGCGTTGATTTCTGCAGATCGGATGCCCGGCGTAGCCTGTGTTCATTGCCTCGAACCCAGATGTCAGGACACTCACAATGAAACCTCCAATCGCTGCTTTCTTGCTGCTTGCGGTCTCCGTGCTCACTGGATGTGCCAGCCATGTTTCCCCGGAATTACGGCCGTACACCGAAGAAGAAACCAGAGAGTTGGCACTTGAGGCGTTGAATCGTCGCGGTTTGTCGTTCGACGAATACCACGCGAAAAAAGCCGAGCTGCTCGGCCAACCGCAAAAGTCGTTCAGTTTCGACAAACAAGGCGAGATGAACGCCGAACGTGCTGTACAGCTTCACGGTCGTCCTAGTTGAGCGAAAACTGTACCGCTTGAAGTTTTACGCAACTGTCCATGGGTTTCCCTTAAGGCCTGCGATAGGGTCAGTACCTGACTGACCCAATGGACTGCCACCATGACGCTCTCGCTCGATCTGCTGCTGGGCTTTGCCCTGTTTGCGCTTGTCACCTCGATCACTCCCGGCCCCAACAACACCATGTTGCTGGCATCGGGTGTGAACTTCGGTTTCAACCGCACCATCCCTCACATGCTTGGCATCACCTGCGGCTTCTTCGTGCTCGTCGTGGCGGTGGGGTTTGGCTTGGGCGCAGTGTTTCAAACCTATCCTTTGCTCTACAGCGTCCTGCGTTACGTCGGCGCGGCGTATTTGCTGTATCTGGCGTGGAAAATCGCCCATTCGGGACCGGTTTCCGAGAATGAAAAGGGCGAGAGCAAACCGATCAGCTATTTGGGCGCAGCGGCGTTCCAGTGGGTCAATCCCAAGGCCTGGATCATGGCTATCGGCGCAATCAGCACCTACACGCCCATGCAGGGTTATTTCACCAACGTGATCGTGATTGCAGCGGTGTTCGCCTTGATCAACCTGCCGAGCGTCAGTGTCTGGGCCGGCTGCGGCACGTTGTTGCGCAACGTGCTGAAGGATCGCCGCTGGTTGCGGCTGTTCAACTGGGGCATGGCCTTGCTGCTGGTGGCTTCGCTGTATCCGTTGTTGGTCGAAAGCTTTAGCTGACGCATTGCTTCAACCGCTTGCCCGATGCCTGTTAAGCTCGACTTCAGGAGCGTTCCTACGCACTTTTAAATGAAGTTGTTCTTCTTTAACGGCCTCCGATCAGGTATTTCTAACGCTCTGAACGAACGGCGCAGCTCACGAGGCTGCGTTTGGCGTTTCAGTGACGAGCCTCCTGATCCCGGAACATGCTCTGCGAGTCTTCTATGAATAAGCGTCCTCTGTATTTCGACTACGCCGCCACCACGCCGGTGGATGAGCGGGTCATCAAGGTCATGGTCGAGTGTCTGGGTTTTACCGGCAACTTCGGCAATCCGGCGTCCAGCTCCCATGCGTTCGGTCAACAGGCCCGACAATCGGTCGAGCAGGCGCGGCAGCAGGTCGCCGAACTGGTCGGCGCCCAGCCGGACCAGATCGTCTGGACCTCCGGCGCCACCGAATCGAACAACCTTGCCCTCAAGGGCGTGGCCCAGGCCCGCGGTGTTTCTGGCGGCCACATCATCACCAGCCAGATCGAACACAAAGCGATTCTCGACACGGCAAAGCAGTTGCAGGACGGCGGTGTTGCGGTGACTTATCTGGTGCCTGACGCCGAGGGTTTGATAACCCCGCAAGCGGTCAGCGAAGCAATGCGCGAAGACACCTTTCTGGTGTCGTTGATGCTGGTCAACAACGAGTTGGGCACGGTCAACGACATCTCGGCCATCGGTGAAGTCGTGCGTGCTCGCGATGCGTTGTTCCATGTCGACGCGGCTCAAGGTGCAGGCAAAGTGCTGATTGACCTGGCCCGGTTGCCAGTGGATCTGATGTCATTTTCCGCCCACAAGATTTACGGCCCCAAAGGCATCGGCGCGTTGTACGTCGGGCCACGCGCGCAGCAGCGTTTGCAGGCGCAGATTCATGGCGGTGGTCACGAGGGCGGTTTGCGTTCCGGCACCCTGGCGACTCATCAGATCGCGGCCATGGGTGTGGCGTTCGCCTTGGCGGCCGCTTCGTTCGATGAAGAGAAAGCCACGATCGTGCGGTTGCGTGAACGCTTGCTTGAGCAATTGCTGAGCATTCCCGGGGTACGCCTCAATGGCAGTCCGACCCAGCGCATCCCTCATACCTTGAGCCTGACCTTCAGCGAAGGCGAGTTCAATTCTGCGGCGTTGAGCACCTCGATCGCGTTCTCCGCGACCTCGGCCTGCAACTCCGCCAGTAATGCGCCTTCCCATGTGCTGCTGGCCCTGGGGCATGACGCCCGCTCGGCGAGTCGCACCATTCGCTTGAGTCTCGGCCGGTTCACCACCGAGCAAGACATCGACCAAGCGGTACAGCTGATTAAAGCGGCCTGCGCCAGTGCTCCGGCATTTTGGCAATAAGGTCTGAAAGTGTCGGCGTTGATCGACACTCAACAATAATGATGAAGTGATTAGCAGGAGACATGATGATCGATCAATGGATCGGTGCCTCAACGCCTGGCGCAAACCCGCGAACTGATGAGCCGGGAGGGCATTCACGCTCTGTTGGTGCCGTCGGCCGACCCGCACCTGTCGGAATATCTGCCGGGTTACTGGCAAGGACGGCAATGGCTGTCGGGCTTCCATGGCTCGGTCGGCACGCTGATCGTTACGCCGGACTTTGCAGGCGTCTGGGCCGACAGTCGTTATTGGGAGCAAGCGACCAAGGAACTCAAGGGCAGCGGCATCGAACTGGTCAAGCTGCAACCGGGTCAACCCGGCCCGCTGGACTGGCTGGCCGAGCAAACCCCTGAAGGCGGCGTCGTCGCGGTAGATGGCGCGGTGATGGCCGTGGCTTCGGCGCGTACGTTGGGTAGCAAGCTCGAAGAGCGCGGCGCACGTTTGCGCACTGATATCGATGTTCTGAACGAAGTCTGGAGCGACCGTCCGACGCTGCCAAATGAACCGATCTATCAACACCTGCCGCCTCAGGCGACGGTCAGCCGCGGCGAGAAACTGGCGAAGCTGCGTGAGGTTTTGAACGATCGCGGTGCCGACTGGCATTTCATTGCCACCCTTGATGACATCGCTTGGCTGTTCAACTTGCGCGGCGGTGACGTGTCGTTCAACCCAGTGTTTGTTTCTTTCGCGTTGATCAGCCAAGAGCAGGCCACCCTGTTCGTGGCTCTGAGCAAGGTCGATACCAAGCTGCGCGCAACCCTCGAACAGGACGGCGTGACCCTGCGCGATTACAGCGAAGTGGCCGACGCCCTGCGCGCTGTGCCGAGCGGGGCGAGCCTGCAAGTCGATCCGGCGCGCGTTACCGCCGGCTTGCTGGATAACCTGGACAGCGGCGTGAAGCTGATCGAAGGCCTGAACCCGACGACGTTGGCCAAGTCACAGAAAAGCCTGGCCGATGCCGAGCACATTCGTCAGGCCATGGAGCAGGACGGCGCGGCGCTGTGTGAATTCTTCACCTGGCTGGACACCGCGTTGGGCCGTGAGCGCATCACCGAACTGACCATCGACGAACACCTGACGGCGGCGCGTACCCGACGTCCGGGCTATGTATCGCTGAGCTTCAACACCATTGCCGCGTTCAACGCCAATGGCGCAATGCCGCACTACCACGCCACCGAAGAAGAACACGCGGTGATCGAAGGCGACGGTCTGTTGTTGATCGATTCCGGCGGCCAGTATTTGGGCGGCACCACTGACATCACGCGGATGGTGCCGGTCGGTACGCCGACCGATGAGCAGAAGCGCGATTGCACGCGGGTGCTCAAAGGCGTGATTGCGTTGTCCCGTGCGCAATTCCCTCGTGGCATTCTCTCGCCGTTGCTCGATTCGATTGCCCGCGCGCCGATCTGGGCTGAAAGCGTTGATTACGGTCACGGCACCGGTCACGGCGTTGGCACGTGCATGAAGGCCCGCAGGTCATCGCCTATCAGGCCGCTGCGGCACCGCAAACGGCTATGCAGCCTGGCATGATTACGTCCATCGAACCGGGCACTTACCGTCCGGGTCGCTGGGGTGTGCGGATCGAGAACCTGGTGCTGAACCGCGAGGCGGGCAAAAGCGAATTCGGGGAGTTCCTGAAATTCGAAACCCTGACCTTGTGCCCGATCGATACTCGCTGCCTGGAGCCGTCGCTGCTGACTGACGACGAAAAACAATGGTTCAACGCCTACCACGCCGAGGTGCGCCAGCGCTTGAGCCCGTTGCTCGACGGCGCAGCCCTTGAGTGGTTGAACACCCGGACTGCGGCTATTTGATCGGTTGGAGTTCAGGCGCTTCTTCGAGCGCCTGGCTCATGTAGTCGACGAAGGCTTTGACCCTGGCGGATTGGCGACGATTCGCCGGGGACACGGCATGAATCGGCAGCGACTGGGCGCTGTATTCCAGCAAAATCGCGGTCACGCGTCCTGCCTTCAAGTCCTCGCTGAACAGCCAGACCGGCGACAGCGAAATCCCCAATCCCCCCAGTACCATCTCGCGGATCGCCTCGGAGTTGTTGCTTTGTGCGTTGCCCTTGATTCGCACTTCGTGACGTTGTCTCTCTCTCTCGTAAACCCACAGGTTCTGACTGTTCAGCAGGTTGAACAGCAGGCAGTTGTGTCCGCGTAATTCTTCGGGCGTTTGCGGCTGGCCGTGCTGCGCAAGGTACTCGGGCGCTGCGACAGTTACTCGGTGGGTGGTGCCGATGCGGCGGGCAATCAATCCGCTGTCGTTCAACTCGCCGATCCTGAACGTGACGTCCAGCCCTTCACTGACCAGGTCCTGATTTTGATCGCTCAGTTGCAGATCAATCTGCACTTGAGGATGTTTTTTGAGGAATGCCGGCAGTCGCGGAGCAATCTGTAAACGCCCGAAACTCACGGACGATCCGACTTTCAGGTTGCCGGCGACAGCTTCGCGGCCGGAGTGAAAGCTGTGTTCTGCGGCGTCTACGGCCGCCAGGATATGTCGACATTCGCTGTAGTACCGCTGACCTTCGTCGGTCAGGGATAGTTGTCGTGTGCTACGAGAAATCAACTTTCCACCCAGCTCAGTTTCCAGTGCTCGCAGCACTTTGCTGATGGTCGGCTGGCTGGTTTGCAATTCCCGGGCGACGGCAGAAAAGCTGCCACGTTCGACAACGCGAACGAAGATCGCCATTGCATTGAGTTTGTCCACGGGGTTTCTCATTGATGCCAAATGGGCATGGTCACTATAGCTATATAGCGTCTTATCGGCATGAGTGAACGGGAGGAGGATTTATCCCACAGCCACCTCTGACGGGAAATTGCGAAATGACTGACTCACTTGAAATGCGCGCTCTGATTGTTGACTCGGCCAACGGGCCTTTACGCTTGGCTTCCGTTCCACGGCCTGTGCCTGAGGCCGGTCAAGTATTGGTCAGGATCAAGGCCAGTGGGGTGAACCCTTTGGATGGAAAGATTCGCTCGGGTCAGGCTGCTCATGCGCGTCAGTCATTGCCGGCGGTATTGGGTATTGATCTCGCGGGAACAGTGGCGGCATTGGGGGAGGGTGTCAGTGAATGGCTGCCGGGGGATGAGGTCTATGCAATGGCCACCGGTATTGGCGGTGCGCAGGGTTCACTGGCTGAATACGCCGCCGTCGATGCACGACTGCTGGCACGCAAGCCAGGCAATCTGAGCATGCGCGAGGCGGCTGGGTTGCCGTTGGTACTGATTACGGCGTGGGAAGGGTTGGTGGATCGTGCGCGGGTGCGGGCGGGTCAGAAAGTGCTGATTCACGGCGGTGCGGGCGGTGTCGGGCATGTGGCTATACAAATTGCCCGGGCTTTCGGTGCTGACGTATTTGCCACCGGGTCGGCCGGGAAGCAGGCGATCATCGAAGGGTTCGGTGCGACGTTTATTGATTATCGAAAATCTTCGGTTGAGGAGTATGTGGCTGAGCACACGGCGGGGGAGGGCTTCGACATTGTCTACGACACGGTGGGGGGTGAGACGCTGGACGCTTCATTCAAGGCTGCTCGGGTCTACGAGGGGCATGTCGTGAGTTGTCTCGGATGGGGGCAGCACAGTCTGGCGCCGCTCTCGTTTCGTGGGGCGACTTATTCTGGAGTGTTTACCTTGTTGCCGTTGCTGACTGGCAAGGGGCGTGAGCATCACGGGGAGATACTTAGGGAGGCTGCGCGGTTGATCGAGACGGGTCAGCTGAAACCGTTGCTCGACCCTCGGCAGTTCACGCTGCAAACCGCCGAGGCCGCCCATGAGCTGCTCGTTTCGGGAGCTGCGCAGGGGCGGTTGGTTGTCGAGATCTAACTCAGGGCTTCAACGACGAAGTCCAGGCGATCCTGACCGAAGAACAGCTGATTATCGACAAACATGCTCGGGGCACCAAATACACCCCGTTGCACTGCTTTCTCTGTGTTGTCCTTGAGAGTGGCTTTGACTTCCTCGTCGGCGGTCAGGGCCAGGACTTCATTTGGATCGAAACCGTTCTGTGTCAGTACTGACGCGACGGTCGCCAGATCATCGAGGCTGCGGCCTTCAACCCAGAGGGCGTGAAACAGGCAATCGATGAATGCCTGAAAGCGTTCAGGATGGCGCAATTGCATGCCGGTGACGGCGCGCATCAGCATCAGGGTGTTGATAGGAAAGTGGGGATTGAACTTCAGTGCCACGCCATAGCGCTTGGCGTAGCGGTCCAGATCTTGAAACATGTAGCGACCCTTGGCGGGGATAGCCGCGGGGGAGGCGTTACCTGTGGCTTTGAAGACGCCGCCCAGCAAGATGGGTATGTAGATCAACTGGCTGTCGGTCTGCTCACAGATCTTCGGTAGCTGGGTATAGGCCAGGTAGGTGGCGGGGCTGCCGAGGTCGAAGTAGAACTCCACGGTTTTGCTCATGGTCGATGCGCTCTGTTTATTATTGTGGGGGAGGGCTTACCAGCGTTCGCTCCAGGGGCGCAGGTCCAGCTCGAAGGTCCATGCATCACGGGGCTGGCTGTGGAGATACCAGTAGTTCTCGGCAATGTGCTCTGGATTGAGAATGCCGTCCTGGTCCTTGGTCGCGTACTTTTCGGGGAAGCTCTCGCGGATAAAATCGGTATCGATGGCACCGTCGACTACAACATGGGCGACATGAATGTTCATCGGCCCCAGTTCACGCGCCATACTTTGCGCCAGGGCACGAATCCCGTGCTTGGCGCCGGCGAACGCCGCAAACCCTGAGGCCCCACGCAGGCCGGCGGTAGCACCGGTGAACAAAATAGTCCCGCGTTGACGCTTGGCCATGCGCTTGGCCACTTCACGAGCGTTGAGGAATCCTGAGAAACAGGCCATTTCCCAGATCTTGAAATATTTGCGCGCGGTTTCTTCGAGAATGCTGCAAGGCACATTGGCGCCGATGTTGAAGACGAACGCTTCGATTGGGCCGATCTGGCTTTCGATCTGCTCAACCAACGCAATCACGTCCTCTTCCTTGCGCGCATCGCAGGCAAACCCGTGGGCTTCACCTCCATCGGCCTTGATGGCGTCCACCAGCGGCTGGAGTTTGTCCGCGCTGCGGCGGGTGACACACGCCACAAATCCTTCCTGCGCAAAGCGCTTTGCAATTGCGCCGCCAGTGGCATCCCCTGCACCGACAACCAGTACGACCTTCTTGTTATTCATGGGTAGATCCCTTTGCTAAACGATCGTTAACTAAACGAACGTTATGCTACGATCCGGCAAGCGTCAAGGCGATCAATCCTGAGGGCAAGGCAATGCGTTACTCGGCCAATCACAAACTGGAAACCAAAGAGAAACTACTTGAAAGCAGTGCAGTGTCGGCCAAGAAGTCGGGTTTTTCAACGGTAGGCGTCGATGGTTTGATGAAGGCGATCGGCTTGAGTGGCGGGGCTTTCTACAGTCACTTTTCGTCAAAGGATGAGCTGTTCGCTTCAATCGTCGAGCGTGAACTGTCTCAAAGCCTGGAGCGGTTAGGGGCAGACCTGAATCCTGAGAAGTTCCAGCGCTGCCTGAAACACTACCTGAGCATGGCCCATGTCGAGCATCCGGAATCGGGTTGTGCTTTGCCGGCATTAGGGGCCGAGATTGCACGTTCAGACGTGATAATTCGTCAACAAGCGGAGAACTGGATTTGTCGGCTTCAGAAGAGTTGGGCACAAGTTCTGGAAAGCGACAGCCTGGCCTGGGCGATTCTGTCGCAATGTATCGGTGCGTTGGTTATTGCTCGAATGCTGGCCACGCCGGACATTCAGCGTGCGGTCCTGAAATCCAGCTACGATGAGATTGGCCGCCAGATCGCAGGTCCACGAACCTGACAAGGCGGCATCGATCTATTTGCAGATGACGATCATGCTGCGGCTGGTATAGCCGGCAGGGTTGAGGCCGAATGGGTAATCGCCTGGTTCTTCCACAGTGTCCCCTGACTTGGCGATGACCTTGTAACCTTTTGGAGCGCACGAGTTGGCGGCGCTGGTGTAGCACTTGTCCCAGGATGATGACAGCCCGGAACAGTTGATATGCAGCCCTCTCTTGCCGTGTTTTACCTGGGTTTTCGATGTCGCCGCGCAGCCCGCAACCGCAAGTACGGCGATCAATACCAAAATTCGTTTCATTACTGTCCTTATAGCGTTCCCGGATCTTTGCGCCCGGGTCTGGCTGCATTCGCTTTCGCTTGAAGCGTTCTGATATCCCTATCTGAAAAAATCCATGTCTGACACTGGGTTATGGGTCTAAACATGGCCTAATTGCGCGACAAATACCAGACCCTCGTCAAATCCTGGCTCAATCTGCAGTGACAGCAGGCTTGGCTGCACTCCCCATCGTCATGGTCGCGCCTATGGAGGCCAGAATGATGCAGATGATGGCCATCCATTGTGACAATGAAAGGTACTCCTGCAGAAACAACAGGCCTGACAGCGCGCCGATCGCAGGTTCAATGCTCATCAATGTACCGAATGTCCGGGTAGGGATGCGGGTGAGGGCGACCATCTCCAGCGTGTAGGGCACTGCGGTAGATAGAATGGCGACAGCGATGGCCACTGGGATCAGTGAGGGAGTGAGTAGTGCGGCACCAGCATGGACGATGCCGATAGGGGCTACAAAAAGTGCCGCAATCATCACCCCCAGTGCCGCGGTCTGCACGCCATTGTCGGCACCGGCCTTTTGGCCGAACAGAATGTACAGCGCCCAGCAGACACCTGCGCCCAATGCATAACCGGCGCCTACCAGATCAATCCCCGCGGTTGTTTCTCCCATAGGTATTAACAGTAGCAAGCCGACGGCTGCCAGGGCGATCCACAAAAAGTCGATCGCGCGACGTGAGGCGTAGATGGCTACCGCCAGTGGACCGGTGAATTCCAGCGCAACCGCGATACCGAGGGGGACGGTTTGCAATGACATATAGAAGAGGAAGTTCATGCCGCCCAACGCCATTCCGTAGACGATGACGGTGCGCAAGGATTTCGCGGTGAACTTCGCTCGCCAGGGGCGCAGTATCAGCATCATGATCACGCTGGCGAAGATCAGCCTCAGTGTGGTGGTTCCTTGCGCGCCGATAATGGGGAACATGCTTTTAGCCAGGGAGGCTCCTGACTGGATTGATGCCATGGCTATCAATAGCAGGCCAACCGAAAACAGAGTCGAGGCAAGGCTGCGAGGTTGGTCATTCATGGCGTGGCATTGTCCGAAGTAGGAAACGAGAGTGGTATTGGGCAATATACTGCGCATTCATGGCGGGCGCGTCTATATATAAGCTGTGATTTTGGCCGTCCTTATAGAAAAGCGTAATTAAGGATTGACGGCAGATTCTGGAAGTCTATAATTCGCCCCACTTCTGGTGCAGTCGAAACGGAAAACTCCTTGGTAAACAATGAGTTATGCAGTTTTCGGCAGCGAGTTGCTTCAGGTCGTCGAAGCCCAGAAAGAGTTGAAAGAGCAAGGTTGTTTGGCTCTTTTGACGATTCGATCTTCTCGGTCGAAAGCGGTGTAAAAGAGGTGTTGACAGCAGCGAGTAACGCTGTAGAATTCGCCTCCCGCTAACGAGAGATCGAAAGCGCAAG
>LNAP01006065.1_pt1 | contig 10534 bp, 10 predicted proteins | sample 602601 | NCBI WGS metagenome assembly LNAP01 (sample SAMN02440304, study PRJNA202911) | soil metagenome | biome: Subtropical and temperate rainforests or woodlands; isolation source: soil samples (1 kg each in a 20% v/v slurry with milli Q water) were... ...
AAATCTTTTCCCAAGACGCTTTTAATTTGCTGATCTCTTTGCGCGCCAGCACACGACGCAGTTCGATCAGATTGTTCATCGATCGCATCATAAACACCACCAGCACGCGACGTGCGTACTTTTGGATCACCACGGCCGCTTTGCCTTGCTTTTCCTTTTCTGCTGCCAACCGGGCCGCTTCTTTCATAGCGGCAAACTTCTCCGCATTGGCCTTCATTCTTACCACGTAGGCGCGAATGTGCTGCTGGATGCGCATCGCGTAGACCGTCACTCGGGAGACTTTCTGCCGCTCGAGCACCGTTCGGTGCGCGTTGGTCTTGAGAAACACACGCGTCTCGCCGACGTAGCTGCACTTCGGTTCGAGCAACTTCTCCTTTGTCACCTGGGCGAGGATCTCCCGGCAGCAATCTTGGTCGGTGATTTGCTTTTTCTCCCGGCGCTGGGACAGCCCGTCGACGAGAATCTGGTAACTGTTCGCAAATACCCGGAAGGTCGCTCGATAGGCATACCCACTCTTGCGGATGCGAATGGCTTCGAACAGTCCCGCATATTGCAACTGGCGCAAGGCCAACTGACCGTCAAATTTCCCACCCACTTTGGCATGGTTCGGCTTCACGCAGCGGATGAAATGCGGCTCGGTGGAATTGAGCGTGGTCAACAATCCAATTAACTGGTTGCGGAACTGCGTGCCCAGCGTAGTCTTGTTGGATTGTTTCTTGCTCGCGGCGTCGCCGGCGGTGACCGGAGGCGTAAACAATTCGGAAATCAACGGCACGGCGGACTGCTGCATCACCTCGCGCGCCGTGATGCTCAGCGTGTCACGATTCTTGTCTAAAAAGTTAGTCACATTGTACTCCACAGCACCCGCGAAGTGACGCACACTAAAGATCTCCGGTTTGGTTTTGTGCTTCACGAAGAACTTGTTGGTGTGGGCCTTGCCGGAACCGAGGTTTTTCTCGCACTTGGCAATGTACGACATGTCTGTGGCGTTGTTGCCAAGGTTGCACTCTTCTTCGAGGTAGGCCAGCAGGCCATGGTGGCGGTGTTCAATCAGTTCGACGCATTCTTTGTTGTCTTCAAAGATCACCTCCTCCGTAGGCACTCCCTCGCGCTTGTACATCTCCGTCTCCTCGTTGAAAATCACTTGGTTGAAGTGAAATTGCAACTTTTCGTTGGCGTAGTTGATGCACAATTGCTCGAAGGAATTCAATTCGAACACTTCGAAGCCAAAGATATCGAGGATTCCGATCGAATACGGCGCTTCCGTGGGGGACTTGAGCGTGGAGTTGACCTTGACGATGGTCCAGTCGAACATGTTGCTATACATGGTCTTCGCGATGGTGTCTCGATTCTCCTCCGCTTGTGCCACAGACAACACAATGCCGATAATACTGCCTTTACCGACTTGCATCTTCTTCTCGGTCAGACAGTAAGTAAACATGTCTTGGTTGACACCTAGCAGCTCCGCGCAGTGCACCAGGTCCTCTTTCGACTTGGGCGAAATCTTTGAGGTGGAAGAGTCACTTCCTTGGTCGAACGTAATGTTACCGAGTAACAGAATTCCAGCGATGATCTTCAGCATGCTCTCCACGGTGCTAGAGGAAAACTGCAACGTGCCCATGGCCTGCAGAACATCTTTAAACTCCGCGCCATCGTCCACGCCGTCGATGATCGAGCAGCCCGACTGGTTGAGGTAGTTAAACTCACTGGGCGGGCGCAAATGCAACCGTTTTCGGGTCACACTGTCGGCGCCAGCGATGAGCTGGTAGAAAATGTGGTAGTTTCGCTCCATGCTGCTTTGTGTGACCACGCGGCTCTTCTCGAGCAGGTAGTTGATAATCTCACAGCCTTGGATCAAGAAGTGATTGTTCATGCCAACTTTCATCCATTTGCCAAATCGCGAAGAGTTGTCTGAAGAAGGCAAGGAGACGATTTGAAATAGATATTAACACAGGTGTCAAAATGAAATACATCCCAACTCTATGAACAATTATAAAACCCAAATGTGTATGCTAATCAAAATATTGAAGCGCAACTTACTGTTGCGAAGAGTTTTGGCATTTCCCAATGCCTCGAGCAGCGGGTTGGACTGCAAGATCTTGTCCTCCATTCCAGGCTCGCCGGGGCTCTTCTTCGCTTTATGATCAGGCGCGACGTTCGCCAGGTAGGTGAGAACTTTCTTTGTTGTCTCTGTTTTACCGGCTGTAAGCAAAAGAATCGAAGTTGGATTGGAAAAAGAGCAAATGCCACCAATGAAAAGAGTCAAAGATTACCTCCTGATTCTCCAGAGATGAGAACAGACTGATTCTTCATGTTGTTTCGCAACTGCTGATATGCCGTCGCAGCGGTTACAAAGACGTGGGGATACGCTTGAGTCGTCTCAGCGGCTCTGCGAATGTCTTTATCCCCATATATAGGCAAGTTTTCGAACGGGTTGACTGCCACCAAAATAGATCCCACATGAGTATAGATCATCTTCTTCTGAAACCGCAGTCGCGTGTGGTGCAGAATTGCCCCCTCACTTAACTCATCGAGATCAACCAAATTCTCAACATGATCGTCAATGTGACTCCCACATGCTTCAAGCTTTGCCTCCGCAACCTTGATCTTTTTGATTCCTTTGTCGGTGGAGAATTCTAGGATCGTGGAGGTTGCCGACTTCAGCGTACCCACCATCCACGCATCGTCCTCATCAGGGATCCAGAATCTATCACCAACAACAAAGCTCATCTTTCTTGTTAGACAAAATGTGCAAAGCCGAACCTCAGGGAAATCTTTCTCGGCGCCTCGCGAAAAGTAACTGACGAACAAAGAATGTAAAATACGTGTTTTTGCACTCATTCTGGTTCTACAGATTCATATGTATCATACTAAAGAAGGAGCAAACGGTATCTTACAGAGTTTATTCAAGTTAAATGTACATTTTATACTAAAGAAATAAAGAGAGGAATTCAAATCCAATCTCCTATTCCACGGTGGGACAACGCTGTGACAGCACAGCACTCAGAAGCACTACAACACACGCTCGATTACTTCTTGGTATGTAACGTCTCTTTGTGGCCGTTCACAACATCACCAACTTTCTCCACAGCCTTCTCGGCACTCTGCGCGGCCACATCTACCGTCTGTATCACATAAAATAAGGACAAAATAAGGTAAACAAAATCTCCCGTATCATGAACACGAGGTCACAAAAACGCACCTTTTCGGTCACCACCACGGGGCACAGAGAAGGGTTGTTGTGCAGCTGCTCGTGCACACACAGTCCTTTCAAAGTCTGCTTGGCGCCAGTCACCGCACTCGTCAACTGTATGGCAGGTACAAAAAAACGATTGGAAAATATTAGTCCAGCACACTGGTAAAGCCATAAACATTGAACTCGCAAGGAGGCATGATAAAAATACAAAAATAATATACATAAATCCGTACCTCGTCCGACTTTACTTCGTCCTCAACCTTTTGCTTGTCCCACATCGTCGAGTGAAAGAGATAGCCTGCCATCAGCGCTGGCAAGTACCACAGCGAACACAAAAACACCCGCTTCGCCCCCGCGTTGGTCCGGTCCTGGCGAAACTTCTGGGCCAAGTAGAGCAGGTACATATTGACCGCCGTGCCTTCAAAGGCGAACATATACGAAGTCAGGCCGGTCGCGGAGGCCAGAATGGGTAGTGCAGTGAGGTAGAGAGAATACTCCATCACCAACCCAGCCGAGCGCGAGCCAGTGGGATCGTTCACCGCCACCATCTCAAAGCCTCCACGGGCGTAGTCCTCGCGGTGGAGATAGCTCAATGCGAAGAAGTGGGGAAACTGCCAGAGGAAGAGCAGCGAAGCGAGCAGGGCAGGTTCGGGAGCCACAATAGACCCGCCCGTGGCGGCGGCCCAGCCCATCACAGGAGGAATCGCGCCCACCAGCGCACCGATCCAAGTGTTCCACTCGGTGTGCTGCTTGGAGTATGTGTAGATTCCTGCGTACAGGCCAATGTTGGCGAGGCCCAATGCCGCCACAACGGGGTTTGTTGCAGCATACAACAGAGCAGTTCCGGCCGCACCGGTGCTCAAACCGAACATTGCGGCTTCTGTACGGGACACGTTTCCAGTAACCAGTGGCCGAGCAATTGTGCGCTTCATCTTTGAATCCTGCTCAATTTCATAGAGCTGGTTGAATGTACCGGCCGATCCAGCACACAAGGCGGTGCCTGCACAAACTGCAGCCATCGTACAGTAGTCCAACGGAAGCCCTGCTGCCGCGAAGCCCGCACCAGATGTAAGAACCACCATAGAACTGAGACGAAATTTCGAAAGCTCTCCATAGGACTTTAACTTCCCCATAAATGAATTTGGGTCCGTTTTCTTGCTCGCCTTGCCGCCCACAGAAGGTTGGTTCACCTCTTCTGAGAAAGAGTTGTAAACCGTCTTCAAATGCGGTGCATTGCGCACACCATTCGGCACAACCACACGGGCGGTCTTAATGAGGGATGCCCTGATCATGGTCAGGTGGAGTTTGAAGATGAACTGTGGTGGCGATCAAAGCCTTGCCAAGAAACGGTGAGGCAAAATTCAAATTTACCCTCCCTCAGATGCAACATAATGGTAAAAAAGACAAAAATATGGAAGCAGGTTTTTATGGTTCTGCTGGACTTGTTGATGAGACGGCTACCTTCACTTCTTTCATCCCATCAAGAATGAGCGTGACCTTGCAAAGAGTGGTGCGGTTACGAGTAATGGCTGGTGCTGCAAAGCCAGGACCTGCAATTGGTCAGGCGCTTGGTCCGCTTGGTCTTAACATGGCTGACTTTTGCAAACAGTTCAACGAGAAGACAAAACTCATGGAGAAGGACATACCGATCCCGGTATCTCTCAGTGGTACGCTATTTAGCACAATCTCCAGTCCTCTGTTAAGCTTGTATAGTAATTGTTTCGATATGTTAATATTTGGATCTACAGCATTTTCGAACAGAACCTTCACGTTTAAAGTGAAAACTCCCCCTGTGACATGGTTCTTGAAGAGATGTGCTGGTATCAAGAAAGGCGCTGCCAAGTAAGTTGACACTCTCACGTATCATACGCGTCATTGCATCGTACTTATATGTCGTCCTTATTCTGATTCATGCTTCACAGAACTGGCCACGAAAAAGTCGGCAAGGTGCATGTGAAGCACATATATGAGATTGGCAAGATGCAGCAACGAAACGGACACCTTATGCATTTACCGTTGGAGTCAATCTGTCGCACTGTGGCTGCTTCGGCTTCGTCGATGGGACTTGAAGTCGTGAGGGACTAACTTTTTGTAGGTTTTGTTGTATAAAATGCACCCAAAATAATTCATTGTACTTAGCAAGCCATGTTGTCTTCTTCTCTCCCCGCCGCAGATTGGGCTAGGAAACCAATTATGTGTATATATTTAAAATAACTTACATGTAGAGTGCACGACAAACAAAGAAATTGCGACTGAAAAGGCACTATTCTTTGTCTTGCCCTTGCTTCCGGCGCAGCAGTCGATTGACTACCCGCCAGACATCGTCTTTTCTCCCCATCAAGCACAACATCACCGACAGTAATAATACCGCGCCGGCAAAGAAGGTCGTGCCGGCAGCAAGGACGAGCAGAATTAACTTTCCTGGACTGGACGTAAATTGATGGATGCCGGACCGAGGCTTCGCTCCCACGTTCTCGGAATCTTCTTGTTCTACAAGTGTCTTGAATTTCATTTCGAGCGGCAGACCACCTGTATGAGTGAGCAGTAACGAGAACGTGCAAGTTGTTAGTCATGTCCGAGGCAATACAATACAGAGAAAATAACGTCAAGTTTAGCAAAGTTTACTTACCGACGCTTCGACGCAACCGCTTCTCCGTCGCACTCAGCCCAGCGCCTGGCAAGTCCTCCGTGTGCAATTCACTATCTTTTGGCAAGTTGTCACCCGGCGCTGCGCCTGGATCGGAGGCCTTTTTCTCTACGTCGCTTTCCCCGTCACCGACTTTGTTGACGTCCCCAACTGTCAGCTTAGTGGTCATCTTCTCTTTGCGTGATTTGGTGTGCCAAGAGTCCATAAACTTATTCCGCTTGGATGGGCTTTTGAGTGGTGCTTTGTGCGTATTCACAGCCTTCAGCGGAGCACGGTGTTGTTGCACTTGTTCGGCAAATTTGTCCATTGACTCCATCACATCTTCTATTTTTCCATCCTCTCCTTCTGATTTGACTGTGTGCTTGCTCGGCAGTATTGGTTTCATTGCGGCCGCATCCGTTGGCTCAGTAGAAAGCGGCGCTGACTTAACAGTATCTTCAGGGGCTACTGGGACAGCTTTTTCACCCGCTTGATTTTCTGTGGACCACATCTCGTCCTTCGCTTCCGCAGGCAACTTCGAATTCTTAACCGCCATCTCTGGGTGGGTACGAGTAAAAGAACTGGGGCTTTTTGGTTTCATCTTTATCTTGTGGTCAGCCGGAAGTGTTTGTGGCAAGTCCAGGTCTTTCGGCTGTGTGCGCAGGTGCGTCTTGCCAGGGGAGGATTCCTCATTGCCAGATCTGCCTGCATCTTCAAATTTTGAAATAACTCCGATTGCTGCTTGAGGAGTGTCTTCTGATACTACCTTGGCGTTTGTATCTCCTTTCCCATTGCTACTACCAACAGAATCTTCGAGTGGAACAGCATTTGCACTGACGGGGTTCACGACAAAAGTTGGTGTAATGTGTACAGTGGTATAGCCTGTAGCCCAACCAGCTGTAATTTGAACTCTGGGTGCATCAGGAGATGTATCACTCGGTAAAAGTAACTTAGCAGCTTTCGAGTTTGCAACACGACGCCCGTCGCAACCACCACCAATAAATACTGCATTTGATGCTTCGAATACAAACTGTACCCCCGTGTCGTCGGGTCCAACCAATGAGACCAGTAGCTCTTCACCTGGTATGTAAGTATCCCCACTTGCAACCAATGCACCATCTCTGTATACTTGCACTTCCCTGAGAGTCGAAAGCGTTGCTTCCGAACCCATGATTAGTTCGCCAACCCGCATTGTTTTCTTACATTCCTCTTTGGTCATCCACACCGCCATACCAGATACAGGTATGACTAGTAAGTAGCCTACACAGAGAAGATGCGTAAGCGCGTTATTCATTCTCATGTATCCAAGATCAAAAGAGTGTGAAGCACACCAAAATGTCGAAAAGTGAAGTGAACGACGAAATCTCTCCATATATATGCGTTCGCAGTTGTAAGAACTAACCTTATAAACGCCAATTAGAATTACCATCTGTTGGATCTCGACACATCTCGAAGGTGACACACTGTAGAATGAAATCCATCATACGCGTTGCCTGCACTGCATCTCTTTTCACCAAGTGTTCGCCATTCGTATTACGACCTCTACCTCTTAACCACATCTACTCAAAAAAGTTTCACACATCAAAAATTATGAGTACAACAGACGAAGTTGCAGCTGCCGCGATCGCATCTTCAAGTGACCCAGCAATCAACCCCGCTGCAACTACCTTCTTCGACAAGATTGTGTCCAAAGAAATCCCGGCTAATATTATTTTCGAAGATGAGCTTTGCTTGGCGTTCCGCGACATTAACCCTCAAGGCCCCGTCCACTTCCTTGTCATTCCCAAGAACAAGGACGGCCTGAATCGACTGAGCAATGCCCGTGAGGACCAAAAGGACATTTTGGGGCATCTGGTCTACACTGCTCAACAAGTGGCCAAGAATGAAGGCATGGGACCGGATGGATTCCGCCTGGTGATCAATGATGGCCAAAACGGTGCACAGAGTGTGTATCACCTTCACATTCATGTAATTGGAGGCAGACGAATGAAATGGCCCCCAGGATAACTCAAACATAATGAAGTAACTTGAATTGTAACTATTTTAGTACTGGCTGTTGCCGTTTGATACATATTTTCATAAATAATGTAAATGTGATGCACTTACAGTAGAAAGAACTTCCAAAATGAAGTCTTCACAAACAATACGTCACGAAGAGTTCAAAACCTTATGCGCACTAAAATATTTCTTCGCTGGGTAAAGATATCAAGTTTTTGAATAATACAATCGCAGAAAGCACAAGACCAGTCAGTGACACCATAATTCATTAATATTATCATTCCTAACAAACATCAAGCATATACCTCCATCAAATGAAAAACTGATAGCACTCCGCAAAGTGGTCTCTATAACAACTAATCCTACAAATTGATGTAGAAAATTTAGGCAATGCAACGTGCTGGAATAGAATTAAAGTGCAAGGACATGGACACGTGGACAAATTTATAGCTCGTTGGTGGAGACGGCCTCGCTCTTGACGGGGGAAGCAGTGGCGGCCTCGGCCTTGGGAGCAAGGGCGGTGGCGACCACCTGGAGCACAGCCACGATGAACATGAGCAGGAAGGCGATCAGGGTGAAGATCGCACCTGGTCCGTAGTCCCAGTCGACGTTCACTTCGTTCTCCAGCTTGGGGAAGCAAATGTGGGTGAACAGACCAAATCCCACAGCACCGAAGATCACAGATGTCACAGACAAGGCAATATTGGCACCGCTGATAGAAGAGGAGGGGGCAAAAGCTCCACTAACACTGAGCAGAGTGACAATGAATGCGAGAACAAGTGCCACCACCAAAAGAGCAAAGGTGCTGTGGCCATACTTGTCACATCTATCGCAGAAATCCTGGGTGCAATCGGCGTAAATGGCCTGCGCGTTAGTGCCTGTAGAATCCTCGTAATAAAGAGCTCTGAGGCCAGCGTTTACGTGGACGCTATTGCGCTGAAAAACGTGGAACCAATTCACGTTCTTCACAGCTTCCTCTCTGACGGAATAGCCAATGACTCCGATAAAATAAAATGTGAAGGAGGTCACGGACAGAAGGGCCGAAGTAGCGTTCAACACGACAGACATTTCAGTAAAACTATAGCGGAAGTGCAATAAATTAATTCACTGAGTTCGGAGATGACGCTTGGCTTGTCACCGAAAAATCCACGCACCACAGAATCTTTTTGAAACCAACGGTTTTTCGAGCAAAAATTCCACTATATCTGCGGCAACCTAACTCTTTAACACATATTATAAACGCATGGTTCATAGTTACAGAATGGCAAAGGGTTATTAGATCTTAAATTTTCGATGCACTAAGTATCATATATCATACTCGTGAAGCATATGCTCATCATCGTGAGATACCGTATCAGCGCTTCATAATGATCGTACAGTCATCCGTAATACCCCACCGAAGCCCAAAACTATTAGGCAACATTTTACATTTTGACAGGTCCAAAAGTAGTTTTTGATTGTAAGATTGAGGAACAAGCTGACGTCTCTTTTTAATATGCTTAAAATGATCTAGTACAACTTAAACTGAGGCCACAATGCAACAAAAAATTAAAAATAACAGCTCAGCAATATTGACGTTCCAACGCCTAATGTCAAACTTTGGCAAGTTTATTTGACACCGAAGAAAACAGCGCCAACCTGGAAGAAGACAGTCAGCCACATCATCAAAAGACCAATGAGGGTAAGGATGGCGCCAGCTCCGTAGTGAGTACTGAGAGGAGTATAGTTGTCAAACTGAACGTAGCAGCCACCCATGAACAAGCCGAAGCCGACCAGAGAGAAAACAGCAGTGACGAAAGCCACGAACAAGTTAACCAACTGCAGAGTGGAACTAGGAGAGGCGGAAAGAATGCCACTGAGGACAGTCGTGAAGGAAGCGAACACAGTGGCAGCAATGATGAGGCCGAAAGCAGCATCTCCTTGTTCAGCACACTGATCGCAGAAGTCCAGGGCGCAGTTGGCGTTAGCATAGAAAAGAGTTCCCTTTCCTCCTGGAGTGCCCTTAAAGAAAAGGCCCTGCAAGTTCATGTATATTTCCTGGCCGTGGTCATCGACAGTGACCCAAGGAGTGTTCTTCATCACAAGCTCGTCACTGGAGTAACCAATGCATCCAATGATGAAGAACACAAAGGAGATAAAAGCAAACACAACAGTGGCAATGTTAAGGTCTCTCTGCATTTTGAATGAACAATGGTTGACAATAGAAAGATGCTCCAAAAATCTGGATGCCGGCTGGCGACTCAGCGAAAAAAGCAACGGTGTCACTGAGATCCAAGGGTTTTTTATCCAAAATCGAATAAAACCCACAATTCGTATCTTTAAAAGACAGTACGTACAAAGACATTAAAATTTTCGAATCACATTATTACAAACTGAAGAGAACCAGTTGTACTGCGACTTTTATAGTGTCAAACATTTCTCCATTGACTAAAAGCTGCAAGTTTTCCTTTCAATCAGCATCGTATTCATGCATGTTTATATCAAAGATAAGCAATCAACAACTACGCCTGCTCCGATGTTTCCGCGCACACTCCAAACGGATACGCGCACGGCACCATGCCAATGTAGATTCCTGAGAGCAGAAACCCACCTGATGTGGACATAAACATATCCGGACGCACTCTCCCTGGCAGGGTCTGGAACTCACGCATCCAGGTATCGCTCAGCACCAGGCGTAGGGCGAGGTTGTTGGCTTGCAAATACAAATAGCAGTC
>LNAP01006066.1_pt1 | contig 10533 bp, 12 predicted proteins | sample 602601 | NCBI WGS metagenome assembly LNAP01 (sample SAMN02440304, study PRJNA202911) | soil metagenome | biome: Subtropical and temperate rainforests or woodlands; isolation source: soil samples (1 kg each in a 20% v/v slurry with milli Q water) were... ...
ATGTGTTCAAATTTGTAAATTTTGTCCAGCAGCACAGTGGATTGTTTGGGTAAATATTCCCATTTTAAACCATGTCGACTGGTGACGACAGAATATGAGTGTTGTGTGCATAAATAAATTATATATGATAATAGGTGAGAAATGAGTTAAGTTGGAGTATGTGAGGGAGGAATTAAATTACATACACCAAAGTGTGTTACGTTGTAGACTTACCCTCTGGACACGCGCATGGCGAAAACGACTTTGTTTTGATCCTTGCCTGGGTTGTGTTTGATCGGCTTCGTGATCGCCTAAAAAAATTAGATGAACATATTTGTGAGCGCTGTCCGCAATGTGTGTGAAGGTCCTGGAAGGAAACTGATAGTTTTTCATTCAGTAAGTCAAATAGTCAAACAGTCAAATAGCTTACTTTGTAGTCTTTCCATGCGATATCAAACATTTTCGCCGTCTTGTCATTGCCACGACACAACATGATGCCTGAAATACAGAATTGTCAATAATTAAAATTAAAATTAAAATTACACCGAGAAAGAGAGTCAAAATACAACGACTGCAGAGCTGAAGAAAGAAAAGTTCTTATATTTACCGATATTAGGCATGGGTTCGGTGTACCATGTGCGCCACCCCACCACAGTGCGGTTCATCACAAACGTCAAATCTTTCTGTTGTAAATAATTAAATACCAAGTGTTATATTGCATGGTTGGTTTAATTATATTAAAAGCCACACGAATGGACCTGGCCTAGGTTCATTCGTAATAAAAATGAGAAGAAAACACAAGGTTAAAAAAAACATTACCTGGACGAAAATGTCCTTCTTTGAGTCGTGCAGCTTGCGCACAATGTTCAGTGGGCTGTCGACGAATCCTACGTCCAAGTCCAGCATTAGCACATCTACCTATATATGGCACAGAGAGAGACAAGAACAGTCCCAGGGGTTACAAGTTAGACGAAAACACAGAAGTGCACGGAGCAAAGCACATGTGAACGGTCACTGTCACACATGTTCACCACATGAAGCAAACGAACCACAGCAACACATGTGAAAAGGAACACACATCAACTTATAACACTTACCCCCTTAGCGAGGGCTTTGGGCAGATGCAGTAATTTTAGTTCACCGATTTGTTCCAGCGCGGACGGCAGCGGCTCGTTCTGTGGGTATTTCCATAAAGTGCATAATATTATGAGTAGTGCTCATGCAATTCATTAGTTGGACGTCTTGCAACCCAAACAAATTAAGGAACATCACAAATTGCAACAATAACCAAGCAGTTGCTACGCATAAAAATTTCACGTACCGGATGATAATCGCTATGCTGGTAATCGTAGCAGGGAAAACTCGACTCGGCGCACAGCTTCATACAAAGCGGGTCGGATACGCACACCATGATGGTACAAGAGCTCACGTCAAATTTTGCCATTGTGTACACGAAATTCTCAATGCTGTGATAAAAGTGTACACATATGGAACCGCAGAAGTAAAGAATGTGATTGAAGTGACAAGTACGATACGGAACTTACAGCTGCCAGTACAGGTCGGAAAACACATTTGCCATACTGGTAAAGATGGGTTTATCTTTGCACACAGTTTGATTACGTAAGTATACAAAATGGTCCTCCAGGGACATCTGAGACCGTTGTGCTGGCGACAGGGAGTGAAATGGGTGCTGGTCGAGAAGACTCTTCACCGCCAAGCCAGCCAAACTAGGAGCGATGTGTTTGTCTGTCAACGATGTTGCTTCTGGTGCGATGCGCTGCTGTGTTGGATGTGTAGTCGGATGTGCAGTTGCCCGTAATCTCAGGGTCGACGATGGACTGGATGTCTCGCTATGTACTGGATCTGCATGGTCTGCTACTTTTCGCTCGACAATAGTAAACTTGTTGCTAGATGCGTTTAAAATCTCACTCGTAGAGACATGACTTACGTGCAACACGTAGATTACAAAGAAGAATCCGGCAAAGATAGCTGCCACGAGCAGGAGAGGTACTGTCAATGCGCTGCCTCCAGATGACCCTTTCCGCGGTTTTCCTTTCATAGTATACGTTATTACGGTACCAAAACAAGAAGTCTCCCACCGCGACTCAACGAGGATATGCACAGTCTAATGAATTGCGTCGGAAAAACTTTGCCATGTGAATAACAATTGTGACATACCCTTTGTGTTCAGACTCTTTTTGAAACAAGTAAAACGAACGCACGCGCATACACAACTTCTATTCAGTTTCGTACAAATCCCTACAAACGAAAAATGATTAACAATCACAGTTTTCTTCAGACGCCCGGCCACGTTTCCCCAGTGACACTCGTAGGAGGTGCCCCGAGCTGGTTCAGAGACTCGTCACTGCCACTCCGGTGCTGCACCTGGCGAGGAGGTGCGCCACTACTGGCTGCGCTGCTGTACGCATATGGACCCTGAGGTGGCGCACTGCTCAGACTAGTATTTCCTCCACTACCGCGCGGGGCATACATCTGTCCTCCGTAAGGTACAGTGTGGCTTATAGTTGGCGGAGGAGGTAGTGGGCTTCCTAAATGACCACTTCCACTAACAGAATGACTACCGGGTGCCACCGAGGCTATCGCTGCGTTCATGGGCAGTTTGGTAGACACTTGCGACGACGAGGATGCGTGCAAGGCTGCATGATTATTGAAATTAGAACTAATACTATTATCCCGCCGACTAGTACTGTTACCCTTTGCTCCTTTACCACCGTTGCTACCATTTCCAGTGGTGTTGCTGCTACTGCGTGAAGCACCTGCAGCGCGTTTGGTTTTCTTGCGTGGCCGTAGCACTGCTAGCACTTTGGCACACAGATAAACCCCCAACAGTAGTGGGGACAGCAGAAAAATCAGCACCAAAGCGACCACGCCTAGCACCACGCGGCGACACAGATACGATCCTAGGGCCACGGTGCCATACACCACACTGGACACCACAAACACACAACTATCACCGAAGTGACTCTGCAGGGCGGGAATGCGGCACAGTTGCGTGATCACCGAGGGAACAAAGTTAGCCACATACATGACAATCTGCTCCATCTGTTCGCCCAAATCTTCACTTTGCAAAAATTTGAGCAGAAAGTACTGCAGGTAATACACCCGACCTATCAGAAACTCACAAGGATCGAGAATGTAGTCACCAATCAGCTCTTCGTAGTGCTCAATGTAGTGTTTGTAGGCTTTGTCTAACGTGGAATTAACCGTTTGTTCCAAGTTGAGTCGGTACCATGGATAGACAGTGGAGTGCACGAACGGCATGAGCTGAGTGTAGTACACATTCTGCAGCGTCGGCAGCACCGTGTTGAAAAAGACCGGAGAGATAGCAGCACTCCACAGCCAAGCAATACCGTCGTAAGCTCCTTTGGCCACCAAAGCCACCACCATAAACTCACTCTTGAGGAGTGTGTACACCAACGGATGCAGGTGTTGCGTGTACAGGGAGGCGGCAGAGGACCCCGCGCGCTGCAGGACGTGCAGAGCCAGAAGCGCACCAGAGTCACCTGCTGGATCGTCGTCTCCGATACGGTCCAGGTGCGCATCGGAGCGTCCGGTTTTGCTTACCCCCTGTGCACGACTGGCAGTTCTGTCAGAAGACGAAGTGGTTGTAATAGTCGGAGCAGAGTGCAGAGGGGAAACTGTGGTAGCAGTTGTCGCCGTGCTGGGCGGCGAGGCAGGCGACAACTTTGGCGACTGGTGCTCCGGGGCCCAGAAAAACACATATTTGGACAGGAGACGGTCCACACACTGGCTAGCGTCACATTCTACCCCACTGGCACTGGTGCTAGGGTGTGCACTAGTCGTTGCGCTACTCGTAGGGAGCTTTCTCACACTCTGGGTATTGCTGGAAGGATTGGATGTCGCACTGGTAGTACTGCATTTCCCCTCGCTAAGCTGCTTCTTCAACGCAATAACCTGTGCTTCCAATTCTTGCATCTCGTCCAACTGTACGTGTCGTGAGGACTCCAGGGTGAGTTGGCAGTTCTCAACCGACAGGCGAGCGATGTTCTTCTCGTTCTTCTCCAGGCGGGCTTTGATCGCCAGCGTGGTGGCATTGCGCTCGCAAGCAGTTAGTTTATCGTTGACGGCTTGAATTTCGAGTGCGTGCTGTCCGTTGAGTTGTTCTTGTTGTTCGGACGTGATATTGGCTTTCGTGCGAAGCTCTTCGCTCACCATTTCAAGAGAAGTAGTGAGCGCTGCAACCTGAGCGCGCAATTCAGCTACTTCTTTGTTAGCTACAGAAGCGTCTGCCGTGGCGGTAGCAAGAGATGCGGTGAGAGCTGCATTGTTGGACGTGAGTGTGGCGATCTGAGCTTCCGCGGCATCTAGCTGGTCGAGCAGGGCTTCAGTGGTAGATCCGCCTCCCATATTGAATTCATCCCACATCGATTCTATTCCATTCTCTGCTATTGTCTCGTCAATCTTTGGTTCATGCTCTCTCGCAGGTTCAGATATAAGCAGTGCTGGCTCGGGCTCAACTTCAGCACCTGATTCATATGATGAAGATATGGCCTGAATATGAGTGGTATTGTCAGACTCAATCGCATCAGCTCCAGTTGCCGATACAACAGAGTCAGGCGATTGTAAGACAGGCTCTATTCCGGCATCACCTTCCTGGTTATCTTCCAGTTTCTGTTCAGTATTGGAAATTTCACTGACAGCAGCATCAGCGACACCGTCGGTGCCAACCACTGCGGTCTCCATACTCTCCACGCTAGATGCTGCGTGTTCATGTTCGGTTCTACTTGGAATGACTGGCCCATCACTTGCTTTCGTGTCGGTCAGGTCCCGTTTCAGATTGCTATTCAAAGGCGGGGGAATGACAGGTTGCAACGGCACAGATTCGTCATCAACATCATCAGAGTGACCAAATCCAATATCACTATACCCAAACCTGACAGCTAGACACAGAAGTGTTGTCAGAAAGATCCACAACTTCATAGCGTGTGAGTAGTGTCAAGACAAAATTTAACTTACAGCATTTGATCCAACGACTCGAAAGTTGCACCGGAACTCAACTGCCGGTTATAATAACAATCTAAATATCATGCGTCGAGTATATTCCATAGAGCAATACAAGCGCAAATATCTGCAAGGACTTCTTTCGAGTTCCGCTGGACTTTGCACCAGGTGCAGTGATAACACTCATGACAGCATTTTTGATCAAGAACGTCAGAGTTCACAGAAGAAGTTCAGTTAATCATTTGTCAGCTTAATAATTCACAATGGATCTACAGCGATTGCAGCAGATGCTCAGCGGTATGTCTGGACGCGGAGGTGCTCAGCCAGATGCCCCCGCTCCCGACACAGCCGAAAAAATCCAGATCTCGTCGTTGTCTCTGCTGAAAATGTTGAAACACGGTAAGAAATTCGCCGACACCATTTTTGACTCTTCAATTTTACTTACACACTTGTCTTTGGCTTCTAGGTCGCGCTGGTGTCCCTATGGAGGTCATGGGCTTGATGTTGGGACAGTTTATTGATGATTACACTATCACTTGCGTTGATGTATTCGCTATGCCCCAGGTTAGTTTCATTTAATCACTGCTTGTCTATCTTATTTCCTTGCTTATAATGCTATCTTTCGTTTTTTTCTCAGCACGGAACTGGAGTGAGTGTGGAGGCCGTTGATCCTGTTTTCCAAACTGATATGCTTGACAAGCTGAAGCAGACTGGTCGCTCGGAGATGGTTGTTGGCTGGTACCATTCCCATCCTGGCTTTGGTTGCTGGCTGTCTGGTGTAGATATGAACACACAAACTTCTTTTGAGCAGTTGAACGCACGTGCGGTGAGTTAATTGACCACAGAATTCTTTTCACATCATTTCACAATCTAACATTCTCGCTTCATTCAACAGGTTGCTGTGGTGGTGGATCCGGTGCAAAGTGTGAAAGGAAAGGTAGTTATTGACGCGTTCCGCATGATCGCAGGCGGCAACCAAATGATGATGATGGCCAACCCCGAGCCTCGCCAAACCACCTCCCACGTTGGTTTCTTGAAGAAGCCCACGATCCAGGCGCGTATTCACGGCCTCGACCGCCACTATTACTCCCTGGTGATCGACTGGCGCAAGAACGATCTGGAGGAGCAGATGCTGATGAACTTGCACAAGAAGGACTGGACCTCAGGCATGGTGATTCAGAAGTACGAAGACCACCAAAAGCACACGTCTCAGTTGATGGACCAGCTCACCCGCCTGTCCAAGGAGTACGTCGTGCGGGTGAAGGAAGAAGAAGGCCGCACCCAGGAAGAAGTGGAAGTGATGAATGTAGGCAAGATTGACCCCAAGAAGCATCTGGACAATGATGTAAACGAGCTCATGGCGTGCTCTATAATACAATGCCTGGGAACCATGATCGACACGGTGGTCTTCTAAAGTGTAAGACTGGAAACTATGTAACCTTTTCTAGTTGAATGGATTTGAATGTTTCTTTTGTTGCAAATTTTAATAAAGAAAAGCGACATTCTACTGATTGGGTTGAATTGGGTGTATTTTCTTTGCGTGCAACTGAAAAATCGTCACACACAAAAGTCTCATTTGCGGACTGGTACAACATACAGCGCACATTGAAGCTAATGATAATGATCGGATTGATACTTGGCCTCTCGGATCGGCACAAAGCGGTCGGGCGAATCGTCGGGGACGCAAAAGGGAAGCTTTTCGACTGGCAGCACGGCCGAGTGCAGAGCCATCGGCTGATAGTGCTTGTGCCCACCACGCGGACAGGCCTTGGGGTTCACAGGAATGCCATAGAAGGCTTCCGCTTCCTGGCGCAGGTCAAACCACCTGTTGTTTTAACATCCAGACAAAAGATAATTCATGTGAGAATAGTTCGCAGTAGGTAGTACGACGTTGTCAGCTGCAAAGGTCAACACCGCAGCATCCACACACTGAAGTACGAAAAAAATAGAGCGCAGTGTACCTTCGATGCAAGTCTCCGCACAGGCGATTGGGGTAACTGCCCTGCCAGCAGCCCCAGGGCTTCTGACACACCGTAAAATGGGCACTCTTTAACTCCGACAATTGCTGCGTACTGTAAATCATGAAGAACAATGGAACACAAAGTCAATACCAATACTTACGTTGGTTTTATCTTGTGGGAATATTCATCACGAACTGATAATCACTATTTTTGCAACGAAAGAAAAAACAGTCAACATACCTGCATGGCTCGGTGTCGGCCATGGTATTATAATAACATCTATCCACAATCTGACTTCTGCCAGGCTGCGCGATGCGGTTGTAATAATACGGCAGCACTCCCTGGACGGTCATGCCACCCCAAAACCAACCAATTTTGGTACGGTTCCACGCTCCACCTTTGGCGAACTCTGTGTTCATCACGATGTTGATCAGGTCGGTGTACACCTGGTCTGACGGCTGCATGACGATAAACCCACCCTGAAATACAATGCAATAATGTTAATCAGTCCAACACATATACTAAAATAAAATGGTAAAATGGTAAAACGGCCAACATGGTGTAAAATGCAGACTAAGTGCAACAACAACTATGTTCATACATCATGGTGGTGTCAACATCAATCACCCACTAGTCAAAAAATGAACTCAAACAGTACACGCACCTGCACGGGCAATTTGTCTTCGCCTTTGTGGGACGCCATGTTGGGGTCGGTGGTGTAAATCAGGGAATAGTCTCGGTCGTACAACTCGTCCACAGACTATGCAATTGCATATCAACAGGGGGAAATAATGAGAGGTTGAACAAAATAAAAAATATTCCACTTCAATGCTTGGGTTCAAAAAAGCTGAAATAATCGCAACCATGATCAGAGATGAATTATGGGTGACTTACATTCAAGAATATAGTGTCTGCGTCGAGATGGATCACTCGGTGATACTGCAATAACCTAATGGGAATCATGTAGTTGGAAATTTATTGTATAAACTAGCACGCCAGAAAATGTAGAACATAACAATATAGCAGGAATCGCACCTGTACGAGGTAAGTTTGATCAATTCGGCCGCCCCACAGCAACCGTTCTTATCGATGTGGTCACGCAGAAAGGGAAACTGAATGGCGCTTGTATTAACCGGAGTAGGAACTTCAATCACGTGAAAACCAAGGCGTCGTAACCCAACGCGAGACGTTGATACATTTGGGTGCACGAATGCAATTAAACTGATGTCGTACGATGAAACGTTCGCGTATTTCATAATTGAGTATGCCAGAACAGCGGCACCGTCTTGGAAAAATCCATCTTTGGTAATAGTAATTGCGTATGCTATTCTCTTTCTGGAAGATTTAGTTGCTTCTGGGTGTATAACCGAATTTAAGATAGGGCTAGTCGTGTCTGATATTGAGCCAGTGCGTAGCATGTGATCGTGTAGATATTGCTGACCAGCGGATATGAACTTCCCCGCCGTTTCGGCAATCTTCTCTTCGGATTCTTTTATTATAAGTGACACAGTTTTAGGACTTGTTTCAGCAGAACTGGCAGAACTTATGCGGGCCATTCCCCAGAAAGACATTGCTGCAACTATGAGCAACAAGATTGGAAATACAATCATGTAGCAGCTTGATTTCTTGCTTGGCGGTGACCCAGCGGCGCCCCTTTTCCTTGTTACAACTACGGGTACTCGCATGACCATTCTGAGAGAGATTAAAGCACAAGAGTGGCAGAATGTTGTGAGTATCCCACCAACGAACGCTCATGAACCCCCAAATAACTTAATAATAAATGTTCCCGGACAGCCAGCCTCTTGAAGGAACGATTGCGAAGATATTTCATTTCCTTCAGATCGATGCGCGCGAATATATTGATCTCCTTATGTGTTTTGTATGTTGTTTGTTGGGCTTTAGGGGTCGATCCTCCGCAGCCTAAGCGGCGGAACCGAAATCAACCCGTTGACCCAACTTCAAAGCACGTACCAGTGGTGGACCAATCGCCACACAACCAAGAACACACGCTGTATCCTACAAACATTCCGCACCTTGGGCATATTCCGACAACTAGTCATTATAGGAGTCTGGCGGATTGTCCTTCCTGTTGGGCTACCAAGCGTAATACTGTCCAGCTGGCAGTTGACTCGTTTTGGCAAAGCGATCTCAAGACTGCATTTGCATGCGCTTGTCAACAACTGTCCTCCAATCCTGATGACGGCTTTGCACAAGCTATCATTTACTCACTAACGCAAGTTAAGCATGCTCCTTTCGCATTGGCAGGAAAGTTTGCACCACCTGCTCACCCTGCACCACCCATCAGGAAATGGGAAGTGTTGGGACCGATCAACGTTGGTAAGCTCGAACATGATGCCGACGCTACCTTTCAACAACCTAACGCGGCTAAAGCCAGTAAGACCAGTACCTTTGATCCAATTGAATTTGTATTGGGCACTTATTCGAATCGAAGCGTAAGGTCGGAGCTAGCGCCCGATGGATTAGTGCGCTGGAAAATGATGAAAACAAACGAGCAAGGAGAGGTATGTCCATGTTTTTTAGATTTTTCGTACATCTTCTTTTTAACCTATTATTGTGCATTTAATAGGTGGAAGTGAGATTTCCTGCTATAAAGTGGAATGAAGTCATTCAAGGGGTATCGTCTATGGCAGCTTATGAGTTCCAAGCCTGGGCGAGGTCAGCCTCATACATTCATGCTCCGGGATCCTATGTTGTGTCCTGCAGTGGCGCCCACACAGTGTACGTCCGCAACGACAACTTCACGCACGTATTGGTGGGAGATGTCTACCGCTCCGGGCGCATTGCGGCCAGTCTCGACTTACGCATAGGCCTGGTGGGGTTTGGGGTGCCCCTACGCGGAGTGGGCCAGACTTCCTTTCGCTGCTCCCTTGAACCGGCTTCCAACAGCATTGCGGTTTATCCACCACAGAATGTTCCAGACCTGTTGGAGTTTTCTGAAGTACCCGGACGGGGTTATTTGCTCACTTCGGCGTTCGCATTGCCGGTGCAAAATCTTCAAAACAGCCCCCTGAGCGTAGAGTTTACCGTAGAAAAACCCATGGGATTGGAAGGAGAGTACTTTGTACGAGAAGCGCGCCCGCTGCAGAGTCGTCGCGAGAACGATGGTGCCGATCCGGGCTATGTGGGTGAGCTTTCAATAGCGCCGGGTCAATTGATGCTTTTGTCCCTCGAGCTGCTGCCAGTGGTGGGTTCCAGCTTGCCTTTTATTTCCTGCCGGAAGAACAGACCGTTTGAAATACCAGTGGTCCCGTCGCGGGGAAACTCTGTCAAGGTGCCGGTGGAGCTGAAATGCCGCAAAGTAGACCAGTCATTCCTGATTTCGTATCTTGATCACGACCAGTCTGTGGCCCAGGCGGCTGTGGTTTTCCCGTTGGAATATCACAACGAGCACTTCCGCTTGAAGAATGCAGAAAGTTTGCGCAAAAACAATGTGGAGGTGGACCTCAATGGTGCTGGAATGAGCGACGCCGAAGAAGCACCTCAAGCACTTTCCTTTCCCGTTTTGCTCAGCACACATGGCTCAGGAATCCCTGCTGCGAACCACGCAGACGCCCACAAGATGGTCCCCAGCGGCATGACCGATTATGTG
>LNAP01010004.1_pt1 | contig 10531 bp, 9 predicted proteins | sample 602601 | NCBI WGS metagenome assembly LNAP01 (sample SAMN02440304, study PRJNA202911) | soil metagenome | biome: Subtropical and temperate rainforests or woodlands; isolation source: soil samples (1 kg each in a 20% v/v slurry with milli Q water) were... ...
AGGCAATCAAAACCTGCCACCGCCACGCTGTCCGCGATTTAGCGAAACTGCTGTCCGTCAGTTAGCGAAATTACTGTCCCGTTTTTGCGAAATACGCACACGAACCGGCGAACCGGCCGTGCGCAGAACGTCGGCCCGGACGTTGATGCTGGATTTGCCTCCCCGCGCCAAGAACCGCGCCAGCCGGGCTGCATCGCTCTCGGTCGGGCCATTTGCGACGCCAAGGACGCCCTCACCCATCGGCAGCAGGTAGCCCCCGACGATTTGTACCGCTGCGTCAATGCTCGCCGCGCCGACAAAAGGCGGCAGCCCTTCCCGATCCGCCGCCATATGCTCTGCAATCGCGAGCAATGCCGTCAGACGCATGGCGTGCTGCAAGGCACGACCGACAAGATCACGATAGAGACCGTCGGTCAGCGGCTGCAGCCGCGCCCAGCGAGCCGCTGCCGTCTCCAGCGGTTCGCGCGCATCCGCCGCCAGCGGAACAAGCGCCCGAGTAGCCATCCGGCGCACTCGCCGGAGCGATGGCGACGAGACGGGTCAAGAGTGCCGACATCCGATCGACCGGACCCTCGGTTTTGGTGCGCACGATTCGCGGCTTGCCGTCATAGCCCTCCAGGATGAGGCTGCGCGAGCGCAAGCCCTGATTCGATGCTCCGAACGCCAGCGCACCACTGAGTTCGTGCGCTATCATCGTGCGACCGTCGATCCCGGTGCGCAACTCGTCGAGCAGGCCGGCTCCGGTGAATTCGGAAAGCACCATCCCGGCGCCGCAACGACGCCAGCCCCTTCGGAAGATTCATCGTCCAGCGGAAGATCTTCGAGCAGCAGGCGCCGCGCTACGGTCTCTCGCAATTTCTGATCGAATTTCTCCAGAAATTTCTGATCGGCGCCCCGAAGCAACAGCCGGTGTGTTTTCTGCAATGCCTGATCGATAACGATGAGAGGCTTCTCGACAACCCCGATCGCGAGCGATTTGCCGACGCTGGGCGGGCCAATCAGAGTGGTGAACATTGCCAGCGGCTCCGCGTCGCCTTCGAACGTCAAAAGGCGCACGCGATTGCCGATCGCGCCCGAACAGGCAGCAAGGACAGAGGCCGCGACATAATCGACGCAGAGCAGGCGCGCTTCTGCGAACTTGATGACGAGGGAGCGCAGATTCTCCGCCAGGGCTTCAATCGGGAAGTGCGGAGCGGCGGACGTCGACGGCGACAGGAAGAGCGGATCGAATGCTGCCCATCCGTCGGTGACGCCGGTTGCGGGGCTGGTAGCCTCGGGTACAGTCACCGCGATGGTGCTTTTGCTCGCAGTGGCGGCGAGGCGTTCTCCTCGACGGTCGGCGTAACGTTTTTCGTGACAAGCTTCTTGGACATAGCGTCAGCCCCAGCTGTCTGCGGTCCCTGGTAGGTCACGCGCCAATCGCGCGACGTGACCTCACAGCTACCCAGGCGAGGGACGAGCTTACCGGGTACCCTTCGACATCAGGACAACCCATTGAAAATACGTCCGAATGGAGGTCGGAGGTAGCTTTCGGTTGACCCAAGAGTGAAAACTCGTGGCTCTGTCAAAATGCCAAAATGCCAAAACTCCCTTTTGAGGGCGAGAGGAGATGGTGCGTGATCGACGCTGAGCCGTTGCCGTCGGCCAGAGCAATCGCGGCCTTGAGCGCGGCGCTGAGGACTTCAATCTTCCGGGACGTGGCCTGAAGAAGCTGGCAGGCAAGGGCGGTGGAAGGTCACCTCGCTTGGTTCGACACGGGTGAGGTACGCGGCACGACCTTGGATGACATGATATTCACAATCGGGGTTGTCCGCCACCTTCCAAGTCTTGATCTTACCTCCTGCTCAGCTACCTTTTCGAAATCGTGGCAGTCGATGATTCTGTCGCCCCGGGATTGTGACCCATTTATGCGCGCATTGCCGCAGCAAACTCTCTTTCCCCTCGAACCATCGGGTGATGCGGACGTTTGGGTAGAGCGGCTGTCGCGGGCTTTCGACGATGCGAATCGTCAATCCGGGTTCCTAGCGGTAGCCGAGTCGGCGGTTGTCGCCTGCCCCCGCGATCCGATCGTCCTCTCGTTCGCTGCCACGGCGGCTCTTTTGGATGAGCGACCCGAGCGGGCGCTCGTGTTTCTCAAGCGGATTTCCAAACGCTACAGCGCGACGCCGACCGATCACCTGTTACAAGCGCTGGCGCTGTTCCAAGATAGAAAGCGTGTGGCGGCCCGGGCGCTATTGGAATGCCATGGGCTGACCGAATGGTATGCAGCGCTCCAGGTTTTCCCGGGCGGAAGGGAACGCATGCGATGGATGATGGAGCAGATCGACGCGATCATGGACCGCGACAAGCCGTCTCCTCAACGACGCCAAGCGGCTGCGGCAAAAAGTAACGTCAAACCCGCACCCGCCCCTCGTTCAGAGCGCCCTTCTAGTATGACCACGCCGGCGGTCGCTGAGGTCGCGGCAACCTCGCTCCAGCCCTTGCCAAGGATCGAAATCGACATCTCGTTTGCGGCCGAGGTTGACCTTACGCCCCTGCTCCACGCCGTTGCGGGTATGCCCGAACGGGAGGGCCGATGGTGGGGGCTGCGCGAGCGTTTCACCCATCTCGGCTTCGCGCAGGGCTTCGACGAACTTCTCTGCCTGCCGCACCTCACTGGCGTCGAACCATTCTGGCATCAGATTGAGACCGTGCGGAAGGTCTTGAAGCAATTCCGCGGCCGTGTGCTGCTTGCCGACGAAGTCGGCCTCGGAAAGACCATCGAGGCTGGTATGGTTCTCAAGGAATATGCGTTGCGCGGCATGGCGGAGCGAGTGCTGGTGCTGTCGCCGGCCTCGCTCATCGGGCAATGGCGGGAGGAACTGGAGACCAAATTCTGCCTGTCTTTCGCGACGACCCATGACCAGCTGTTGCGCGATGACCCACGCGCGTTCTGGAGGCAGAAGCGTATCATCGCGTCGATTTCGACGGCTCGACGACGCGAGCATTCTGAGTGTCTGCTTGGGAGCTTCTTCGACCTCGTCATCGTCGACGAGGCGCATCATCTGCGTGACCGATCGAGCCAGAGTTGGAAGCTCGTCGATGCGCTCAATAAGCGTTTCTTGCTGCTGCTTTCTGCGACACCGGTGCAGAATGACCTTATTGAACTATACAACATAATGACGCTCTTGAAGCCCGGCATCTTCAAGACGCTCAAGGAATTTCGCACTGCCTACATGACACCCGGCAAGCCGAGACAACCGGCGAATCCCGAGCGCCTGCGCGAATTGATGCGGGGTGCTATGATCCGCAACACCCGCGCGGTCGTCGCTCTGAAACTTCCGCGCCGTCACGCGGTGACGATCAAGGTCGATGGCCAGCCGGGCGAAGTCGGGGCCTATGCTGATCTGGCGGCCGCAGCGCGCCGCCTTGCGGCCGAGACCGGGGCGGGCCGATACCGGTTGGCGCTACATCACCTACTCGGCGCGGCCGGATCGTCGCCTGTCGCGGCGGCGGTTGCCGTGTCGCGGTTCGCAGCACGCCGTCCCGACGACATGGAGTGGCGGGCTCTGGCTGAACGCTGGGCCGCGATTGAAACCGGTGGCAAGGAGATGGTGCTCCTCGACCTGCTTCGTCGCAACCCGGATGAGAAGAAGCTGGTCTTCGTCCATTCCCGAGAGACGCTGGGCCGCCTGGCCGATCTGCTCTCGCACGCTGGCATGTCCTTCGCACGCTTCGACGGCAGCCTCAGCGGGCCGCAGAAGGATGCAGCGATCGCCGAGTTCCGGGACAAAGTGCCAGTGTTGCTCTGCACAGAATCGGGCGGCGAGGGCCGCAATATTCAGTTCTGCAACACGCTCATCAACTTCGATGTGCCATGGAACCCTATGGCGATTGAGCAGCGTATTGGCCGCATCGACCGCATCGGCCAGAATCGGGAGGTCTTCGTGTTCAACCTCGTCACGCGTGGCACACTGGAAGATCAGTTGCTGACGCTGCTCGAGGAGAAGATCTCCATGTTCGAGCTGGTCGTCGGTGAGGTCGGCGCGATCCTCGGCGGGCTGGGGGAGGAGCGCGACTTCCCGGAGCTGGCGCTCGACGCCTGGCTCGAAGCGACCGAGGCTGGTCGGGCCGATGCCTTCGATGCCCTCGGCCGCCGGCTCGATGATGCGCGGGTGCAGCATGAGGGCGCCAAAGCACTCGATGAGGCGCTATTTGGGGACGATTTTGAAACGGCATGAGGGAACCGGCAATGGGGGCGCTGCGCGATTTCGTCTCTGACGTGCTGGAGATCGAAGGGTCAGCCGTCGAGACGGTGGAGCCAGACGGCCTGGAAGTGCTGGCGCCCGAGCCGCTACGCACGGCCATGGGCTGGCCGGAACTGGTGCGGCTCGGTTTCGGGGCCGAGCTTCCGGCTGGAGCGACGGCCGTCGGGTTCGAAGGCGACTGGCTCGACCGTTTCGGTGCGCTTCTCGGTGACAGAGGTCGTTGGGCTGAGAGACAATTCGTGCTCCCGGGCCCCACGCCGCGCATCGCGGATCCCGGACGCCTGCTCGACCACGCCCTCGACTTTCCCAATGCCATTTGGCGCTTGCATGGCGTCTCGGCGGCCTGGACGCGTTGCCTGCTGCTGGCGTTCCGTTACACCGCTGTCTCCGACGAGAAGCGCGAAGGGCTGGTCTGGCTCGGGTTCAACCAGGGAACCGGTGCGGTCATCGACGACGTTTCGGCGCGGTTGCGTGCGCTGCTGGCAGAGGACACGGAATGGCAAATACCCGATCCGGACGTCCGCCGAGTGGCGGGACCCGCGTGGGACGCGCCCATTCTTGAAGCGCGGGTGCGGCCGTTGCTCAAACACCACGTGCGACTCGAAATGGAGCCGTTTCTGCGCACGATGCGCCGCCGTCTTGACCGTGATCGCAGCCGCATCCATGAGTACCACAACGATCTGCATCTCGTGGCTCAAAAGAAGCTCGCCACTCTTGCCGGCACCCCGGGCGAAAAGGCGGAAGGTGGCCGCAAGCGAGAGATGCTGCGTATCGCAGCGATCGAGCGGGAATACTCTGCCAAACTTGACGATCTGCGCCACAATTACGCGCTGCGCGTGACGGTCGAATGGGTGCAGGGACTGGAGTTGTTTGTTCCGGTGCAGCGCTTCGAAGTGCTGGTCAAACGCCGCAAGGGCGAGAGGCTCATACGCTTCGACTGGCACCCAGCGGTACGTCTTGTGGAGCCGTCGCCAAGCGACTGGGGCCTAGGCCTGGAGCGCTCGCGCCTCGTCTGCGACGATCATCTCCATATTACCGACCCGACTGGCCAATCTCCCTGCCCATCCTGTGGCAGAGCGTGGTGCCGCGCCTGCCACCCAACGGCCTGCCCGCGTTGCGGGCAAGCGATCAAGTGGCTCAGTTAGTTGGGTAGCCCTAAAAAAACACTGAGAATGTTGCAGGGGGAACGATTATAGCAAGAACTATTTCGACGTTTCGGCGTGTTGGTCGGTTGCGGTCATTGGTGCGGATCATGTGAGCCGTGGGCCTTAAGCCTCTCCGTTATCGCTCCCGCTCTGCCAATTCTCAATTTGGTCGGCCGATTGAGTCCGCCCCTTTTAGCTATAGCGATCGCCGGAAGAAATGCGCGATTTCCCCGATCACGCCGCGGCGAAAGGTCAGCACGCAGATCACGAAGATCGCGCCCTGGATCACGGTCACCCATTGCCCGAAGCCGGCGAGATATTGCTGCATGGCGATGATCACGAACGCCCCGACCACCGGACCGAACACGGTGCCCAGCCCGCCGACCAGCGTCATCAGCACGATTTCGCCCGACATGCTCCAGTGCACATCGGTGAGAGAGGCATTCTGGGCAACGAACACCTTCAGCGAACCGGCAAATCCCGCCAGCGTGCCCGACAGGATATAGGCCAGGAGCTTGTACTGGTCGGTCTTGTAGCCGAGCGAGATCGCCCGCGGCTCGTTCTCCCGGATCGCTTTCAGCACCTCGCCGAACGGCGAATTGATGGCGCGGTAGATGATGAGGAAGCCGCACAGAAAGCCCGCCAGGATGACGTAATAGAGGATGGTCGGGTTAGAGAGATTGAAAATCCCGAACAGACGGCCCTGCGTAATGCCCTGGATACCGTCTTCGCCATGGGTGAACGGCGTCTGCAGATAGATAAAATACAGCAGTTGCGACAGCGCCAGCGTGATCATCGCAAAGTAGATGCCCTGGCGGCGAATAGCGACGAGGCCGGTGATGACGCCGAGCACCGCGGCGCCGGCAGTGCCCATGAAAATGCCGAGCTCCGGCGAAAGCCCCCAGACCTTCAGCGCATGCGCGGTGAAGTATCCTGCAGTCCCTAAGAACATCGCGTGGCCGAACGACAACAGCCCGCCGTAGCCGATCAGCAGGTTGAACGCACACGCCAGCAAGGCGAAGCACAGCGCCTGCATGACGAAGAACGGGTAGAGGCCAGTCAGGGGCACGATCAGCAACAGCGCCGTCATGATAACGAACGCGATCATCTCGTCGCTGATGGCGCGACGCGGGGCCGGAATGGTGTCGTCGGTCATGACTGTCATGTCAGGTCGCCCGTCCCGTCAGTCCGGATGGCTTTACCAGCAGCACCAGCACCATCAAGATGAAGACGACGGTGTTGGAGGCCTCGGGATAAAAATATTTCGTCAAGCCCTCGATGATGCCGAGTGCAAAACCGGTGATGATTGATCCCATGATCGAGCCCATGCCGCCGATCACCACCACCGCAAACACCACGATAATGAGGTCGGCGCCCATCAGCGGCCTCACCTGGTTGATCGGCGCGGACAACACGCCGGCCAATGCAGCGAGACCGACGCCGAGCCCGTAGGTCAGCGTGATCATCCGCGGCACGTTGATGCCGAAGGCGCGCACCAGTGTCGGGTTTTCCGTCGCCGCCCGCAGATAGGCGCCGAGCCGGGTCCGTTCGATCAGATACCAGGTGAGGATGCAGATCACGAGCGAGAAGATCACCACCCAGCCGCGGTAGATCGGCAGGAACATGAAGCCCAGATTCATGCTGCCCTTAAGTTCGTCGGGGATCGCATAGGGCAGACCGGACGAGCCGAAATAATTCTGGAACACGCCCTGGATGATCAGCGCCATGCCGAATGTCAGCAACATTCCGTAGAGATGATCAATACCGGACAACCATTGCAGCATGGTACGTTCGAGGATCATGCCGACGATGCCGACGATGATCGGCGCCACGATGAGCGCCGGCCAGTAGCCGATCCCCAGCACGTTCAGCAGGAAGTAGGCGCAGAACGCACCCATCATATAGAGCGCGCCGTGCGCGAAGTTGACGATGTTGAGCATGCCGAAAATCACGGCAAGGCCGAGGCTCAACAGCGCGTAGAACGAGCCGTTGATCAGCCCGACCAGCAATTGCGCGAACAGGGCCTGCAAATTGTCAAACTCTAACCGTATGGAAAATGCGACCCGGCAGCGCCAAGCTGCCAGGTCGCCGGTTTTACTTCTTCAGAAGCGGACATGTGCTCTTGTCCAGCGGCGTGAAGGCCTGATCGCCGGGAACCGTTCCGACCAGCTTGTAGAAGTCCCAGGCCGACTTCGATTCCGACGGTTTCTTCACTTCGAACAGATAGGCGGAATGAATGGTCCGGCCGTTGGGCTGGATCAAACCTTTGCCGAACAGCGGATCGTCCGTCGGCATTTCCTTCATCTTGGCGACGACCTTGGCGCCGTCATGCGGGTTGCCGCCGAGCGCGTCCAGCGCCTTGAAATAATGCATCAGCCCGGCATAGACGCCAGCCTGAACCATGGTCGGCGGCGCGCTGTTCTTCATTCGCGCCGCGAATTTCTTGGAAAACGCCCGGGTCTCGTCGTTCATATCCCAATAGAAGGTTTCGGTGAAGCTGAGCCCCTGCGCGGTCTCCAGGCCGATCGCCTTGACGTCGGTGATGAACAGCAGAAGGGCGGCGAGTTTTTGGCCGCCCTTGGTGATGCCGAATTCCGCCGCCTGCTTGATCGAATTCGTGGTGTCGCCGCCGGCATTGGCAAGCCCGATCACCTTGGCTTTCGACGACTGCGCCTGCAGCAGGAACGACGAGAAGTCGGAGGTGTTCAGCGGGTGCTTGACCGTGCCAACGACCTTGCCGCCGTTCGCCGTGATGACGGCGGTGGTGTCACGCTCGAGTGCGGCGCCGAAGGCATAGTCGGCGGTAAGGAAAAACCAGCTGTCACCGCCGGCCTTCACCATGGCCTGGCCGGTCGAGTGGGCGAGCATGTAAGTGTCATAGGTCCAGTGCACGGTGTTCGGCGAACACTGCGCGTTGGTGAGATCCGATGTCGCCGCGCCCGAATTGATATAGACGCCGTTCTTTTCCTTGACGATGTTGTTGACGGCGAGTGCGACGCCGGAATTCGGCACATCGACGATGGCGTCAACCTTGTCGACATCGAACCACTGGCGTGCGATGTTGGAACCAATATCGGGCTTGTTCTGATGATCGCCGGAGATGATGTCGATCTTCCAGCCCTTCGTCCTCAAACCGGAATCCTCGGCCGCCATCTGCGCCGCCAGCGTGGAGCCCGGCCCGCCGAGATCGGCGTACAGTCCGGATTGATCGCTCAGCGCGCCGATCTTGACCGTCTTGTCCTGCGCGGAGGCGATGCTTGCCGTCGCGAGCACAAGCGCCGTGCCCAGAAGCAGCGCGGAAATTCTATTCTTCATCTTGGTATCCTCCCTGGAGTTCTTTTGTCGCGGCGTCAGACGCCGAGATAGGTGTGAAGCTTGTCCATGTTGGCCTGCAGGTCCGAATTGGCGAAGCCATCGATGATCTTGCCGTGCTCGACGATGTAATAGCGATCCGCAACGGTCGCGGCGAAGCGGAAGTTCTGCTCGACCAGCAGAATGGTAAAACCTTCAGATTTCAGCCGCGCGATGGTGTGGCCGATCTGCTGGATGATGACCGGAGCCAGACCCTCGGTCGGCTCGTCGAGCATCAAGAACCGGGCGCCGGTGCGCAGGATTCGCGCGATCGCCAGCATCTGCTGCTCGCCACCAGACAGTTTGGTGCCCTGGCTGTTGAGCCGCTCCTTGAGATTGGGAAACAGCTCGAAGATCTGCTCCAGCGACAGTCCGCCGCTGCGGATCGTTGGCGGCAGCAGCAGGTTCTCGCGAACGTCGAGGCTGGCGAAGATGCCACGTTCTTCGGGACAGAACGCGATCCCAAGCCGCGCGATCTTATCGGACGGCGCGCGCGAAATATCCTTGCCATCGAACTGGATCGAGCCGGTGCGCTTTCCGATGATGCCCATCACCGATTTGAGCGTCGAAGTTTTTCCGGCGCCGTTGCGGCCCAGCAGCGTCACCACCTCGCCGGCACGGACATTGAAATTGATGCCGTGGAGGATATGGGATTCGCCATACCAGGCTTCGAGATTCTGGACCGTCAGCACCGGATTGCCCACGGAAGACGATTTCGCCGAACTTGTCACCGCGGGATCGGCCATCTTCACCTCAACCATGACCTGCCCCCAAATAAGCTTCCTTGACCCGCTCATCCTTGGTGAGCTCGGCATAATTGCCTTCCGCCAGCACTTGCCCGCGCGTCAGCACGGTGATGATGTCGGAAAGGTTGGCTACGACGCTGAGATTATGTTCGACCATCAGGATCGTATATTTCGCGGAGATGCGCTTGATCAATGCCGCGATCTTGTCGATGTCTTCATGTCCCATGCCGGCCATCGGCTCGTCGAGCAACATCATTTCCGGATCGAGCGCCAGCGTCGTGGCAATCTCCAGCGCGCGCTTGCGCCCGTAGGGCATTTCGACCGCCAGCGTGGTCGCAAATTCGCTGAGGCCGACGTCATCCAGCAATTCGTGGGCGCGGTCGTTGAAGCGATCCAGCACGGACTTGGAGCGCCAGAAATCGAAGGAATGGCCGTGCTGCCGCTGCAGCGCGACCCGCACGTTTTCCAGCGCAGTGAGATGCGGAAACACCGCCGAAATCTGGAACGAGCGCACCAGACCCAGCCGCGCGACATCGGCCGGCGCCAGCGCGGTGATGTCCTGTCCCTTGTAGAGGATCTGGCCGGCGGACGGCTTCAGGAATTTCGTTAAAAGGTTAAAGCACGTCGTCTTGCCGGCCCCGTTGGGGCCGATCAAGGCGTGGATGCTTCCGCGGCGGACCCGCAGATTGACGTCGCGAACGGCGAAGAAGCCCGCGAATTCCTTGGTCAATCCGTGGGTTTCAAGAATGAACTCATCGGCCAAGCATTTATCCGTTTGGCTAAAACTATCAACGATGTGAAGAAGCATGATCGGTTAGCTTGGTCCATGTCAACCTTGGTTGACTAAAGGGCCAGGGCGATCGGGTGAAGATATCCGTGAGAAAAGGCTGAAGTGCTGAATTTGTTGTCATCCACTGCGCCGCAGGTGGAGGACGATGATGGATTCCGACGGGACACAATTTGCAGAGATTTCGGAGACGACGAGTTTCCTTCACTATTTTAGTGGGTTGCCGGATCATCGTCAGGCCGGCAAAGTGGATTA
>LNAP01015392.1_pt1 | contig 10531 bp, 13 predicted proteins | sample 602601 | NCBI WGS metagenome assembly LNAP01 (sample SAMN02440304, study PRJNA202911) | soil metagenome | biome: Subtropical and temperate rainforests or woodlands; isolation source: soil samples (1 kg each in a 20% v/v slurry with milli Q water) were... ...
TCGCAGCCGAACAGCACGTTCAGCCAGTTGTCCGGGTCACCGTTGTCGCCGCTCCAGCCAATCAGCATCGCGCCGTTTTCGCCGCCTTTGGAGCGCTTGATGTACTCGCCCCACTCGTAGGTCACGATCTTGGCCTTGATACCGATCTTGGCCCAGTCGGACTGCAGCATTTCAGCCATCAGTTTGGCGTTCGGGTTGTACGGACGCTGTACCGGCATCGCCCACAGGTTGATCTCGGTGCCTTCCTTGACGCCGGCTTCCTTGAGCAGCTCTTTGGCTTTCTCAGGGTTGTACGGCGCGTCCTTGATGGTGGTGTCGTAAGACCACTGGGTTGGCGGCATGGCGTTGACGGCCAGTTGACCAGCACCTTGGTAGACGGAGTCGATGATCTGCTGCTTGTTGACGGCCATGTCCAGTGCCTGACGCACTTTCAATTGAGCCATCGGGTTCGGCTGATCGCTGCCCTTGATCTTGTCCATCACGTTGTAGGCGATGTAACCCAGGTTGAAACCAGCCTGGTTAGGCACCTTCAAGGTCTTGTCTTCTTGCAGCGCCTTCAGGTCGGCCGGACGTGGGAACAGAGTGATCTGGCACTCGTTCTTCTTCAGCTTCTGAATACGCACCGACGGGTCGGTGGTGATGGCGAAGATCAGGTTGTCGATCTTGACGTCGTCAGGCTTCCAGTAGTCCTTGTTCCCGGTGTAGCGGATGTTGGTAGCTCTTGAACACGAACGGACCGGTGCCGACCGGCTTCTGGTTGATGTCGGCGGCCTTGCCTTCCTTGAGCAGCTGGGCAGCGTACTCGGCGGACTGGACGGAGGCGAAGCTCATGGCCATGTTCTGGATGAACGCGGCATCAACTTCTTTAAGGGTGAACTTGACGGTGTGGTCGTCGACTTTATCGATCTTGGTGATGTTGGTATCCATCCCCATGTCGGTGAAGTACGGGAATTCGGTCGGGTACGCTTTGCGGAACGGGTCGTTCTTGTCAATCATGCGATTGAAGGTGAACAGCACGTCGTCGGCGTTGAACTCACGAGTCGGCTTGAAATACGGGGTGGTGTGGAACTTCACGCCTTCACGCAGGTGGAAGGTGTAAGTCAGGCCATCATCGGAGATGTCCCACTTGGTTGCCAGACCAGGAATCACGGCGGTGCCGCCGCGCTCGAACTGGGTCAGGCGGTTGAACATGGTTTCTGCAGAGGCGTCGAAGTCGGTTCCGGTGGTGTACTGACCAGGATCAAAACCGGCCGGGCTCCCTTCGGAGCAAAACCGCTTGGGCGAAAGGTGCGGAGGCTAACAAGCCTGCGCCGACTAAAAACGGAATGACCGCGTGTTTAAGCATGTTGGCCTCATGATTTGTTGTCATTTTTGGAATTAGAGGACGACCTCGTGAGTCGTGCCTGCGGATACTTATGCAGGGGCCATACCCATTGCAAGATCCGGAGCGACCACAGGCGTTAAACGGTGGCACGAACGTACCTTAATGTCGCATATGTATAAATTCATGCGCATTTGACCGTTTGCGCAGGGTTTTTTCGGTGCATCTGGCGCACCGCGACGGGGCAATCGGCACGACTTTCGCACCCGGTTGGAGCGAGGTGTTACTTATTTATACCCATCTTTGAGGGGCGTGGATGAGAGGTGTGGGCGTGAATGAGATTGAGTTGTAGTTGGGTGGGTAGGTGTTTGTTGTTTAAAGGGTTGTTGTGTCTGTGGGGGCAGATTGTTGCGTTACTGTCTGGCAGTGGACATCTGTGGGGATGATTTGGATCCCGTAGGTGATGGAGGCTACGTGGGAGTGGCGGGTAGAACCAAGGGTGCAACCTGTCTGCTGCTTGCGGTAGCACTATTGGCTGTTTTCCACGTGTTGAGCGTCTTATCCCTGAGCTTTTTATGACGGATATGCATAGGTCAAGTGTTGGCGACGAGCCTGTTTGCCGATCCTTGCTTCCAGATGACCCCAGTCCTCTGTAGGAGCGAGGCTTGCCCGCGAAGGCGGCCTGACAGCCGACCTGTCTCTTTCTGTTGCTCCCGATTGATCGTTCCCATGCTCCGCGTGGGAATGCCGCCCGGGAGGCTCCGCGTTCCATTTTTGTGTGTTGAAAGATGTGTAAAAAACACAGCGATTTCCCACGCATTTTTCAGGTTGCCGGGTAGGAAGCAGTGTCTCTAACCTCTGACTGTCGCTGAAGAACTCAGCGAACGGGTGTGAGAACCCGGGAACAGATATGTATGAATCTAGCGCCAGCATCACCATAATTGCCGCCAGCTATACGCTGCCTGTAATGCTCTATGGCGGCTGTGTGCGGGCGGACTTCGGTCCGGCCGGTTCTCTGTTCCCGGTTTTCTCACCCTGCACATAGCTGCCACCACTTTCCGTGTGCTCCAAAAATGAACAGGGAAAGCAAATGAGCAAAATTGTCCCCGATCCACCCTTCAACACCACAACCCCCACCGCCGAAGCCACCGAAGCCGAAACGCTCCTCAAAGACCGCGAAGCCATAAAACGCGCCCTCGATTACTACCTCGATCCCCCCGATCAATACGCCCCCAAACCCCGCCGTCCCAGCACCATGTTCATGGTCGCCCCGGACATGGACAGCGAAAGTCTCCTGGCACAAGCTTGCGAGTCATTGGCGTCCGCCAGTGTCATGGCCAGTGATTTCGCAGCAAACCTGATCGGCCCGCAGAGAAATACGGTGTTGGCGATTCAGCAGATCATCATGCTGGCGGAGTTGGCAGTGAATCGGGCGCTGGATAACGTCGATCCGGCGTAGACCGCGTTATCGTTTTTCGCGAGCAGGCTCGCTCCCACTGGGGGCGAGTGTGTACATGGGTTTTGTGTACGACTCTGATCCCATGTAGGAGTGAGCCTGCTCGCGATGACGGTGGATCAATCACCACAAAATCATCAGACAAACCTGCCGGCTTTCCGCCAGGCAACAAAAAACGGCGATCACTTCAGTGACCGCCGTTTCTGTGTACGGGTTATCGAATCAAGGCATCAACACTTCAATCGCACCATCCGCCGTCATGCTCACCTGGCTGGTGCCGGCCTCAACCTCTGGCGTCACCGGAGCGCCATCCATGCCGGCCGCTTTCATCATCATCGGCCCACGCATGTACGGCTGTGGATAACCGTTGCTGTTCAGGTTCAGGCTGACGATTTTGTAACCCTTGCCACCCAACGCATCGGTTGCCAGCTGCGCGCGGGCCTTGAAGGCGGTGACAGCTTCTTTAAGCAGCGCATCTTCGCTGGCCTTGCGCGTTGGCGTGGCGATGGCGAAGTCCATGCCACCCATTTTCAGGTCGGTCAGCAGTTCGCCGGTCAGCTTCGACAGTGCGGCGAAGTCGGAGCTTTCCATGCGCAGCTCGGCGCGTTCACGCCAGCCGGTGATTTTCTGGCCCTTGGTGTCGTAGATCGGGTAGCTGTTGCGGCTGCCCTGGCGCAGGGTGACTTCCTTGACTTGTTTGGCCTGGGCCAGCGCTTTGTTCATGGTGGTGCTGACGTCGGCGGCGAGTTTGGCCGGGTCGGTGTTCTGTTCTTCGGTGTAGAGGGTCACGATCATCTGATCGCGGGCCACTTCCTGGCTGACTTCGGCACGCAGGGCGATCTGGTTGTAATGAAGTTCGTCGGCGGCCAGGGCCGGGAGGCTGGCGACGGTGCCAACGCTAAGGGCAAGAAGGGCGGCGCTGCGGCGGAAACTGTGCATGAAAACTCCTTGGAGGTGCGCAGGGGTTAAGGTCCGAGCCTGCGTGAAACCATCAGACTCTAACTTTATTGATCCGGTTCGCACAGTTACAACTTCCATACAGATGGAATGGGGGAGACCGTGTCGAGGCCATTCGCGGGCAAGCCTCGCTCCTACAGGAATGTGTCGTACGCCAATCCTTTGAACGACACATTCCTGTAGGAGCGAGGCTTGCCCGCGAAGGCGTCCTTATAGACGCAGCAGGACTTCCTGCCATGTGGCTGTTTGCCGCACTTTTGCCTGCCAGCCCCCGTGCTTGGTTATACTCCGTGCGATCCGCCTGGAGCGCTCATCAGGAGAGCTCATGCTCGCCCCCGTTCAACACTCGCCAGAACCTTTGGCGGCTGACCTTCATCCGAACCTTGGTACTCGCCGCTCAGGCCGGTTCCGTAGGCCTGGCCTACTGGTTCGATCTGCTGCCGTTGCCGTGGGTGCAACTGGCGATGACCCTCGGCTGCTCGACGCTGCTGTGCGCGTTCACGGCGGTTCGCCTGCGCACCTCGTGGCCGGTCACCGAGCTGGAATATGCCCTGCAACTGGCCTGTGATCTGTTTATCCACAGTGCCTTGCTGTATTTCTCCGGCGGTTCGACCAACCCGTTCGTTTCCTATTACCTGGTGCCGCTGACCATCGCCGCCGTGACGTTGCCGTGGCGCTATTCGGTGATTCTGTCCGGTATCGCGCTGGCGCTTTATACGTTGTTGCTGGCGCGGTTCTATCCGCTGGAAACCTTCCCCATCGCCCGGGAAAACTTGCAGATCTACGGCATGTGGCTGAGTTTCGCCCTTGCCGCCGCCGTCATCACATTCTTTGCCGCGCGCATGGCCGAAGAGCTGCGCCGCCAGGAAGAACTGCGCGCCATCCGTCGTGAAGAAGGCCTGCGCGACCAGCAATTGCTGGCCGTCGCGACCCAGGCGGCCGGCGCCGCCCATGAGTTGGGCACGCCGTTGGCCACCATGAGCGTGTTGCTCAAGGAAATGCGCCAGGACCATCCCGACCCGCTGTTGCAGGATGATTTAAGCGTGTTGCAAGATCAGGTCAAACTCTGCAAAGAGACCTTGCAGCAACTGGTGCGCGCCGCCGAGGCCAATCGACGCCTGGCGGTGGAAATGCAGGACGTCACCGACTGGCTCGACGAAGCGCTGAACCGCTGGCACTTGATGCGCCCGGAAGCCAGTTACCGTTTCCAACGGCTGGGCCAGGGCACGGTGCCACGCATGGCACCGCCGCCAGACCTGACGCAAGCCTTGCTGAATTTGCTCAACAACGCCGCCGATGCGTGCCCCGAAGGGCTGCAAGTGACGCTGGACTGGAATGCCGAGGACCTGACCATCAGCATTCGCGACCATGGCGCCGGCGTGCCGCTGGCCATTGCCGAACAGATTGGCAAGCCGTTTTTTACCACCAAGGGCAAAGGTTTCGGCCTCGGCCTGTTTTTGAGCAAGGCCAGCGTGACACGCGCCGGCGGCTCAGTGAAACTCTACAGTCATGAGGAAGGCGGCACGCTCACCGAGCTGCGCCTGCCCCCGAGGAGACGAACATGAGTGACGAGATCCAAGTTGAAGGCGAAGAACTGCCGCATTTGCTGCTGGTAGACGACGATGCAACCTTTACCCGTGTGATGGCCCGCGCCATGGCCCGCCGTGGTTTTCGCGTCAGCACCGCCGGTTCCGCCGAAGAAGGGCTGACCATCGCCCAGGCCGACATCCCGGATTACGCCGCGCTGGACCTGAAAATGGACGGCGACTCAGGCCTGGTGTTGCTGCCCAAACTGCTCGAACTTGACCCGGAAATGCGCGTGGTGATCCTCACCGGCTACTCGAGCATTGCCACCGCCGTCGAGGCCATCAAGCGCGGCGCTTGCAACTATCTGTGCAAGCCGGCTGACGCTGACGACGTGCTGGCCGCGCTGCTTTCCGAGCATGCCGACCTCGACACCCTGGTGCCAGAAAACCCGATGTCGGTGGACCGCCTGCAATGGGAGCACATCCAGCGCGTACTGACCGAACACGAAGGCAACATCTCCGCCACTGCCCGCGCCTTGGGCATGCACCGCCGCACGCTGCAGCGCAAACTGCAAAAGCGTCCGGTCCGCCGCTGAACGGACGCTGAACGATTAACGCCAGCCCTCGCGATAACCCGAACCGATCATCTATGATCGGTTCGGGTGTGTTCTTTTCTTTATCGAGCCTTTTCCATGAATCAGAACGCTGAGTATTCCGCGGTCAACGATGCTGTGCGCGGGCAGTTTTTTCGCAAAGTCTGGGCGATGACCACGCCGTATTGGCGCAGCGAAGAGAAGGGCAAGGCCTGGACATTGCTGATCGCCGTGATTGCGCTGTCACTGTTCAGCGTGGCGATTTCGGTGTGGGTCAACAGTTGGTACAAGGATTTTTACAACGCCCTGCAAAAGAAGGACGAAGCGGCTTTCTGGCAACTGATTCTGTACTTCTGCGGGATTGCTGCGGTGGCGATTCTCGGTGCGGTGTATCGGCTCTACCTGACGCAGATGCTGACGATTCGCTGGCGGGCCTGGCTCACCGAGCAGCACTTCGCCCGTTGGCTCGGTCATAAAAACTACTACCAACTGGAGCAGGGCGGTTACACCGATAACCCTGACCAGCGGATTTCCGAAGACCTCAATAGCTTCACCTCCAATACGCTGGGCCTGGGGCTGGGCCTGATCCGCAACGTCGTCAGTCTGGTGTCGTTTTCGATCATTCTGTGGGGCGTGTCGGGCAGCATCGAAGTGTTCGGTTTCACCATCCCCGGCTACATGTTCTGGTGCGCTCTGGTTTATGCCGCCGTCGGCAGCTGGCTGACGCACTTGATTGGCCGTCGTTTGATTGGCCTCAACAACAATCAACAACGCTTCGAAGCTGACCTGCGTTTTTCCATGGTGCGGGTTCGCGAGAACGCGGAAAGCATCGCGCTGTACAACGGCGAACCCAATGAAAACCGCCGTCTGAGCGGGCGCTTCGGGCTGGTCTGGCATAACTTCTGGGACATCATGAAAGTGTCCAAGCGCCTGACCTTCTTCACCTCCGGTTATGGCCAGATCGCAATCATTTTCCCGTTTATGGTCGCCGCGCCGCGTTACTTCGCCGGCAAGATCGAGCTTGGCGAGCTGATGCAAATCAACTCAGCGTTCGGCAACGTGCAGGAGAACTTCAGCTGGTTCATCAGCGCCTACCAGGACTTGGCCGCTTGGCGAGCCACCTGTGATCGTCTGCTGAGTTTCCGCCAGGCGATGACCGACAACGAAGAGCGAGCGCCGGCGATTGATGTGCAGAATTCGGGTACAGCCTTGAAGGTGCACAACCTGGGCCTCGATCTGGCCGACGGTCGTCACTTGCTGACCAACGCCGACATGACCGTGGAGGAGGGCGAGCGCGTCATGCTCAGCGGTCGTTCCGGCAGCGGCAAGTCGACCTTGCTGCGGGCGATGGGGCACCTGTGGCCGGCGGGTCATGGCAGCATTCGTCTGCCGACGGCGCGTTACCTGTTCCTGCCACAAAAGCCGTATCTGCCGATTGGCACGTTGCGCGAGGCACTGAGTTATCCACAGGCCGGCGGGACTTATCCGCACGAGCGGTATGTGCATGTGCTGGAAACTTGCCGCTTGCCGCACCTCGTTGCGCGCCTGGACGAGGCCAATCACTGGCAGCGCATGCTGTCGCCGGGTGAACAGCAACGGCTGGCCTTCGCTCGTGCGCTGCTCTATGCACCACAGTGGTTGTACATGGACGAGGCGACGTCGGCGATGGACGAAGAGGATGAGGCGTCGCTGTATCAGGCCTTGATCGATGAAATACCGGGGTTGAGCATCGTCAGCGTCGGGCATCGCAGCAGTCTGAAGCGTTTCCACCCACGGCATGTGCGCATTGAAAATGGTCATCTGGTGGACCAGACCGTGATCGCATAACACCACAATCCGTGTGGGAACGAGCTTTTGTGGCGAGGGGATTTATCCCCGTTCGGCGTCGCAGCCGTCGTAAAACCACTGCACTCGGCATACCTGATGCACCGAGGCTGTGGGTTTTGGGATGGCTGCGCCATCCAACGGGGATAAATCCCCGCGCCACAGGTTGCTCTTACAAAAGTGGGTGGTGGTGATCGTACAACCGCGTTGAGCTATGATGCGGTTTCAGCCGCAATTTTCGAGACAGACGTTCACCATGGAAAACCCGATCGACGCACCACGCCTCCCTCGCAAGCGCCGCAGCCTCGCACAGGAATTGGTGACGGTGCTGTCCGAGCAGATCCGCGACGGCCACCTCAAACGTGGCGACAAATTGCCCACCGAGTCGGCGATCATGGATGCCCATGGCGTCAGCCGAACCGTGGTTCGCGAAGCAATTTCACGTTTGCAGGCCGCTGGCCAGGTGGAAACCCGTCACGGCATCGGCACCTTCGTGCTCGACACCCCGAGCCCGAGCGGTTTTCGCATCGACCCGGCGACCGTGGTCACCCTGCGTGACGTATTGGCGATTCTGGAACTGCGCATCAGCCTCGAAGTGGAGTCCGCCGGCCTCGCTGCACAGCGCCGCAGCCCGGAACAGTTGGCCTTGATGCGCGCCGCGCTGGACGCCTTGAATGAAAGTGCCGCCCACGCCAGTGATGCCGTGGCGTCCGACTTCCAGTTCCACCTGCAAATCGCCCTGTCGACTGGTAACCGCTACTTCACCGACATCATGACCCACCTGGGCACCAGCATCATTCCGCGCACCCGCCTGAACTCCGCGCGCCTGGCCCATGATGATCAGCAGCACTACATGAGTCGCCTGAGCCGCGAACACGAAGAGATTTACGATGCGATTGCGCGCCAGGATTCGGATGCGGCGCGGGCGGCGATGCGTTTGCATTTGACGAACAGTCGGGAGCGGCTGCGCCACGCGCATGAAGAGGCTGAGGCGCAGCGCTGAGAGTTGCGGTTGGTGGGACCCAGTTTTTTTGTAGCGCTTTTGCTAACGCACCACGATGAGACGAAGGGGGTGTGATTCTTTTTTGATCCCGTCAATTTCTACCTCATACCAAAACTCAGCCGTACTTTTGTTAACGATGGGCTCGAGTGTATACGTGGTGATTTTTGAGATGTGCTGCTCGGTGTCTTTAATATCAATTCCGCCGCGCCATAATTCTTCGTAACCGCTCTCATTGTGAAATTTTATAAAGTATTTGCATCGTTGTCCGCTAGCTTGACCTTTATATTTAACGGCAAGCTTAAATCTAAATTGCTGAATTTCTCCGAAGTTCTTTAGGTAGAGGGTAGTTCCGTCTGTTTCAGGGGCAGTGGGCGCGGCTAGTTCTGGTGATACTGGCGATTTTACAGGTTTTTCCACTTTTGTTAGTTCGACAGTGCTCATGGCGAATCTCCATATATAAAAAGTAATTTTGCGATAACTTATCCGCGACATCAGTTCATCAGATGCTTTTAATGTTGGCTACTGTCAGAAATGACAGTTGCGACCAGGGGTCGTTACGCGCTGGACCGCACGCGTAGCCCATGACGATCAACAGCGCATGAGTCGCCTGAGCCGTGAGCACGAAGAGATTTACGACGCGATTGTGCGCCAGGATTCGGATGCGGCGCGGGCGGCGATGCGTTTGCATTTGCATTTGACCAATAGCCGCGAGCGGCTACGCCATGCGCATGAAGAGGCTGAGGCGCAGCGTTAATGCTTTTTATCGCCGATAGCTGAGTTTGTATAAGTCGCAATATTCCAAAGCGCCGGGTTAATCAGGTGATGCACGCGCTATAGAAGATCTCGGTGGCCATAGCGGACAGTAATCTGATTAACAGAACTGTCCGCGTCTCTTATTGTACGAGCCTAAATTCCACCTTAGGGGAGTGTCTCACTTCCCCATCTCTTGTCACAGTGTATTGCACTTCAACACTGGCGCCTTCTGCCAAACCTGTTTCGAAGAAGCTTTTTTCGGCTCCGTATCCGTATGCATCTGATGGAATTTCTATAGTCACTGAATACACGATGGATTTGCCTGTAGAGGTTTTTACAATAAATGCTAATTCATCCCCCTTGTTCGCATCTGCGATGGGTGCCACTGTTATTGAGACTGATCCAATAATTTGGCTAACGCTCAAAACACCTTCTTCAACATTTTTAACTTTTGGGGGCGCCAAGTCGTTCTTTTGTACTGTCATGAATAAAGTCCTTCAACAATAAGTCGAACCATTTTGATAAACGCTCTTTTATAAGCGTTCTAAGGGGCCGGTTCGTTAACTCCTGAGGTGATTAAGTCACCGCAGTTGATGTCGTGCTACTGTCAGAATTTACAGTTCAGACGAACGGTCAGTGTTTTGTGTCGTGTGTTTACCTGTCCCGAGATTTGCGTTCAAAGGCAGGCTCGCTTCCATTTGGGATCTAATCAGTGGAATACCAAAGACTAATGGGTGCGAGCCTGCTCGTGATGGGGCAATCGCCTCAGCCGGTTTTCAGAACTGAACGATCCACCCGTACCGCCAATTCAGTCTTCGCCGATTTAACCTCGAAGGTCACACCCCCCTGCTTATCCACAACTCCGCGGGCAATGGGCACACCCTTGGACAACAACTCCAACGGCGCACCCTCCAGCGATTGCCCTGAAGCCAGTTCCAGTTTCAATTTAATCGTCATCATCAATCTCCTTATCAAGCCACGTTGCCAGTGGGGTTGTAATCCTTGAGCAGCAAGTAAGTACTCCAGCCCCACCAGTCATCGACGGTGGCGGTGTCGTTCAGGTTGTTGACGTCCTTGCGCCGCAGCACCTTGCTGCCT
>LNAP01006067.1_pt1 | contig 10530 bp, 9 predicted proteins | sample 602601 | NCBI WGS metagenome assembly LNAP01 (sample SAMN02440304, study PRJNA202911) | soil metagenome | biome: Subtropical and temperate rainforests or woodlands; isolation source: soil samples (1 kg each in a 20% v/v slurry with milli Q water) were... ...
CAACCCGCTCGCGATCTTCGGCGGCACCTTCGACCCGGTGCACCTGGGCCATCTCAGCGTGGCGTGGGAAGCGGCCGAACTGCTCGACGCCGAAGTGCGCCTGCTGCCGGCCAGCGTGCCGCCGCACCGCGCCCCACCGATCGCTTCGGCGGCACAGCGCGTGGCGATCCTTCGTGCCGCATTGCGCGGCCAGTCGCGGCTCACGCTCGACACGCGCGAACTGGATCGCGCCGGCCCGTCCTGGACCATCGACACCCTGCACGAACTGCGCGCAGAGCAGGGCGAACGCCCGCTGGTGCTGCTGCTCGGCGCCGATGCGTTTGCCGGCCTCGCCACGTGGCATCGCTGGCGCGAATTGTTCGGGGCGGCGCACATCGGCGTGCTGAGCCGGCCGGGGGTTTCCGCCGATCTGCCGGACGAACTGGAACGCGAAGTGGCCGGACGGCGCATCGCCGACGCAGCGAGCCTGCGCGCGCTGCCCGCGGGCAAGGTCATCGAGCTGGCGGTGACTCCGCTGGAAATCTCCGCCACGCGCATCCGCGAGCTGCTCGCTGCAGGGCGCGACCCGCGCTATCTGCTGCCCGCCGGACTGTTCGACGACGATCTGTCGTTGAGGCCGTACCGGATGTAGGAGCGCACCTTGTGCGCGATGCTCTTCGTCGGGCGACAAAAAAAAGAGCATCGCGCACAGGGTGCGCTCCTACGGGGTTTCTCAGGAGTGACTGACTGCCCACACGCTGTTGGCTTCGCCGGTGCGGCCGCGCCGTGCTGAAGCCCTGGCCAGTGCAGCGAAGCCGATGGCCAATGCCAGCGCGCCGATGTCGACGGCGAACAGCGCGCCGTGTCCGGCCGCGGCGCTGCGCCAGAACCACCAGCCGGTGGCGAGGCCATGCGCCAATGGAATGAGCGCGGTGACGAGGGCAGCCAGCCACAGCAGTTCCTGCGCCGCGTGCAGCGGCGCGCGCCGTGACGCCCACAGCATGCACAGCGCCCAACTGCCGAAGCAGGCCCAGCGCTCGCCCGCGCCTGCGTTCCAGCCCAGCCAGGGCAGCAATTGTGCAGCGACGAAGGCGGCGGAGACCGCCACGCAGACGCCGATGCAGATGCTCACGGTGGCGCGCGCCATGATGATCGACGAGCGGCCCTGTTCCGGCTGCCGGCGCTTGCGCCGCGATTCGATCCACAGCAGGTTGCCCGAGTAGAACAGGAACGCGCCGCCCAGCCCGAGCAGGAAGTACAGCCACTGCACCGCGACGTTGCCGTAGTCGCCGAAGTGCAGCGCATACACCGCGGCCAGGGTGGCGTGGTTGGCATCGCGTGCGCCGGGCAGCTGGGTGGCGAGTACGGTGCCGCTGGTGGCATCCAGCGCCACCGCGCCGCCGCCCAGCCCGCGCGGCGCGGTGCCGGTGATCTCGACCACCGCGTGCGCGTCGCTGGCATGCGCGAGCTTGAGGTAACCCGGCACGAAGTCGGCGATGCCCTGGTCGTGCGCCACCTCGATCGAACGCGCATGCCAGCTCGCCAGCGGCGACAGCGGCCTGGTGACGTCGGCCTTCTGCATGATCGGCGCGGTGTCCATCGCCGCCGCCGAGGCGGTCATCAGCTTGCCGTCGTAGATCAACGGGTTCAGCGCCAGCATCAGCACGAACATCAGGCACAGCAGCGCGCCGGTGACCGCGAACACGATGTGGAACGGCAGGCTCAGCACCCCGATCACGTTGTGCGCGTCCTGCCAGAAGCGCTTGAGGTTGCGCCCGGGGCGCAGCGCGAACAGGTCCTTGACCAGCCGCGGCAGATGGATCACGAAGCCGGATACCAGCGCGATGCCGTAGAGCAAACTGACCACGCCCATCAGCCAGGTACCGGCGACGGGAATACCCAGCGTGTAGTGCAGCTGATTGATCAGTTCGGGCAGGCTGGCTCCGGGCGGGGTCGGGCTGCCGGCCAGATTGTCCGGGGTGGCAAACAGCCAGGTGCCGTGGCGGTCCTGCCAGTACGCGGTGGGCTGCGCCAGTTCGTAGCCGGGGAACGTCATGCCCACGTGTTCGCGTGCCTCGGGGTGCTGTGCCAGTACGCCGTCGAGCAGACGCTGCGCATCGTCGAGCGTAGGAGCTGTGGCCACGGAGTGTGGCGTCGCCCATTGCTGCAGGTCGTGATGGAACACCGTGATCGCGCCGGCATAGAACGCCACGAACAGCGCGAAGCCGGCAACCAGCCCCATCCACGAGTGCAGCGTGGTGAAGGTGCGCAAGGTGGCGGGCTTCAGTTTCATGTGGACGATCTCAACGAACCCAGCCGAAGGCCTGCAGCAGCCACAGCAAGCCCAGCGCAAGCAGCGCCAATCCGCTCAGCCATGGCCATGCGCGTCTGCCGCTGGAGAACCGGAATGCCGCGCAGATCACCCCGATCCACAGTGGGAAAATCGCGACCAGGCCCGCCACCATGGTCGACTCCCACGGTCCGGGCAGCAGCCAGCAGACCAGGCCGACCAGGGCGGCCGCAAGGAAGAAACCCGGCAGCACGCCGGCACTGGCGCGCACCCACATCAGCACGCCTCCCTGTAGGAGCGCACCCTGCGCGCGATGCCTTTCGTCACACGCATCGAAGAACATCGCGCACAGGGTGCGCTCCTGCAGAAGTTGCATGGGACGTACATCAATCCTTCTCCGCCGCAGTGGCGTCCGCGTCCGGGTTGCCAACGAACAAGGCCAGCCACGGTTGCACGATCAGCGCCAGCATCCAGCTGATCAGCATCGCGCACAGCCCGGCCGCGTCGCCGAGCGCGCTGATCCAGCTCACCAGCGACAGCAGTGCCAGCACGCCGCCTGCGATGCGCGCCATCCGCGGGTGGCCACGCAGCGCCGACCACATGCAATGCGGCGAGGCGGCGTACCACGCGACGGCGGAGCACACCGCGAACACGAAGGCCAGCAGGCAGATCATGCCGGCGGCTTACCAGCGGTAACGTGCGCTGGCGGTGACCGTGCGCTCGTAGCCGTAGTAGCACCAGTAGGCGCTGTTGCAGGCGGAGACGTACTCCTTGTCGAACAGGTTGCTGGCATTCAACTGCAGCCGCCAGCCGCCCACGTCGTAGTGCACGGCGGCGTCGAACAGGGTGTAGGCCGGCGTTTTCCAGTCGTTGTAGATGTCGCCGTAGTGATCGCCCACGTAGCGCACGCCGCCACCGAAGCCGAGTCCGGCCAGCGCTCCGCCGACGATGGTGTAGTCGGCGCCCAGCGAGGCCTGCTGCTTCGGCAGCAGGGCGATCTGCTTGCCCAGCGAGGGCAGGTCGTTGGTCTGGGTGACTTCCGAATCGCTGTACGTGTAGCCGCCATAGACGCTGAGGTTGAGGCCGATGTTCCAGCGGCCTTCCAGCTCGACGCCGCGCAGGCGCGTCTCGCCCTGCTGTACCTGGTACAGGGTGTGGTTGGGGTCGATCGTCAGCGAGTTTTGCTGGGTGATCTGGTAGACCGACGCGGTGAGCAGGCCGTTGCCGCCAACCGGCTGGTATTTCAGGCCGGCTTCGTATTGGTCGCCGGTGGTGGGCTCGAAGGCCTTGCCGGCGAAGTCGGTGCCCACGGTGGGCTGGAACGAATGCGACCACGATACGTACGGCGCCAGCCCGTTGTCGAACAGGTAGTTGACGCCGACGCGGCCGGAGAACGCGTCGTCGGTCTGGTGCGCGGTGCTGCCGCCGAGCAGGTTGTCGGTGTCGGTTTTCACGTGGTCCTGGCGGCCGCCGACGGTGATGCCCCAGCGACCCAGCTTGATCTGGTCCTGCAGGTATACGCCGAGTTGCGACTGCGTCTGCACGGTGTGGCTGGTGTAGGCAGGAACGGTTACCGGGCTGCCGTAGACCGGGTCGAACACGTCCAGCCCGGCGACATTGAAGTCGAACGCGGAGGCGTAGTCGTCGTTCGCGCGGCGGTAATCCACGCCGGCCAGCACGACATGCTGCACGGGACCGGTGTCGAAGGTGTATTGCAGGTTGTTGTCGACGCCGAAGGTCTTGGTGTGGTTCTCGTTCGGGAACAGATAGCGCAGCAGGGTGCGGCCGTCGCCGAGCAGGCCGAAGGCGCCCACGTTGCCGCCGTTGTTGTCGACGTCGGCCTTGCCGTAGCGCAGGTTCTGGTTGAACGCCAGGCCATTGGCGAAGTCGTGGTGGAACTCGTAGCCGATCGAGGCGATCGTCTTGTCGTAGTCGTTCTGGCCCGGCTCGCCGGTGAAGCGGTTGCGCGGAATCTTGCCATTCGAGTTTGGCAGCAAAGTGCCATCGGCCGGCAGGAAGCCGCCGCCGGAGGCGGTGTTGGCTTTCTGGAAGTGCGACAGCACGGTCAGCGAAGTTTGATTGCTGGGCTTCCAGGTCAGTGCCGGCGCGAGGTAGTAACGGTCGTCCTTGATGTGGTCGACCATGGTGTCGCTGTTGCGCGCCAGACCGGTGAGCCGATACAGCACGGTGCCCGAATCGTTCAGCGGGCCACCGAAATCGAACGTGCCCTGGCGCAGATCGAAACTGCCGACCTCGACGCCCACTTCGTGCAGCGGCTGCCCGGTCGGGCGCTTGCTGACCATGTTGATCATGCCGCCCGGCGGCATCGCGCCGTAGACCACCGAGGACGGCCCCTTCAGCACTTCCAGCCGCTCCAGTCCGTACGGCTCGATGCGGGTGATGCTGGTGCCCGAACCTTCGGCCAGCGCCAGTCCGTCCATGTAACGCGCGGGGGTGAAGCCGCGCACCAGCAGCCAGTCGCTGCGCGAGTCGGGGCCGTAGCCGCCACCCTGCGCGCCGGCGGTGTACCACACCGCTTCCTCGATGCCCTGGATCCCGCGCAGGCTCATCTGCTCGTCGGTGATCACCGAAACCGACTGCGGGATCTCGATGATCGGCGTATCGGTCTTGGTCACCGAGTCGCTGTCCCTGGCGATCGGCGCGGTGACCTGCACGCCTTCAAGCGTTTTTGCGGTGCTCTGCTGCGCATCGGTGGTGGGGTCGGCGGCGTGCGCGGGCAGGGCCAGTGCTGCCATCAAGGGCAAACCGAACAGGGCCGTGCGGATCGCGCGCGGCAGTGCGGAAGGGCGGCGCGTGGCGGCGGCGCTCGAAACGGGCAAAAAGGGAAGCGGTGACATCGGGAACCTTGTGGGCAGGTTTGCGTGGATCGGGCTGGCTGCTCGCGTCGGTGCCGGTCATGATCGAGGTCGACCAAACCGCCACCACGCGATGGCTGTCTTTCTGCACTGGCTGGCGCAGGTCGTGGGTACGAGGCGGCATCAAGTGAGAATGATTCTTATTGTAGAGAGGGCCGTGCCGTTCAGCAATCACGCCTGTGGGCATGCTCCGTGGCGGAGTGTCGCGGGATGGAGTGCGTTGCGAGTTCCCCGAAACCGTTCCTTATGCCTCTGAACCCTTCGCGCCGCGCTTTCCGGCCAGATACAGCAGGCCGCATCCCAGCAACGCGAGCGCACCGACAAGTGTGGACAAGTTCACGGCCCGTCGGTGGCGGCGCTGTTCCTGCTCGTAGCTTCGCTGGATGCCGCTCTCGGCTGACTCGATCTGCAGGATCACGCCGCGGTTATCCACCAGAAGCCTCAGTTGTTCCCCGCGCTTGAGGTGGCCGCGATCGGCGATGCGCGGGTACAACGAAAACAATCGGTGATAGATCTCGCCACGTTCGGGAACCGCCACTTCAATCAGTGCATCACAGCAGGGACCGGTGTAGACGCCTTCCATCCTTCGCAAAGCACTCTTGTCGGGAGCGCTGGCGAAGCCGTAAAGCGAAATTTCGCCGAAGCAGAAAATCGCCGCCACGACGACGACGGTCTGCAACAGGAGAAGCAGCTTCCGGGGCATGTTCACCCGTTGCGTTCCAGCTGCGCCGTCACGTCGTTGATCGAGGCACGGATGCGGGCGGTGAACACCGAATCCTGGTGATGGATCAGCAACAGCCGTTCGGTGGCGCGGGTCATCGCCACGTAGAGCAGGCGCGCCTCGTCGGCTTCGGGCTGGCCCTCCTTGGGCAGGCCGCCGATCCCGGGGATGATCACGAACGGGAATTCCAGACCCTTGCTCGAGTGCATGGTCACCAGCTTGACGCTGTCGCCGACCACGAACAGGGTCTGCTTGCCGGCGTTGTCGGCGAGGCGGCTGGGAATGTCCAGGCCCTTGAGCACGTCGTGCAGTTTTTCGCCCTCCCACTGGTTGCGGTAGATCACGGCCATGTCGGACCAGGGGCGACCGTGCGCGTGCTCGTCGCGCAGCCGGGCGGTCAGTACGTCCATCTGTGCGCGGGCGGTGTCGGTGCGGACCAGTTCGGGGACGGCGCCGCGGCGACCGGCGCTTTCCGGCGCGATCAGCGGCACGCCGTCGCCGTCGGCATCGTCGCTGCGCGAGGCAAGCAGGTCCTGCGCGAAGGTGCGCGCGACCGAGAGGATTTCCAGCGTGTTGCGGTAATTGAGCTTGAGGATGGTGGTGCGGCCCTGCGCCTGCACGCCGAGACTTTTCCAGCTGATTTTCCGGCGATTCGGATTGCCGTAGATGTTCTGCGCGTCGTCGTACAGCACCAGCAGCGAGTTGGTGTTCGGGTCGATCATCTGCACGATCAGCTTGTACCAGTCCGGCTCGAAGTCGTGGCCTTCGTCGACCAGCACGGCGCCGTACTGGGCGCGTGGAATCCGGCTGCGATCCACGCCGGCGATCACCGCCGGCGGCAGGGCGTCGACGAAGGCCTTGCCACTGCCCGGCGGCAGGGGCTCGTTGTAGGCCACCAGCATCTTGCGGCACCACTTGTGGAAGTTGTAGACCTGCACCTTCTCGCCGAGGCCGCGCTCGCCGATCAGTTGTTCCAGCCGTGCCGCCAGCGTCTTGTTGTAGCAAAGCACCAGAATCGGTTTGGACAATTCGCGCGCCAGCTGCATCGCGCGGAAGCCGAGAATCATGGTCTTGCCGGAACCGGCCACGCCGTGAATGATCCGGTGCTCGTCGCCGATCGAGCGGGCGAGCTGCTCCTGCTGCGCATCCATCACCTTGATCAGGTCGGGGATCTCCAGCGGCCGCACCGCGGCGTCGGTGGGGCCGAACAGGCCAAACTGGCCGCTGCCGGCCTCCACGCGCAACTCCGGGAACAGGTGCCAGCGCACGCGATCGATCTGCGGCAGGGTCAGCGCCACCGGATACACCTGCGGGAACATCGCCCACAGCCGTTCCTGGAATGCCTCGGCTTCGACCGTCTCGTACAGCTCGTCGCGGCAGATCACCAGGTGTTCGGGCAACACCTCGCCCAGCGCGCCCTCGTCGAACTGCTTGCGCGTGATGTTGGCCAGCACCATGCCCCAGCCCCACGGCATGATCAGCTTGCCGGCGTAGCGCGAGTCTTCCGGATGACGCAATGCCGGGTCGCGCTCCAGCACCACACCGATCTCCAGTGCATAGGCACGCGCCTGCAGCAGCGGGTTGTTCTCCTTGATCAGGCCGCGTTCGGTGACCAGGGTGAACTGGGTGCTGTCGGCATGGCGGATGGTGTCGGCCTTCCAGTCCTTCACCTCCAGCACCAGCAGGCCGCGGCGAGGGTGGAACACCACGAAATCCGGGTGACGCTGTTTCAGCCCGACCGGTACGTCGTACCACAGCAGGTAGTCGTCCTCGAGCTTCTGTTCCAGCCGTTCGGAAACGCGCTTCTCGCCGCCGGTCATCCGCGGCAGGCAGCTGTTGCGGGTGGGAATGAGTGTTGCCACGAGAACCCCTGACTGAGCTTGCCCGTCGACGTTAGCCGATGGAGCGGGGCTGTCAATGCCGCGCCGGGCTTGCTACCCCCAGAGGTGCAATTGCTCCGGGGGAACCTCCACGCGTCGGCAGGCGCGGCTGGCGATGCCATCCTTCAACGCCGCGCGAAATACCGGTGCGATCGACCACAGCGCGTGTGCCGCCAGCCGCGCCTGGCGCTGCTGGCGCGGCGTACGGCCCAGCATCGCGAGCGCCCAATCCGGCAACAAGGCATGGCCGGCGAACAGGAACAGGTCGCGCGACAGCCCGGCCGCCGGCACCGCCGCGCTGGCCGTCGCCATATCCCTGGCCGGGGTCGGCATCGGCTTCTGAAGCGCGCGTTTGATGCGCATCAAGCAAGGCTGACATCCCAGGCGCGCGGGGCGATACGCGCACCATATGTGGTGGTAGAGTTTTCACACCCTACTACATATGGTGTCAGTCATGCATATCCAGCACATCCTCAAGCGCGACGGCCGGGTCGCGGCGTTCGACCGCGACAAGATCGCCCAGGCCATGGCGGCGGCCGGCCAGAGCACCGGGGAACTGGACTTGGCAGGCGCGCAAACCCTGACCGACGGCGTCATCGCCGCGCTGGCCGGCAATCCCTGCCCAGGCGTCGAAACCATCCAGAACCGCGTCGAGGAAGCCCTGGTCCAGGCCGGCCACTGGCGCACCGCGCGCGCCTACATCGTGCACCGCGAACAGCACGCCCGGCTGCGCGCGCTGCGCCACACGCTGGTGGACGTGGAAAGCGCCATGGAGGAATACCTGGACCAGCGCGACTGGCGCGTCAACGCCAACGCCAACCAGGGCTACAGCCTGGGCGGCCTGATCCTGAACGTGGCGGGCAAGGTCACCGCCAACTACTGGCTGTCCAACGTGTTCGCGCCCGAAGCGGGCCGCGCCCACCGCGAAGGCGACATCCACATCCATGACCTGGACATGTTGAGCGGCTATTGCGCCGGCTGGTCGCTGCGCCAACTGCTGACCGAGGGCTTCAACGGCATCCCCGGCAAGGTGGAAGCGACACCGGCGCGCCACATGTCGGCGGCCATCGGCCAGATCGTCAACTTCCTGGGCACGCTGCAGAACGAATGGGCCGGCGCACAGGCCTTCAGTTCCTTCGACACCTACATGGCGCCCTTCATCCGCCGCGATGCCATGACGTACGCGGAAGTGAAGCAATCCATGCAGGAACTCATCTACAACCTCAACGTGCCCAGCCGCTGGGGCACGCAGACGCCCTTCACCAACCTCACGTTCGACTGGACCTGCCCGCCGGACCTGAAGGAGCAGATCCCGTACATCGGCGGCGAGGAAATGCCGTTCTCCTACGGCGACCTGCAGACCGAGATGGACATGATCAACCGCGCCTACATCGAGGTCATGATGGCCGGCGATGCCAAGGGCCGCGTGTTCACCTTCCCCATCCCCACCTACAACATCACGCCCGACTTCGATTGGGATCATCCCAACACCGAGCGCCTGTTCGAGATGACGGCGCGCTACGGCCTGCCCTATTTCCAGAACTTCCTGAACTCGGACCTGGAACCGCACATGGTGCGCTCGATGTGCTGCCGCCTGCAGCTGGACCTGCGTGAACTGCTCAAGCGCGGCAACGGCCTGTTCGGCTCGGCCGAGCAGACCGGCTCGGTCGGCGTGGTCACGGTCAACTGCGCGCGCCTGGGCTACACCTGCCGCGGCGACGAAGCGCGGCTGATGCAGCGCCTGGATCATCTGCTGGAACTGGGCCGCGACGTGCTGGAAACCAAGCGCAAGGTGGTGCAGCGCTACATCGACCAGGGTCTCTACCCCTATACCCGGCGCTACCTCGGCACCCTGCGCAACCACTTCAGCACGCTGGGCGTGAACGGCATCAACGAGATGATCCGCAACTTCACGGACGACGCCGAGGACATCACCTCCGCCGCCGGACACGCCCTGGCCGTGCGCCTCCTGGACCGCGTGCGCGCGCGCATGACCGAGTTCCAGGAAGAGACGGGCCACCTGTACAACCTCGAAGCCACGCCCGCCGAAGGCACCACCTACCGCTTCGCCCGCGAAGACAGGAAGCGCTATCCCGCCATCCTGCAGGCCGGCAGCGAGACGCAGCCGTACTACACCAACTCCAGCCAGCTGCCGGTGGGCCACACCGACGATCCCTTCCATGCGCTGGAACTGCAGGAAACGCTGCAAGGCAAGTACACCGGCGGCACCGTGCTGCACCTGTACATGAACGAGGCCGTGTCTTCCGCCGCCGCGTGCAAGCAATTGGTGCGCCGCGCGCTGTCGAACTTCCGGCTGCCCTACATCACGGTCACGCCGACGTTCTCCATCTGCCCCAACCACGGCTATCTGGCGGGGCACCACGAGTTCTGCCCGAAATGCGATGCCGAGCTGCTGGCCAAGCAATCGGCATGCTGCACCCCGGCTTAAGGCCTGGTCACCACGACAGGCCCCGACCGGACCGCCGGGCAGCCGCCCGGCATTCACTCCCTGAGGAATCGCCATGCAAACCTTGATCGCTCCCGAAGTCACCACCGCTCCCGCCCTAAGGCTGGACGACAGCCAGCGCGTGCGCTGCGAGATCTGGACCCGCGTCATGGGCTACCACCGCCCCGTCGCTTCCTTCAACACCGGCAAACAAGGCGAATTCAATGAACGCCGCTTCTTCGTCGAACGCAGCGCCTGAAGGCGCACCACAAGCCGCCGCGTCCACCCCGGGCTGCGGCCCGGGCACGCGGCGGCTGACGGCGCGGCCGGCCTATCCG
>LNAP01011154.1_pt1 | contig 10529 bp, 7 predicted proteins | sample 602601 | NCBI WGS metagenome assembly LNAP01 (sample SAMN02440304, study PRJNA202911) | soil metagenome | biome: Subtropical and temperate rainforests or woodlands; isolation source: soil samples (1 kg each in a 20% v/v slurry with milli Q water) were... ...
CCGGATGCCGTCACGTGCCCAGGCTTCGGCCAGGGTGCGAGTCAGTCCGAAAGCACCGGTTTTCGAGGCGTTGTAGGCCGGGTTGCCACGCGTGGAGTGGAAGGCGGCAGCGGAGCTGACAGTGATCATCGAACCCTTGGCCTGCATCAGCAGTGGGTGAAATTTCTGCGCGCACACCATCAGGCTGGTGAGGTTGACGTCGAGTACTCGCTTGAAACCCTCGGTGAGAAATTCCTGACGGTCGTAGAGCACCGTGCCTTGTGCCTGCACCAACACATCCAGGCGGGTGAATGGCACACAGACCCCTTCGATCAATGCCGCATCCGCGACGTCTACCTGGGCGTAATGCAGGCCTTCAAGATTAGAGTCAGGTGAGTCGTTATAGGCCGCCGCCGAGGCACGCGTACCCCAGACATGCACCTCGGCACCGCGCTGGCGAAAGTTCTGCGCAATGCCATTGCCGATGCCACTGGACCCGCCAACTACCAGCACGGTTTTACCGCTGAAATCCAACTCGTACATGGGTATTCCTTGTGCTTGTCGAAAAATCCTGTCGGGCAATAGGCCCACCGTTACAGCGCCACCAGGCCAACCGAGGCCAATCGTTCGAGCTCGCTGCCGGTAAAGCCGAGGCCTTCCAGAACTTGCCGGGTATGTTGGCCGAGGGCGGGTGGCGGACGCTGCAGCGATAACGGCAAGTTGCCGAAGTCCCAGAACGCGCCGATCTGTTGCAGGTCACCGTAAACAGCATGTGAGTAATGAGCGTGCAGACCCGCTTCGGCGTGTTCGGGGCTGTCGAGAAAGGCATCCATCTGCGCTTCCAGCACTGCCTGTGCAGGAACCTGCGCTGCGACCAATGAGGCGAGCGCCGCTTGCCGGGTCTGATCGGCAAACCAGGTTTCGGGCTGATCATCCACCAGCCTCTCGAAACGTTGCACCTCATCCGGTTGCAGCGCTGCCACCACCAGCCAGGAATCGCTACACCGATACAAACGATGGGCATCACTCAGACCGGTCTGTTGCGCGTCCAAATGATCGATTGGTGTGAGGCTGCCGTCTTCCAGCACCACCGCTTCGCTCATCGACAGCATCGTGGCGCCCAGCAATGACGAGCTGACCATTTGTCCGACGCCACTGCGGTTGCGCTCATACAACCCCAGGAGCAAGGCGTAGAGCGAGGACAGACCGGCAAAAAAATCACCCACGCCGAAGCGCAGCCACATGGGCGCCTGGCCCTCACCGCCCTGCTCGACTTCCCAGCCGCAAGAGGCCTGCATCAGTTGGTCAAAGCCCGGCCAATCCGTGCGCGGTCCGGTCGGTCCGTAGGCACTGACATGGCAATACACCAGCTGCGGGTTGAGCGCTTTGAGGCTCTCGTAGTCGACCTTGAGCTTGCGTGCGGCGGGAAGCCGCATGTTGTGGTGTACCACATCGGCCCAACGTGCCAACGCCTCTACGGCGGGCTCGGTCTGCCGATCGCCCAACTGCAACGCGACGCCCAATTTGCCACGCTGGGTACCGCTGAAAATCCGCTCCAGGCGGCGCATGGCATCGCCCTTGGGCGCCTCGATTTTAATGACTTCTGCCCCCAGGTCCGCCAGCAACATGCAGGCAAACGGCCCGGCCAGATAGGCGCCCAGATCCAGTACTTTCAGACCGTGCAGCGGAGGCAAGGGCGCCGGACTCGACCTGGGCAGTTGCGAAGGGATCACAGCATCGGCGCCAGACAGTCCGGCGTTCCCCTCACCTGCCAGAGGTGCGCTACCGCCAACTCGTGCGGGTGGCTGCACCTGCCAGGCAGGGCCTGGTTGCAGTGTTTTGCCCAACTGCACATCGTCGACTTCAACCACATAGCCATTCAGGCGTGCTTGTTCGTCGAAGTAGATATCGCCAAATGGAGCGGCAATTTGCGCAGCAACGTCGTGCTGCCAGAAATGCTCGACCCATTCCTGTGCCGACCGTGTGGCAATGATCGCCTTGTTGGCGCCGAAGTTTGGCGCCACATGGCTCGATGGCCACAGCGCGTTCAAGCGAGCCACTTCGGTTTCGCCGAACTCACTGAGTGCCGCGGCCATCCAAGGGGATTTGTCCGGCGAATAATGCACATGCAACCAGCGGCCATCAGCGCACTGGTGCAATGGAATTGGAATGTGTTTATCCAGACCTTTGGCAAAGGCCGGGGTCGGTGTTTGTGCGCGGTTCCAATGCATGGTCATTGGCACCAAGGCTGCCTGAGCCAAACTCGTATGAGCGATGCCGCCGCAGCCGTCACGGTCGCGCGCCAGTAACCGCGCCATCACCCCGACCACACACAGCCAGCTGGCCAGCCAATTGGCAAATGGCATGCGTACGAACACCGGGCCGGGGCGATGCGCCGGCTGTTCGTCCAACAGGCCCAGGCGCGCCAGGATAAGCGTTTCCCGGGGAATGGAATTCGCCAGTGCATGCCGATGGGGCCAGCCGCTGATCGCTGAGATAACCAATCGAGGGAAGTCTGCAGTGAGCTGCGCGTCTGCCAGACCATGGGCCTGCGCTACCGCGGGGGTGAAGTCATGCAGCAGCACATCGGCGCTGGCTAGCAACGAGTTCAGTTGCTGGCGATCTGCGGCATTTTCCAGGCAGAGGATGACACTTCGTTTGCCACGGTTAAGCACAGCAAACAGCGCCTGTTTCTCTCTGGCACGGTTGGCGGGTGGCTCGATCATCACCACTTCGGCACCCGCTTCGCAAAGATGCATGCCAGCGGCAGATCCGGCAATGCCGGAACACAGACTGATGACGCGAATTCCTTCGAGGATTGCCTGGCTCATTCAGCACCTGTCTTCTTCTGCGCTTAGCGTTTTGCAGCAGAGCTGCAGAACGAATCCATGGCGTTACCCTAAGCGATCGGCGATAAATTCCATAGATAGATTAGTATTCCGAATATAGAATCATAAGCATGAATATGAACAATAAATAACAATTCGTCTAAATATCACTAAAAGCCGATTAAGGGCGTTGCGATGATCCTGCGCATGGACCACTTCACCATCGTCTCCGACCAACTGGAGGCGACACGAAATTTCTATGTTGGAGTACTCGGGTTGGTGGAGGGGCCACGCCCGCCCTTCCCGGTTCCCGGATTCTGGCTGTACACCCAGGAACAACCAGTTCTGCATGTGGTGGGCGTATCACAAATGCCGGAGCCGCGACGTGGCGTGCTTGACCATATGGCGTTTCATGCCCAGGGCTTGCAGAGGATGTGGAAACACCTGAGTGAGCACGGCGTGCGATTCAAAGTGATCCGTGCGCCCGGCGCCGAGCGCACGTGGCAGCTGTTCATCCAGGACCCCAATGGGGTTGAAGTGGAGTTGGATTTCGACGCCAGCGAAGTGCCGCCCGCCGACTGGAAAGAACGCCGGGGTGGCTAAATCAATCCGGCATAGCTGCCGCCGTCGATCTGCAAATTTTGCCCGGTGATATAGCCGGCTTGCGCCGAACAGAGAAATGCGCAGGCCGCTGCCAGTTCGCTCGGCTGGCCAAATCGTCGTGCGGCTATCGGCTTGAGCATTTCCACCCGTGCTTGCTCAAAACTGAGCTGGCGAAGTTCCGCCAGTTGCTCGGTCATAAAGCGCAGACGGTCCGTCTCAATGCGCTCCGGCAGCAGATTGTTGATCGTCACATTGTCCCGCACCACCTCGACCGACAGAGCTTTGCAAAAAGCGGTCAGCCCCGCACGCGCCGCCGTGGACAAACCCAATGGCAACCGGGGCGACTTAACCATCGCCGAGGTGATATTGACGATACGGCGCATACCAACGACCACCGCCTGAATCAGCAGGATACCCGAGAGCATGTTGGCCTCAATGGCCGCCAGCCAGGCAGCATGATCCCAATCCTCCGGACGACCCGGCTCTGGCCCGCCGTTGTTGGTCACCAGAATATCCATCACCGGACAGGCAGCCAGCAGCGCCTGTCGCCCGGCGGCGGTGGACAGGTCGGCCACCACGGTGCGCGGCAGCCGGCCGGTGCTGCGCAAGATGTCCTGCGCAGTGTGTTCCAGGCTCTCGGCATCGCGGCCGTTGATCAGCACCTCACAGCCCTCCTGCGCCAATGCCAGCGCACAGGCTTTGCCAAGTCCCCGAGAGGATGCGCACACCAGAGCAATACGTCCGCCAATACCCAGATCCATTGCAGCACTCCTCGTACATTGGTGTCAGTCGTTCATGCCGAGCAAGGCCGTGATGTCGCGCCCGGGTTCAGCATCGCCGCCGTAGGTGAATTGGCCAGCGCGCTGGCGTTCGGCCAACTGCTCCATCTGGTAGCGATAACGGGTACCCGGCGTATCGAAGCGCGAGTGCAGGTCGCGACGTGGGTCGACCTCGAAATAACGTTGGTTCTGCGGGCGCACCACCGAGTTGTCCTGGGGCTGGATGATGTAGTTGATGCGCGGCATCACATAACGAAAAGGTGCGGGTGCAGCGGTGGTGTTGAAGGTGACGTCACACCGCGAGCGATGCTTGCCCACCGGCAGGAAGGGTTGCAGGTTGGGCACGTCGTAACCGGGGCGAAAGCGCGGATAGGAGATGCATACGTTGCTGCGTAGATGAATGTGCAGCACGGCGCGAAAATCCTGATACCTGGCGCGCACGCCGCCGACCCAGCGCATGATCGGCGCCACTGACTTTTGCGCCACGGTACGGGTGCGAGTCACGGTCTCGGAGGTCCATTGCACTTCCACCACGTCCGACTCGCTTACACCGTCGCCAATGGTATTGGCATGCAGGAAATCGGCATGGGTCAGATCAATCAGGTTTTCCACCGACAGCGCCGAGGTCGCATCAAACCGCACGGTTCGCTGGGTGTAACCGGGAAGACTGCCATCCTGGGGTAGAAACGGAATATGCGGGAGCAACTGCATGTCGGCAGCGTCCGGATTACCGTACCAGACCCAGATGTACCCGTAGCGCTCAACCAGCGGATAAAAGCCCCGTCCCCCGGTAAACGCTGTGAGTGTCAGCTCTTTATGGGGGAAATGCGGGTGAAACTCGGCCGCCACCGCACGCCCGTTGTCGCGCCACAGGTAATAGGGCTGAGCATGAATGATCCGGCGAATGGGCCGGGTACCCAGGTCGCGGCTATGGGACACCGGGAACCAGGTGTCACGCAGGTCGTAGTTGATTGGCGTCCAGTCACCCCGAACTTTGCCAGGGATCGTATCGGTGGAGGAAGGCACGGCATGCATGGTGGGAGCTCCTGTGCTCAGACGACTGCGCTGACGGGAATCAGGGTCGGTTGGCGCAACTCACGCAGTTCGCGGGATGAGGTTTGCAACAAGGCCGCGACGGCTGTGCCGTCGATCCGGCTGTTCACCTGGAACGGCGCCTGTTTGCGCAGGCGGGCCAGACGCCAACGCAGGGGTGCCCTGAGGTGTACGTGCTCATGCACAAAACCACGCCAGCACAAACTGGTTGTGCCACGACGGTTGGCACCGGTGGCGATCATCAGCGTCACCAGCGGCAATTCATCTTCGCTCAGCAAATCCACTCGAACAGTACCGCCGTTAAAGGGGACCGCGGTGCGCACGATCAAGGGGTAATCCACCACAAACTGCGAAGGCAGGATTTGTGTGGTCCATACCGCACCTCGCTCCAGAACCACCCGCCCCTGCTCGCTGCGCAGATCGCCAAGGAAAAAATCGGTGAGGCGCACATGGGCAAACCCGAGCAAGCATTCCGGGCCGTCGAGCATCGCGTCCAGGTACTGGTCGTGACTCATGTTGACGATGGTGGAACCGGTAAATTCGCGTCCGCCCGGTTGGTAGTCGCTGCTGGGCAATTGCCCTTGCGGTGCCCCTTCACCCAACCACACATGGACAAAACCATTCGCCTCGCTGACCGCAAAGGCACGCGCGGCATAACGTGCAGGCACACGCTCATCGGTATGCAGGTTGGGGATCTGCGTACAGCCACCACTGGCGCCATCAAAGGTCCAGCCGTGATAACCGCACTGCAGACCGGACTCGACGACTCGCCCCAAAGCCAGCGGCACCCGCCGATGTGGGCAACGGTCTTCCAGGGCAAAGGCCTGGCCGGCTGCGTTTCGGAACAGGACCAGTTCCTCGCCGGCAAAGGCCACGGCCAATGGCACTTGATCTTTCACGGCCTCGCAAAGCGCCATGGCCCACCAGCCAGGGGTCATCATCGGGCTGCCTCTTTGTTATTGGTCTTGGGCAAATGCGTTGAACGCAGTCAGCGCTAACGGTAGTGCTTCGCGGCAGAGAGAGCAAACACAAATAAACAGTATTTTGTTTTCTGTTGAAATTATTTACAGCCAACGAAAACCGCAAGATGTGGCCACAACCCTCTACGAACCTTGGTTCAATAGACACATTGCCGCTCTTTAGGCCACCTACAAATGGACATTTCTTCTATTAGTGATCATGTTCTAATGGAAAATAGCTAGCGAGCAATCCATAAGCCTGATTACCATTAGCTTGCTCATTAACTCCAAGGTGCGCTGACGATGACCCAATCCACCCTCGGCTTTGTCCTCCATGACGTTGCGCGCGAGGTGAAACATGGCTGAGCCGACATTGCAGCGCCCTGCCGTGCACGCCGAAGCCCGACCGCTCGAGCCCGTGGAAAAACCCCGGATGCAGGCGCCCGAGGCTTCCGCCCTTGATGGCGATGCTCAAGAACCGAATGACACGGCGCGCCAACGCTGGCGCATCGGTCTGTTTTTGCTGGCACCGATCAGTGTCGTGGCCTGCGCCGCCTGGTATGTGTTGGGTGGCCAGGTCGTGAGTACCGACAACGCTTATATCCAGGCCGAGCGGGTGGGAGTTTCAACCGATGTCGCCGGGATCGTCGCGGCCATTGAAGTCAGTGACAACCAGACCGTGAGCAAAGGCCAGGTCTTGTTCCGCCTCAAGCCCGAGCCGTTTGAAATCGCCGTGGCCAGCGCCAGGGCGCAGCTGGAGAACGCGCGCAACCAGATCCTCTACCTCAAGGCGAGCTACAACCAATCTCTGGCCGAAATCGCCCAGGCTGAAGCCAAATTGCCGTTTTACCAGACCAATCTGCAACGGCTGGAAAAGCTGGTCAGCGTTGCCGCCGTCTCAAGGACTATCTACGACGACGCCCACCAGGACCTCGACAATACCCGTCAGCAAGTATCGGTCGCCAAGGCCCAGGCTGCCGCGGCGTTGGCCCAACTGGGTGGGCGCCTGGACAGACCACTTGAGCAGCATCCTTCCTACTTGCAGGCGCTGGCGGCCCTGAATGAAGCCGAACGCAACCTGCGAAACTCCGTGGTCATCGCCCCGTTCGACGGCGTCGTCACCAACGTTGACTCGCTGCAAGTGGGCGCGTATCTGCAACCACCCCAATCGGGCTTCAGCCTGGTCTCCAGCGAGCGACTGTGGGTCGCGGCGTCCCCGAAAGAAACCGAGCTGACCAACGCCCGGATTGGCCAGGGCGTCACCATCGAGGTAGACACTTATCCGGGTATCACCTGGCATGGCACCGTGGAAAGCATCAGCCCGGCCTCCAGTTCGAGCTTCTCCCTGCTGCCGGCCCAGAACACCACGGGCAACTGGGTGAAAGTCGTGCAGCGCATTCCGGTACGCATCCATATCGACGATGCTGTCGGCAAACCGGCGCTGCGCCATGGCATGAGCGCCGTGGTAGATATCGACACCGGCACCGCACGAGGCCTGCCCAAGCCACTGGCAAACCTGCTCGCACGCCATCATGAATGACGTGTCCGGACCGCTGCCGCCCTCGCCGCTGCGGGTACTGATCACACTGTGCGTGGTGCTGGCGGTGGTCATGCAGGCGCTGGACACCACCATCGCCAACGTCGCACTGCCCTTTATGCAGGGCAGCGTATCGGCCAGCGCCGATCAGATTAACTGGGTGCTGACTTCCTACATCGTCGCCACAGCCATCATGACGCCGCCCTCGGCATTCCTTGCCCGACGCTTCGGTCGCAAGCGCGTATTGCTGTGGTCGATCTTCGGTTTTGTATTGGCCTCGGTGCTCTGTGGCATCGCCCGCTCCCTGGAAGAAATCATCCTGTTCCGCCTGCTGCAAGGGGTGGCCGGGGCGGCATTGGTGCCCTTATCGCAAGGCATTCTGCTGGATATTTACCCGCAGAAAGACCGAGGGTCGGCAGTGGCCCTGTTCGGGGTATCGGTCATGGTCGGCCCGGTATTAGGTCCGATGCTCGGCGGCTGGCTGACGGAACACCTCAGCTGGCGCTGGGTGTTCTTCATCAACCTGCCTATCGGGTTGCTGGCCTTTATCGGCATGACCCGCTTCATACGGGAAACCCCGGCCGACAAGACTGCACGCCTGGACTGGCTGGGCTTTGGCTCGCTCAGCGTGGCGATCATGTCGATTCAATTGTTCCTCGACCGCGGCGAACAACTGGGCTGGTTCGACTCCGGGGAAATCATCCTGGAAGCGCTGGTGGCCGCCGTCGCTTCGTACATCTTCATTGTCCACACCTTCACTCATGACAAGCCCTTTATCAGCCTGAAGCTGTTCAAAGATCGCAATTACTCGGTGGCGGTGGTGTTTATCTTTATCATTGGCATCACCTACCTGGCCTCGCTGGCACTGATGACACCCTACCTGCAAACCCTGATGGGGTACCCGGTGCTCACCGCCGGCATGGTCATGGGGCCACGCGGACTGGGGACGATGCTCAGCATGTTCCTTGCCGGGAAGATCATCGGCAAAGTGGATATTCGCTGGATACTGTTTTGCGGTTTGTTGCTGTCCGCCTGGTCGATGTACATGATGACCGGCTGGACGCCGGCCGTGTCCATCGACACCATCATCTACGTCGGCTTTATTCAGGGCGCGAGCCTGGGTCTGTTGTTCGTCCCGCTGACCACCATCGCCTTTACCACCCTGCCCCCGCATTTGCGAGGCGAAGCCACGGGCCTGTACAACCTGTCACGCAACGTCGGTTCGAGCGTTGGCATCTCGATCGTTACGGTGCTGCTGGCGCAAAACACCCAGATAAACCATGCCGAAATCGGTGCATACGTGACGCCGTTCAACCGCCTGTTCGATGCCTGGCCTGTCAACCATCAGCTCAATCCATTGACCGCCAGCGGGCGTGCAGCACTGGATGGCTTGATCACTGTGCAGGCCAGCTGGGTGGCTTACCTGGATGACTTCAAGCTGCTGATGTGGTTATCCATCGGCGTCATACCGCTGCTGCTGATATTCAGGACGGCGAAGTCTCAAGCGAATCAGGCCTCGTAGCGAAAACGTCCCACCGCCACATTCAGCTCATCGGACAGCTCGCGCAAAGACACCACGGCTCCGGATACCTGATGGGTGATCGCATCACCCTCGCCGGCCATGCGTGCGATGTGCTCGACGTTGGCCACGATGCCTCGCCCACCCTCGCTCTGCACGCTTACCGCATCGGCGATCCGGTCAACCCCGCGCGTAGAGTCACCCACCAGTTCCGTTGCCTGCTGCAGGGTGCTTTCCAACTCACTCAGCAGCCGGCCGCTTTCTTCCAATGCCACAGTGCCCGCGCTCAATGCCTGGTCGACGATCCCGGACTGGCTCTCCAGCTTCAACGTCAGCTGGTTGATCGAGTTGGCCGCCAGCGCAGAGCGTTGTGCCAGGTTACGCACTTCGTCGGCCACCACGCTGAAGCCGCGCCCCCTCTCTCCGGCACGCGCCGCTTCGATGGCCGCATTGAGCGCCAGCATGCCCGTCTGCGCGGAGAGGTCCTTGACCTGACCGATGCTGGCGGTAATCGCTGTCGTACTTTCGACAAAATCGCCCACCGAGCCGCGGATCGCGGAGAAGGCATGGCGCACGCTGTCGATTTTCTCAAGCAGTCGCGATAAGGCCAAGTGTCCATCCTGCGCACCGCGCAAACTGGCTTCGGCGCAGCTGCGCAGGCTTTCAGCATGACTGGAGATTGCCGCAATACCGTCGCTCATCTGCTCGATGGTCATCGACACCGCGCCCACCGCACCGGCCTGCGCCGTAGAGCTTTGCGCCACCCGCGCCGAAGCGCCCACCAGCTCCTCTGCCGAGGCGCCGACCGATGCCGCGACTCCGGCAACCTGGCGCATGGCCTGCTGGAAGCTATCGATGAGTTCGTTGAATGCTTGAGCCGTATGGGCAATCTCGTCTCGACCCATGACCCGCACGCGTCGGGTCAGGTCGCCATCGCGCAACTCGATCGACGCCCTCTCGATTTCCCGGATGGGCCGGATGATTTGCGCACGCAACAAAAGACTGACTAACACAGCCATTAAGCTGCCACCCAGCAGCACCGCCACGAGCATCCGTGAGACCTGCTGTTGTGTTGCGCCCGCCTCAGCGAAGGCGCCAGAGGTCAGCTCGGCTTGTAGACCCAACAGCCGGTTGAATTGACCTTGCAAGCCATTGTTGTCGGCACGCACCCGACCCAGCAGCGAGGCAGCCTGTATCTGGTCGCTCAAAGCAGTGCGCTTGAATTCGGCAAGCCCCTCGCCGACCACTGCGGCCTGCTCCTGCACCGCTTGA
>LNAP01013285.1_pt1 | contig 10525 bp, 9 predicted proteins | sample 602601 | NCBI WGS metagenome assembly LNAP01 (sample SAMN02440304, study PRJNA202911) | soil metagenome | biome: Subtropical and temperate rainforests or woodlands; isolation source: soil samples (1 kg each in a 20% v/v slurry with milli Q water) were... ...
CTTGCTCATGCAGTAGGCGCCGATCTGCGGCAGCACCTTGAGCCCGGCCATCGAGGCGATGTTGATGATGCGCCCGCCCGTGAAGCTGCCCGGCGCCGCGCCGCGCGAGCGCGCCAGCATGCGCTTGCCCACCTCTTGCGCCACAAAGAACGCGCCCTTGACGTTGGTGTCGAAGATGAAGTCGTAATCGTCGGGTGTCACATCCTGGATGCGCTGCGTGGTGCTCACGCCCGAGTTGTTGACCAGGATGTCGATGGAGCCCATTTCCGTCTCGGCATGGGCCACTGCGGCCTTGATGGAAGCGTGGTCGGTCACATCGAGCTCGACCACATGGGCGTCGCCCCCTTCGCCTTCGATGCGGGCGCGCAGTTCCTTCAGTTTTTCCAGCCGGCGGCTGGCCAGCACCACCCCGGCGCCCGCACGGGCCAGGGTGCGCGCAAACTGGGCCCCCAGGCCGCTGGATGCGCCCGTCACCAGAGCCACGCGGCCGGACAAATCGATGCTGTAAGCCATTGAGAGTTTCTCCACAAATCAGAAACAGAGGAAATATGCGCGTCCGATTGTGCGTGTTCGCATGAATACAATCAGTCGCTGGCCAGACAGTGCCGTGCGGCACGGCCTGTAGAACATTCCTTCATTATCAAATGCCCGACGAGACACCCATGACAAACCAGGAAATCCTTGCCCAGTATGGTCCCCGCGAAGCCATGGAATACGACGTGGTCGTGGTGGGCGGCGGCCCCGCCGGCCTGTCCACCGCCATCCGGCTCAAGCAGCTCGCCGCCGAAAAAGGCCAGGACGTGTCGGTCGTGGTGCTCGAAAAAGGCTCCGAGCCGGGCGCGCATATCCTGTCGGGCGCCATCATGGACCCCAAGGCGCTCAGCGAACTGATCCCCGACTGGAAGGAAAAGGGTGCCCCGCTGAACCAGCCCGTCACCGACGATGCCATGGTTTTCCTGGGCGAAAAATCGTCGTTCCGCACCCCCAACTTCCTGCTGCCAGGCTGCTTTCAGAACCACGGCAACTACATCGTCAGCCTCGGCAACGTCACGCGCTGGCTGGCCCAGCAGGCCGAGAACCTGGGCGTGGAGATCTTCCCCGGCTTTGCCGCCGCCGAAGTGCTCTACAACGACAACGGCAGCGTCAAGGGCGTGGCCACGGGCAACATGGGCGTGAGCAAGGAAGGTGAGCCCACGGGCGACTTCCAGCTCGGCATGGAGCTGCACGCCAAATACACCATCTTCGCCGAGGGCGCGCGCGGCCATCTGGGCAAGCAGGTCATTGCCCACTTCAAGCTTGATGCGGAAAGCGACCCGCAGACCTACGGCCTGGGCATCAAGGAACTGTGGGAAATCGATCCCGCCCGCCACCAGCCCGGCTTCGTGCTGCACACGGCCGGCTGGCCCATGGACAACAGCACCTATGGCGGCGCCTTCCTGTACCACATGGAAGACAACAAGGTCACGCTGGGCTTCATCACCGGCCTGGACTATGCCAACCCGTACCTGAGCCCGTTCGAGGAATTCCAGCGCTGGAAGACACACGCCAACATCCGTTACTACCTGGAAGGCGACGAATCCAAGGGCATCAAGCCGGCCAAGCGCATCAGCTACGGCGCGCGCGCCATCACGGCCGGCGGTCTGATGAGCCTGCCCAAGACCGTGTTCCCGGGCGGTGCGCTGGTGGGTTGCGATGCCGGTTACCTCAACGTCAGCCGCATCAAGGGCAGCCACGCCGCCATCAAGACCGGCATGCTGGCCGCCGAGGCAGCCTACGACGCCATCACCGCAGGACGCCAGCACGACGAACTCACCGCCTACCCCCAGGCCTTTGAGGCCAGCTGGCTCTACACCGAGCTGAACAAGGCGCGCAACTTCAAGGCCTGGTTCAAGAAGGGCCTGACGGTGGCCACGGTGATGAACGGTATCGAGCAGTTCGCGCTCAAGGGCCACATCCCATGGACGCTGCACCGCGACAAGCCCGACCACGCCTATCTGAAGCCCGCAGCCGAGTGCAAGCCCATCGTCTATCCCAAGCCCGATGGCAAGATCACCTTCGACCGCCTCTCCAGCGTGTTCGTGAGCAACACCAACCACGCCGAGAACCAGCCGGCGCACCTGACGCTCAAGGATGCGAGCGTGCCGGTGAACATCAACCTGGCCAAATACGCCGGCCCCGAAGCCCGCTACTGCCCGGCTGGCGTGTACGAGTTTGTGCCCGACGAAGCCCAGGGCGGCAGCGCGCAGCGCCTGCAGATCAACGCGCAAAACTGCGTGCACTGCAAGACCTGCGACATCAAGGACCCGACGCAGAACATCGTCTGGGTCACACCCGAAGGCGGCGGCGGCCCCAACTACTCTGGCATGTAAGCTATCAAAATCAATAGCGAATGATGCTTTATGGGCCTGCATTGCAGGCCTTTTTCATGGATATTCCAGCCCTGCACTGCTGAAAACCCGGCCCTCGCGCGGGACGGCGGGCCCCGCCAGTCGGCAACCAGCCCCAGCGCAGTAAACTTGCAGGCTGGCCCCAAAGCAGCCTGCCCAGGCCGGTGGTATCCATCCCCCATCAGAAAGACCGCGAAGATGAACATGAAGCAATTGCCCTGGATGTCCCTGGGCGCCCTGGCCCTGGCCGTGGCCGCCGTGGCACCTGCCAGCGCCCAGCAAAAATCCGTCGCAGTGACCGCCATCGTCGAACACCCTGCCCTCGACTCCGTGCGCGACGGCGTGCAGGCGGCCCTCAAGGACGCCGGCTTCGAAGCCGGCAAGAACCTCAAGTGGCAATACCAGAGCGCCCAGGGCAACACCGGCACCGCAGCGCAGATCGCCCGCAAGTTCGTCGGTGACAAGCCCGATGCCATCGTGGCGATTGCCACGCCCTCGGCCCAGGCCGTGATTGCCTCGACCAAGACAGTGCCCGTCGTGTTCTCCGCGGTGACCGACCCCGTCGCCGCCAAGCTGGTGAAGAACTGGGAGCCGTCGCACAACAACGTGACCGGCGTGTCCGACCTGCTGGCGCTGGACAAGCAGATGGACCTGGTCAAACAGGTGGTGCCTGGTGCCAAGCGCGTGGGCGTGGTCTACAACCCTGGCGAAGCCAACTCGGTCGTCGTGGTCAAGCAGCTGCAGACCCTGCTGCCCAAGCTGGGGATGGCGCTGGTCGAGGCCGCAGCGCCCCGCTCGGTGGACGTCAGCAGCGCCGCGCGCAGCCTGATCGGCAAGGTCGATGTGATCTACACCAGCACCGACAACAATGTGGTGTCGGCCTACGAAGCGCTGGTGAAGGTGGGCCAGGAGGCCAAGATCCCGCTGGTGGCGTCGGACACCGACAGCGTCAAGCGTGGCGCCATCGCCGCCTTCGGCATCAACTACCGCGACCTGGGCGAGCAGACCGGCCGCATGGTGGTGCGCATCCTCAAGGGGGAAAAGCCCGGCGACATCAAGCCCGAGATCAGCACCAAGATGGAGCTGTTCGTGAACCCCGGCGCTGCCGAAAAGCAGGGCGTGAAGCTGTCTGACGCACTGGTCAAGTCGGCCGCACAAATCGTGCAATAAGCGCTACCGGCGCTGCAGGGCCGGGCTACCGCCCGGCCCCTCCGGCAGGAGCCATGCCCCGCGTGGCTCCTGCTTTGTTTTTCAATCCCTAGCCCCCTGCCCCATGTCCTTCTTTTCCCTGCTCGGTGCCGTCGAAATCGGCCTGATCTTCAGTCTGGTGGCGCTGGGCGTGTTCATCTCGTTCAGGCTGCTGCGCTTTCCTGATCTCACGGTGGATGGCAGCTTCCCGCTGGGCGGCGCCGTCTGTGCCATTTTGATCTCCACCGGCACCAACGCCTGGCTTGCCACGCTGGCCGCCACCGCGGCAGGCGCCGTGGCCGGGCTGATCACCGGCTGGCTCAACGTCAGGCTCAAGATCATGGACCTGCTGGCCAGCATCCTGATGATGATTGCGCTGTACTCGATCAACCTGCGCATCATGGGCGGCCCGAACGTGCCCCTCATCAACGACCCTACGCTGTTCGTGCTGCTGCAGCCCGAAGGCATGGAAGACTACATCGCGCGCCCGCTGATCCTCGTCGTCATCGTGCTGGCCGCCAAGCTGCTGCTGGACTGGTTTTTTGCCACCGAACGGGGCCTGGCCATCCGCGCCACTGGCTCGAATGCCCGCATGGCCCGCGCCCAGGGCGTGAACACCGGCGCCATGCTGCTGCTGGGCATGGCGGTTTCCAACGGCCTGGTGGGCCTGGCCGGCGCGCTGTTTGCGCAGACGCAGGGCGGCTCGGACATTTCCATGGGCATCGGCACCATCGTGATCGGCCTGGCCGCCGTGATCGTGGGCGAGAGCATCCTGCCCTCGCGCCGCCTGGTCTATGCCACGCTGGCCGTGGTCATCGGCGCCATTGCCTACCGCTTTTTCATTGCGCTGGCCCTCAACAGCGACTTCATCGGCCTCAAGGCGCAGGATCTGAACCTGGTCACCGCCGTGCTGGTGGCCGTGGCGCTGGTGATTCCGCAGCTCAAGCGCAAGTTCGCCAAGCGCAAGCCGTCCTGAACCCGCGCACCGAAAGAGCCCCGCCCAACACCTCGAAATCACCTTCAACCCCGGCACGCCGATCGAAACGCGCGCCCTGCGCGGCATGTCGCTGGACATTCCGGCCGGCCAGTTCGTCACCGTCATCGGCTCCAACGGCGCCGGGAAATCCACTTTTCTCAACGCCATCTCGGGCGACCAGACAGTGGACAGCGGCCGCATCGCCATCGACGGCGTGGATGTCACGCGCATGCCCGTGTGGGCCCGTGCCGAGCGCGTGGCCCGCGTGTTCCAGGACCCGATGGCCGGCACCTGCGAAGACCTCACCATCGAGGAAAACATGGCGCTGGCGCAGCGCCGCGGCACCTTCCGGGGCCTCGGCCGCGCCGTCAAGGCATCGATGCGCGAAGGCTTTCGCGAACGCCTGGCCACGCTGGGCCTGGGGCTGGAGAACCGCCTGACCGACCGCATCGGCCTGCTCTCGGGCGGCCAGCGCCAGGCGGTGAGCCTGCTCATGGCAGCGCTGCAGCCGTCCCGCATCCTGCTGCTCGACGAGCACACCGCCGCGCTCGATCCACGCACCGCCGACTTCGTGCTGCGCCTGACCGAGCGCATCGTGGCCGAAAGCAAACTCACCACCATGATGGTCACGCACAGCATGCGCCAGGCCCTGGATGTGGGCGAGCGCACCGTGATGCTGCACCAGGGCCAGGTGGTGCTGGATGTGTCGGGCGAAGAACGCAAGCGCCTGGACGTGCCCGATCTGCTGCACATGTTCGAGAAGGTGCGCGGCGAAAAGCTGGCCGACGACGCGCTGCTGCTGGGCTGAATTCCCGCGGCGGCGTGCAGCGCGCACGATCAATCGCTCCCCAGCACCTCCACCACACAGTCCACAAAGCGCTGCAGCTTCTGGGCGCGCAGCCGCCCCAGTGCCGTCAGCGGATGCACCGGCAGCGACAGCGGCGCATAACCCGACAGCACCGGGACCCGACGCCGTGCGCGCAGGTCGTCGGCCACCAGCGGCGCGGGCTGCAGGATGATGCCCAGGCACCGGGGCTGCGCAGGTCGCGCGCCTGCATGCCGCAGATGCGGGAGCGCAACTGGGGCCGTGCGGTGTTCATTGCGTCAGAGCCGGCCGTCAACAGCGTGCTGCCCGGCCAGACGCTGGAGGAAACCGGCGTGGCTTTCGTCCAGCACAACCACCCCTCGTCCACCCTCGGCCGCGCGGCGCAGCGAGAAGAAGTCGCCAACATGGTGGCCTACGTGGCCTCGCCGCTGTCCTCGGCCCCCATGGGCGCTGCGCGTGGAGGCGGCATTGTCGACAGCCTTGGGACGCTTTCGTCCCGAGGTTGACGGCTCATTTGACAGCTGCCAGCGCTTACCCAGCAAGCAATGGCTGCTGCTTTTATTCATAAACCCCGAAATTACACCCCCAGCGGCAGATCCGCCTTTTTCAGCGTGCGCAGCACAAAGCTGGAGCGGCTGTGGCGTATGCCCTTGATCTTGTAGAGCTTCTCGCGCAGCAGGCGCTCGTAGTCGCGCGTGTCTTTCACCACCACGCGCAGCAGGTAGTCGTAGTCGCCCGACACCAGGTGTGCCTCGATCACCTCGGGAATGCTGGCCAGGGTTTCACCAAATTTTTCCAGCGTGTTGTCGGAATGGCTGTCGAGCGTGACCATCACCAGCACCGTGTCGGACAGATCGAGCGCGCGCGGATTGAGGCGCACGGTGTAGCCCTCGATCACACCGGCCTCCTCCATTTTTTTGATGCGCCCCCAGCATGGCGAGGGGCTCAGGCCCACGGCCTGGCCGATCTCCTGCAGGCTGGCGCGGGCGTTGGCCTGCAAAACGGAGAGAATTTTTCTGTCAAGACGGTCCATGCATCGTATTATTTTCGAAATTTGAATTTTTTAGAATATTTTTCTGCAAATTTCGAAAATCATCGCAAATTCAGAAGAACCATCCACTACCCCGGCGGCATACTTGTTTGCATCAAGGCGCTCTTACCGGAGTGCACAAACTGACAAGGCCCCGGCGGGTTACCGCCCGCACGGGGCACTTGGCAAGCAGCTTCCCCCCAGTCCACCCGCATGGCACTGTCGCGCACGCGACCCCGGCGCCCTGCCATCAGCCCCGCGCGCCGCGGATCAGCACGCTGACCCGCACAAACCCCGATGCCCAGCCAGGTGTTGCAGCGCCATAATTTTTGGCAGGCTGCAGCGCTTGTCTGCGCCGCAACCTGCAGCGCAAGCAGCACGCCAACATTTCCCCTTCAGGAGACACCATGCAATTGACCCGACTCGTCGTTGGCCTCGGCCTTGCCCTTGGCTTCATGGCCAGCGCCGCCGCGCAGACCACCATGCGCATCAGCATTTCGGTGGCGCAGAACTCGCACCAGGGCGTGGCCATCGACACCTTCGCCAAAGAAGTGGAAAAGCGCACGGGCGGCCGCTACAAGGTGCAGACCTTCTACAACGGCGCCCTGGGCGGCGAGCGCGAGTCGATTGAAGCCGTGCAACTGGGCACGCAGGAACTGGCCTTCAGCTCCACCGGCCCGGTGCCCAACTTTGTCCCCGAAACCAAGATTCTGGACGTGCCTTTCCTGTTCCGCGACAAGGCCCATGCGCGCGCGGTGCTCGACGGCCCCATCGGCCAGGACCTGCTGACCAAGTTCGACGCCAAGGGCTTCAAGGCACTGGCCTGGGCCGAAAACGGCTTTCGCCACATGACCAACAGCAAGCGCGACGTGAAGGAGCCGGGCGACCTCAAGGGCCTGAAGATGCGCACCATGGAGAACCCGGTGCACATCGCCGCCTACAAGGGCTTTGGCATCATCACCACGCCCATGGCGTTTCCCGAGGTGTTCACGGCCCTGCAGCAAGGCACCGTGGACGGGCAGGAGAACCCGCTGCCCGTCATCATCTCGGCCAAGTTCGACCAGGTGCAAAAGCATCTCACACTCACCGGCCATGTGTATTCGCCCTGCATCTTCGTGATGAACAAGGCGGCTTTTGACAAACTCAGCGCCGCCGACAAGCAGGCCTTTCTGGATGCCGCCAAGGAAGGCACCAAGGCCAACCGCGCCCGCGTGGACGAGGACGATGCCAAGGGCGTGGCCGACCTGCGCGCCAAGGGCATGACGGTGATCGACACCATCGACAAGGCCAAGTTCGTGGCGACGCTGGCCCCGGTCAACGCCGAATTTGAAAAACAGTTCGGCAAGGCCGCGCTCGACAAGATCCGCAATTACAAATAATCTTCTTGCCGCTCTATTTTCAATAGCTATTAACGCCCGCCGGCATTGCGCCAGCGGGCGTTTTCATTCATGAAAAATACTTTTCTAACCTTTGAGCGCTGGACCACGTTCAGCGCCATGCTGGCCGCCTGCGCCATGCTGGCCGTGGCGTCCACGCTGGGTATGTTCCAGATTTTGATGCGCTTCGTGTTCGAGCAGCCCGCCGAATGGACCGAGGTGCTGATCCGCTTCAGCCTGATCTGGATGGTGTTTCTGGCCATCCCCGCGGCCTTCCGCCAGGGGGCGATGGTGAGCGTGGACGTGCTGTACCGCTGGAGCCCGCCACGCATTCGCCGCGTGCTCGACTGGGTGGTGGCGCTGGCCGCGCTGGCACTGATCGGCGTCATCGTCTGGTGGGGTTGGGACTACGCCCAGCGCGGCGGCGTGCAGAGCATGGCCGGGCTGGAGTCGGTTTCGATGTTCTGGGCCTATCTGGCCATGCCGGTGGGCGGCCTTTTCTGCGTCGTCGGCATCATCGGCAACCTCATCGACCCCCTGCGCATGGAACTGGAGACAGCCCAATGAGCGCCGTGATGATTTCCACCATGGTGCTGTGCTTTGCACTCACCGTTTCCGTGGCCGTTTCCATCGGCCTTGCGTCCATCCTGGGCATCCAGGCGTCCAACGCGAACATGCTCATTTCCGTCAAGGAGATGTTCGCCTCGATCAACAAGTTTCCGCTGGCCGCCATTCCCTTCTTCATCCTGGCGGGCAACCTCATGGAAACCGGCGGCATCTCGCGCCGCCTGGTCGAATTCGCCAAGAGCATCGTGGGCGGCGTGCAGGGTGGCCTGCCCATGACCTGCGTGCTCACCTGCATGATCTTTGCCGCCGTGTCGGGCTCGTCGGTGGCCACCACGTTCGCCATTGGCGCCATCCTGGTCCCGGCGCTCATCAAGCACGGCTACCCCACCAGCTACGCGGCCGCCCTGCAGGCCACCAGCGCCGAGCTGGGCGTGATCATCCCGCCTTCCATTCCGCTCATCCTGTACGGCGTGAGTGCCGAGGTGTCGATTGGCGAGCTGTTCATCGCCGGCTTTGGCCCCGGCCTGCTGATCAGTACCGCACTGATGCTTTTCGTGTGGGGGTACTGCAAGTGGAAGGGCTGGGGCAAGAACGATGGCGACGGCCGCATGCCCATGGGCCGTGCCACGCTGCAAGCCGGCTGGGCGCTGCTGATGCCCGTGATCATCCTGGGCGGCATCTATGGCGGCGTGTTCACGCCCACCGAGGCCTCGGCCGTGGCCGTGTTCTATGCGCTGGTGGTGGGCGTGGTGATCTACCGCGAGATCCGCCTGGCGGACCTCTTCGCCATCCTGCGCAAGTCGGCCCTCTCGTCGGCGGTGATCATGTTCATCATTGCCAACGCCGGGCTGTTTGCCTTCCTCATCACGCGCGCCGGCGTGCCCGATGCCATTGGCCGCTGGCTGGAGGCGGTGCTGCAATCCCCTGCCCTGTTCTTACTGGGCGTGAACGCCGCGCTGTTCTTGATCGGCATGTTCATCGAGACCAGCGCGGCCATCATCGTGCTGGCGCCCATCCTGGCACCCGTGGCCATGCACTTCGGCGTGGACCCGGTGCACTTCGGCCTGATCATGGTGGTGAACCTCGCTTTGGGCATGATCACGCCGCCCTTTGGCGTGAACCTGTTTGCGGCCTGCACGGTGGCGCGCATCTCGCTGGACCGCATCGTCAAGCATCTGCTGCCGTTCGTCGGCGTGATCCTGGTATGCCTGATGGTCATCACTTACATGCCCTCGCTTTCGCTGTTCCTGCGCGATCTGGTGTACGCCAAGTAACGGTAGAATCGCCCGATTGTCAGGAGAGAGCCCCGCAGCACCATGCAAAAGGGCCGCCGAAGGCGCAGGCAGCAGCCGAACGCTCAGGCAAAAGGACTGGCAGCCGCCCGCAGCGATGCGGGCGTTCCCTTGCTGGAGAGAGATGTCCGCACTGCAGGTGCAGGCCATCCACCGAAGGAGCAAGCCGCGCGGCCAGCCAGGGCGCCGCGGTGAATCTCTCAGGTAAAGCGGACAGCAGGGCAAATCGCGTGGCATTCGTGCCACGCCCCCCATTTGCCCTGGAGCTCTTATGTCCGCACCTGCCACCGCCCTGCTCGCCACGCCCCTGAACGCCCTGCACATTGAACTGGGCGCCCGCATGGTGCCGTTTGCCAGCTATTCCATGCCCGTGCAGTACCCTGCAGGCCTGATGGCCGAGCACCTGCACACACGCCAGGCCGCCGGGCTGTTCGATGTATCGCACATGGGCCAGCTGAAGCTCGTCGGCCCCGATGCCGCCGCCGCGTTCGAGAGCCTGGTGCCCGTCGATGTGATCGACCTGCCCGTGGGCAAGCAGCGCTACGGCCTGCTGCTCAACGACGAGGGCGGCATCATCGACGACCTGATGTTCTTCCGCGTGGCCGACAACGAACTCTTTGTCATCGTCAACGGCGCCTGCAAGGTGGGTGACATGGCGCACATCCAGGCCCGCATCGGTCAGCGCTGCGACGTCGTGCCCATGCCCGACCACGCGCTCCTGGCGCTGCAGGGCCCCCAGGCCGTCACCGCCCTGTCGCGCCTGGCTCCGGGCATTGAAAAGCTGGTGTTCATGACGGGTGGCGATTTTTCCATCGCAGGCTGCGACTGCTTCGTGACCCGCAGCGGCTACACGGGTGAAGACGGCTTCGAGATCTCGGTGCCC
>LNAP01006070.1_pt1 | contig 10523 bp, 7 predicted proteins | sample 602601 | NCBI WGS metagenome assembly LNAP01 (sample SAMN02440304, study PRJNA202911) | soil metagenome | biome: Subtropical and temperate rainforests or woodlands; isolation source: soil samples (1 kg each in a 20% v/v slurry with milli Q water) were... ...
GGGCTTCAGGATGGGCGTGTGCCGCCCGCCGCTGGCGCCGACCTGCGACGAGGCCACCAAGGAGCGCATTCGGGACGCGCTGCTGAGTGCCGGCGCCATCATCGAGGAAGACCTGCAAGCGGTCTGACGCGCCCTGCGTCGGGCGGGGCGCAAGGCCCGGTCCGGCCGGTTTGCAGTGGTCCTGATGCCGGACAGTGCAAGCTTGCCGTCCATGGCCGTGTCGCACCTGACGTGGTCTGATCCACGGCCTTGACGGCTGGCTGTGTCCTGGCGATGGCACACTGGGGGGCCGCGCCGCCCATGGCCGGCTGTTCTCGGTGCAGGCGGTGGCAATGGTCAAGCAGGGCCAGCGCGTCGGCGCCAACCGACAAACCCGTGCTGGCCGATTACGACCTCGGCTTCATCGCCACCGTCGGCGGCGCCACATCGCCCACCAGCGGCTCGTTGCGCCTGGGTGGGGATGGCCGTGCCGCGGCGCTTTCGCCGGCCGCTAGTCGCCTGCCACTCGACTTCGACGCCATCGCCCGCGCCCGTGGCTTCCGCACCTTCCGCAACCTGCGCACAATCGTGTACCTGCTCAAGGGCGGACTCGACCTGCCGGGCTCGCCTTTCACCCCTGCAATAGCACGGTCGTGGGGTTAAATGCATCCACACGAAATAACATACCCCCAAGCATGAAGCTATCGCTCAGGTCGGCCCGAACCAACAGGCGATGTTCGATACGGAACGTGCGATAGGTATTCAACATTTTGAATATAAAATGTGTTTTATCGAACAAGCACGCAGAAATTTGGCGTAACCAGTCGATAGCGGACGAAAGGAACCAATGGCTGTAGGGGACGAATCGTTACCCATCCACCAAGGACACCGAGAGCGTCTTCGCGCTCGTTTCCTGGAAGATGGCCTGGACGGGTTCGAGGATCATCAGGTTCTCGAACTGCTTCTTTTCCACGCCATCCCGCGCGCCGACACGAACCCCATCGCTCACAAGTTGATGCGCCGCTTTGGTTCCCTGTCGGCGGTGCTGGAAGCCGATCCGAAGGACATCGCTAGTGTCGAAGGCATGGGCGACAGGGCTGCCGCGTTCCTGAGCCTGATCCCGCAGATCACCCGCCGCTACTTCCACGACCGGGTGAATCGAGACAATCCGCCGCTGACCACTTCCGAGGCGGTGACCGAGTACCTCGTTCCGCTCATGGCAGGCCGGCCCGAAGAGGTGTTCTACGTGTTATGCCTGGACAGCCAGTGCCGGGTGCTCTACCCGGCAATGATCGGCGAGGGGACGGTCAAGGAAGCCCACGTCCATCCACGTCACGTCGTGGAAGAGGCCCTGCGCCACCGGGCAGCGAGCGTCATCCTCGCCCACAACCACCCGGGGGGCACGGCCAAGCCTTCCAATGCCGACCATCAGTTGACCGCCGTGCTCGTGCAGGCGCTCGGTGCCATCGGCATACCGGTGCTGGACCACATCATCGTAGCCGGCGAGCGGGCGTACAGCTTTGCCCGCGAGGGCGTTTTGCCCAAGTACGCACAGTGAGCGAGCCGACCATGCAATATACGGAACAGCAGCAACAGGCCATCAACCATCTGGACGGCAACCTCCAGGTGATCGCCTGCGCGGGATCGGGCAAGACCCAGGTATTGGCCCAGCGCATCGTCAACATCCTGAGCACCAAGGCCGCCGAAGGCATCACCCCGGCGAACATCGTGGCCTTCACCTTCACCGAAAAGGCTGCCGGCGAACTCAAGGATCGCATTCACCGTTTGTGCCGTGAACAATTGGGGCAGGACGCCGGGTTGGCCGAGATGTTTGTTGGCACCATCCACGGCTTCGGCTTGGACCTGCTTCAGTCCTATCTTTTCCGCTTCCTCAAGTATTCGGTGCTGAGTGAGGTGCAGCAGCGCCTGCTCATCGACCGCAACAGTAAGCGGAGCGGCTTGCGCGACCTTATCACCCACGATGGGAAACGTCTGGAGCGGTGGAAGGATTCCAAGCTCTACATGAAGATCCTCTCCTTGGTGCGCGAGGCCCAGATCGACGAGGTCGCGCTGGGGGATCATCCGGTGCGACAGGCCCTGGCCAAGTACACCGCCCTGCTCCACGATCACCGCTACCTCGACTACAGCATGATCCTGACCGAGACGGTCGGAGCGTTGATGAGCGATGCCGCCCTGCGGCAGAAGATGGCGGACCGGGTGAAGTACCTGATCGTGGACGAGTACCAGGACGTGAACCCTTTGCAGGAAGGCTTTATTCGCCTGCTCCACGACCTCGGTGCCCAGTTGTGCGTGGTCGGCGACGACGATCAGACCATCTACCAATGGAACGGCAGCGACATCGCCAACATTGTCGGATTCGCCGACCGCTACCCCAGCGTCACGCGGGTTGCCCTGGCCGAGAACTTCCGCAGCAGCGAAGGCGTGGTGGAAAGCGCGCGTCAGGTCGTGGAGCGCAACGACGGGCGGTTGGAGAAGCGCATGCAGAGCGCCGGTACCCAAGCCTTCCAGCATGGAGACCTGCTCTGCCTCAGGTTCGACAACCCGGCAAGCGAAGCCCGATGGATCGCCCGCAAGATTCAGGAAATGCGGGGCATGCCTTTCACCGAGAATGGCGAGACCCGGGGCCTGTCCTGGTCCGACTGCGCCATCCTGCTGCGCAGCGTGAAGAACAGCGCCGGGCCCGTTCTGGATGCCTTGCGCGAGGCCGGCATCCCCTACGTGGTCAAGGGCATGGCCGGTCTGTTCGACACCGCCGAGGTTCAGGCCGCCTGTACTGTTTTCCATTATCTCGCCGGCATCGCCACGGCGGATGCGCTGGAGCAGGCATGGCAACAGGCCGATCTGGGTCTGACACCAGCGCAAGTCCGGCAGGGCATCGCCTGGCTGGACGCCGAAAGAGCCGACTGGCCCAATCGCTGGCAAAAGTCGAGTTACTCCCTCCAGGGCGCCTACACGGGTTTCCTCGCCGCGCTTGAGCTACGGGAGGAGGCCATCCCCCATCGCGACGGAGATGAGCGGGCACGCGGCGAAATCGTCTTCTACAACCTGGGCAAGTTCAGCCAGGTCATCACCGATTACGAGACCATCCACTTCCACACCAAGCCAGACGATCTCTATACCGGCTTCTCGGGCTATCTGATTCACAGCGCCCCGGACTACTACCCCGAGGGTTGGGAGGATGCCGGTTTCGCCCAGCCCGACGCCGTGCAGGTGATGACGGTGCACCGTGCCAAGGGCACGGAATTCCCCGTCGTCTTCGTGCCCAACCTGGTCAAGAACCGCTTCCCCACCAAGGGCCAGGGCGGGCGCAAGTGGTCCCACGTCCTGCCCGCGGCGGCGGTAGTGGGCGGACACCGCCTCGACGGCGGCGAGGCGGACGAGCGCCGCCTGCTCTACGTAGCCCTGACCCGGGCCAAGAAGTATCTCTACTGCACTTGGGCGCCCGAGGCGGCAAAGGGCATGTTCGCCAAGGAATCCCCCTTCCTGAGGGAGATCACAGCATCCGCTTACGTGCTTACCCGCGAGCCTGACGCGCCAGCCATCGAGAAATTGCAGCCTCGGCCTCGCCGGGAGCAGTCGGAGATCCTGCTCACCTTCAGCGAGCTGAAGTATTTCTACGAGTGCCCGTATCAGTTCAAGCTGCGTTTCATGTACGGTTTCAACCCGGGCTTCCACGAAAAGCTCGGCTTCGGCAAGTCGCTCCACGACGCCCTGGCGGAAGTCCACCACAAGGCGCTGGACGGCGAATACCTGGATGCCGGGGCGGTTCCGCAACTGCTCGACACCCACCTGTACCTGCCCTACGCCTGGCAGCAATTGCGCGATGACATGCGGGTGCAGGCGGACCGGGCCCTGCGCCGCTACCTGGACGAAAACGGCCACCTGCTGGACAAGATCGAATACGCCGAGAAGTCCATCGAGCTCAAGCTCGCCGACGGCGTGGTGGTGCATGGCCGCATCGACCTGATCCGTCGCATCGACACCCAGCAGATCATCATCATCGACTTCAAGTCCACCGAGCGCGCCCAGGAAGAGGACGTCACCAGCCGCCAGCTCCACATCTACGCCCTCGGCTACCAGCAACTCACCGGCCACTCGGCGGACCTGATCGAAATCTACAACCTGGACCAGGGCGCCGGCACGGCCCAGCGGGAACTGGTGGAGGAACGCCTGCTGCAGGAAACGGAAGAAGGGGTGGTCGCCGCAGGCCGCGACATCCGCGACAACCGGCTGTGCCGCGTGGCCCACTGTAACGGCTGCGACATGCAGGGCATCTGCCGGTCCGACATCGGACCGGCATGACATCTGCCGCGGGAAGAAATTTTCCTAGAAATAATTAACCTTTTACGTTAATGTATTCATCGCGTGGAAATTTCGTTCGACTCCAAAAAACTGGAAAAAACCTTCCGCGAAGGGCGAAGCCTCCAGGCCATCCACGGAGAGCGGCGTGCCCGCTTGATCATGCGTCGGATACAGGCCTTGCGCGCCGCCAACTGTCTGGGCGACTTCTGGCCTCCCTATAGCGGGTCGGAGCGTTGCCATGAATTGAAGGGTGATCGGGCCGGGCAGTTGAGCATGGACCTAGATCACCCGTACCGCCTGATTTTCACGCCCGACCATGACCCGTCCCCCGATCGGCCGGAAAGGGGGCTGGACTGGCACCAAGTAACTGCGATCAACATTCTCGGCGTGGAGGACACCCATGATTAGCGACACCGGCTTTCAACCTGACTACACGGTCTCGCCTGGAGAAATCCTGGCCGAGTACATCGAGACCGTTGGCATGAGCCAGCGGGATCTGGCCCTCCGCACGGGGCTCACCCCCAAGACCATCAACGAGATCATCAACGGCAAGGCTCCGGTCACCGCCGAGACGGCGCTCAAGCTGGAACGCGTGCTCGGCAGGCCGGCCCACTTCTGGCAGAACCTGGAAAGCCTCTACCAAGAAGTTCGTGCCCGCGAAGCAGAACGCGACCGTTTGCAGGCCGGACTGGACTGGCTCAAGCGCGTACCGGTGACGGCCCTCGTCAAGCAAGGCTGGTTGCCCCACCTGAAGGACCCGGTGGAGCAACTCGACGCGGTGTTGCGTTTCTTCGGCGTGAACGCCGTTGAGCAATGGCAGGCCATGTGGGAAGGCGATCAGGTGGCCTACCGGCAGTCCGCCAGGTTCGAGGCCCATCCCGAGGCGGTGTCCGCCTGGCTTCGCCAGGGAGAGCGGCTGGCCCAGGGTATGCGCTGCGCGCCTTACGACAAGGCTCGCTTCCAAGCGGCGCTGCTGGAAATCCGCCACCTCACCCGGCAGCCGCCGGAGGTGTTTCAGCAGAAGCTCGTCGATCTGTGTGCCGCCGCAGGCGTAGCGCTGGCTTTCGTGCCGGAACTGCCCAAGACCGGTGTCTCCGGCGCCACCCGCTGGCTGTCGCCCGACAAGGCCCTGATTCAGCTCTCCCTGCGCTACAAATCCGACGACCAGCTCTGGTTCACCTTTTTCCACGAGGCCGGGCATGTGCTGTTGCACGGCAAGAGGGAGGTGTTCATCGAGGGCAACGGCCTAGATGGCGAGAAGGAGGCGGAGGCGGACCGCTACGCTGCCGACGCCCTTATCCCACCCACCAAGCTCAAGGCATTGTTGGCGCCGGGCCGTCCCACGCTGGCCCAAGTAGAGGCTTTTGCCGCCGAGATGGGTATTGCTGCCGGCATCGTGGTCGGTCGCTTGCAAAAGGAAAGAGTGTACGACCACAAAATCGGTAACGGGCTCAAGCGCCGTTTGCGCTGGGCAGAGCCCTGTGACGAAAAGGTATCCGCATGAAACTGGATATCACCCAGCCGGAACTGGTCTGGCCCGGCAAGTACGACGAACACGGCAACCGTGTCGTCAATCGGGGCGTGGCGCTGCCCTTCCAGGTGGTGGAGACCATCAAGGAAGGCCGCGCCAGCCGCGCCGTCGGCCACACCACCGACCTGTTCGCCGCCAAGCCGAGCGGTCAGGACGAATGGCGCAACAAGCTCATCTGGGGCGACAACCAGTTGGTGCTGGCCAGCCTGATGGCGGAATTCGCGGGCAAGGTGGACTTGATCTACATCGATCCACCCTTCGGCACGGGGTCGGATTTCTCCTTCAAGGTGCTGGTGGGTGATGGCGACGATCCCCTGCCGGGCAAGGAACCTTCACTAATGGAGGAAAAGGCCTACCGGGACACTTGGGGCGGCGGACTGTCCTCCTACCTGTCGATGCTGGCATCGCGCCTGGAACTGCTTCGGGGCCTGCTCTCCGAAACGGGATCGATCTTTGTCCATCTGGACGTTCACGTCGGCCCCTACGTCAAGGTGCTGATGGACGAGATATTCGGCAGGGAGAACTTCCAGAACGAGATTGCCTGGTATTACTACAACAAGATGCACGACAGCCGGAAGCGGCTGTTGCCGAAGGCCTTCGACCAGATTCTCTACTACGTCAAATCGAAGCAAGCGAGCTACACATACAACGCACTTACGGAGGACCGTGACGAGCCTGTCAAGCAGCTGAAGCGCGTCAAGGTAGATGGCCACATGGTTAACGCGAGAGATGAGAATGGCAATGTCATCTACCAGGAAAAGAGCACGCGGACGGTAGATACCGTATGGCGCATCCGCTGCCTCCAGCCCGCCAACAAGGCTGAGTGGGTGCATTACGATACTCAAAAACCCGTCGACTTGATCGAGCGGGTATTGGCGGTGGCCTCCAAACCGGGCGATCTAGTCTTGGATTGCTTTGCCGGTTCCGGCAGCACCATGGTGGCCGCCGAACGCAATGATCGCCGCTGGATAGGCTGCGACCTCGGCCGCTTCGCCATCCACACAACCCGCAAGCGGCTGCTGGAAACGCCGTACTGCAAGCCCTTTGAAGTCCTCAACCTCGGCCAGTACGAGCGCAAGTACTGGCAGGGGGTGAGTTTCGGCGACGAGAAACCGGCCGAGCAAAATGTCGCGGCCGTGGCGGCTTACGCCCGCTTCATCCTGGACCTGTACCACGCCCAGCCGGTGGCCGGCACCCACGTGCATGGTAAGAAGGGCGCGGCCCTGGTGCACGTCGGCGCGGTGGATGCGCCGGTGACCATCCGCGAGGTGAACGAGGCGGTGGCGGAAGCCGCCGCCCTGGGCCAGAAGGAACTGCACGTGTTGGGCTGGGAGTGGGAGATGGGCCTGCACGACCCGCTCGCCCAGCAGGTGCAGCGCAGCCACCACGTGAAGCTCAGGCTGCTCAATATTCCGCGCGAAGTGATGGAGCGCCAGGCGGTAGACCGGGGCGACGTGCGCTTCTTTGACCTCGCGCACCTGGAAGCCGAGATCGTCCCGGCAGACTTGCCCTCACCCCGGCCCTCTCCCGGAGGGAGAGGGGGAAAAATCAAGGTGAAGCTCGCCAACTTCGTCATCCCCGACACCGAGCTGATCCCCGACGAGGTGCGCGCCAAGATTGCCAAGTGGTCGGATTACATCGACTACTGGGCGGTGGACTGGGACTTCCGCCACGACACCTTTATGAACCAGTGGCAGGCCTACCGCACGCGCGCCAACCGCAAGCTGGTGCTGGAGAGCGACGCCCACGAATACGCCGAGCCGGGCCGCTACCAGGTGCTGGTCAAGGTGGTGGACATCTTCGGCAACGACACCAGCCGGCTGCTGACGTGGGAGGTGCGATGAGCGAGCACGTCAACGTCCTGGAAATCGATCTGCCGGAGATACAGGCGCGCAACCCCTACGCGCCGCCGCGTAGCCATCTGGTCAAGGCTGGCACGGACGCGTGGGAGGAGGCCGACGGTCGGCGCGAGAGCCGCACGCTGCTGGTGACGCGTATCCGCCAGGAGGTCGATGCCTGGCGCGAGGAGAACTACCCGGGCGCCTCCGACACCACGCGGCGGCTGTTCCAATACTGGTTCGAGGAAGACCACCTGCTGCCTTCCGGCGAACCGTTCCGCTTCTACTTCTGTCAGCGCGAGGCCTTGGAGACGCTGGTCTACCTGTACGAGGTCGAGCGCCGCCGGGACGTGGCCGAACTGGTGCAAGCCTACTTCGAGAGCCCAGACCTGCTGGAGCTGGAAATCCTCACCTCGACCAAGGGAACGCGCAGCTTCCGACGCTATATCCCGGAAATCGGCAAGCAGGCCGAGCAGGAGCTTCCCCCGCCGGGGCTCGTCCGCTACGCGGTAAAGATGGCCACGGGCAGTGGCAAGACTGTGGTCATGGGCTTGGTTATCGCCTGGAGCATGCTGCATCGCCGGCTGGAGCCGGGAAGCACGGCGGCGGATAACTTTCTGGTGGTGGCGCCGAACGTGATCGTGTACGAGCGCCTGCGCGAGGACTTTGAATCGGCCCGGGTCTTCCATCAGCTGCCCATCGTGCCGCCGGAATGGAAGCACCAGTTCGCGCTCCAGGTGACCCTGAGGGGAGATGGTCGCGAGCCGGCATCCGGCGGCAACCTGTTCCTCACCAACATCCAGCAGATCTACGAGGACGGCGCCCCTCAGGCGCCCATCAACCCGATCGCGGCCCTGCTGGGCAATGCGCCCAAGGGCAACCTCACCACGGCCACGCCCATGCTGGAGCGAGTCAAGCGTCTGCCCAATCTGATGGTGCTCAACGACGAGGCCCACCACGTCCACGACGAAGACCTCGCCTGGAACAAGACCTTGATGGCGCTGCACGACAACCTCAAGGCCCGGGGCGCCGACGGGCTCGCGCTATGGCTGGATTTTTCGGCTACCCCCAAGAACCAGAACGGTACGTTCTTCCCCTGGATCGTGGTGGACTACCCGCTGGCCCAGGCGGTCGAAGACCGCATCGTCAAGACCCCGCTCATCATCCACCAGACCGACAAGCCGGACCCCGACCGCTATGCCCACAGCGAGGCGGGCGACGCCTACAGCGAATGGATCGCCATTGCCGTGGAGCGCTGGCGCAGCCACGTGAAGGATTACGGGGCGGTGAATGAGAAGCCGCTGCTGTTCGTCATGGCGGAAGACACCAAGGACGCCGACTCCATCGCCGAACGCCTGCGGCGGGAAAAGGAATTCAAGGACAAGGACCGGGTGCTGGTGATCCACACCAAGGGCAACGGCGAAATCACCCAGAAGGATCTGGAAGCGGCGCGGGCGGCGGCCAGGGAAGTAGATTCGGGCGGATCGCGCATCCGCGCCATCGTCTCGGTGCTGATGCTGCGCGAGGGCTGGGATGTGCGTAACGTGTCGGTAATCCTGGGCCTGAGGCCGTTCACCGCCAAGGCCAACATCCTGCCGGAGCAGGCCATCGGCCGGGGCCTGCGCCTGATGCGCGGCGTGCCGCGCGACAACCACCAGATTCTGGAGCTCATCGGCACCAACGCCTTCGAGAACTTCATCCGCGAGCTGGAGAAGGAAGGCGTGGGCATCCGCACGGTCAGCAATCCACCCAAACCGGGCATCGAGATATTCCCGGTGGAAGATCGGCGGAAATACGATATCGCCATCCCCCGCACCACGCCGCTGTATGAACGCCAATACCGGCGACTGGAAGAACTCGACCCGTTGAAGCTGCCGCCTTTGAGTTCCGAGAAGGACCTGGAAAAGGAACTGCGGAACCGGATCGACCTGATGCACGGGATCATCGACGTCAAGGTCGGTTCCGACGAGGTGGAGTTCAACGCGGAGAATGTGCCGCCGGTCGAGAATTTGCTCTCATCCCTCACCAGCCGTGTCGAGCGGCATTCGCGGCTCACCGGGCAGTTCAGCGAGCTGTATCCAAAGGTGAGGGAGTACGTGCAGAAGCGCTGCTTCGGCGGCATCGTCGAACTGGATGACACCCGCGTCCGCCGCACGCTCAACCACACCGGGCTTCTCGACGCCATCGCCAATCTGTTTTCTCGACAGATCGGCGTGCTTACTACCGAGGCGCAGCCAGTCAAACTCGTCGGAGAACCGCACCGGCTCTCGGATACTGCCAAGTTCCTCTGGCGGCGTATGGTGGTGCCCGCGAGCAGGACGATCTTCAACCGGGTGGCCTGCTACAACGACTTCGAAGCTCGCTTTGCCGAGTTCCTCGATGGCTGCGAGGACATCGACCGCTTCGCGGCACTGGCGGAATGGTTCACTGAATTCCACGTGCAGTACCTCTCCAAGGCTGGCGCCATCCGCCTTTACTACCCCGACTTTGTCGCCGTGCAGACAACCATGGATGGCCCAGTGAACTGGATCATCGAAACCAAGGGGCGGGAGTTCGAGGACACCGATACCAAGGCGGTGCACATGCATCGCTGGTGCGAGGAGGTCGGGCGGGAAACCGGCGAACAATGGAATTACCTGAAGGTGCCTCAGAGTGTTTTCGACCAGTTCCGCAAAGGGGCATCCTCGCGACGCTTCGATGCCCTTCTCGAATGGGAGGAGCGGCAGCGAAAGCTTGGCCTCTGACGAAGTGCTGTGTCCTGGTCCAATCGAAGTGGACACCTCGATAGGGGATCATCCATCCCCCTGAGGAACCTGAAGACATGACACCCCGCATCCGTAGAACTTTCGATA
>LNAP01006071.1_pt1 | contig 10522 bp, 13 predicted proteins | sample 602601 | NCBI WGS metagenome assembly LNAP01 (sample SAMN02440304, study PRJNA202911) | soil metagenome | biome: Subtropical and temperate rainforests or woodlands; isolation source: soil samples (1 kg each in a 20% v/v slurry with milli Q water) were... ...
TGGCCCGGCGCGCGGGGCTGGGGTTCGGCATGCCGGTGCTTTATCACACGCGCACGCCGGTGCCCAGCGGCCTGCCGGACGGCCTGGCGCACGCTGCCACGCTGCGCGAAGTGCTGATGAAATCGGATTTCGTGGTGGTGGTATTGCCCTTGACCGACCAGACGCGGGGCTTGATCGGGGCGCAGGAATTGGCGGCGATGAAGCCGGGCGCGATACTGATCAACGGGGCCCGCGGCCCCATCGTCCAGGAAGCCGCCTTGCTGCATGCGCTGGACCATGGCAGCTTGCGCGCGGCGGGGCTGGATGTGTTCGATACCGAGCCCTTGCCGCTGGCCTCGCCTTTGCGCACGCACCCCAGGGTGCTGGCGCTGCCGCATATGGGGTCGGCCACCCACGAGACGCGCGAGGCGATGGCTGAAATGGCGACCAGCAATTTATTGCTTGCCTTGCAGGGCAAGCAGCCCCTGGCGCTTTATGCGCCGCAGTCGTCATAGGCCGGGGTGTTCCAGGCAGTCCGGGAATGGGCCAGGGCGCGCCGCCTACCTGGCCATATTTTCCGGCCCGCCATTCCGGTCGCCATGCTCCGCTGCTTGCGCGCGCTGCTCGGGCGTAAGCAGGCGGAAAATGCGCGCATTGGTGACTGCCTGAAGGTATTCGATTTCAGTATGCTGCCTGGCCACTTTGGAGGCCAGATCCCGCGCGGTGTCATCGGCATAGGAATCGGAGATGACTAACTGGGCCAATGCCCGATGTGCTTCTCTTGCTGCCCTGGCCGCCTGGCGGATAGCGGGGCTTTGCGCGTGCAGGATGGCGAATACCTTGTCCTGCTGGTCGTCGCTCAGATCGATCCCGCGCAAGTATGGCGGCATAGCGGACATTTCATTGAGCATGGGCTCGAATCCCGGCGGACGGGGAAAGGGCATGCGCGGTTCCGCGGCGGGCGCATGAATGGCGCAGTAAGCCATATCCATGAGGGGCGCCGGGGGAGCGGCGTAGGCCGAAATCACAAATCCCGCTGTGATCGCGAGCACCACGACGGCGCCCAGGCATTTGTTGCTGTTGATTTTCATGAGTTCTCCTGAAGGTTCGAAGTAAGCCGGGCGCCGCCGATCGAATGGCAGATCCGACTGTGTCCAGTCTAGGCAGGGAATTTGTGGCAACTATGCAGAATCCGTGGAGAAATCGTGAACCCGGCCGGGCCGGCGCTATAGATCGAGGCAGTATCCCACGCCATAAATGGAGCGGATCAGGTCCTGTTCCGGCCGCAGCGCCTGCAACTTGCGGCGCAAATTCTTGACGTGGCTGTCAACGGTGCGATCCGTCACCACGCGGTGGTCATCGTAGAGCTGACCGAGCAACTGATCGCGGGATAAAATCCTGCCCTTTGCCTGCGCCAGCGCATTCAACAGGCGTAATTCCACGGGCGTGAGCGTCAGGCCGTGGCCATCCAGGCTGGCGCAATAGTGCTCCATATCGATTAGCAAGCCCTTGGGCAAAGCAAGCCCCTGATTGTTTTGCGTGCGCCGCAGAATGGCCTTGATGCGCGCCACGACCTCGCGCGGGCTGAATGGCTTGCAGACATAATCATCGGCGCCGAGCTCCAGCCCCAGCAGACGGTCTATTTCTTCGACCCGCGCCGTCACCATCATGATGGGCACTTCGCTGAAAGTGCGCACTTCGCGGCAAATATCCAGGCCGTCGCGCCCCGGAAGCATAAGGTCCAGAATAATGAATTGCGGCCGGCCGGCGCGTACCGCGGCAACGGCCTGGCGGCCATCCGCGACCCATTGAGTTTCGTAACCGGCCGCGCGCAGATAGTCGACCAGCAATGCCGCCAGCTTGGGCTCGTCTTCGATAACAAGAATCATGCTTCCTGTCTTCCGGTGTCCGGGCTGTTCTCCCGGACCTCGGGCAAGGCCACGTGTATGCGCACACCGCCCAGGGGGGAGTCCATGGCCTGTATCGCGCCGCCGTGCGACCGGACAATACTCTGGCAGATCGTCAAACCCAATCCTGTGCCGCCGCTCTCGCGGTTGCGCGACTCGTCGGTGCGAAACAGTCTCTCGAATAGCCGCGGCAGCATTTCAGGCTCCACGCCTGGCGCCGAATCCTGGAAATCGATATGCACGCGGCCATCGCCGGCATGCAGGCTGACCCGCAGCTGTCCGCCATGATCGGTGTAGCGCAGTGAATTTTCCAGCAAATTGTTGAGCAGTTGCGCCAGGCGCTGCGCATCGCCGTCGACGGCTGGCAAATTGCCGGGCGCGCTCAGGGAGAGAGCGATGCTCCTGGCCCGATAGCGGCCGTAGAACGAGTCCATCGTTTCGGCGACAAGCGCGGAAATATCTATGGGCTGCATGCGATAGGTCAAGGCGCCCGCGTCGGCCAGGGATAGCTCATATAAATCGTCAATCAGCTTGCTGAGCAGGCCGACTTCCGACTGGAGGGAGCTCAAGGCTTGAAGGTTCAATTCCCGCACTCCGTCCTGCAGCGCTTCAAGCTCGCCGCGCAATACCGCCAGTGGCGTGCGCAGCTCGTGCGAAATATCCGCCATCAGGTTACGCCGCAAATGTTCGTTGCGTTCGAGTGTTCCGGCCAGGCGGTTGAAATCCTGCGTCAGCTTCCCCAGTTCGTCAGATGAACTCACTGGTATGCGCGCAGAGTAATCGCCGGCGGTCAGCCGGTGGGTCGCCAGGGCAAGCCGGCGCAATGGCGCGACGAAAACCCGCGCCAGCAGGAGGCTGACCATAGCGGCCAACAATACCGATGCGCAAGCAATAATCCAGGTCGCTCTGCCTTGCTCCGATTGGAATCGGCGGTCGGCATCATCGGGCAGTCTATCGGGGACTGGCGTTATCAGCCATCCTACCGTTCGTCCCGCGACGTCTATGGCATGGCGCGGCGCATGCGCGGGCAACAATCCGGCGCCGGCGACATATTGTCCCGCCGCATCCAGGAGCGAATAGGGCGGTGGCGGCGGAGGATGAGGGCGGCTCGCATGCGGGTTGGGCCCGGGGATACCATCGTCAGCCCTATCGTCAGCTCTATCGTCGGCCCTATCGTCGGCCCAAGGCGGGATACCTTCGCTTTTCTCAGGAACTGCGCCAGATTCACTGTCCAGCGGCAAAGGTCGGCGCATCAGTTGGTGCCACAGAAAACCGTTGCTGCTCAAGGAAGTCCAGTCGCCATGTTCCCTATAAACGGCGGCCAGGGAGACTTGCAAGCGAGACACCAGTTCGGCGTCCCGCTCTTTGACGTACTGAAAGAAATCGCGCCCGAAGCTCCAGCGCACTGCGATTCCCATGGACAGGACAACGGTGATGCATGTCGCCAGGATCACCAGAAACAATTTGAACGTAACACCGGGCTTCATAGGCGGAAATGGACAATGATGGGCGCCGCCTTGCGGCTTGTCAGGTCAGGCAGGCACCCATTATGCGGTATCCGGCTCCGCGCGGCCGGCGTGAAGCAGGAAGTTCACGAAATTTCCGCAATTGAACATGCTGCCTGCCCGCCGCGTCCGGGCTTTGACGACTCCTGCCGAATGGACAAGGATTTCACAATTTCTACCAGGTTTCGCCACAATCGCGCCGAATTGATCACGTAATGTAGAAGTCTGTGCTGGCAATCGTGCCAGCGGCATCTGAAGAACCGGATTGGCGAATAATGCTTTACAACATCAAGCTCAGCAATGATCAGAAGGCGAGTATCGACCGTCTTTGCGAGAGGGCGGCGCCGCAATTTCGCAAAGCGCTTCAGGACGCGCTGGCGCTGCGGGAGCGGACCAGTTCCGCCCCGGCCGATGAAGGCCGCGACAGGGATTTGGCGCAAGCCACGGTTGACGCGATAGCGCGCGTCATCATGCTCAAGGCTCGGATCGACAGCGAAATCCTGGCCGTGCTGACGCCGGAACAGCGCAAGGCCTGGCCTTCAAGGCGAGTATGAAAACAAGCATGGCCATCATGGCGATTCCAGACCCGTATTCCAGGCTTAAGCGGAAAATTCTTGTCGTCGACGATGATTGGCGATCATGCTTGTTATTGCGTCGATACTTGTCCGAACACGGTTTCCGTGTCTGTGCGGCGCACGGCGCCAGGGAGATGGCCAGGCTATGGCAGCGTGAGCGCTTCGATCTGCTGGTGCTTGGCCGCATGCTTCCGGATGGCGACGGTTCGGCCATTTGCCACGCCCTGCGCGGCGCCCGCGACGACACGCCAATTATTATGCTGGCGGCCAAAGCCGACGAGAACGACCGAATCGAATGTCTTGGAATGGGCGCCGATGATTATCTGTTTAAACCATTCAATCCGCGCGAGCTTCTCGCCCGCCTCAACGCCGTGTTGCGCCGTTGCAGCGCGGCGCCGCACCCCAGTGCGCCTGGCCGGGACGACGAACGCGTCGAATTCGGGCCTTATGTGCTCGATCTGTCAGCGCGCAGCTTGACCCGCAATAAGCAGCGAGTGCCAATTACCACCGGTCAATTCTCGATGTTGAAGATTTTTGCGCGCCATTGCGGAATTCCGCTGTCTCGCAACAAGCTCATGGAAATGGCCCATGGGCGCAAGCGTGAGACCCTCGGCCGCAGCCTGGATGTCCGTATCGCCCGCCTGCGTAAGCTTATCGAAGCCGACCCATCCAGGCCTATGTTCATTCAGACGGTACGGGGGCTGGGTTATGTCTTCGTGCCGGGTGGCGGCCCAGGCGCGAGGGTGAACTTTACGTAGCAGGCCAAATTCCAATAGCCGCGCGGCCATTTCTGCCTCTTGACGCTTTAGGGTTACTCGGCCTCGCCGCTGTCGGTATCACCGAGTATGCCGGCCGGCTCGTGGCTCATAGCGGCTGCGATAAGCGTTGATGCCACTTGCGGGGCAGCTTCCTTGCGCTCACTATACCGGTCGGTCAGATAGTCGGAACGATCGCGAATCAGCAGTGTGAACTTGTACAGTTCTTCCATGACGTCCACGACGCGATCGTAGTACGAAGATGCCTTCATCCGGCCATGTGCGTCAAACTCCTGATATGCCTTGGGCACTGACGATTGATTCGGGATGGTGACCATCCGCATCCAACGCCCCAGAATCCGCAACGCATTAACGGCGTTGAACGACTGCGAGCCGCCACAAACCTGCATTACAGCAAGCGTGCGGCCTTGCGTGGGGCGAACACCACCACTTTCCAATGGCAGCCAGTCGATTTGGTTTTTAAAGGCGGCGGTTAACGTGCCATGCCGCTCGGGGCTGCACCAGACTTGACCCTCGGACCATTCGGACAGCTTTCGAAGCTCAACGACCTTGGGATGGTCGGCGGGTACGCTATCGGTAACCGGTAAGCCATGCGGGTCGAAAACGCGGGTTTCGGCTCCGAACAGCTGCAAGATGCGCTCCGCCTCCAAAGTGAGCAGCCGACTGTATGAGGTTGCACGAAGCGAACCATACAACAACAGAATGCGAGGGGGATGCTGGCTAGGCCGCGTCGGCTCCAACTTTCCCAAGTCAGGCGTATCCAGCACCGACGGTACAACGTTAGGCAATGTTTCCTTCATCCGTCGACCCTCCGGCCGTTTGCGTCGATCACCACTTCACCATCTTCCTTAATGAAAGCTCCTTGCTGGGGTGCAGGCAGAATGTCGAGCACGACTTCTGATGGCCGGCATAGGCGCACCCCAAGCTCTGTGATAACGAACGGACGATTAATCAGGATAGGGTGAGCCAGCATGGCATCCAATAACTGATCGTCTGTCAGATTGAGATTATCCAGGCCGAGCTCCGCATAGGGCGTATCCTTTTCCCGGATCGCCTGGCGTACCGTTAGTCCTGCCTGGCGAATCATGTGTTGCAGCTCAGCGCGCGTCGGCGGCACACTTAGGTACTCGATTATCTGCGGTTCAATGCCCGCATTGCGAATCATGGCCAGCGTGTTGCGGGATGTGCCGCAGGCGGGATTGTGATAGATAGCTATTGACATTTTGTGTCCTTAGTTTGCCTTTGCTTCATACCAACCCTTTGAACGATTTACGACGCGAACCACGACCAGCATGATGGGCACTTCAATGAGCACGCCGACCACGGTGGCGAGCGCGGCGCCCGATTGGAAACCGAACAGGCTGATCGCCGTGGCTACGGCCAGTTCGAAGAAATTGCTGGCACCGATCAAGGCGGATGGCCCCGCCACACAATGGGCTACGCCAAACCGGCGATTCAGGTAATAGGCCAGACCCGAGTTCAGCACGACCTGAATCAGAATCGGGATAGCCAGCAAAAGAATAATCAGTGGCTTTTCAGCAATGGCATTGCCCTGGAAGCCGAACAGCAGAACGAGCGTGGCCAGAAGCGCGGCAATGGAGTATGGGCCCAATGCGCCGACTACGCGCCGATACATCGCTTCGCCCCTGGCAAGCAACAGCTTACGTATGGCCTGAGCGATTAGGACCGGAACAATGATGTACAGCGCTACGGAAGTGATGAGGGTATCCCACGGCACCGAGATCGAGGATAACCCGAGCAGCAGCGCAACGACAGGCGCGAACGCCACGATCATGATGGCATCGTTCAACGCTACTTGCGATAGTGTGAAATACGGATCGCCCTTGCACAGCTGCGACCAGACAAAGACCATTGCGGTGCAGGGCGCGGCAGCCAGCAGAATCAGCCCTGCCACGTAGCTGTCGAGCTGATCAGCAGGTAACCATCCAGCAAATAAATGACGCACGAAAATCCAGGCCAGCAACGCCATGGAAAAGGGCTTGACGAGCCAGTTTACGAATAGTGTCACGCCCATGCCGCGCCAGTGGCGTGTCACCTGTCCCATTGCGCCGAAATCAATCTTGATCAGCATAGGAATGATCATGACCCAGATCAACAGGCCTACCGGCAGATTGACTTGTGCCACCTCTAGCGCGGCGATGCCTTGAAACACGCCTGGCATCGACTGGCCTAACAAAATACCAGCAACGATACACAGGACCACCCAAACGGTAAGGTAGCGTTCAAAGAAACTAATGCCCCCGCCCTGTGATACCGCGGCCACTTGTGTCACCGAAGTCATTCCCCGGGCTCCACGTGTTGCCGACCAATCGCCCGCATTTCCGTCTGAATGGCGTTGCGATCAAGAGCATGCAGCGGCAGGTTCACAAACTGGCTGACGCGCGCCATGATTTGCCGGAAGATTTTATTGAAAAGCGCACGCTTTTTCTCATCATTTCCCTCGAACGCGGTTGGATCTTGAAATCCCCGGTGCGCTGTGATGGGTTTGCCTGGCCATACAGGGCAGGTTTCGCCCGCTGCCTGGTCGCAAACCGTCAGAATAAAGTCCATTTTTGGCGCGTTGGGCGTGGCAAACTCATCCCAACCTTTGCTGCGCAGGGCCGAAACGTCGTAGCCAATCGCCTCGCATCGCTCCACCGCGAAGGGGTTCACCTTGCCCGTCGGCTGGCTGCCAGCGCTAAAGGCGCGAAAGCGTCCTTTGCCCAGCACATTGAAAAGCGCTTCGGCCATGATGCTTCGCGCTGAATTACCAGTGCAAAGCACTAGTACATTGAAAGTTTTATCAGACATGGTGGATTATCAATTTGAAGTCACAAGGGTTTTAGCTAATCGGGGGTTAGCAACAAGACGAGCCGGGCTTACAGCATGCTTTTTCTGCTTTGGGCGGCGTAGCGACGGAGCCTGGTTCAGGTGCGCAGCACGCGGCTCCATTGTCTGTAGCCTGGCGGGATTGGCCATAAGTAGGTGCGCTTTCCCGCGTGTGGAATGACTCCCAGGCGACGCCTTGGGGGTCGATAGACCAGTACTTATCAGACTTGGCATAACAGCAGGTTGTATCGTTTTGCTCCTGCATGGGCAGGCTCGCGCCTACCAGGCGTTCTTGGATTTCTGCCAGTTCCTCATCGGTTTCCACCTGAATACCAAGGTGGTCGACACCGAGCTTGGCAGGCACTGCGCCCAGGGACGAAATGGCAAAATTCACCTGCGGATCCTCGAGTGCCCACTTCGCATAGTCGGATTTCAGGATAGTGGGTTCGGCTGCGAAGAGCGCTGAGTAGTAGCCGATACTGGCTGAAAGATCGGCTACGGTGACATGAACATGAAAGCGTTTCATGATGAGGACTCCAAGGTGGTGTCACAGTTGCTTAAGGGAGAGCACGGATTGCCGCCGCAGCAGTTCTCCGTGAGGTAGCCAAGCAGATCATTCATCGTCTGGTAGCGCGCCGAATAAATGATGGACCGCCCATCTTGACGGCTGGCGAGCAATCCTGCCCGGTGTAGTTCCTTCAGATGAAATGACAATGAGGAGGCTGGTATCTCTATCAACTCAGCGATACGGCCTGCCGGCAGTCCCTCTGGCCCAGCTTGCACCAAGAGGCGAAAGACCGATAGGCGAATCGAATGAGCCAGGGCGGCAAGCGCCTCAAGTGCTTTCTCTGTTTCCATATTTCAACTATAGTCGAAATATAAAATAATCGCAATCACTATGCCAGGACTTTGAATAAGATGATCTGCTTTAACGGCTCAACAGTGCAGCCTCCATACAGCTCAAGACTGCTTCGAAACTTTTATCTCAGTGTTTTTGCCCGTTCGGAGCCTAGGCAAGCAGACGGTGGCGAGCTTGTCCAAAGGCACGACAACGATGGCCAGGCCAACGAGGATGGCGGCCATGCCCGCAAGGCGCAAATTCGTAAATTGTTCGCCGAAGACCAGCGCCGACGAAACAGCACCAACGCAAGGGGCGAGCAGCGCAAAGGGCGTTACCGCGGCAGCTGTATATGTTCGCAGCAACTTGCCCCATATGGCGTACGCAAGCACTGTGGCCACCACGCCCAGGTACAGCGTAGACGCAATGGCTTGCCACGGAGCTGTCATCAAAGCGAGTGGCAGAGCGCTCAACCCCTCCGTCATCCCGGAAATGGCCAAGGCAGGAAGCGGCGGCACCAGGCTCATCCAGACCATTAGATGGAGCATGTCCACCGGCGGAAGGCGCTTCAGAAGGACATTTCCAATGCTCCAGCTGAGGGCAGAAGCCAGAACCAACAATAGTCCGACGATGGTCAGCCCGTTGCCGACTGTCAGGCCGATCATGGCCAAGCCCACCAATCCGGAGATCATCCCGATCAACTGGCGAGCTGTGGGGCGCTCTTTGAGCACAAGCATTGCCAGCATTACAGTGAACATGCCTTGGGTCTGGCTGACTACTGATGCGAGCCCAGGGGGCATGCCATTGGCGATGCCGAAGAACTGGAGCAGAAACTGGCCGGTGAACATGGTCAAACCGATGGCAACCAGCATATGGACCGGTACGTTAGGTCGAGGCAGCAGCAAAACTGGGGTACACGCGATGAGGAATCGCAGCGCGGTTAGCTGAGGCGGCGAAAAACTTCCAAGTGCGATCTTGGTCGCTACGTAAGCCAGGCCCCAGATGGTGGCGACGCAGATCGCCAGGAAGATGTGGAAGGGTTTCATGTCTCAGTTCCTTTATTTTCGCGATTTCCGATGCGAGTTGATTACAGCCTCAGAGTCGTGCTGTGATCAGCGCAATATAATTAAACCATAATACTAGTTTTATAGTTATTTAAATCGAAATAAGACCAGCGAAATCGCTTTTCTTTACAACGCATGGAAGGGCTCTGTAGGCAGCACACAAACAGTGAGGTGAGGGTCGGCGCGGGGCTTTTAGGAAGAGAACACCGGGAGCGTCACACCCTTGCAGCAGTCTTTCTTAACAAAGGTCAGCAGCTCGTTGAGCGCATCAAAGTTCGCCACACAAGTGATTGTTCGGCCCTCTTTTTTTTGAGTTACAAGCTTCGAGCGAACCAGTTCACGCAAGTGAAAGCTTAAGGTGGACGCTGGGATATCGAGCATCGATGCGATCTCGCCAATCGCCATCCCCTCGGAACCGGCCTTCACCAGCGTCTGGAAGATTTCCAGGCGATTGATATGGCCAAGTGCTGCAAAACGGTCTGCGTAGATTTCACCTTTCATGTCTTTATTATAACGATATTCGTAGGTATATAGATTTTTCCACACGAAGAAATGCAATGCATTCAGACGGTACGGGGGCTGGGTTATGTCTTCGTGCCGGTGGCGGCCCAAGCGCGATAGCGTTCACGGCTTCAGAAGCAGGCAGGCCTGCCGCGCCAACTCGGTGATGGCGTTCCAGTCTTTGGCGGCTACGGCCGAATCGGGAGTCAGCCAGGATCCGCCCACGCATTTCACATTGGGCAGGGCGAGGTACTGCGCGGCATTCGCGGCGTTGATGCCGCCTGTGGGGCAAAACACGATGTCGGGCAGAGGGCCATAGAGCGCCTTGAGCAGCGCCACGCCTCCTACGGCTTCGGCCGGAAACAGCTTTTGCACGACGAAACCCTGATCGGCCGCATACATGGATTCGGACGGGGTGGCAATGCCCGGCAGGAAGGGGATGCCGGCCTGGCTCGCGGCCCGGGCGATGTCCGGCGTCAGGCCGGGGCTGACGGCAAAGCGCGCGCCGGCCTCGATGGCGGCGTCCAATTGCCGGGCGCTGCGCACTG
>LNAP01012147.1_pt1 | contig 10522 bp, 11 predicted proteins | sample 602601 | NCBI WGS metagenome assembly LNAP01 (sample SAMN02440304, study PRJNA202911) | soil metagenome | biome: Subtropical and temperate rainforests or woodlands; isolation source: soil samples (1 kg each in a 20% v/v slurry with milli Q water) were... ...
CCGGTAGGGCCTTTGATCAGCAGTGGCAGGCGGTTTTTCCAGGCGCGCTCAAACAGCTCGCACTCATCGCCGCTGGGTTCATAAAACGGGGTGTTGTTTGTTTTTGTATCCATGTAAATACTTTCAATTCAGCCTGCAAACAGGCGATGCTAGTTCAGGTAAGCTATAGCAATCATGCCGCCGACAATCACAAAATAACCAAGAATAATGCCGCGCCACAGCCAGCTGACGTGACGCAATCCCATAAAGTAATTAGCGATCAACTGCCCTTTAATCAGGGAAATCAACAGCACACTCAGCATCACGGTTTTTCCGGCAGTCACTTCTTCGCCGATTAAAAAGGTACCAATCGTGAGTATTACCAGCGCCAGCCAGATCAGTGTAGCAAAACGGTTCAGTTGTTTATTCATGGTTAGCGGATAATATAAATGAGTGGGAACAGGATAATCCACAGCAGGTCTACCATGTGCCAGAACGAGGCACCGGTCTCGACACCAAAATGCTCTTGTGCACTATAGTCACCGTTTTTTAGTTTGTACACGATGCAGGCAAGAATGATCATGCCCATCAGCACATGCATCAGGTGAAAAAATGTGAGCGTCAGGTAGAACATGTAAAAATCATTCGTTTCTAGCGTAATACCGGCTGAAAACTTCTCATTGAATTCCCACAGCTTCACCGCCACGAACATGCCACCCAGCAAAATCGTACCAAGCAGCCAATGTGCGGATTGCCTCGAGTCGCCGGATTTAATCGCAGACACCGCGCGCACTACAAAATAGCTGCTGGTAATCAAAATAATTGTATTGAGCGTACCCATGGCACGGCTCAAGGTAAGCTGTGATTCGTTAAACACTTCAATCTGGTGAGACCGTGCAAAGGCGTACACGATAAACATCACGCCGAACACCAGCATTTCTGCCAGAATAAATATCCAGATCGCAAAGTCACCCGGCAGATCTTCTGTTTCATTTACTAACGCTGTATTTGTATTCATCAGATTACCTAAAACTCCACATTCATCACAAGATTCATCAATAGAAACAAAAGAAGGAGGCAAGCCCCCTTCTTTTGCCGTGCATACACTACTGCTAAAGATTAACTCGCTTTAGTTTCGCCTTTAATAAAGAAACTCGTAATGTAAACAATCAGACCAATCAGGAACACCACACCGGCAGCTTCACGCATCCAGTAGAAAATCGCGACTGAATCCTGCGTTGCCATAAAGCTCATTGGCGTTGTAGACACACGTTGCAACCATGTTTGCAGTACACCGGCAGCGGTCAGGAACAATGTGATAAACACCATTGCTACCGTCATCAGCCAGAATGACCACATCTCAACCACTTGCGCCTTGTTACTATTGGCAGCGCGGCCGCGCAATATAGGCATTGCGTATGAAATGATCGTCAGCACTACCATTGCATAAGCTCCATAGAAAGCCATGTGACCGTGTGCTGCGGTAAGTTGCGTGCCATGCGTGTAGTAGTTAACCGGTGCCAGTGTATGCATGAAGCCCCATACGCCAGCGCCCAGGAACGCCATCACACCAGTACCAAGTGCCCACAATGTAGCTGCCTTGTTAGGGTGCTCACGGCGGCGTTTATTCACCATATTGAAGGCAAAGATCGTCAGCATGAAGAACGGTATGGGTTCCAGTGCCGAGAACACACTACCCCACACTTGCCAGTAGGCAGGTGCACCTATCCAGTAGTAATGGTGACCGGTACCGATAATGCCGGTAATCAATGTCATGGTGATAATTACATACAGCCATTTCTCAACTACTTCACGGTCAACACCGGTTACTTTGATTAACACAAAGGCAAGAATAGCACCCAGAATCAACTCCCAAACGCCCTCAACCCACAGATGCACTACCCACCACCAGTAATATTTATCTTTTACCAGATTGTGCGGGTTATAGAACGAGAACAGGAAGAACACTGCCAGACCTACCAAACCAAGCACCAGCACTAAACTGATTGCGGTTTTACGGCCTTTGAGCATGGTCATGATGACGTTGAAAATAAATGACAGCACCACAATGACGATACCTACCTTAGTAGGCAAAGGCTGCTCAAGGAACTCGCGTCCCATGGTCGCCAGCAGATCATTGCCGGTGAACTTTGCCAGCGTGGCATAAGGCACGGCCAGATAACCTAATATGGTTGCAACACCCGCCGCTAGGAAAACCCAGAACGTGATGATGGCCAGCTTGGGGCTGAACAGCTCAGTCTCGGATTCTTCCGGTATCAGGTAATACGTTGCTCCCATGAAGCCAAACAGCAGCCACACGATCAGCAAATTGGTATGCACCATACGTGCGACGTTAAACGGAATTTCAGGGAATAGGAAATCTCCCACGACGTACTGCAAACCCATGATGAGGCCAAATATAATTTGGCCAACAAACAGAGCGATTGCGGCGATAAAATAAGGCTTCGCCACTGCCTGAGATTGATATTGCATAATGCCTCCTGGTAATTGTGACGGTTAACCTTCGATGTTCGGAGGCCAGTTGTTAGTATTGATCTCTGAGGTGTATTTCAGAAACTGAACCAGATCTTCCAACTCCTGCTCCGTAAAATTGAATTGCGGCATTTGCCTTCTGCCCGGTGCGCCTGTAGGTTGTGCCTTGATCCATGCCTTGATGAAATCAGGGCCGCGGCGAGTGTACACATTACCCAGTTCCGGTGCAAAATACGCACCTTCACCTAGCAAAGTATGGCAACCGATACAGTTGTTAGTCTCCCACAGCTTCTTGCCATGAATGACCGACGCTGTCAGGTTCTGGCTGTTATCTCGTTTTGGCAGCTTTTGATTGGTATCGAAAGTAAGCGCAAGAAACAGCAGGAAAAAGAAGAGCGACCCACCGAAGAAAATATTACGCGCCATGGATTTAGTAAATCTCGTAGCCATTGCGATCTCCGCAGAATGTACAGGATTGACCACCCCATATCCTTGACTTTGGTCAATTTTGAAAATTGGCCATGCAGATACGGGGCGAGAAGTCTGATAAAGTATTGCCGAAGAGACACGCTGGCCATGGTGCGTATTGCACATTAATTTTGAGAATGGAGTCCGATTGAATAATGTATTAGCTGAAAAACTGGTGATTGCGGTTTCATCGCGCGCCCTGTTCAATCTGGATGAAAGTCATGCCATTTTTGAAAACGCAGGCGTGGATGCCTACTGCCAGCATCAGGTTGATAATGAAGATGTGCCGCTTAAACCCGGCGTCGCCTTTAATCTGGTAAAGAAGCTGCTGGCACTTAATGCCGTTGACTCGGCTCACCCGCGGGTAGAGGTGATTTTGCTTTCACGCAACAGTGCCGATACCGGCCTGCGCATATTTAATTCCATCCAGCATCATCAGCTCAATATCGGGCGTGCCGCATTCACCAAAGGCGCAAGTACGCATCCTTACATTTCGGCGTTTGGTACGCATTTGTTTCTGTCTGCTGACCCCGATGATGTACGCAAGGCACTTGAGGCCGGGTTTGCAGCGGCAACCATTATGTCGTCTACCAGTGAAATGGAAGACGCTACGCATCCATCACAATTACGCATCGCATTCGATGGTGATGCCGTGCTGTTTTCAGATGAATCGGAGCGCATTTACAAACAAAGCGGCCTGGATGCATTCCAGAACAACGAAGCAACAGCGGCTAAAAAACCTTTATTAGGCGGGCCATTCAAGAACTTTCTGGCGATGCTGCACCAGATTCAGCTGGATTACCCGGAAAATGCATCGCCAATACGTACCGCTCTGATTACCGCACGTGCCGCACCCGCACATGAGCGTGTGATACGTACCTTGCGTGCATGGAATATTCGTATTGATGAAGCTTTATTTCTGGGTGGAAAAGATAAAGGCGTGTTTCTTAAAGCGTTCGGCGCAGATATTTTCTTTGATGACCAGCGCAAACATTGTGACTCTGCGCGTCAGCATGTAGCAACTGGGCATGTGCCGCATGGTGTGGCAAACGAGCCAAGCCAATCAATAAAATAGTTCGGTACGATTATTTGTGCTGTGAATGATGCGTTTATGCATAAAAAAAGGAGCCGAGGCTCCTTTTTTTGCTAATTGGCTCTGCCACCAATTATTACAACATTTTTTAAATCTGGTCGGCGTGGAGAGATTCGAACTCCCGACATCCTGCTCCCAAAGCAGGCGCGCTACCAGGCTACGCTACACGCCGAAGGCCGGCACTATTCAATAACGCTTGGCCAATTAAAGAAAATTGTTTAAAAAATGCCTATTTTTTTACTGCAACCGGCTTCGGTATGAAAGAGCCTGAAACCACTACCACTTTTTTATCCTGCTTGGGTTTTTTTACTTCCTTATTCTTGCGTTGCTGTCCTTTTGCCATGATGTTTCTCCTAAAGTATTCAGCATCAAACTGATTGGTGATGCTTACCGTTACTACTACTGCAATCAATGACATGTGTAATCTAGTTTGGACTAACGTCATCGCCAAGGCGTTCATCATAGGCTGATACAGGAATATAGGCGGATTATTTTCAAACCTTGTACTAATTGACCTGAATCAAAGCTGATTTTTGTATTTACCGCAATGATGAGCAATCTTTACCAATCAAATGTTTTTGATCGGACTACCATGAATTTCGATATTGTTATTGTGGGTGCAGGGCCATCCGGCCTATGCTTTGCACAGGCACTTGCCGGGTGCGGATTACGCATTGCCATCGTTGAGCGCCAGCATGAGTCACAATTGGCCAACCCGGTGTTTGATGGACGCGAAATTGCGCTGACCCACCGTTCAGCCCAACTCATGCGCACGCTGGGATTATGGGAGAGAATTGATCCACAGGCAATTTCACCGCTGCGCGATGCGCGTGTATTGAATGGCCCATCACTTTATGCCATGAACATTGACCACCGCGATAGTAAAAAATCGGAGCTAGGCTATTTAATATCCAATCAGTGCATCCGCAAAGCAGCTTATGAAGCAGTGAAAGCATCACCTTCTATCACGCTGCTGACAGAAGCGCAGATTACCGCCGCAAGTACCGATAATGAAGGGGCTTACCTCAGCCTTGCCAATGGCGAACAGATTCAGGCACAGCTACTGGTGGCGGCAGACAGCCGCTTTTCAGAAACACGGCGTGCAATGGGAATCGCCGCGACCATGCACGACTTTGGCAAAACCATGATGGTATGTGTCATGGAACATAGCGTGCCGCATCACCATGTAGCATGGGAATGGTTTGATTATGGCCAGACGCTGGCGCTATTGCCGATGAATGGCATGCGCTCATCGGTTGTCATCACGCTGCCGGCAGCTGACATTCAACAATTAATGGCCATGAGTGAAGCTAATTTTAATCAGGCAATTGCTATACGATTCAAACACCGGCTCGGCACCATGCAACTGGCGTCTACGCGGCACGCCTACCCACTGGTGACAGCCTACGCCAGTCGCATTGTGGCACAGCGTTTCGCGTTAATCGGCGATGCCGCTGTCGGTATGCACCCGGTGACGGCGCACGGCTTCAATTTTGGCCTGTGCAGTGTAGAAGTGCTGACTGATGAAATTAAAGCAGCGCAAGCGCGTGGCGGCAATATAGCAGCCACAGCCCTACTTGAACGTTATCAGAGAAAACATCGCATCAGGACACGGCCGCTGTTTATTGCCACGCATGCCATTGCAAAACTCTATGGTGATGATTCTATTCCTGCGCGCCTGCTAAGAACGGCATCGCTGCGCATCGGCAATCGTATTGCGCCATTGAAACGTGCAGTCGCTCACATGCTGACAGAGGCAAATTAGCTTATGGGCACTTCTATAAATTTGGTGTAATTAATATCAATAGTCACTAATCACGCCGCCGCGCCACAATGACGTTAGGCACGTGCTGAATCAGCGCCAGCAGGCGGTTGAGTTGCTCCAGGCTCGATATTTCAATCGAAAACTGCATCAGCGCCAGATTATTTCTACTCATGGTGTTGGCTTTAATGGCATTCACCTTTTCACGAACGAACAAGTCACTGATATCGCGCAACAGGCCCTGGCGGTCGTGGGCTTCCACTTCGATATCAACATCGGTACGGATATTCTGGCCGGTACCCCACTGGGCAACGAGAACGCGATTGTGCCGGCTCTCCGGTAGCCGTACGATGAAGGTACAAGCCTTGCGGTGGATAGTCACCCCGTGGTCGCGTGTCAAGTAGCCGACAATTGCTTCCCCCGGCATAGGTTTGCAGCATTTGGCGATGCTGGTTTGCAGGTTGCCGACGCCTTCCACCACCACACCGGTCTGCGATGTTGGCGCACTGACGCGTTTAAGGGGCAATGGCAGCGCGATCTCCTCCGGCTTGGGCGGGAGCTCCTCCTGAATAGCAAGGGCGATCTGATGCTCACTGACATCTCCGCGCCCAATGGCAGCCAGAAAGTCTTCCAGCTTCTGAAAATGCAGCTTCTGCGCAATTTTTTCCTGATTGACTGCGCCTACACCAGCCCGGTGCAGCTCACGATCAAGCTTGGTGCGCCCCTGTGCAACATTTTCATCAAAATGCTGGTATTTGAACCACTGCCTGACTTTGGCGCGCGCACTCGGGCTTTGCAGATAGCCAAGTGTGGCATTCAGCCAGTCGCGGCTCGGAGAGCCATGCTTTGAAGTCAGAATTTCCACGCGCTGACCATTTTGCAGCTTGGTATTGAGCGGCACGATACTGCCGTTTATTTTAGCGCCGCGCGTGCGGTGCCCCAAGTCGGTATGCAGAGTATAGGCAAAATCAATAGGTGTAGATCCCTGAGGTAAATCGATGACCTTACCTAGCGGAGTAAGCACATACACTCTATCCTGAAACAGTTCGCTCTTGAATTGTTCCAGCAGGTCACCGCTATCGGAGACTTCATCCTTCCACGCCAGTATCTGCCTTAGCCAGGCGATTTTCTCATCGAATTTGGCATCGGATTTTCCGCCTTCTTTATAGCGCCAGTGCGCTGCAACGCCGAGCTCAGAATACTGGTGCATCTCAAAAGTACGGATCTGCACTTCCAGCGCCAAGCCGCGCGGCCCGGTGACGGCAGTATGCAGCGAACGGTAATTATTGCTCTTGGGGCGTGCGATATAGTCGTCGAATTCACCGGGAATAGGCTGCCACAAGTTGTGGATCATACCGAGCACTGCATAGCAGTCCTTGATGTCATCAACCAGAATCCGCACCGCGCGCACGTCATAGAGTTCGCTGAAATCCAAGTGCTTGCTTTTCATCTTTTTGATGATGCTGTAGATATGTTTGGGGCGACCAGTCACTTCGCCTTTGATGCCAGTCTGGTTCAACTCGGACTTGAGCTGCGCCACAACATCAATGATGTACTGCTCACGGTCGACGCGGCGCTCATCCAGCATCTTGGCAACCTCCTTATAGAGCTGAGGCTCCAGATAGCGTAGCGCAAGGTCTTCCAGTTCCCATTTGATCTGCCATACACCAAGGCGGTTTGCCAACGGTGCAAAAATCCCCTGGCTTTCCTGTGCAATCTGCTTCTGCAGGCTTGGGCTAGCACCAGACAAATGCCGCAGGGTTTGCGTACGTTCGGCGAGTTTTATCAGCACCACGCGGATATCCTGCACCATCGCCAACAGCATTTTGCGCAGGCTTTCAATCTGCTGTGGCTGATCGCCATTTTTACGCGCTGGCTCTTGCAGGCCGCCGATCTCGCTGAACTCCTGAATTTGTTCCATGCGTGAAATGCCGTCCACCAAGCCGACAATATTGGCGCCGAAACTGGTTGCCAGCTTTATACGCCAGTCCTCCATATATTCCGGTACCGCATGCAAGATGGTAGCGACTATTGTTTCCGCATCCATATTCATGTCAATCAGAATCGTCGCGGCACCCAGCGCATGCTGCAACAGTGGTGCGCCTGTCAGTTCGGCATGTCCGGAATAGAGCGGAACAGCCAAATCGCAGGCATGGCGGATCAACTCGGCTTCGGCCGGCGAGAAACGCTGTAATGAAGACTCAAGCCATAGGGAAGCATCGTTCGCATTTGCAGCGAGTAAAGCAGATTGTTGGTTATGTACAGAAATCATGGAATATTATTGCATCAAAGCACTCGCATATCTATCAGACAAATCATGGAAAATGATATTCATAATGTAATTGCCCTAAGTCAAGAAAGTCCAGTAGCACCTGATACAAGTGTAAAACGTGTCAATTACAGTCAGCAATATCTTCCATCGCTTGATACTTAAAACTCTTTTTTGTTAACTATTCATGCGCATGTGCGTTAGCGTACAGACAGCTTACAAAACTGCATTTAATATTTACATAGCCGTAATTTTCTGACCCTGACAGGCGCAGAGTTAGTGATTGTAGTACTTATGCGCCGAATACTGAGGAGAATCAAATGTATAAAAAACTAATTATTGTGCCATTCATGGCACTAGTACTAAGCGCATGTGTAGTATCGCCAAATCACAACCGTGGAGTAGTTGTAGCACCAGTGCTACCAGTGGTAGTGGAATTAGGCACAAGTCCATATTACTATCATAGCGGTTACTATTATTACTACGAGAATGATAACTGGCGCTACTCAAATGCAAAAAATGGCCCTTGGACAAATCTGCCACGTAGCCACTACCCTAAGGAGACCAGGTTTAAAGGTCACTCCGATAACCGTGGAAAATACAAAGGCCGCGATTATGACAACCGTGGAAGAGACAATGGGCGTGACCATGACAACCACGGCAGAGACAACGGTCGTGACTATGACAACCGGAATGGCAGATAAGCAGGAAGCTTGTTGCGACAAGGCAAGACCAATGCAGTAACTATCTTTAAGTTGGCCGATTTGAGCTGATTAGCAGTATCAAATATCAGCTTCGGCCAATGGAAGATAAGCTAAATAGAACAATGCCCCGGGCAATAGTCTTGACATCATAAAGGCTATTGCCTGGGCATTATTTAGCTATATTTTTTTACCGCCCGGCCCTGCAAAAAACCAGATAATCATGCCCGCAACCGGGAATATAAGCACACATAGAATCCACAGTATTTTCTCTGTGCCAGATGCTGAGCTCTGAATTATTTTTATAATCGCAAATATATCCAGCGCAAGAATTAATAAGCCAATAATGGAATACATTTTTATTTTCCCCTTTTAATATGAGCCTATTAAATACTAATTAATAGATCATGTACATGCAATGCGGGATTTACTCATGTTTATTGTGTAACACATTTAGATTGGTTTGCTATGGGAACTCAACCAGATTTTAATTGATCTCACGCTATGTAACCATTATTGGTGATTGCTAAAATAGTACCCTTCGCAATATGGAGTATGGATATGGCTGGTTTAAGGCGCTTCAAATAAATATGTTACAACCAGAGCAATTGGTGCAATGGCCAGCCATTATTAAACTGCATGCCGATGATGAACTGATATTTATCTCTGATGAGGTTCAGTTCGCCAGCAAAGCTAAACAGCAGCTAACGCATGTGCAGACCCGGGATAGATTGATTGACAGCAGCGGCGCTACATATAGCATCAACCATGGACAAGACCCTGAGTTGGTTTGCACTGGCTTATCGCTACCGCTGCCTGATATTGAAGTGTTATTGAGATTACATCTTTCCAGCAATGGAAACTGCTGTGTATCCAAATTTCATGCCCATTCAATTCAAGAAGCATTTATGGCTGTATTTGCCGGAGACGCCATTTATCATGTGAATCCAATTGCTTAGCCAAGCGCAGAAAGCGCCTGTATCAAATCATGTTCCAGATCTTCAGCAGTTTCAAGGCCGATAGACAATCTTATTAAATTGTCTGTGATACCGCGCGACTCTCGCATTGCCGGGCTCAGATCACGATGCGATGTCAGCGCTGGTTGAGAAATTAAACTCTCTACACCGCCAAGACTTGCAGCTAAAGTAAACAATTGCAGACTATCAACCATTTTTGTAGCAGCGGCGCCATCGCCTTCAACTTTTATCGAAATCATGCCGCCAAAGCCGTTCATTTGCTGCTTTGCAATTCCGTGCCCGATAAAACTCTCGAGTCCGGGGTAATAGACTTGCTGCACCGTAGGATGTTGCTGCAAGACATTTGCCAAGTGTAATGCGGTCGAATTCTGCCGCAGAACCCGCACCTCCAGCGTTGCCAGGCTGCGCGCAAGCAAGTGCGACGAATCTGGTGACAGAACTTGTCCCAGATTTTTTCTCCAGCTACGCATCGGCTCCAGTATGTCATCTGCTGCCGCTGCCATACCTCCGGTCAGGTCACTATGCCCGCCGAGATACTTAGTCGCGCTGTGGATCACAATATCGGCACCCAATGTCAGCGGCTGCTGATTTACCGGGGTGGCAAATGTACTATCAATCGCCACTTTTGCACCATAGCTATGCGCCAGGGAACAAATCATCGATATATCGATGATCTCCAGCAATGGGTTGGATGGTGTTTCGAAGAAAACAAGACTACAGCCAGCCGCTAAATGCTGTTTTAGTCCTTCTATATCACTCGCTTTCAGAAATTGAGTAGAA
>LNAP01006074.1_pt1 | contig 10520 bp, 11 predicted proteins | sample 602601 | NCBI WGS metagenome assembly LNAP01 (sample SAMN02440304, study PRJNA202911) | soil metagenome | biome: Subtropical and temperate rainforests or woodlands; isolation source: soil samples (1 kg each in a 20% v/v slurry with milli Q water) were... ...
AGGCAACGCCAGCCAGCTCTCCGACGGCGCCTCGGCCTGCGTGGTGATGGAGCGCGGGCTGGCGGAGCGCCGGGGTCTGGCGCCGCTGGGCATCTATCGCGGCATGTCCGTGGCCGGTTGCGCGCCGGAGGAAATGGGCATCGGGCCGATCCATGCGATCCCGAAGCTGCTGAAGCAGCACGGGCTGAAGGTGGACGACATCGGCCTGTGGGAACTGAACGAGGCTTTCGCCTGCCAGGTCCTCTACTGCCGTGACCACCTGGGTATCGACCCGGAGAAATACAACGTGAATGGCGGCGGAATTTCCATCGGCCATCCATACGGCATGACGGGTGCGCGCGTGGTCGGCCACGCGCTCATCGAAGGCAAGCGCCGCGGCGTGAAGTACGTCGTCGCGACGATGTGCGTCGGTGGCGGCATGGGCGCGGCAGCGCTGTTCGAGGTAGGTTGATCAATACGTCTCAAGTGACGAGCGTAGCGTCAGCCAACTAAAGGACGCGCGGGGCGAGCACCGCGATCCGAGTGAACGATGGGTCGGGCGTCGCCGTCAGCCACCTTCTCGATCGCCGCATCCAGCTGACCTTGCGCATGAAAAGTGCAGTTCTTGCCCTTGTTCAAAATACGATCAAGGAGTCAGGAACTATGTCCTGCAGCTCCCGTCTACCCACGAGAGCTGCGTGTGATTGCGGGACGTAGTCCGGTCGGGATCACAGGCTCTTGAGAAACGCCAGCAACGTGTCGTCAGGCCTGAATCGTCCTGGCTTGCCATCGGGCGGCGTGGTCTTCGCGAGCATCTTCTCCTTCAACTCCAGATTCGCATCCAGGTAGATCTGCGTCGTCTCGATCGACTCGTGCCCGAGCCATAGAGCGATGACCGACTGCTCGACGCCTTCTTGCAGCAGATCCATCGCCGTCGCGTGCCGAAGCACGTGCGGCGAGACACGCTTGCGCGCCAACGATGGGCAATGCGCGGCGGCCACCGCAACATGCTTGTCCAGCAGGTAGTGCACCCCATGCGAGCTGAGCGAGCTGCCACGCGCATTCGGGAACACCGTATCTGTCCGAGCAGCCCCGTTGCCGAACGGCAATGTTCAGATGTCCATCACGTGACGCAGCATGTGGAACGGCACGCGCCATGATGAGGCGTCCTCGCATTCGACGGTAGCGGTTCGTTGGTTCACGCGGGTGACGATGCCGACGCGGGCATGCAGATGGCGATCGACGAAGGAGACCTTGTCGCCGCGCGTGAAGTCTGCGCGTTGAGGCTTTGCGGGCGTGGGTCGTGGCGGCGGAGAAGCGGCTTCGGTGTCCTGACCCGGCGCGGGTGGCTCGGTGGCGGCATAGGGCAAGGTCCACTGAGTGCGCGCCTCGGTCTCCTGCAGCAAGACCTGGGTGAATGATTCGAGCCGTTCGCATCTGGTCGTGCTTCCAGTCGTAGAAGCGCACGGTCTGCCCGAGATGCAGGAGGCGGCGGATGGCTACGATGCGCCTGGGGTCCGTGAGGAGACGCTCTACAAGCATGCTCAGCTGGCACAGCTCCAGGCTGGTCGCGTTGTCCAGCGCGTCCACCAGCGCCCGGTCTTGCATCGGCGGCGTACGGAGATGGGAGCAGCTGGTCAGCCAGGGGGGCGTCCATTCCAGTAAGACTGCAGCCCTGCCTCCTGCTTCTTGACGCTACGAGTTACTTGTGATCCGGGAGGCGCCCATATAAGACCTTCCCTAACAGCACTGGTGCACCAACGACACGCCCTTACTGTAGCTTCCTGGAGTCGGCACACAAACGTGGTCCTGGTCGGTGGCCCTGGCACGAGAAAGGCATTCTGACCATCAGCCTGAGGCTCGCGACCGCCCTTGTCTTCCATTCCAATGGCGAGACGTGGAGGAGTGCGTCCGCAAATATCGATATTCGATTTTCTTCGTTCTGATCCCGCGCGTGGTCGATCAGACTACAAAGTCTATCAACTATATCTGGATACGACGATGCGAACCCTTTGGCAGCCTATTGCTCGGCACAGAAAACTCTTGCTCGCCGCCGCCGTGGCGCTGTCCTCCTTGGTGCCTGCCTCTTCTTATGCCCTCACAGAGGTGCGGGTCGCACTGACCTCGCCGACCGTCGGCACGCCGGAGATTCGTGCGGGCATCAGCAAGGGAATCTTCGAAAAGCATGGGTTGAAGCTGGCATTGACCTCTTTGCCCTCCGGCACCGAGAACATCGCAGCGGCAGTGAGCGGGAGTGTCGACATCGCGTTTGCAGACATCTTTGCCGGTTTGAATGCCGTGGCCAACGGCTTCGACATCAAACTGCTGGCGTCCAATCACACAACGCAGTACGACGTCTACTTTCTGGTGTCCAAGGACAGCCCGATCCGCGAGCCCAAAGATTTGAAGGGCAAACAAATCGCCCTTGGGGCGGTGCCGTTCTATTCGGTGTTCGCAAAGGCCTTTCTGGAGGCAAATGGGGTCGAGGCCTCTGCCGTCAAGCTCACCTTGCTGCGCCAGCCGGCCGCGCTGGGTGAAGCCCTGGCCAGTGGACAGGTGGACGCCATTCAATCGCTGGGATCGCCCACCTTCCAGTGGCGAGCACAGTACGGCTTTCGCGTCGTAGGAAACCCGGACACATCGGCCTTTCAAAACCCGCAAGCCACGCTAGCGGCCTGGTGGGCAACGTCGCGCTGGGCGAATGCCAATACTGAGACCGCCAGAAAATTTGCTGGCGCATTGCGCGAGACCTACACGTGGTGGCAAGCACTTCCCCCCATAGAGCGTGCGGCATACCTGAAGGAGATCACGGGCATCGATGCCGTTGCCGTCGAGAAGGTGTTGCCAGGTGCGTTGAAGGCGATCACCCATAGCAATGTGATCGGTCGCGCGATCGATGTGCCCGCCACGCGCGAATGGGTGGAAACCGGAAAACGGTTTGGGGGTGTTCCCAAAGGCGTCGAGCTGGATGCGGTGCTGTTCGAGACGGCACGCTGAATGCGGCGTCGAGGAAGCCCATGATGTACGCAACGCGCAATGAGGTGGGCGCGCCCATCCGACATCCGGCAGGCAGCGCCATTCCCGAAGCAGTCCACGCTGGTGAGCTGCAGACGCGCAGCGCGATTCACGCGCAGGGACTCGGCAAGGTCTACAGGTCAGTTTCCGGTGAACCTGTCCGTGGCCTTGCTCCGTTGAATTTGGAGATTAAAGCCCATTCGTTCACCGCCATCGTGGGGCGCTCTGGCTGCGGGAAGTCCACTCTGCTGCGGTTGTTGGCGGGTCTGGAACGGCCCAGCCAGGGAACGGTGTCCGTCGATGGGGAAATTCTGCGGCGGCCGCCCTCGAATGTGCGCTATGTATTCCAGAACTACGCCGAATCATTGCTCCCATGGCGAAGCGCCGCCGCCAATATCCGGTTCGGCTTGAAATATGCGCATCGCGCCCAGGAGGAATCAAGGGCGAATAGGGGCTCAGATCCGGTGAAAAAATACCTCGCCGAGGTCGGTTTGTCCGGCGTCGAAGACCGCTACCCGTCGGAGCTGTCAGGTGGCATGCAGCAACGACTGGCGATTGCGCGCGCGCTTGCGGCGCAGCCTGACATCCTTCTGCTCGATGAGCCCTTCAGCGCCGTCGACGCACTCAGCCGCGCTCAACTCCAAGACTTGCTTCTGCGCGTCTGGCGGGATCACCGACTCACTGTGCTCTTCGTGACCCACGACATCGACGAGGCGCTCTATCTGGCCGACCGCGTGATCGTGCTGAAAGAGAAAGGCGGGGGCATCCAGAGTGACCTGCAACTGACATTTGACCGGCCACGCCATCAGATCACCACACGGGAAAATACCGAGTACCTTGATGCGCGACGGCATCTACTCAAACTTGTGCTCAATGGGAGCGAGACATGAAGCGCGCACTGAATCGAGCGGTGCGCACACCGCTTCTTGGCTGGTCGCTGGTCGCTGTCTTGCTCGTGCTTTGGCAGGTCTGGGCCTCACTCGTCTTCATGCCGGCACTGCCGAGCCTGGACCGGATCGCCGCCGAATGGGCGCGCAGCATCTGGGGCGGGGGGTTGTTTCAGGCGACCGCAGAAACCTTGCGCATCATGGCCATTGGCTTTGCCATCGCGACCGCTGCCGGCATTACGCTGGGTTTCCTGATGGGGCGATTGCGTCTGGTCTGGGCCGCGCTAGAACCACTCGTCGAACTGCTTCGCCAGACGCCGGTCTCTGCGCTGCTACCCCTGTTGATCCTGTATCTCGGATTGGGGGATCTGATGAAGACTGTGATCGTAATCATGGCCGCCACCTTTCCCATCTTGATGAACACCTACTCGGGCGCACGCGGCGTATCGCAGACCATGCGGGAGACCGCCGAAACATTCCACCTGAGTTGGTGGCAAACCCAACGCGATGTGGTGTTGCCTGCAGCCTTGCCGTACATCGTGGTGGGGATGCGCCAAGGGCTGGGGCTCTCGCTGATCCTGTCGGTGGTGACCGGCATGCTGGCAGGCAACTCCGGCATCGGCTATTTCATTCTTGAGGCTCAGCAGTCGCTCAAGATCACCGCGCTGTTCGCGGGCATTTTCACCGTTGCGCTGGTTGGGTATCTGCTGAACTGGATCTTCCTGCTGATCGAGCGCCGCCTCTTGCGTTGGCGGCGACTCGACGCAAACACCCGATGACTTTTACAGAAATGGATGGAGATATTTCATGAGTTCAGAACGACGTTTGGTCCTGTCGAGCAGTCTGTGGCCTATGGGTTTTCACCATGCAGCATGGCGTCTCCCTGGGGCCAACGCACACGGTGGAATCGATGCAAAGTTCCTGCAGCGGCACGCGCAGATGCTCGAACACGCAAAGTTCGACTATGTGTTCATTGGCGACTTCGTGGTGTGCGACGAGGCACAACGCTACCAGGACCTGGGTGGTGTGCTTCGCGCCGAGGCCATCACACTGGCCAGCAACTTAGCGGCGGTCACGGAGCGGATCGGAATTGCACCGACGGTCAACCTGACGTACGCCCATCCTTACACGATTGCGCGTTCTGTTGGAACACTCGATCACCTCAGTGATGGCCGCGCTTTGCTCAATGTGGTGACGGGCTCGACGCCCAAGGCCGCTGGAAACTACGGCCGCGACCATCATTGGGAAAATGAGCAGCGTTACGACTGGGCAGATGAGTTCGTTGAATCGCTCCGTCAGCTTTGGGATTCGTGGGAGGACGATGCCTTGATCGCCGACAAGGAGCGGGGCGAATTTGTGGATTGGGAGAAAGTCCACAAGATTGACTACAAGGGCAAGGTGATCTCGGTGACCGGTCCGCTCAATGTCAAACGACCAGTGCAAGGACAAATTCCGTTGCTCAACGCGGGAACTTCAGATCGGTCGCGCGAGTTAGGCGCACGGTTTTCGGATTTGCGCTTCGTGAGTGAATCGAATTTCTCCATTGCCCAGCGCAACTACAAGGATCTCAAGAGCCGGCTTGCGCGGCACGGGCGCAGCGAAAACGCACAACTCGTAAGCCCTGGTCTGGCGGTGTTTGGGGGCGAGACCCGACGTGAGGCACAGCAGTTGTACAACCATCTGCAGACACTGGTGTTGGTACCAAGCAATCTGCAGGCGCTCGGTTGGAAACTGGGTATGGACCTTTCCAGTCGCAGCGACGAAGACCGTGTGTCGAGCGTGCCGGAACTCGCATCGAATCCCGCCGCCATCGCCGAAGTGGCGTTCGCGCAGCGAAACTATGGAGAGGAAGACCCTACCTTACGCCAACTGTTCGTGTCATCGATCCGTATGGGCGGACATGGCGCGGTGGTGGGTTCCGTCAAGGACATTGCCGACCACATCGAGGAATGGTTTGTGGAACGCGCGGCCGATGGCTTCAACCTCTTTCCACCGTACCACCCAGGCTGCATGGAGTTCGTGGTCGAGCGCTTGGTCCCGGAGCTGCAGCGACGTGGAATTTTCCAGAAGGAATACGGGCCCGGAACCGTGCGGGAGCGTCTGGGGCTGCCGCCTGCCGAGAACCAGTTCGCACAACAGCGATCGGCTGCACAGGCAGTGACACCGGTGTAATCGCCGATGCTGACCAAGAAGGGAAAGTACGGTCTCAAGGCCGTGATCTATCTGGCCTCACGCCCAACGAGCTGTTGGGTTCTGACCGAAGAGATCGCTGCGATCAACCAGATCCCGCGCAGCTTTCTTGAAGGCATTCTTCGCGAACTTCGCAACGCAGGCGTATTGAACGCCAAGAAGGGCAAGGGCGGTGGGTACATGTTGAGCCGGCTTGCAACGACCATCACGGTCGGGGAAGTTATTCGAATACTGGACGGACCAATAGAGCCCATCGCTTGTGCGGGGCGGTCGCAAAACGACCATTGTGAAGACTGTCCCGACAAATCAGAATGCCCGGTTCAGTCCATCATGCGTGACGTCGCAGCGGCCACCCGCCGAATTGTCGATGGCAAAACACTTGCCGACGTGGTGATGGGCGGGAGCGGCATGTGGGCGTTGCTCGGGCAAACGTCGGCTTGAGAGCGACCGGGACATGAGTTGACGGGGCAAGCAGAGGTGTGCACCCACACGCCTGGTTGTTACATGGATCCAAGCGAGTGGAGCGTGCCGGGGAAAAGTTGGCGAGGAATACTGCCCGTGACCTCGACATCGCCGTATCTGTCCAAAGCGATCATCACGATACAGGAGGTGTGGACGAAAACTTGGACTCGTTTACATCGTGAATTCAAGGCTCTCTCGGTACTTACTCGTAAGTCAGTAATTTGGAGAACAAAATCTGCCGCAACCCGTTTTTCTTTGGCTGTGCCGTGGGAACACTTGAACTTGAGTCGAGTGTTCGCGGTGTCGTTGCACTTCTTTGCTCGCGATGTACTGCATCGTCCAAGCGCGTTGTCCATGAGCAGGGTTCGAGCTTTCTGATCGCGCGCGGGACGGTGCCGGTCAGGTTGCAAGAACAGTCATTTCCGGTTGGCGTCTTCAACCTGATCATCCAACGACGTACATTCAGCGATCCTTCCCGTGAGGTGACGGTGTCGCACCGGGCCAGTGGCCACCAGACTGGTGCCACCGCTCATGGAGGCGCCCACCAGGACAGCAGGCAACTGCCGAGCGCCGTGAGAACACATTGCAGGTCCTGCACCATCACGCCCTGGCTGTAGGCACCATCCGCGGCTCAGTCCGAATCGCCGTGGCCGCGCTCGATGTCAAGGCATCAGGCCCGGAAGCCAAAGCGACAGCGCTGGGAAGGCACACAGCAGCACAAGCCGGAGGAGGTCTGCCGCGATGAAGGGCATGGTCCCCTTGTAGATGCGCGGAAGCGAGATGTCGCGCGCAATCGAATTGATCACAAACACGTTGATTCCGACGGGCGGACACACCATCCCGAACGTAACGGCCATCACGATGATGACACCGAACCAGACGGGGTCGAAACCCAGCTGCATCATGGCCGGGAAAACGATCGGCACGGTCAGCAGGATCATCGCCAACTCGTCCATCACGGCGCCCAGGATGAAATAGCCGATCAGTACCAGCGTCAGCACGCCGTAGGGGCCCAGCGTCAGCGAGGTGAGCGATGCCACCGCCTGTTGCGTGAACTGCGTCACCGTAAGGAAGTAGCCAAACAAGAACGCCCCGATGACGATGGTCATGATGGCAGAAGACACGCGCAACGCGTCCAGCAGCGCGGCCTTGATCTGCGGCCAGCGCAAACGCCCGCGCGCCATGCCGATAAATAGCGTGCCCGCGGCACCGATGGCAGCCGCCTCCTGCACCATGAACCAGCCGACGTAAATGCCCCCGAGCACCAGCAGAAACAGCAGTGTCACAGCCCACAGGTCTCGCAGACTCTGAAACCGCTCGGCCCAACCATAGCGCTGTCCGCGCGGCATGATGTCCGGTCTGACCAGTCCCACAATCTGTACCACGATGGCATAGAACAGGATCGCCATAAGGCCGGGAACCACCCCCGCCGCGAACAGTTTGGAGATGTCAGTTTCGGTCATTACCCCGTAGAGAACGAAAATCACCGATGGCGGGATCATGATGCCCAACGTTCCGCCGGCCGCCACCAGGCCCGCAGCGAAGCCGCTGTTGTAGCCACTCGCACGCATCTCCGGCAACGCGACTTGGCTCATGGTCGCCGCCGTGGCCACTGCAGAGCCGTTGATCGCCGCAAAGCCGGCGCATGACGCAATGGCGGCGTATGCCAGCCCTCCGCGTCGGTGGCCCAGCCACGCTCGTCCAGCCTGGAACAACTCGCTGCTCATACCCGAGTGCGAAGCAAATGCGCCCATTAGGATGAACAACGGAATGACCATCAGGTCGTAGTCGGTCACTGCCGCCAGCGGAACGGTGGACAGCAGGTTCAGTGCCGGTCCGGTGCTGGCGAGTGCGGCAAAACCTCCGACGCCGACGATGCCCATCGCAATGCCGATTGGCACTCGCACGGCCATCAACACGAACATCAGCGCAAAGCCCGCCAAAGCGATCACATCACGACTCATGGCCAAGCCCCTTGTCGGCAACTTCGATTTCCTGCCCCGTCACCAAGTGGACGAGCCGCACCGCGGAGAGCACCGCTGTGGCCGTCACGCCCAAGGCGGCCGCGCTGAAGAATACGACCAGCGGAAGCCGCAAGTCCGCCGTCACCTGCGAGCCCGTGTCTGCCACCTTCTGCCATATCATCCAAGTCGTTGCGCCAAAAAACAGCATGACCACGAAGGCCGCCGCGATATCGATGCGGCGCCGGTTTGACGGGCCGCAGAACTCCCACAGGAGATCGACATTGATGTGGCCGCCGCGATAGGTGGTGATGGCAACACCCCATAGCATGGCGACGCCCAGGAGGAAGCGCGACCCGTCGAACCAGTCAGGCACCGCGACACCGATGGTGCTGCGCAACAGCACATTGAGGGCGACCAAGCCCACCACTAGCAGCAGCAGGCAGGCTGCCGTGGTTTCAGTCAGGAACAGCAAACGCTTCATACTGGTTCAATACAAGGCGCCGCGGCGGCCGAGTTCCTGCTTGAGCTTGCCCAACGCTTCGTCAGGGTTCTCGCCCGTCTTGACGACGTCCTGCGCCCAGATCTTGGTGACCGGTTCCACTGCCTTCTTCCACGCTTCGATCTCGGCTGGCGCCAGCTTGATAACCGTGTGACCGGAAGACTTCAGCAATTTCCCGCGGCCCTCGTCCTCCGCGTCGGCATAGGCTCCGCCGGCCTTGAGCGCCCACTCGTTGCTGCAGTGGCTGTCAATCGCTTGCTTCCGCTCCGGGGTCAGGCTGCTGTACCAGTTCTTGTTCATGGCCCAGACGAAGTTGCCTGCATAGATCGGCATATCGGTGTGGTACTTTGTGGCCTTGTCGATTCCGAACGTGATCAGAGCCGACCAGGGAAAGGTCAGCATGTCGGCCAAGCCCCGATCGAGCGCATCGCGTGCATCCACCGCGGACAGCTGCACATTGGTGGCGCCGAGGAGGGTCATGGTCTGCGCGACCGTGCCGCTGGACGAGCGTACTTTCAGCCCCTTGAGCTCCGCGGGTGTGCGGATGGGTTTGCGCGAGTGGATGGAACCCAGATGCAGGTGCGCCAGACAGAAATGCACATCCTTCATTTCCTTGGATGCATAGCTTCGGTACCAGGCGTCGACTGCCTGCGAGCCGGCCGGCCCCTTGTTGATCAGCATGGGCAGGTCTGCAGCTGCAAAGACGGGGAAGCGGCCCGGCTGGTAGCCGGGACTGACCCACGCCATGTCGGCCACACCCGCGCGGGCCATGTCATAGTGATCGACGGCCTTTCCCAGTTGCTGGGCGGGATAGAACACGACCTTGAGGGTTCCGTTCGACGCGGCCTCCAGAGATTTGGCCCACGGCTCCAGTGCGGTCTTCACCAGGATGTGATTGGCCGGCACCCAGTGGGCGAAGCGAAGCTCGACAGGTTTGCCCTGCGCCTGGACACTGCCGTGTCCAGCAAGGGCGGCGACCAGCCCAACGGCTGTGGCGATTCGGGTCATCGATTTCATGGGGTCTCCTTTGTGTCGTGAATCTAGATCTGGAACTGCGCTGGAAACCGGCTCAATCTGGCCCGGAAGGCGAATCGGCGAGCGCGACCAGCCGGCCTCGCACCTCGCCAGCCGCCAGTGCTTGGAGGGCGTCGTTGAGGCGCTCCATTGGCATGGATGTGAGCGGCACCCGCAGCAGATTGTTCTTCTGCAGCAGGGCCAGCAACTCGCGCATCTCGTGCAGGCTGCCCACATATGAGCCGCGCAGGCTGAGATTGCGCGAGGGGAGCACAGCCGTGGACAGCGACAACCCGCCGCCGAACAGGCCGACCACGATGATCGTTGCGCCCTTGCCGGCAGACTGCAGGGCGAATTCGAGCGTGGATGGCGCGCCGACAAAGTCGATCGCTGCGCGTACGCCTTCGCCCAGCAACTGGCGCACCCGCGCGACGCCGTCCGCGGCGCGCATGTCCACGACGTCGCAAGCGCCGCTCTGGCGCGCAACCGCGAGCTTGTCAGGGTCAATGT
>LNAP01006075.1_pt1 | contig 10518 bp, 6 predicted proteins | sample 602601 | NCBI WGS metagenome assembly LNAP01 (sample SAMN02440304, study PRJNA202911) | soil metagenome | biome: Subtropical and temperate rainforests or woodlands; isolation source: soil samples (1 kg each in a 20% v/v slurry with milli Q water) were... ...
CAGCGAGCATTTGCCTCGATTGTTCGAGCGTTTTTATCGCGTCGACGCATCGCGCAGCATCAGCACCGCGAGCAGGCCGATGCACAACAGGCCGGTCCGCGCCGAAGTGCCGACCGGGATCAGCAGGCAGGCGAACACGAGCGCGTAGCAGAACAGCTTCACTCGCCAGTCGGGCGTGAAGATCGTGCCGTGCTTGGCGAACCAGAGGATGAGCGGCACGATGCAGATCGCGACCGCGGAGATGATGCTCCCCTCGTACAGCCCCGAATTGTTCGAGACCATCAGGTTGAGCTCGCCGTAGCCGCCGCCCGACGCCAGCGTCTTGATCCCGCCGACGATGATGATCGAGCTGGCCGAGAGCGGCGTGTACGAGGGCAGCATCGACTTGCAGCTCGATGCAGGCGAGGCGATCCAGCTACGTGCCGCCGAACGCACGCGACCGGTGCTGCGCCTGCTCGACGTGCGTGCCAGCCAGCCGGATGCGCTCGGCATCGGCGGTCGTGCCGGCAGCCGCGTGCTGCTGGACGGTCTGATGATCGTGGGCCGCGGCATCGAAGTGCACGGGCCGGGCGACGAGGCCGCTGCGGGCGACGACCTGTGCGAACTGCTGATCCGCCACTGCACCCTGGTGCCGGGCTGGGCGCTGCACTGCGACTGCGACCCGAAGCGCCCGGGCGAACCCAGCATCACCCTCGACGGCACGCGCGCGGCGCTGCGCGTCGAGCACAGCATCGTCGGCGCAATCATGGTGATCAGCCCCGAGCGACGCGGCGAGCCACCACCGCTGGAACTGTGCGACAGCATCCTCGACGCCACCGGCGTGGAGCGCGTGGCGCTGGGCGCGCCGGACGAGGCGGTGGCGTACGTCGAGGCCAGCTTTCGCCGCTGCACGGTGATCGGCGAAGTGCAGGCGCATGGCATCGCATTGGCCGAGGACTCGATCTTCGCCAGCCCGCTGCGCGTGCTGCGCCGGCAGCAGGGTTGCGTGCGCTTTTGCTACGTGGCGGGCGGTTCGCGCACGCCGCGACGCTTCCATTGCCAGCCCGACCTGGCGCTGGCCGCGGTCGCCGCGGCCGATCGCGCGCACGAACGGTTGCGCGTGGTGCCGCAGTTCCGCAGCCGGCGCTACGGATCGCCGCACTACCTGCGCCTGGCCGACGGCTGCTGCGCGGAAATCCGCCGCGGTGCGTCCGACCGTTCGGCGATGGGCGTCTACCACGACCTGTACGAACCGCAGCGCGAGGCGAACCTCGCGGCGCGGCTGCAGGAATACGTTCCGGCGGGCACGGACGCCGGCATTCTTTTCGCGAGCTAGGGATGCTCTGACCCATTCAGCACAGGCGGCATGATGTCCAGAAGGCTTGCAGGTGGTAGTGCGTGGTGCAGCCGAGGCTGGTTGCCTCGGCAAGCCGCGCGCGGCCGCCTGCGGGCCTTCTGGACATCACCCCGTCATTTGTTTTCAGCAGTTGGGGCCGGCTCTGCCTGCCCGCATCTCCGCGGCGCACCTCCTCGACAGGCGGACGCCTGCCTTCGTCGGCGCACCACGAAGCTGCAGGCAGGCAGAGCCGGTGACGCCTGCGCTGAATGGATCAGACCATCCCTCAGGAGATCGACATGAAAGGCGACTTCGCACGCGTCAGCTTCGATCCGACCCAGCATTACAGCCAGGTGTTCCAGCAGCAGGGACGCGTGCTGCTGGAGGCGGACTGGAACGAACAGGCGCACATCCAGCTGTATCTGCTGCGCACCCTGGTGCGCGACCTGGTCGGCCCGTGCTGGGCCGCAGGCGGCGGCTTCGCCATCACCGGCAGCACCACCAATGCGGACGGCAGCAACAAGCCGCTGCCGCTGACCGACTGGCAGCTGGCGCCGGGGCACTTCTACATCGACGGCATCCTGTGCGTGAACGAGGCCGTGTGCACGCTGGCGCAGCAGCCGAACGCGCCGACCCCCGACTATGGCGTGGCCGACGGCAAGAGCGGCTTCGAGAATCCGCCGGCGGGTTTCGCGCTGTGGCTGGACGTGTGGGAACGGCACTTGTGCGCGGTGGAGGCGCCGGGCATCGCCGACGTGGCGCTGGATGGCGTCGACACCGCATCGCGTGCGCAAGTGGTGTGGCAGTTGCGCCTGCTCGATCAGCCGCGGGCGCAACAGCAGCTCGACGACGTGGCCGCGGCGTTGAAGACGCGCCAGGCTGCCGCAGACAACCCGGCCGACGTCGCTGCCATCAAACAGCAGCTCGCCGCGGTGGCGCAGCTGCGCAAGGATCTCGATGGTGGCGGCCAGGCCAACGCCTCGCCCTGCGCGCTGGTGCGCCAGCTGCTCGGCGTGCGCATGGCGTACGCGCTGCCGCGGCTGCGCGCGGAGCTGGGCCCGCAGGAATCCGACAACGATCCCTGCGTGATCGCCGCCGACGCACGCTACCGCGGCTGCGAGAACCAGCTGTACCGGGTCGAGATCCACCAGGGCGGATTGGCCGGCGTGGCCAGCTTCAAGTGGTCGCGCGAGAACGGTTCGGTGGTGTTCCCCGTCACGCACCATGACCCCGGCGCAACGGCGGACGACGGCAGCGCGCAGCTGACGGTCACACTGGCCCGGCTCGGTCGCGATGCCCGGCTCGGGCTGGCGGCGAACGACTGGGTCGAGCTGGTCGACGACCGCTACACGCTGGGGCAGCGCGCGTATCCGCTGCTGCAGGTGATCGCGATCGACCTGGCGAACTGCAGCGTCACCCTGAACGTGCCGAAGAACATCACGCCGTGGCCGCTGGACGATGACACGCGCCGGCATCCGCTGCTGCGCCGCTGGGATCAGCGTGAGGCGGTGAACGCGCAAGGCGTGCTGGCCACCGCCGAAGGCGCACCGATTGCGCTGGAGGACGGTATCCAGATCACGTTCGAGCCGGGCGGCGTATACGCCACCGGCGACTATTGGTTGATCCCCGCGCGGGTGGCCGGCAACGGCCTGCTCGACTGGCCGATGAACGGCACGACGCCCGCCGCGCTGCCGCCGCGCGGGCTGCATCACCACGCGGTGCTCGGTGTCACCGGCGACAACGGCGCCTACGATGAATGCTGCTGCCGTTTCGACTCGCTGTGCCAGCTGCTGCAGGCAGGACGGAATCAGCTGGCCGGAAAGCCTGCCGCGCCTGCACGGGTGGCGGCGCCCGCTGCGGTGAAGAAGACGCGGGCGAAGGTGGCGAAAAAGGTCGTGACCGTGGACAAGCCGGCATAAGGGCAGGCCGCCGTTCCATCGGCGGCCTGCCAGCCGTGTTCCGTCAGCCCTGCTTGACGGTGTCCGCGGGTACGAAGGTGTAGCCCATCGCCTGCAGGCCCGCGACGATCTGCTTCAGGTTGCTGATGTTCAGGAACGGGTGGAAGAAGAAGCTCTGCACGCCATCCTGGATGACGGTGTTGCAATTGGCGCTGTGGAGGATGTCGGCAGGAGAGCGTGGCGGGTTGTGGTTGAACTCGACCAGTTCGACGTTGCCGAGCTGCTCCGGTATCACCACCGAGCCGTAGATGTCGCGCACCAGGTAGGGGTAGAACTGGCCGTAGATCCTGGTGTAGTCCGGTATGCCGCTTCCGCAGGTCCCGTTCGGACACCAGCCGGTGGCGTACAGGCCGCGGTCGTAGCGTGCGGTGAACGCGGGCTGGAACACCTGGTAGTCGATCGCCGAGGCGGCGTAGTGCGGCGGTTCGAAGATATTCGGCACGGCGAAGCCCGCCTTGGCGAATTCCTGCTGGCCGCTCGCGATACGCCCCTGTGCCCACAGTGCGGAGTCTTCCGCCACCGGCGTGTCATAGATCACGTAATTGTCGGCACTGATGTGCGAGCGGTAGAACTCGAAATCGTCGGCGCTCACGCCGCTGTAGGGGTTGGCGATATTCGAGTACTGGTGTGTATACCCGTGCATCAGCAGTGTGCCGCCCCTGGCTTGCATGTAGCGCAGCGCATTGACCACGCCGCTGGACTGGTAGAGGTGCAGCTGAACCGGCACGCCGTTGTTGTACACCCCGTTCGGATCCACGTAGAACGGGATCACCGCCACGCTGAAAGGCACATGCTTGCTGTACAGGTAGTCGGCGATCGCACGCAGCCTGGTCGGACTGGCGTCCGCGCCGACGTCCTCGATGCGCACCAGCGCGCGCTTGCGCGACAGCATGGACGGGTTGGATACCTTGCCGATCAGATCGATGGCCGCGAGGTAGCGGTCGTTCGGCCCGGTATAGCTGAAGGGAATCTCGCCGATATAGGTCAGGTTGGCACCGCGGGTGGCCCAGTTGATGGTGCCGCCGACGTCGTTGGTCGCCGTGGCGAGTACCTGCGCCTTGACGGGGTCGTTGATTGTCGTCTGCAGCAATCCGGTGGGAACCGCCAGCGCATTGCGCTGCAGCGCGACACCCTTGTAGGTCACCGTCAATGCATTGCTGAAGTCGAAGAACATCGGCGTGAAGCCGTACTGCCCGGCGAAGTTGCTGGCACGGGCGGCCAGTTGCCAGATGTTGTCGTTCATCCACAGCACCGGCTTGGTGGTCGCCAGCACGTCGTCCAGCAGCGCGGTGGGCAGCGGTTCATCGTAAGTCGAGCCGACGTAGATCAGCCCGGTGTAGCCGCCGAGTTCGCCCGCGACGTAGCTCGCCGCCGGATGCAGGGTGTACTGGCTGCCGTGGGTGACCAGGTTGCCGGCCATCACGCCGTAGGCCTCGCCCAGCCAGCCCCATTGGCCGGAGCTGTCGTACAGCACCAGCGTGTTCTGGTTCGGGTTCGCACCGGGTGCGCCGGTGTATTGGTTCACTGCCTGCAGCAGCGCCGGTGCCAGGCGGCTGGCCGATGTCGGGGAAACGGCGGTTGATTTCTTCCTCGGCAGTGCCGCGCCCGGCGGCGGGGGCGGCGCGGGAAGCATGCGGTCGACGGGCCGCACGGCCGGCGCAGGCGTGGAGGTTGGTTGCGTTGCACTGGCGACGGACACCGGACCGGATGCCGCGGCGAACATCAGTGCTGCACTGATGGCGATGGACTTGAGAGTCGTCAGCCCGATAAGCGTTGACTTGACCATGGGAATTCCCCTTGCGCATTGATGGGATGGCGCGCAACTACCGCGCGCATTGCTGGAAATGCAATACACATCCCGAATGCCCAGGCCCCTGTCCCGTGAAAGGGACGCCTCGCCCTCCGTTGGCAAGCTTGCTTGCAACTTGATCGCCGGCTTTCTCGTCGACGCGACTATTATAAATCTACAAATGTGTCAAGTGCAATATCGAGCAAATTCATCAAAAATTGGCATCAATTTAACGTTGAGTTGGCAATATTAAACACCAAGGCGGAATTTCTGACCGCCGATAGGGGCTTGGCCGTGAGCACTCCCCCCGCCCATTCGAGGCGCTTGCGGTCGGCTTTTCGCGACAATGGGGACATGGGCCGGATGCCCGCGTAGCGGGACTGCGTTGCGGTCCCGTGGGGGAAAGCACATGCAGGATGCCCTGATCATCTGTGGTACACGCCCGGAAATCATCAAGCTGGCGCCGCTGTATCACTGCCTGCGTGCCAGCGGCTGGGTACGGCCGCACTGGCTGCATACCGGGCAGCACGACGAGATGGCGTGTCAGATGCTTGCCTGTTTCGACATTGTTCCCGACGTTTCGCTCGAGCGCGCTGGCGATGGGTTGCACGAGTTCAGTGCACGCTGCCGCACCTTGCTCGACGCGGTGATGTCCGGCGGATCATGGTCGCTGGTGGTGGTGCAGGGCGATACCGAAAGCACCTTCCTCGGCGCGCTGTGCGGCTTCCATCACCGTGTCCCCATCGCCCACGTCGAGGCAGGCCTGCGTACCTACGACCTGGAGCGGCCATTCCCCGAAGAAGGCCTGCGCCAGATGGTCAGTCGGATCACCCGCTTCCATTTCGCGCCGACCGAACGTGCGGCGCTGGCGCTGCGCGAAGAGGCGATTCCGCCGGCGCGCATCTTCGTCACCGGGAATACCGTGATCGACGCGCAACGCTGGGTGGTGCGGCATCACCGGATACAGCGCAGGGTGGAGGGTCGCGGCCACCTGCTGGTCACCGCGCATCGCCGCGAGAACTGGGGCAGCGACCTGCGCGAGATCTGCTATGCGATCGCCGAGGTCGCGAGTCGCCATCCGGGGCTGCAAGTGCTGTTTCCGGTGCATCTCAACCCGGTGGTGAGCCAGCCGGTGCATGCCATTCTCGGCGAGTTGGCCAACGTGCACCTGAGTCCGCCGTTCGACTACCTGGAGATGCAGCAGGCGCTGATCGACTCCTGGCTGGTGCTGACCGATTCCGGCGGCCTGCAGGAAGAAGCGCCCACCTTCGGCGTGCCGCTGCTGGTGCTGCGTACGGAAACCGAGCGGCCGGAGGCGATCGAAGCCGGCTGCGCCCGGCTGGCCGGCACGCAGCGTACGTCCATCGTGAAGCAGATCGAGGAGCTTTGGTCGGACCCGGTGGCGTACCAGTCGATGGCGCGCGCGGGCAATCCGTTCGGTGATGGCCAGGCCAGCATCCGGATCGTCGATTTGCTGCAGAACGCGTTGGCGTACGGCGAACGCCTGCGCACAGCGGTCTAGCAATGGAGGTGCGGCATGTGGTGGCTGGATGCATTCTCGACCTATCTCTACGGCTTGAGCGTGGTCGTCACCGCGATCGCCTTGCTGATGCTGGTCAGCGGCCTGGACGATTTGTTCATCGACATCGCCTACTGGGTGCGCCGGTTGTGGAAGTCGCTGGTGATTTACCAAAGGCACGAGCACACCAACTATCACGAGCTGTACCGCCCGGCGGAGAAGCCGTTGGCGATCATGGTGCCGGCGTGGAATGAAACCGGCGTGATCGGCCATATGGCCGAGCTGGCGGCGACCACGCTGGACTACGAGAACTACCACATCTTCGTCGGCACTTATCCGAACGACCCGGATACCCAGCGCGACGTCGACGAGGTATGCGTGCGTTTTCCCAACGTGCACAAGGTGGTGTGCGCGCGGCCGGGGCCGACCAGCAAGGCCGACTGCCTCAACAATGTGCTGGACGCCATCCTGCAGTTCGAGCGGCGCGCCCATATGGCGTTCGAGGGCTTCATCCTGCACGACGCCGAAGACGTCGTGTGTGAGCACGAACTGCGGCTGTTCAACTATCTGGTTGGCCGCAAGGACCTGATCCAGATTCCTGTCTACCCGTTCGCGCGGCAGTGGAACAACTTCACCAGCCTGCATTACCTGGACGAGTTCGCCGAGTTGCACGGTAAGGACGTGCCTGTGCGCGAGGCGCTGGCGGGGCAGGTGCCCAGCGCCGGCGTCGGCACCTGCTTCAGCCGGCGCGCCGTGCTCACGCTGATAGACGCGGGCAACGGCGTCGCGTTCGACGTGCAGAGCCTCACCGAGGACTACGACATCGGCCTGCGCCTGAAGGCCTGGGGCATGGAGGAGATCTTCGTGCGCTTCCCGGTGCTGCGCTACCGGCGCCACCCTTCGCCCGAGAGCTATCTTGGCCAGAGCTGGCGCGAGTCCAACGTGATCTGCGTGCGCGAATATTTTCCCGACCGTCTGGCGACGGCGGTACGGCAGAAGTCGCGCTGGATCATCGGCATCGTCTACCAGGGCTACCGCACCCACGGCTGGAGGCACGGCCTGGTACTCAACTACTTCTTGTGGCGCGACCGCAAGGGCGCGATCAACAACTTCGTCAGTTTCGCCGCGATGCTGATCCTGCTTCATCTGATCGCGATCTGGCTGCTGCAGCAGGTGTGGACGGAGGCGCCGCGCTTCGTCTCGATCTTCGAGGGAAGGCCGTGGTTCAAATACCTGCTGACCGCGAACTTCGTGCTGATGGGCAACCGCATGCTGCAGCGGATCATCTTCGTGTCCGGCTACTACGGCGTGAAGCAGGGTCTGTTGTCGATACCGCGCCTGCTGTGGGGCAACCTGATCAATTTCCTCGCCAACTGGCGTGCGATCCGCCAGATCATCAAGTGCGGCGACCCACGTCGCGTGGCCTGGGACAAGACCACCCACGATTTCCCCAGCCTTGGCGGCGAGAACCATGCCAAGCGGTCGCTTGGCGAGATACTGGTGGCGAACGGTGCGGCATCGGCGCTGGAATTGCGCGAAGCGGAGCTGCAGCGCATCGACGGTCTGCAACTGGGCAGCTCGATGATCCATCAGTGCCGGATCACCGCCACGCAACTGGGCCGCTCGATCGCCGAACAGATTGGCGTCTGTTGCGAATCGGTGGACCTGGCCGGGTTGCCACGCGAACTGCTGGACGTGCTTCCGGCATGCATGGCGCTGCACTATGCGGTGCTGCCACTGCGCTACGAAGGCCACGCGCTGGTTCTCGCCAGCGAGTCTTACATCGATCCGGTGTCGCTGGCCGCGATCGCGCGCCAGCTTGGCCGGCCGGTACGCTACGTGATCGCGCACAAGGGCCAGGTCGCGGTCGGGTTGCGCCGCTGGTACGCGCATCTGTGCGACGGCGATCGCGCCCCGCATCATCTGCTCGACGCCGCAGCGCGCAGCGGGCGCATCCATGGCGACCGGGTGGCGCCATTGTGGGACAGCTATGTGTCGCGCCAGGTCATGCTGGGCGAGATCCTGGTCGCGCAAGGTCATCTGGATGAAGTGGCGTTCAGGTCATTGTTGTTGAACCACGCACGCAGCGCGCAACCGCTGGGGGAGTTCCTGGTCGAGCAGGGCGTGATCAGTCGTGAAACATTGGATCGCATGCTGGTCCTGCAGGCAGTGCTGCAGCCGAACATCGACAGTCTCCTCGAAGAGGAGGCCGCAGTGCCGGCGCAATTGGTGACACCGGCGGGGCGGGCAGCATGAAACGGCCCTGGCCAATCCGCTATGCGATGGCGTTGCTCGTGATCGCACCGGCGTGGCCGCTCCACGTGGCGGGGCAGGAACCGGCCGCTGGCAGCAGCCGCTACCGGCAGTTCATGGTGTATCCGCATCGACAGGCCGGGTACGCGGCGATGCGTGCCGGCAATGAGCGCGTCGCGGTGGCGGAGTTCGAGCGCGCACGTGCGCTGGCACCGCAGGATATCGACACGGCACTGGATTTAGCCGAGGCCTACCGGCATTTCGGCCATGCGACGCAAGCGCAGAAGCTGCTGGACGAACAGCGCCGCTACACGCCGGACGATCCACGGCTGCGTGCCCCACCATCCGTTGCCGCGACGCCTGCGGTCGACTGCAGCCTCGACGGCAGGCCGGCGTGTCGCGCCCAGCGCGGCTTCGACGACTTGCAGGCAGGCAATCTCGCCAAGGCGCAGGCAGAACTCGATGCCCCGGATTTCGCGCGCAGTCCCGAAGGTCGCGCCTTGCGTCATGCGCTGGTCCAGCGCGCGATTTACCTCGGGGACCTTCAGCGCGCCGATACGCAACTGGCCGCACTGGATGCCGGCGACAAGCTCAGTGCCGACGAACGCGGCCAGTGGTTCAACCTGCTGCTTCAGCTCGGCAAGCTGGATGCGGCGCGCCAGCTGCAATCGCGCGGCGGGCTGGACGCGCCGGCGCAGGATCTGGCCATGGCCGGGGCCATCGGCAATCGCGGCAATCGCAGGCGGCTGGCTGCGTACATGGCCGCCCGTCAACCCGCATTCACCAGCGAAAAAGACGAGCGGCGATGGATAAACCTGCTCGCGTCGATGGTGCATGATCGACCGGGGCTGATGGTCCGCTATGCCGCGCGCTATCCCGCCAACGCGGTGCTGCAGGCGCGGCTTTCGGTGCCGCTGGCAATGGCGCGCGGCGACAGCGCGATGGCGCAACGCATGCTGTCGCGACTGCCCGGCGGAAGCCTGCGCGAGGAGCGTTTCAGCCTGGACCTGCAGCAAGGCCGCCATGCCGAGGCACGACAGCAGGCCGAGGCGCTGATCGCCGAGCCGGAGGGTTATCGCCTGCTCGATCCGCTCAGCTATCGCCTGATCGAGGCCGGTGCGCGCGGCGAGGCGAAGCAACTGCTGTTGGGTGCGTATCCGTTTGCCGGCAATCCGGGCCGGGCGGCCCTGTTTTCCCGCCTGGCTGTGCTGGCCGGCGGGCAGCCGACGCTGTTTTCATCGGACGATCGCGCGCGCCTGCGCCTGCCGCTGGAAAGCGTGCCGCTGCGCGTGGCGCAGATCCCCATCCTCGGCGCCCTGCGCGACTGCGACGGGATCCGCCAAGTGATGGCCGACCTCTCTCCGGACTACCCCGCCGGACTGTGGCGGCAGCTCGGCGATTGCTACGGCAACGACCGGCCCGGTCTTGCCGAGTACGCCTACGCCGAGGCCAACAAGCGCAAGCCTGACAGCGACGTCACCCGTGCGCTGGCCTATCAGGCCTATGGCGCGCAGGACTATGCGGCGGCCTTGCAGGCCTGGCGTTCGGTGCCGGCGGCACACATGCAGCCGGCCGATCTGCTGGCTGCCGCGACCGCCGCGCTCACCGTCGACGACCCGGCCGTCGCGCGTTCCTGGCTGGATACGTATGCGGCGCAGGCGATCGACGGCCTGGACGATGACGT
>LNAP01006080.1_pt1 | contig 10516 bp, 8 predicted proteins | sample 602601 | NCBI WGS metagenome assembly LNAP01 (sample SAMN02440304, study PRJNA202911) | soil metagenome | biome: Subtropical and temperate rainforests or woodlands; isolation source: soil samples (1 kg each in a 20% v/v slurry with milli Q water) were... ...
GTTCGGTGCAATCGATGCCACGAGAGGAGGGCGACCGTGGGTGCTCTTGATTGACGAGCTGAACAACCTGGGGGTGCCTGTGGATCCGCGTGCCTCAGACTTGCTGAGACGCATTTTGGACCGCAGTGGCTACTTCGTTGTGATCACGAGCCACGTGCCTTTGACTGTGTCGGCGGGGGGAGCTGGCTTGACGAAGAACTACGTCGTTCCTGCGAGCGATCGAGCGGTGATTACAGTCCCTTTGCCATTCTGCACTGATGTTTCCATCCTAAGCCGCATGTTTTCCAACCGCGAGCCGCATCTGCAAGTCACTCCCTCCGAGGTGTCCATGCACCTCGGGATTCCTTCGCTGATATACGTCACCAAGCGCCATAATGAAGACCCGCCGGCTGCTCGCTTTGCAAGACAGCGCATCACTGTTGAGAAGGAGGAAGCCTTGAAAGTGCTCCAATCGTTCGTCAGCGAGGTGCTCACGGGACACCAGGACGCCCACCAGCGGTCCACTCGCTTCTACCAGTTTGGACAGATGCCCCAGGAGATGCAGATTCAGTGGCCGATTTGCTACATCGCGTGCATCCTGGACATGCCTGTGTTCAATCTTGGTTTGGACATGCAAGGCGCCGTCAACAGGCTCGCAGTGCAAGCGGAGAGGACAGAGAGCGGTCTGGACTGGGAGATGGTGGTGCAGATCGCCATTCTTCTGCAGAGCCTCAACGCCAAGGTGAACAGAGGCAGCGGGAGAGGGCCGTTCGATATCGTGGACGACGGGCTGTGCGAGTGTGTCGTCACGCGTGAATTCCCCGTGACTGTGATCACTGTCGAGGCGGCGAATACCTACATCGAGAACGAGTTGGCCGCGTGCAGACCCGGCACCATCCTGGTGGCCACTCCCAAGTATGCCAAGTTCCCCGACTACGATGGGATTGTGGCCTACAAACGGCAGAACGGCACCGTTCGCAAGTTCGGCGTGCAAGCCAAGCTGGGCAGGGCCTATCCGAAGCGAGAGGTGGCGGATTGTCTGGAGGCGGGGTTCCTGGTGCGTGGCTGGGCGCCCACTGCGAGCAACGCAAAGGGTAAGTGGAAGTGCTGCGGCGAGGAGGTAGTGAAGGCATTGGTGGGCAGCTCCCTGGCCCCGCTCATTCCGAACACGTGGCCTGTGGTGCCTGCAGAAGATACGTACGATTAGTGTTCAGGTATGAGCGCGAAGTGTTTTATCCCTTATATTTCAGTTTTACAAGTTTATATATTTTCTGCTTTTACGCTGTTGTACACTGTGCTGTACATTTATCTATAGATCCAACAAGTGCGATGAAGTCCATTGGCGAACGAGCTGGCTGGGCAGAGCAGATCGCAGGTACAGAGCGCCAGGATTAAAGGTAGATCAAGTGTGCATTATGTGTAATGTACTGAGTCTTTTCTTGCTGTTTCTGCTATTTGCGTGTAGTTTGACCTTTATAACGCTGTTGTACACTTTTTTACAGTGCTGTCAGTTGAGGACTTGTGGTATTTACTGTGCGACTCTTTAAGACAAACGGAAGAATTAGCGGAAAGTATGTATGTCTACATACACGTGTGCATCAGGTTTTTAAACCTGTTGAAAAAACAAAATTGCCTCTACACAACACTTGTTTTCCATACCGGAACCCTGCTGGTACCGGTACGGGCACAAAACACATAACCCTTTCCATTGTCTCCGTGATTGTGCGGAACTTTACTGCTGCACTCATAGCTACAACGCTGTATGGCGGTAAATGAAGCACAACAGAAAAGATACTTTTGGGCAGTTGCTCATATTTTCCTCTTGCGTCGTAACAGAGATAACAATCGCTGCGAATGGATCTTTTTGAAGATAACAGATGGTATGAAGCGGAGTTGGCGCGCTCGGGTCGATCCAAGTGCAAGGAATTTCGCTGCAAGGAGACCATAGACGAGGGTGAATTGCGCATTGGAATAAGAACTGAAGAGCACGATCACGGCGGAGATACTCTTGGATGGTACCATCCAAAGTGTCTGTGGAAAACATTTTGTTACAAGTCCAATGCGAACCCGCGCATTAAGAAGATTGAAGACATCGTGAACTACCGCACCTTAGAGGAAGGCGAAGTCGAAGTCTTCAACTCCCTCATTCGGAAAGGTGCTCCTGCAGCAGAAGCAGCACCAGTGGCTATTGCTGCTTCTCCAATCGCTGCAGGTGCCAAGCGAGTATACGATGCCGTGTTTGGTTCCCCATCGGAATCGAGTACGAAAGGTACTGTCACTCTGAGTGTTGCTGGTGACGACCTAGTCGTGTCTGGAGATACCTTCCCTGTGAAAGACGTCCTCAAAGCGGCGGGTGGTCGATGGAATGGTGGGAACAAGTCGTGGGTGTTTCCAGAACCGAGTCATGCCACTGTTCTTTCCTTGTTTGACCTCTCTGCGATGCTGATCCCAGGGCAAAGCAAAACCGCAGAAACGACTGCATTGCTTGGGGCCGCTGGGAGCACCTCTTCTTTCACCTCCTCTGCCGCGCCACTTAAGCCGGTTGCTTCGAAGTACGCCATGGCCGGCACGATTGTCTTTATGCTGGATCAAACCACACAGGACATCAACATTCGAGGCAATTTTGAGCACATTGCGGCTCGCCTGCGCGCTGCTGGTGCTTCGCTGCAAACTGGCTTCTACGTGTTGGCGGAGTACTACAAGTTTTCAACCACATCTCGTGCCGGGGCGCGTAAGTTTCTGTGCATGCCAGACGATCTACCTCCGGCTGGTGTGGATGTGGAGATCGACCTTGCTGAACTAGGCAGGAAACAAGTAAAGATAATGCAAAGTTGCATACCCATTTTGCCTCACCTATTAACTTTCCATACTCCTTTTGCCCACCGTTAAATTTAAATAACATAGGCTGCAGCAGACGGTGTGACTATTTCTGCCGAAGAGCAACACGCCGCCGAGGAGATCCTTCGCGTGGAACTGGCACGCCAGGATGCCAAGGTGTTGGAAGAAGCGCGTGCTGCATTGTCAGCACTGGGCTGGGGCCAGCCTGCCGGCGGGGGTGGGAGCAAGCGCCCCAGAAGAGGCCAGCCAGAGGGTAAGAGCTTTATTTTATGTGCCATGTATATCTCGCTTTTTCTTCGACTGAGCTATCCTTTTGTACCTGCGATTTGTTGCTTCTTATCGTGTTTGATGTCCTGTTATTTTTCGTAGAGCCAGCTGGAGGAGGCGAGATTCTTAACCCTCTTCCCACCTCCATTGACGAGCTGTGCTACGAGTTACGCCTGGATGTGTCGCGGTTCACAATCAACGAATTCAAGGCGCGCCTTACTGCCCGCGGCCTGCCGGTGAGTGGCACTCGGGATGCCCTGGAGGCTCGTTTCTTACTGGCCGGGGCAGAATACGCACCCATCAAAGATCTCGCTGAGTACACTCGTCTCGCCAAGAGCCGTCGGTTGCAGTTGAAGCATGTCATTCCAACCCGCGCGGGCGAACTCATTGACACGCTCCTCGCGCGCTGCAATAAATAAATTGTTGAAAATCCTGAATCTCGTTTCGGGTGTTGGTATCTACGCGGATGGGGATTTTTCGGCTCAGATGTTGCCTTGCAGTTTAATTGTTTCGATTTTTATTTTTTTTTAGCATACATTCTACGCTTAGTTTATCAGTGGCTCTCTAGCCTTTTAGTATGCGTCTCTCGTGAGGTTCATAATAATATGGCAAGTTTATTTTCTTTAAAAATGCGAAGGTAGTTACTAAATAGCTTTACTTTAACTTCAGTGTCAAAACCAAGTAGATGTGTGTCGTAAACTTTACACGCACAACATCGCATAGGGTCTTTTATATTAGGTACGACGTAATAAAAATCTTTGTGTATCGTTCACTCACAAGAGCACCGCAAATGGTGGGGTACCGGTAATAAAGCACACGGAATAAGGCTTTTCCGACAAAGTATTTTGAGTACATTGGACGAGCTTAACAACTTACACTTTAACCAGTTTCCGTTTTCTCCATTTGCACCCCAGAGTCTTCGACCGGTACGGCCGTGTATGGCAGCGCATTCTTTTTCAGTTCCGCCTGCGCATCTTTCTCGTTGGTGAACAGAACCACACCTACAATGGCCACCGTCATACCAACCAGCATCGTGGTCGAGGGAAGCGTGTTGAACATAATAGACCCCACGGATATGATTAGAATAGTTTTCACGTGACCCATGATGTTGTAGGTCAGTGGGGAGAACTCGCTCAGCACGACAAAGTTGGTGATGTTCAACCCCACAGCCAGCAGGCACGTCAGGAGCACGATGAAAGCCACGTGGGACGTTAGATGGTAGTCTCTAAGTGCGTCGATGTCTTCGAAGACAGGGACACTGATGAAGGAACCAAAGGTTAGCCAAGGAGAGGTGTGCAGTAGCAGCTGCATGACGTCTAGGCCGAGGCCTTTCTTAAGCGGACCAAAATACACTTGACTCAGGGCAGTGGTAATGATTCCGCAAAGGCCCCAGAGGATGCCGGTAAAGTTAGCAGACACCTCTTCTCGAATAATCATCGCCATTCCAGCAAGGATTAGCACCAGACTGAGCACTAGTTTCACGTTGAGTACTTCCTGCTGCATACCAAGAACATACTCAAAGAACAATGCGAGTGGAATGCAGAATAACTTGATAACTTGATAAAACCCAACTGAGCTGTACGATAAGCAATAATTCATGAAGACCACCGACAGCAAGGCTCCCTACCGATATGAATATGCAGGTCAGTATAAGTATGGAGCCCAAAAAGCAAAGCATATGTTTTGTGTTTCATACCAATGAAATTCTAAATACGCTCCAATAGCTATTAACTGCTTTGTATTTTGTAATCCCTAACAGGATAAACATAAGGCACACCATGAACCCAGAACCAAAATGCAAGCCCGACAAGACGGTCATGAACTTAAATCGATAAGCGACGACCAACTGTTTGTTCAGTAGTACCAGAACGATAGAAATCAGTATATTCGCGACGACCGCAGCTGCAGAAAGAAAATTCCATGCCATCTTTTTGAACTAGCTGACTCTGAAATCTATGGTTTCAAATTACGCGCAATTGTGAGGGGGGACTCAACTTGCAACGGAACTATCTATTCGTTGCATCCGCCGACGAGCAATACTTTTTTGCAACGTATGATATTCAGTAACTTTAGATTCTTTGTACGATTCCTGGTAACAATACTCATTTTCTCCTACATTACTATGCTGGGTATTTCAAGATTAGCTGTTTCTAGGTGCAGAGTGCTTGGTAGGTCTAGAAGTTCTTTGGTGGACACACACGAGATGTTTCTCAATTTGGTGAAAGATCATGGAGAAGGAAGCATCGACCTAACAAGCCATGGCACGTATGCGGAGCTTGTCATCAATAATCCAAGCAAAAGAAATGCTATATCAGGGAAGATGATGTTCGAGTTTGCAAATATTATTGACAGCCTGGCACCTGTTTCGTGCAGCGAAGTGAAGAACGGATTCGTTGGTGTGCTTCTACGCGGAACCGGCAAAGACGCCTTCAGTGCAGGCGCGGACTTGAGTCTCGTCAAAGAAATCGTAAACACACCAGTTAAAGGTGGGCTGATGTCGATGTTTATGACCGACGCCCTGAATCTTCTTCATCAAAGCAATCTCATCAGCGTGTGTGTGTTGAACGGACCAGCGTTGGGTGGAGGCTCCGAAATCACCACATCTTGTGACTTCCGAGTCATGCCAACCGACGACAAAGTGTTTGTGCAGTTTGTACACGCTAAGATCGGGGCAAGTCCCGGGTGGGGTGGGGCATATCGTCTGACGAAGATGGTAGGCCGAAGGGAAGCCCTGCGTATGATTGGAACCAGTCCACGCATCGCCGCGTTGGAAGCGCAGGCTATCAATTTCGCCGATGCTCTAGTTCAGCCGTACACCGACCCAGCTGTTAGTCCCGATGATCACTTTCGCACTGCGGGGGTTCAGTTCTTACAGCCGTATCTGGACATGCAATTTCCCGGCTCGGTGCGTGCGGTAAAACAGGCCATCGCCGCTGCGGACGAACTGGACACCGAAGCCGCCCGTGGCGTAGAGTTAAACATGTTTAAACAGCGGTGGGGTGGATCGGATAACAAGACGGCCCTTACAAAAAAGTGAAGACTTCCATCAAACGAGATCGAATCAATTTTTAACCATTTAAACAACAAAACTATTGAACCACATGTTAACCACGTACACCAGTAAAAACAACCATTATACGAAGCTTCCTAACGTTCCTAACGCACTTCTACCACCACTGTTTATATCACAAACATCATAAATACGTATAACATGTGTCAACGTATACTTTTACCACAGTTAACATAACGCACAACAAAGACATCTTACCGAAGAGTAGAATATCAAAATCGGGATTATGAGAGTAAATGTAGTAGACTAAATAACAAACAAACCGGATCCACGCGGCAGTAACACATGTGCAAGTATAGCGACAAATACACACTAGTTGACGGACACGTCTTGAAAAGAAGAGAACAGACACAACAGACCGCGGCAAACGCCAAAAATTGGACGACATTGAAAAGCATTGATTGCTATCTTTTGCAGAACAAGCTATGACTAGAATCATTTCATCCGAAGATGGACGGCAATGTCGGAATGTACTGCCCGAACGGGATCCACCGCCGCCATTTGCCTCCTGAATTCCGCCTTCGCTTTTTCATGCGCCGTGGGGTGTATGAGAGATCATTCCCCTCAAGGTTTTTAAACTCTTCTTCGTCAAAACTATTGTCTGCGCCGTACGTTCCAGATGCATCGTTGTAATCTGCCGTTCTTTCCGGCCTCGGGTCTATTAATGGGACCTTAAACACGACCCTCTTTTTACTGGAGCCCCTGGAAGATTTTCGCGAGGTACTTCTACCTTTACCACGAGCAGAACTGCTACTGTGGTCTGTGATTGTATCGTCATCGAGCCCACTTAGTCGTCGCCGACCCGCACTACGGTTTTGAAACGAATTTTGCCGGGATATAGATTTTGATTCATCATTCGTCATTGAATTTTGTCGAGATATACTTCGAACACGTGGCGACGGACGAGGAGATTTTGTTGTGTCTGTTTCTGTCTCCAGATCGATAACGTCTTTGGATTTCTTTCTGCCGGAGTTTACCCGAGGCGACTCAGACGGATATATTTTGGTCGACATGCAAAACTTGTTTCGCAGAACAGAGTCCCCCCGCTTCTGAACGAAATTTCGTTTGAGTTTGCCACGGGATCCCTAGATGCTAAGAAACAACCACAATTTCTTTTGCTGGAACTTTTGCGAGTCAGTTGAAAATGATGTGCTGGTGACGAAGTTGAGGCGTAAGCGATGAAACGTCTCTCTATTAAAGAGCATCATTAAACTTAATTTACAACTTTAAACGCTTAAAAATGAAACAGTTTCAACTTGTTGCTAGGATTTACCGATTTTTCTATTCCAGGCAGTTTCCCAGAAATGCGCAGAGAGAGATCGGAGAAGTTCCACGATTCAAAATAAATCATCAGATAAAATTAACATGGGCAACACTACATCTGAGTCGAATCCATTGTTTATAGCTGAAGAGCTCGACTGGAAGACCGGGGCATTGGCTGATAGTATCCCTGCACCCATTGGGGGTTTAACAACATACGAAGGTCTTCGAGCGAGTACGGTTTTCAAGGAGTACCTTATGAAGCACATTGATTCTGATTACCTAGCCTCATCGGTAATGAATATGGCTGACGTTGAGGCTGCTCTTTTGAAAGGGATTGACAAGTACAAAGAACTAGAACCAGAGTGGGTCGAATCACTCCAGAACCTTGTGGAGAACTTTCAGCTTTGCACAGCAGCGGGCATTGATGTAAGTAAAATGATATTCTGGATCTACGGAACCATTTTTCATTTGAGCGTACAGTATTCTAACACAAATTAACTTGCAAATGTGATACCTTTAATGCCGTAGGTGAAAGACTCCCACCCACTTTCCATGTGCGAGAAACAGATCTCAATGAGCTTCAAGTCTAGCCAAGCCATATTTCTGGCCTCTTTCCAGCGTCGCTTAGCTTGTCTTCGCATTATGCAGATATGCATTGAATTGGAACGGAAGGACGCACTGGCTACCTTTCCAACAAAGAAATCTTCAGAATCAGAAGGAAGTTCGGCCAATCACGCACAAATGATGGTTCTGCATGGACTGAAAAACGCCGGCATTAGTTTGATCACATTGTTCCCCATGTGCTACAACGCTCTGCAAGAATCTGCACAGCGGGAACTGCTCGCTCAGCCAGTGCGACTCTTCTGTGACCATCTGTGCAACATGGGGAACTTGGAATTGCTAAAAGCGTGCACTGCGAGTATCACCGAGGCAGCCGATCCGCGCATATTGGACCTTCAGAACAACGCCGAAATTAGCGCTTCCAGTGGAACGCCAAATAACGTGTGCGATGGCAACCAAGATACGTACTGGTCCGGCACGCATCTGAGCATTACCCTGAACACTCCCTGCCACGTTGGATCGATCACAATGGCGTGGGTGCCGAAGTATAAAAACCATCTCTGCAAACTGGGTTCTGGCACGGCTGCGCAGAATGTCAGTGCGCCACGCAGAATTGCCCTGTTTGCACGCACGGTAGACGCAGAAGGAGTGGAACAGCCGCAGGAAAAGGTCTTTAGTGTCATGCCTTCTGTCGAGTACAGCCGATCTGGTTCTTGGGTTCAGACATACAAAGTCGATTTAATGCGTGTCAAGGCCCTCAAGTTCACAGTGAGCATTCAAGCCTGTGTGGAGAACACCAGTGGCGTCAGCAAGCTATACAACGTCGAAGTCAATTGCGCAGACGACGCTGTTTCGTCGAAGATTCGCGCCTTGCCACTGTTGAAGAAAGTACAACACGCGCTGGTGGCGTTGGCGGACTTCCACGATGTTGCCAAGCTAGCATACGATGCGCAGCTGTCCATTGTGCGCGCTTCCGGTTCACTGAGTGCGCTTCTGACGCTCATTAATACGCTACGCAGTACCAACAACGCGGAGCGCGCCGTGCAACTGAAGTCCGCCCCGGCGGTGCTGAGGCTGTTACAGTCCATCAACAGCACCAACCACACTGTGCGCAGCACGTACAACAAAACCCATGCCAGCGAGGGCAACGCATTGAGCGATGTGAAGTTTCTCAGCACCACCTGCGAGGTGGCCCACAACAGCGCTGGCCATAGCAGTGTTTCCTGCCAGAACCAACTCGGTGCCGCGCAATTGTCTTTCGTGCTCAACGGTACCGATACCACGTACGAATGGACCTTCGCGATTGACGAAGAGATCCATGGGGATGAATCTATTTTTCTCGGCGTGGTGGGCGAATCCTGCCGCGCGGCCTCTCCAGAGAACATTTTGAAGTCCACGGAAGCCTATTTCATCCGCATTTACAATGGTGAAATCTTCCAAGGCCGCCGCTGCTGTGCGCTGCCCGTGGGCGCGATGCACCCTGGCGACCAGTGTCGGTTCACGTACCACCCCGAGCGTAAAGCTGTCTCCCTGTGTGTGAACAATGTCCACCAGGGAGTGGTCTTCGACAACATCAGTGCCACGGGATTGCGGCCGTGTGTGCTGTTCCAACACAGTGCGCACCACAAGACGGTCAGCGTCAGCGATGTCTCTCTCCTCTCTCGCAAGACTCCCCACAACAGCAATAACACCCAAGCAAGCAATGCCGGCGAGACTCCAAAGACCAAGTTGCCGATCGGGGAGACAGCCACGCTGAGTACAGTGGAGAGCGCTTCATCGATTTTGTCACTGCTTCTTTCGGCCGTGGAAGAGCTTGCTGTGGCCAAGCGAGAAGAACTACTCTGCGCCTCCAATGCTGCACTGGTGCATGCTTATTGCGCCGAAGCCAGCGTGGAAGTGATCGTGCTGCTGATTTCCCTGATACAGAAGTTGTACAGCCCGCTGAACACCCAGCATCCCAGCATGGTGCATTCACTGTTAGTGATTTTGGACCTGCAATTTCAATGCATCAAGCTTTCCAAAATCGATCTGCGCGACTTGGGCTTCCACCGAGAACTCGGAACAAGCTTGGAAATCACCAACAATGAAGGTTCAAGCGATACTGAGATGAACTTTGAGTCTCTCGCGGCAACCTTTGCGAGTACGGGGCGCTTCACGGACCCCAACGTGACTTGCCGTGCACTGGCCGCTGCCTCCGTAGTGCTGCAAGATCTGATGTCCAGCCCACAAGCCGCCCTGTCTGGCGCCGCAGTCGAAGCCTTCAGTCACGGTCTGTCCTTCTTTTTGCCTTCCACAGAGCGAAAGCTAGCGCTGGTTGCGGACATTCTACGCGACTTGGATGTGTCCGATATTAAACAAGTGATCAATGCGCCTCGTTTCAAGCTGCTGCAGCTGTTGGTGCAGCGGTTTCGCGACACCGGGGAGATCCTAGGCTTCATTGATTTTGTTGCCAGTGATCCCCCGCACGCAGACACTCTAGTGTCGTTGATGACAGTTTTCTTGGATCTTTTGGTATCGCTGCAAGGTGATGACGCTGGT
>LNAP01006081.1_pt2 | contig 10515 bp, 12 predicted proteins | sample 602601 | NCBI WGS metagenome assembly LNAP01 (sample SAMN02440304, study PRJNA202911) | soil metagenome | biome: Subtropical and temperate rainforests or woodlands; isolation source: soil samples (1 kg each in a 20% v/v slurry with milli Q water) were... ...
CCCGCAAGCGGGGACCCCGACCGGCATTCCTCGCGCATGCGCCTGCGGCGCCAAAATTCGTGGCTCCGGCCGGGGCGCAGCGCTGCGCTTGCCCTCCGCTCGCCTCTGGCGGCTCCGGCTCTGTTTCGTCTTTTCGGCCATGAACGGATCGCCATCGCAACGGGGCACAGCCCCACAAGATGGAGAAAGACAATGCGCAACATCGCCGAATTCACCCTCATCGGTCGGGTCGGAACCATCAAGCAGGTCGGCAAGACCGTTCGCGTCAGCATCTGCGCCAACTACCCCTTCAAGGACGATAAAGGCCAGTGGAAGGACGACGCGCACTGGAACGAAGTCACGATCTTCACGAAGGCGATCCAGTCCTATGTGAGCGAGCACGTCAGCAAGGGCGACCTGGTTCACGTGCGCGGACGACTCCGGCAGAACAGCTTCGAGCGCGATGGTCAGCGGGTCTACACGGTCGATCTCATCGCTCTGGAGCTCGGCCAGTTGGCGCAAGCCAGCGAACGCGCCGCGGCATAGCGAACAGCGGGGAGGCTTCGGCCTCCCCATCGCTCTCGCCTCAAGGCCGGAGCCGGACGCGAATCCGGATCGCTACGAAGGAAGTTTTCGTGAACGGGTTTGCCGCGCGAGACCGCGGTCGGCCCGATTTTTCTTGCCGATCGCTGAAACCAGCTCGTCGTAGTCGACGCCGCTTTTTTTGAGAGCGCGGCGCGCATCCGCGGCCTCGAAACCTAAGAGCTCGAGCACGCTCATGTTCAGGCTCGAGGCGATCCGCTCCATCGTCCTCAGCGTCGGATTTCCGATGCCGCGCACGATCGTGTAGTAGGTGCCGCGCGCCAGCCCCGTCTTTGGCAGGAAGGCTTCCATGCCGCCGTTTTCGATCTCGAGTTGTTGCAGGCGGATCGCCAGCATCTCATTCAGGATCGAATGATCGACGGGCAGCGGCTTGCGAACAGGCGGCATCGGTGAACGGCTTTCGGGTCCATAGCGAAAAACTGCGGAACCATACACCAAGCCCGAGGTCCAGTATATTGGACGTTGGAAAATTTCACAGGCAAGTCCTTGAACGGACTCACCTTGCCGCGCGGCTATCCCTGATGTCCGGGCGGCGGGCGCCGGCCGAATTGGCCACTTGGCGCAGCAATCGCAAGGGATCGACACCCGCCCGCTCAGCGATGAGCTCGATGTAATCGAGGCTCGGGTTCGCCGCCGACGTCATCAGGTGAAAGTAGCTTGATCGCGGAATGCCAAGCTGCTCCGCAAATTCCCGCCGGCTTAGCCCCGATTCCATCCGGAGCGCTTCCAATCCTGCCTGGAACGCACGCCGCAAGGTGCTGCCCTGCGCCGCGTGAGCCGCCTTTCGGCGGCAACGCTTTTCGCTCATCGCTGATTCCTCGCGCTTCCCCATGCAATCCGTTCCGTCCACCCGCCAAGCCTACACGTTGGACGGCGGGTCAACATTCAATATAATAGACGGATTCGATTCAACCAGGAGAGGTGCGTTCGGACAAAGAAAAACCCGGCAGAGCCGGGTCTCTCATGAGGATGAGCGGGCTGGCGACGCCAATCGCCAACAATGCCCCTATCGCATAGAGGCATTTTAGCCCGCGCCATCCGACAGTTCAAGGGGACTCGCGTTTTTACGCCACGGTCTTTGTTTGCCCGCGCTCTCGCTAACGAGAGGACGCGAATGGAGATGCTTGACCAAAATCCGATTACGCCGTTTGGGCAGCGACCGCTGTCGCTCAGTACCGTCGAGGCGCAACGCGGCGTGAGAGAATGCCCCGAGGGCAAGCCCGCGCACAAATGGCAGGTGTTCCGGAACATCTGCGAGGCGCGGGCATCGCTGGCCATTTCTGACCGCGCTCTCGCGGTCCTCAATGCGCTGCTTTCGTTTCATCCTGACACGGTGTTGACCGCCGGCGCCGCCGATCTGGTCGTATTCCCCTCAAATCGACTTCTCGCCTTGCGCGCCCACGGGATAGCGGCCTCGACCTTGCGCCGTCATCTCGCGGCGCTTGTCGATAGCGGTCTTGTTCTCCGGCGTGACAGCCCGAACGGGAAACGCTACGCGCGAAAGACGAGCTCGGGCGATATCGAACAGGCGTTTGGCTTCGATCTCGGACCGATCGTGGCCCGGGCCGAGGAATTCGCGGCTCAGGCCGAGGCCGCCATCGCCACGCGCCAGGCGCTCGCCATTCTCCGCGAGCGGATAACCTTGGCGCGGCGTGACATCGCCAAGATGATTGCCATGGGCGTGGAGCAGCACGTACCGGCTGATTGGGAATCCTATCATCGAACCTTCCGCGACATCATGGCCCGGCTCCCTCGCGTCCCGACGAGCGACGTCCTAGAGCCGATCATCGTCGAATTGGTGCACCTTAGAGAGGCCATCGTCGTGGTCCTTGAACGCCAGCTTGATGCCGTTGAGCCGCGGCCACCAGAACTGCCAGCCGATCAGCTTCAGAACTCAGGCCCGGAGAAATCCAACCCATCCGAACCTGACCCGGCACCTGGCGGCGGGGAGATGATCGACCCCGACCGTTCTCGAGTTCCCGACACCATCCCAATTCGCATGGTGGTCGAACTCTGTCCCGATATCGTCGACTACGCGCGCGGCGGCATCCGCACCCCGCAAGATCTCATTGCGACGGCATCAACCGTGCGCTCCATGCTGGGCATCAGTCCAAGCGCCTGGGAGGAAGCCCGCGTCGCCATGGGCGACGGGCAGGCGAGTGTGGTGCTCTCGGCCATCCTGCAACGGGGCAACGCCATCAAAAATCCAGGAGGCTATCTCAGAATCCTGGCCCGCCGCGCCGCAGCGGGGAGATTTTCGGTCTGGCCGATGCTCATGGCACTCCGGCGGCAAGGGCAAACTGCCCGTGACAGGGAGCCACCTCCATCTTCCTTCCCGGACGACTTTTCGTAAAGGTGATCCTGCTTGTGTCGCCCTCCTCATTCGGTGCGTCGCGTGGCCGCGAATATGCGGTCTCAGCGCGGACATCCGTGTCAGGTTTCGCGGGACCGTGGCAGGCGGCCGATCCGTTTCAGGTGGTCGTAGACAATGCGGTCGATGATCCGAAGCGGGTGTGTCCGCTCCTCGGCGGCCATTTGACGGACCACAAGGTCGATCGCATCGGGGAAGCGCAACGCGTAAGGCCGAGATGAGGATCGCTCGCCGTAGGCATCGAATGGATTTCGATCGCGGGCTTTCTGAGGGCGCGCCGGCTTGCGTGCGGACGCGCTATCCGCCGACGTAGAATGTGCCGCTGGCGCGTTGACCTGATCTTCATACGCGGGCGTCACCACGACCGGCTTTGCCGCTGGGGCATCGGTCGGCGCCGTGTTCACGCGATGAGCGCGGAACGCGTCGCGGGGCAGGGCAGGCCGGTCCGGTTTCTGTGCAGAGGCGGGATCCGTCATGCGGCGCTATCGCCCTGGCCGGCACCCTGGCTTGCCACGAGCAATTCGCGGACGACCTGATCGGCGTTGTAACGGGCCTTTCGGATCGATTCATCCTTGTCGTTCATCTGGTACAAGGTGCCATGTCCGCTCGTCATGGTGCGATAAGTAACGCGCCGATACAGCGCGTTGGCGCAAACGGGAACTTTTTCTGCATCGAGATAGGCGACGACCTCCTTCAGGGGCCGGGTGTTGCGGTCGAGGCTGTCGTATTCGTTGAACAGAACACGATGCTGGCTCATCGGCAGCTTTGAGCTGGCAGCATGCTGTTCGAGATTGCGGATGGTGCGCACGACCTGGGAAGCGTCGAAGGTGTGAACCTTGCAAGGAAGGACAACGAGGTCGGCGCGGAGCGCCGACTGGATCAAGACATCGCCATAATAGCCGGGGGTGTCGACGACGACGACGTCATAGCCGTCCAGCCGATCGATCGCCTGGGCGAGAGCCTTTTCATCAGGCGCGCGCACGAGGTCGACGCCCTGCGGGCTCAAGCCCCGCGCGACCGATGACGCATGCCATTGGTAAGAGGACCCCTGCGGATCGGCATCGACAATGGCGACCGAGTAACCGTGCTTGGCGAACTCGCCGGCGAGGATGATCGCGACGGTCGTCTTGCCGCTTCCGCCTTTCGGGTTTGCCACGGCGAAGATGCTCGGCACTTGGTCCTCCTTAGGCGGTGAGCTCCGTCGGCGGAATGACAACATACAACATAATGAACTTGCGGCAATCACGCAATATCTCTTTTCGATAGATCGTGATTGCGGTTTTGTCGCAATGCACTGGTTCGTTAATCGGTGATTTCGCGAATGCGGTGATGCCGCGTTGCCGGGATGTCGGATGAGGTTGTTACGGTGTTGAGGCATTCCCGTTGTCCGGGGTTACCGTCTTGCCGAATTGCGGTATTCCGGCATGTCGTTGCTCTGGCCATCACGACATGGCGAAACGCGGCATTGACGAATTGCGGTATTGCCGCAATCAGGAGCTTGTGGATGGCACTGCGCGCCAGAAGGTTGGAGAGTTCATTCGGACAGCTTTTTTTGGACGCAAGCGCCTTCATGCGCTGAGTGTCTAACATTCAGTGTATTAGATATTGGTTGACAAGATACCGGTTTGTGGGCCAAACCGGGGAACGGCTGCTGGACGCAGCCGAAGGGCGCTAGCGCGCGACGCCGGCGTCCTGAGGGAACGCTCGGCGTATTCGGCTTCGGTCTGACGACCGACGAGCCGCTCAACCGGGAAGAGAGTGGGGACGCGGATGGCTGGCTCCGCAGCACTGAGACGCAAGCCGAGACTTCGGACCGAGCTCTCCGAGACAGACGAGCAGCGTCTGCAGGAGGCCGTCGTGTTGTTTGGCTTGCCGAAAGCCGAGGTGGTGCGTCGGCTGATCCGCGCCTCCGTCCAAGCAGGCCCCGCATTGTCGGCCGAAAGCACGCGCGCTGTTGTGGATTTGGCGAGCCAGGTGCGCATGGTCGGCCGCAATCTCGCGCAAGTCGTCAAGGCGATTCACCGCGGCCAAGCCGTTCGCATCGAAGACACCGAGCCGGTGTGGCGAGGGCTGCACGAGGTCGTCGCGGCGATCAACGACGAACTGACCGAGATGACGGTCGCCTACGGGTCGAAATTACGTCGCGAGGCCAAGCTCGCGCTGCCGGCGGAGATCTCAGGCGAGGAATTGACATGAGCCGTGCCGCACAGATCGTCTGGTGGCTTGAACAGGTCGAGGCGGCGCGTCGGGCAGTCGCGGAGGCGCGCGCGGAACGTCGTCGGCCGCGCCGGCCGGGCGGGTTGGACGACAACGTCCGCGCACGGCGAGTACACGTCGCGCCGCTTCCCAAGACGCCGCCGGCACAAGACATCATTCGCGGCGCGACAATCACGGGCGAGCGGGATGAGGAGCGGGTTCGCGCGATCCCGGCCGCGAGCGGAGGTGCTGGCGCAGGCCCACGGGCCTCACCTTCGCGTGGGGCGCGGGACCCGATCTCCGGGGGATTCAGCGCCGGCTCTGGCGGAGCCGGAATGAACTCGGCCGGGGGAGGGCAGGGCGGTCCTCTTGGTCGAGCCCGGCAGCTCGCTGCTGGCTACCAGCCTGCCGTCATCAAGGTGGTTTCTTATGCGCGCGGTGCCGCGCGCGCCACGGCGACCGGTCAGTATGTGCAGCGCGAGGATGTTACGCTTGAGACCCATGACGGGCGACTGTTGACGGACCGGGAGGCCGTGGCCGACGAGATGAAGGCCTGGTCGACCGAGTTTTCGAATCGCGCGGAAAGCCAAGACGTCGGCGCATTCCGTCTGAAGCTTGACGGCGTGGCGGATACGCCGGAGGGCCGGGCGACTTATGAGAAGACGATCGCGGCCGCCTTCTCGGGACATCGCTACGCTGCTCGCCTCGACGTCGACGACAAGGGCCAGCTTGAGGCGCATGTTGTCGCGGCCATGGCCGGGAGCGGCAAGGAGCGGTTCCGCATTCGAGACGCCCAGGCCGCCAATCAGGAATACGACGCCAGCCCACGCCGTCTCGATTCCGTTTCGGATGCCGCGGTTCGTGCCAGGATCGCAGCGGCCACAGGCATTGATGCGGATACTGTGGTCATTCGGCCCGCGGCGACGAGCCATGGCCGCGATGGCGTCACCTACAGGCTCAACAAGCTGATTGAGCAGGGTCCGGCGACCGACGATCGCGGGAAGAGCCTGTCCAACGTGGCGGATGCGCGGATTTCCGCCCGCGAATGGGGGCCGTCGCTTCGATCGCAATCCGCGCGCGATACCATGCACATGATCATTTCGGCGAAGGCCGGAACTGATGTGGCGGCCTTGAGCGACGCAGCTCGCGCCTTCCTGCACGACCGCTTTGCCGATCACAAGTTCATGTTTGGCGTTCACACGGATAAGGAATCTTCCGGGCACATCCACGCTCACGCCGTCATCACCGTGAAGAACGAATCCGGCCAGAAGATCCATCCCAATCGGGACACTTTTGCGGAGTGGCGCGAGGTCTACGCAAAGCATGCGCAGGCGCAGGGCCTGAAGATTGTCGCCACCTCGGCGAAAGAGCGAGCTTCGTCGCAAAGTTATGGCCCGAAGGACAAGGCAATCGTCGAAGCGGCCGATCGGCCGCGTCCGGCGCGCGAAGCCCGCGATCGCGCCTATGCCGCGGATCCCGCCAACCAACGTCTTATCGACAACGCCCGGCAGCGGATCCGGACGGCGAAAACGAACCCTATCCGCGTACCGATGACGGCGCCCGACCGCAAGGTCGTGAACGAGAGCGTCGTTGCCTGGAAGGCGGTCACGGTAGAGCAGCCATCAAACAGCGTGGCAAAGGATATGCTCGAACGGCTGTTGATGGCGCAGACAGTTGGGGCCATTCTTCATACAATCGGCAAGCGTGTGGAGTTTTTGACCAGGGAGGGCGAGATGCCAATCACATCGCAGCAAATGGTAAAGGATCTCCGGCTTATGAACGACGCGGTTTCCCGCACCAGCGACCTCCTGGATGGCGAGACCAAGCAGCCATTCCGGGAGACATCGGGACATTATCTCGAAACGCTCGCCAATCGGATTGATCTACAACGAATGCAGGAAACAGGCGTACAGCAGCTCAGTCGGGCCGACGTCGAGGCCGTCGTTGGCGTCAATGCCGATCGCCTTATCGAACATGCACAGGAGGTGCGGATCAAGGAAGAGCGTGAGGCGACCTCCGCTGAACATCTCGCGAGTCGCGCAATCGACGCCGAGCGGCGGCAGGAGGCTGGCGGGGGCATTGATCCTGCTTCGCAGAGGGAGCTGCAGTCGGAAAGGGCCATCGTCAGCGGCTCACAACAATCGGCGGCGCGCGAAGCTCGCGAAGCGGCCGCGGCGGTCGAGGCAGCGCGGGCGATCGCGGAACAACCGGCGCAGCCGTTGCCGAAAGCATTGATCCAGACCGACGCCTTGGCGAAGCTTCGTGCGGAACAGGAACAAATCGTGCGGGAGCTTGAGACGGAACGCGCTATGGCGGAAACCATTAAGGCTCAGCGGATGAAATAGTCGACTGAGATCAGCTCATGAGCTTGGTGCGAATAGCTTTTGCAATCGCGTGTGCTTTGTTGACGGCGCCAAGCTTCTCACGGGCGGCAAGGATATGCTGTTAGCGCTTTGGATTTTGGCATGTAGCGATTGGCCAGAGCAACAAAATCGCACCTAAACACCTAAACAAGGAAATCATCGCGATGCTCAAATACGCACGAGGTTATGGCGCTACCGCCAAAACCTTGCACTGGCTGGTCGTGGTGTTGTTGCTCGGGCAATATTTGATCGGCTGGCTGATGCCAGACGTCCATGGCGGACCGCCCGGCACGGCGATGACGCTTCATATCTCGTTCGGCATTTTGATTTTGGCGCTGATCGCTTTCCGCCTCGTGTGGCGCCTGACCCATCCGGTCGCGCAAGACGCTTCCTTGCCGGCATGGCAGCGCAATCTCTCCGAACTGGTTCACTGGCTGCTCTATGCGCTCGTCCTTGCAACGACGCTGAGCGGGTGGCTTTTCGCCTCAGCGCGCGGATGGACGGTGTCGCTGTTCTTCGCCATCCCGTTGCCGATGCTGACCTCACAAAGCCCGGCACTCATCCACAGGATCGATGGACTGCATCAGATCATGGAATGGACGCTGCTCGTGGTGATCGGTGTTCATGTGGGTGCAGCACTCATGCACCTGCTGGTTTACAGGGACCGAGTGTTGCAACGAATGCTGCCGGGCAAAACGTCATAGCGGCGCGAGGATGTCAGACTGTGGTGCCGAAGAGGGCGCCGATGCCGGCGGTTACGGCCATCGCCAGAGCTCCCCAGAAGGTCACGCGGATTGTTGGCTTCAGGATGCCGGCGCCGCCGGCCTTTGCGCCGATCATGCCGAGCAGAGCGAGGAATAGCAGAGAACCTATTGAAACAACCGGAAGCAGCAAGTGTGCTGGAGAGACGAGCACGAGTGCGAGCGGCGCGGCCGCTCCGACGGAAAAACTTACCGCCGATGCCAGCGCCGCCTGCACCGGCCGTGCCGTGGTGCTCTCTGAGATGCCGAGTTCGTCCCGCGCATGCGCTCCCAAGGCGTCCTTGGCCATGAGTTGCCCGGCAATCTGGCGCGCGAGACCGCGCTCAACGCCCCGGGACACATAGATCTGGGCAAGTTCTGTCTTTTCAAACTCCGGGGCATTCGCGAGCTCTTGTTTTTCGCGGCTGAGATCAGCATGCTCGGTATCGGACTGCGAACTGACCGATACATATTCTCCCGCTGCCATGGACATCGCGCCGGCAACCAAGCCAGCTACCCCTGTCAGCAATAGATTGTTTGCGGGGCTGCTGCAGAGGCTACTCCCAAAATCAGGCTCGCCGTCGAGATGATCCCGTCGTTTGCGCCGAGTACGGCGGCCCGAAGCCACCCAATTCGGCCGACAAGATGCTTCTCATGATGCATGCGACTCATGGATCAACTCCGGTATGGAGGATGGCTATGCAGGATGGCAGTAAGTTCAACCAGTCAATGCTTTGACGACAATGACATCGCCGAACTTTGGACTTAATCTATCACATCGTGATGAAACAGAGTGTATGAAATCGTTATGATATGCCTTTGGCGAATAAATCCCAAAGCGTGGGATCGATGAAGGCTCGCGCAGTGAGATGTAATTGGAGCACCTGGTTATGGTAGATGCGCCTCCCGTTGCCTCGAAATCGCGCGTCGCGTTGCCGCGCAGCATATGGGCGCTCGGCTTCGTCAGCATGTTCATGGATATCTCGTCGGAGATGATCCACGCATTGCTGCCGATCTACCTTGTCACTGTGCTCGGTGCATCGACACTGATCGTCGGATTCATCGAAGGCATAGCGGAGGCGACCGCGAACATCACCAAGATATTTTCCGGCGTGCTGTCTGACTGGCTTGGCAAGCGCAAGTTTTTGACCGCCCTTGGCTATGGTCTGGCGGCATTCACCAAGCCGGTCTTCCCGCTGGCCGCGTCAATCGGTTGGGTTGTCGCGGCGCGCTTCATCGATCGCATTGGCAAGGGCATCCGCGACGCGCCCCGGGATGCGCTCATTGCCGATATCGCACCGGCGGATCAGCGCGGTGCGAGTTTCGGTCTGCGGCAAGCGCTCGATACCGTCGGGGCCTTTGTCGGTCCGCTCGCTGCGATCGTTCTGATGTCGCTCAGTTCCGACAATTTCCGCCTCGTGTTCTGGGTCGCGGTCGTTCCGGCTTTTGTTGCGCTGGCGGTGATGATCTTCGGGGTCAGGGAACCAGCCCGGCATGAAGCCGAGGTCAGGCCGCGGCTACGTCTTTCGGATGCGAAACGCCTGTCCGGTGCGTTCTGGACCGTGGTCGGCATCGCCACGATCCTGACTCTTGCCCGATTCTCCGAGGCGTTTCTGATCCTGCGTTCGCAGAACGTCGGGCTGCCCGCCGCGCTCGCACCGGCGATCATGGTGGTGATGAACATCGTCTACGCGATAACGGCCTATCCAGCCGGTGTGTTGTCCGACCGGATCGGCCGAACCGGACTGCTCGCGCTCGGCATCGTCTGCCTGATCGTTGCGGATATCGTCCTTGCGCTCGGCACGACCGTTACGTTGGTCATGGTCGGCGTGGTGTTCTGGGGTCTTCACATGGCGCTCACGCAGGGATTGTTCGCCAGCCTCGTCGCCGATACCGCGCCGGATGACCTGCGAGGGACGGCGTTTGGCGTGTTCAATTTCGCCGGAGGCATTGCCATGCTGGTCGCGAGCGTTCTCGCCGGCGGGCTATGGGAGGCTTACGGTCCGGCGGCCACTTTTCTGGCGGGCGCCGGGTTTAGCACGATCGCATTGATTGGTTTTGTGTTTGCGCTGAGGTTTCGACTCGGTCGTTGAGGTGCGCCACGCCCGGCTATCATCAAGAAACATCATATGAGCTGCTGCCGGTTCAGTGGACGGCTAGTTAAGCTAATCCCAGCTTCCGCTCGAACTCAACGGGGCTAACGTATCCGATGGTCGAGTGGCGTCGGGTCGTGTTGTAGAACCGCTCGATGTAGTCGAACACA
>LNAP01008293.1_pt1 | contig 10514 bp, 8 predicted proteins | sample 602601 | NCBI WGS metagenome assembly LNAP01 (sample SAMN02440304, study PRJNA202911) | soil metagenome | biome: Subtropical and temperate rainforests or woodlands; isolation source: soil samples (1 kg each in a 20% v/v slurry with milli Q water) were... ...
CGAAGTTATGGGTGAGGTGATGCAGAAGGCCATGGCTATGCGGCATGATGCTCCAGCTTCAATTCAATGACCGTGTTGCACTCAGCTCCTGCAACCGCCAACTGTATTGTCCCGGATGCTTTAGGCCTAGTGCATGAGCCGTCTCATGGATGGCCACTTGTCGGCCATAGCCACTGGCTAGATTTTGCATGGCGGGCATGGTCGGATTAAGCCATACCATTGCGCCAGTACCGTCGGCCTTGATTTCCATGGAGCCTGAGTTGGGCGAACCATCCGCCAAAGTAGGTCCGTCTGACTGGAACCCGTAGGTAAGTAAGCCGCCTTGGTCGACCTGTCGGAAACTTACGCCAATGAGCGTCGAAACTTCGGCGAGCATAGCTGTGATTGCGCTCGCCTGTGCTGCGGAGTACCCAGAAAAGCTGTAAGTGAATTGCACCGCTTTACCGAGGAGGAGGGGGCTTGCCAGTGAGTTCCTGGGCAATGCCAACAGACTATCAATCCGAATATCCCCAGTTGCCATTTTGCTTGCTCCATGCGAACTGTGGACAGGACGTCTAGCCCACAAAGCTGGCTTTATATCACTTTGATATCAGCCTCGATACATTGCATACAAGAGGTTGCGTCCGCTTTTACTTGAGTGAGCAGTAGGTAGCACGTCTAAGCTGGCCCGCGTAACCAATCGACTACAAATTTCAGCTATCCCGGTCGCCTTGAGCTTTTTTCTGTGCCTGGAGGAAATGCCATGACCACCCCCGTCGGAAAATTCAACGTCAAACCAAACATCCGCTTTATCATTCGCTGGGACGAATAGATGCGTCAAGCCATCAAGTTCAATGACCCTGTGCATGGAGCTGATCACTGTTCCGGACATGTTTGTCAGCGATCTGGTATCGATCCGCATCCTCCGGGTAATCTACCGTGGTATGCGGTCACGGCGCTGACTGGCGGCACGTTGGTTGATTCGTGTCCGTGAGTTCGCGCAGCGCTGATCATCATCGCCGTTATTGCGCTTCTACTGTACGGGCTGCTCGTTGGCTATGGCATGCGGGCGGCAATCCTCACAACTACATCCTTACGCTCGGGCTGTTCCCTAGTGCTCGGTGCGACCAGATCTACTAACGCGCGCTGACCACTGGCAACGGTACAGCCCGTTGGCGAAGTGCAATCTCCGGCTGGGAGGTCATTGGAGCTACAAGAGATCCCGACAAGTCCGGGGCTTTCTTCGCTCAGCGACTCACGACTACAGATTCAGCTATTCGGAGACGTTAACAGACTGATGCCGCGGTGCGGACGACCGTACCGACTCAACTAAGTGAAATCCTTCCTCTCGCGTGAATTGGGCGTCAACCGTAGACGTCGTCGGTGGAGAACAACACCGAGGCATACGTAAAGGCGGTTTCAGTAAAGGCGGGCGTACCGCCGAGCGAAAGCATCGATATCCGAGACCGCCGCATCCTGCTGAGCGTCGTCACCGCGATTATCCGGCACGAGAGCGTCGGTAATCCTTACCCCAACAACAATTAAGTCAGTGGGCATCCACAATGTCCTGACGAACGACCCCGCCAAGTGTGGGTTATTTATCTCCGAATTTTGCTCATGCGGTAGATCCAGTCAGGGTTCACGTTGTGAATCACGGCGAAGGCCCCGCTTCCTCGCTCTGCAGGTGCGAATAGACGTACGGGTTGCGATTACGCGGCCGATGAATTTCAGATGGCGCAGGCCAGCACCATTTTCAGTGATGATGCGTTTGTGTAGGGGCTGAGCCCTTAGAGTCGCCGCTGGCTTGGGTGGCCAATTGAGGACTTGTCCTCGATAGCATTGGCGCCGACAGACCCAATCACACCAGAAAATCCCACTGATTCTGTTGCAGGTACACACCCACCAGCTCGTTGGAGGTGACGAAACCCTGTGCCACTTGTTCCAGGGTTTGATGGCCCTGATCGATCTGCGCACTCCAGTAAGCCTTGCCGACCGGGTCGGTGGCGCGGTGCAGGATGACGTTGTAGAGGGTGTCCAGGTCATGGCTGGTCTGGCCATTGAACAGCGTGTTTCCCGACTCGGTGGAGCGGGTCATGGTAATGGCGACCTGGCCCAGGCTTTGCCCGGCCTTGACCTGATTGTCCCAATAGCCGAAACCGTCCAGATCCGCCTGGCGTCCCAGGATGTTCTGGTACAGGGTGGCGATGGCTTTTTGGGCGGTGGTGGCGGTGATGTCGATGATCTGAGTGCCCATTACGATCTGTTCGACATTGATCAGCTTCATCGTCACCTGATGACCTCCGGTGACGAGTACGTAACCAGCGCGTTGCTCGATGCTTCCCGACCCGACATCGAGAACGTCATAGCCTTTGCCGCCATGAAACAGCGTATCGATTCTGGCCAGGCCGAAACCGGTTTTCAGGGTGTCATTGCCGCCGCCGGCGTATACCGTGCCGCCCCGACTCACCTCTTCGAATACCTGGCTGGCATCATCCCCGATCACAAAATGGCCATTAGTCGCCATATCCACTGTGGCTGCGCCCAGTACGACGATGAATTGCGCATAGGAAAGCACCGTGGAGCCCACGGCCATCAGGCTCGCATCAATCACCTGGGCATCATGGCCGGAGATCGCGCCTATGGACAGCCGATCGACCGGGGCGAATGCGTCGGTGATCGGGGTGATGGTCTGGACCTGCACGGAATCGGTGGCGGACAGGGTGCTGAGGTATTTCTGCGTGTAGGTGCTCAGGTAGGCGTTTTCAGCCTTGCTGTGGACGATGGGCACTGCGTCGATGGCTGCCTTGATCGCGGCGGCGCTGGCGGACAGCGGTTTGCTGTCCCCGGTGATGGACACCACGCCGAAGCCGATGGGCAGTCCGACATAGTTCTTGCCCACTTGGATATTGGCCGAGGTCGGGTCGCCGTAGGTATCGACCCGTGAAGCCGTGACGATAGGCACCGAAACCCGCAACGCGAATTCGCCATTGGCCAGGGGTTCGTTGATGCGCGTAACCAAGACACCATCTTCGAGCGTCGTGCCGTCTGCCATGTGACCTCCATGTCTGTCATTGCGGTCGATGCGCGAATGTCAGGGTATTGAGCGAAATGCAAAGAAGTTGATCGTAACAAACTCGATACGCTTCAATCAGCGTGGGCGATGGCTGGCCTGATTGCGGAGGTCTATTGCCCAACCAGCCGATAAATTTCCGCCGTCTGTTGCGCGCAGCGTTGCCAGGAAAATTCCTTGGCGCGCAGCAATCCTGCTGCGGCCAGGGTCTGGCGTTGGCTGTCGTCGGTGAGCAGGGCTTGCAGACGTTCGGCCAAGTGTTCGTGGCTGCCGCGCTCGAACAGCGCGGTACTGCCGGCACTGAATTCGGCCATGGACGTGTCGGCGCTGCACAGCACCGGAACACCGCTGCTCATGGCTTCCAGCACGGGCAGGCCGAAGCCTTCATACAGCGAGGGATAGCAGAAAACACCGGCCCCGGCGTACAGCGCGGGCAAGTCGGCGGCGGGAACAAACTTCAGGTGGCGCAGGCCATGGCTTGCCGTGAGTTCGGCGATACGTGCCTGCAACGCTTCGCCATGCCAGCCCGAGCCTCCGGCCAGCACCAGCGGCATGTCGCGGCGCAGGGGCTCGGGCAGGCTGCACCAGGCGTCGATCAGCAGGTCCACACCTTTGCGCGGCTCCAGTGTGCCGACGAACAACACATAGCTGCCGTGCTGCAAATCATGCGTCTGTAAAACCGATTCAGTCTGTGCTGCGCTGTGCGGCCGGAAGCGCGCATCGGCGCCCAGGTAAACGCTGCGTACCTTTGCGGGCGCGACGTCGAAGCGCTCAATCAGCTCCTGACGCACGCACTCTGAATCGGTGATCAGAAAATCCGCACGAGCCAGCGTATTGGGCAACTGCTGGTTGAGCCAGGCCACGCGCGCTGGCGGATGCAGATGCGGATGATGCACGAACGACAAGTCATGAACCGTGGCAATGCTCAGGCCCGGATGGGCTTTGAGGATGATATTGGGCTCGTGGTAGATGAAGTCTTTGTAGCGCCGGGCATTGAGGCGCAACTGCCCGTTGCGCAGGGTTTCGCGCAGCCGATAAGCCAGCGGCAGGGCGCTGAGCACACGGCGCAGGCCACCGGCCCCGCGCGGCGACTGCTGAGTCTGGGCCGCATCGCATGCTTGCAGGGCATCCTGTGCCGTGCTGAAGCGTCGGGTATTGAAGCACTCGACGGTTTCCAGTTGCGGCAACCGGGCCAGTTCCTGCAACAAGTGATAGGTGTAATTACCGATGCCGGTCAATGGCGGGACCAGCGACTCGGTATTGAGCAGGACCTTCATGACGTCGCAGATACCTGCGCGCGCCAGTAGGCCAACAACTGTTCGAGGGTCGAATGCAGATTGATCGCCGGTTGCCAGCCGATTGTTTCGCGCATGGCCTGGCTGTCACCGGTGGCGCTGGGGATGTCCGAAGGGCGCATGCGTTCCGGGTCCTGAGTCACGCAGATCTCGGCGCTGCTCATGGCCAGCATTTCATCGAGGATGTCGCGAATCTTGCGTGGCTGGCCGGAGCAGATATTGAAGCAGCGAGGGTAATCACTGCCGCGCTCGGACAATTGCAGCAGCCGGACATAGGCCGCGCAGACATCATTGACGTCGAGGAAGTCGCGGCTCGCGTCCAGGTTGCCAACTTTCAGCGTGGGTTCTTGCTGGCCAGCTTCGATCAGCGCGATCTGGCGAGCGAACGAGGCGGTGACGAAATCTGCCGATTGTTGCGCACCGATGTGGTTGAACGGTCGCACGATGACGCCCGGCTGGCCCTGACGGAAATATTCGTTGAAGGCGGCTTCGGCCGCGAGCTTGCTGGCCGCGTAGGGATTAAGCGGCTGGCACAGGCTGTCTTCCCGCAGCGCAATGCCTTGCTTGAAGCTGGCGCCATAGACTTCTGAGGAGCTGACAAACAGCACAAAGGCGTCAGGTGCCTTGTTACGCAGGGCCTGCAACAGGTTGACGCTGCCAATGACATTGGTCTGCCAGGTCAGCAGCGGCTCCTTGAAACTCATCGGCACGTTAGTGATGGCGGCCAGATGCACTACGTGGGTCGGTGCGGCTTCGGCGATGGCTTGCTCAAGCGCTGCGGCATCACGGATGTCGCACTGCAGAACCTGATCGGCATGCGCAGGCGAAGGTGAGGTTGAACCGGTCAGGGCAATGATGTGATGCCCGGCCTGTTGCAGCAGTTTGCACAGGATCTGCCCGACAAAACCGTTGGCGCCCGTGATGAGGGTGCGATGCATGATGGAAATTCCTTAATGGCCGTGGCGCAAGCGGGCGAGTTTAACAGGCCGGACCCGCCCGCGGAGCTTGACCGGGCCGGGTGGGTTGCCTGAATCAACCGGGTCGCACGCAACCGGGCGTTAGTGATATTCAGTGAGGACTGACCATGCGGTAAATATCCAGGGTCTCTTTTGCACAGCGTTTCCAGGAAAACTCTTTGGCCCGCAGCAAACCTGCATCCGCCACGCTTTGGCGCAGCTGTTCGTTGCTCAGCAAGTCAGTCAGTTGCGCGGCCAGTTGTTCAGCGTTGCCACGTTCAACCAGCAAGGCGCTGCCTTGGGTGAATTCAGACATGGACGTATCTGCCGTACAAATCGAGGCCACGCCGCTCTGCATCGCTTCAAGCACCGGCAAGCCGAAACCTTCGTACAACGATGGATAGGCAAACACCGCAGCTCCCGCGTACAGGGTCGGTAGATCGCCGCCCGGTACGAAACGCAATTGCCGCAGGCCGTGGCTGATTTCCAGAGCCTTGATTCGGTCATCCAGGCCTTCGTTATGCCAACCGGGCGCACCGGCCAGCACGAGAGGAAACTGCTCGCGCAACGCTTGAGGTAAACGACACCAGGCGTCAATCAGGGTATCGACCCCTTTACGTGGCTCCAGCGTGCCGACAAACAGCACGTACCTGTCGTGCTGCAGGCCATAGCGTTCCAGTGTCAGCCGGGTCTGTTGGCTGGTTTGCGGATGATAAGCCTCACTTGCCCCGAGGTAGACGGTACGCACTCGGTCAGCATTGACGCCGAAATCGCTGATCAGCTCGTCGCGAATAATGTCCGAGTCGGTGATCAGAAAGTCAGCGCGCTTGAGGGTCTTGGGCAGTTGGGCTGTGAGCCACTCCACACGTTTCTGTGGATGAAACTGCGGATAGTGGATAAATGACAAGTCATGAATGGTCGCCACGCTGCTGCCTGCGTAGGCCTTGAGCATGAAATTGGGCTCATGGTAGACGTGCTCGCGAAATTTGCCGGCGCGCAATCGCAGTTGGGTATTTCGCAGGATCTCGCGTGCCCGATAGGTAAACGTCCAGCTGCGCAGCAGAGCGCGTAATTGCGAAGGTGCTGGAGCATCGTTCTGGGCGTATTGCTTGCTGGCGGCAATGCAATTGGCCAGCGCTTGCTCGCCCGTGCAGTGCCGGGAGCCCATAAAGCAGTCGATGTTCTCAATATCGTGGGCCTGCAACTGTTCGATCAGGTTGAACGTATAGTTGCCAATGCCCGTCAGCGGCGGGATGAGAGATTCGATATTGAGCAATAACTTCATGAAGTCGGACTTACCTGTCAGCGCCGTTGTGGCGCACATCGTTTAGGTGGAGGCGGGGCTGACTGCTCTGATCGATGCCATGCAGCCGCGCGCGAGTCTAACAGCGGCGGCAATAACGAGTGACACCTTGGCGTCAAAAATGGGTTGCGAAGGGTTAATTCCTTCACAAATGCCCTTTTTTTGACGCCATTTCCGTCTTTTTTGGCCCACGCTGACACATTGGTAAATATATTTTCATTTGAGAGTTGACGGTTTTGCTGGCGCGAATCATTGTGGCGTTTCAATATCACCAATAGTTCCGTAGAGACTTAAATTAATGAAAAAAGCGCTTGTCGCTGCTGGCCTTTTGCTTTTCGCCATGCATGCTGTGCCTGCTTTTGCTGCGACAATCAACATCGAGAACAAGTCCTCGTGGGAAATCCATGAAATCTATTTCGCGCCATCAAGCCAGGATGACTGGGGTGATGACCATCTGGGCAAAAAAGTGCTCAAGCCAGGCATGACCCTGACCCTGACCGGTGTGACGGCGGGCAAATGGGATGTACGTCTGGTCGATGAAGACGAAGACGAGTGCATCGTCAAGAATCAACAAATCAGTGCGTCGGAGAAGTTTGCCATCGACGACGACGATTTGCTCGGCTGCCAGGCTGCAACCGAGGAGTAAGTTCTGATCGTTAGCCATTCTCCAGGGTGGTTTGTGATTTGAAGCTGTGCATCGTGGGGGGCTCCCCACGGTGCTTTTTTTTGCCCGCAGGAAACTGCACCCCGCAGGCTTTCAGCCTACATCCACACCCCGTCCTTGAGTGCTGCTGCGGTATTGGCGAGGTTTTCCGTGCTCTCGGAAAAAGAGGCCAGGACATCACTGGCCTGCATGCCCGTGGCCATGGCGTTGCTCCAGTACTGGGCTCCCGTTGGATCGGGCGCGCGATGCAGGACATGCTGGTAATAGCTATTGATCAGCGTCGCAGGATCGTTGGTCGGATTGGCCGCCTTGAACTCATTGCTGTTGACGAAGCCCATGGCGACTTCGGCAAGACTGGCGCCACCGTCCATTTGCTTGACCCAGTAATTCAGGCCCGTAGCGTCCGGTTTGCGGTCGAATGCGGCCTGGTAGATCCGGTAAGCGGAACCTGCGTTTTCGCCGGCTTTCACGTCCAGCGCCAATACTGAACCATCGCCCATGTCGATTCGTTCGATGCTGTTGAGCATGTCGACCTTGCCCAAGGTATTGACCTTGAAACCTGCGCCGTTGGCGCTGACACCGATGCTCGCCTTGTTGCCATCATAAAACACGGTGTCACGGCCTTCGCCACCATTGAAGGTGTCATTGCCGGTGTGGCCGTAGAAACCATCGTTGAAAAAGGTGCCGTTGAACGTGTCGTTGCCCTTGAAGGCCAACTGTTCCAGCTTGGTCGAGCTTGCATTCAGGGCATCAAGGAAGTCGAACTTCAGCCCGGACATGCTCAGCACCGGTGAGTTGCCTTGGGTCCAGTACATGCCGGTAACGGTGCCGCCGGTCACGCCGCTGGCGTTGTAGGTGAAAGACCCATAAACGTCGGTCTGGTGGTAGCCGTCGGTGATCTGGTAGTGCGAGGAGGAAAGTTGCGAGAGCGCGCCATCCCAATCGTTGATGTTAATGGCGAAGCTGGGAAGAGAGTAAGTAACGATAGCCATGGAGTGTCCTTCTCCGGAGTAATTGACGACAGTTTGGCTTGGCATTGAGTGCCATCACCGTCAAGTAGAGGTCTATAGAGACGAAAAAGGCCATTCGGTTCCCTCTCGGACGATCTGCCTGAACAGGCGCATCCGTCACACGATAGCAACACGCCATATTGCATCCCCCCTACAGCCCCCGGATAATGCGCGCCTCGCTACACCCACGTGGCACAAGAATGGAGCTTCTATGTTCACCCCTCTGGCGGTAATGGTTCGCGTCTATGGCCTCTGTCGCGCCAAAGCTTTCCCAAGCAGTTTCTTGCCCTCGACGGTCAGGATCAGGGAACCATGTTTCAGCGCACCCTGAATCGGCTGGAAGGCCTTGAGCATTCGCCTGCGGTAGTGGTGAGTAACGAAAATCACCGCTTTATCGTCGCCGAACAGCTGCGCGTGGCGAAGATGAAAAGTCGTCGGATCATCCTTGAGCCACTGGCCCGCAACACCGCGCCGGCCATTGCCCTGGCTGCGCTGGAAGCAACCGCCGATGGCAGCGATCCGATCCTGCTGGTGCTGGCCGCCGATCACCATATCCATGATGAAAATGCGTTCCGCGACGCCGTGCGTGTGGCGCAGTCCTACGCTGAAGCCGGGCGCCTAGTGACGTTTGGCATCACGCCGACCCACGCCGAGACCGGTTTCGGTTACATCCAGTGCGGTGAAGCCATCGAGCAGGGCGGTTTTGCCATTGCTGCGTTCAAGGAAAAGCCATCGCCGGAAATGGCGGAAGAGTATCTGTCTTCGGGCGTTTACCTGTGGAACAGCGGCATGTTCATGTTCCGCGCCTCGGTGTTCTTCAAAGAACTGGGCCGCCATCGCCCGGACATTCTGTCCGCTTGCCGGATTGCCCTGAGCCAGGCTGAAATCGACAGCCACTTCATGCATGTACCGGCCGAACAATTCGCGCTGTGCGCCGATGAATCGGTGGACTACGCAGTGATGGAACACACCGCCGCCGGTCTGGTTGTGCCGCTGGATGCCGGCTGGAACGATCTGGGCAGCTGGGCGGCGATCTGGGATGTCGGTCCGCATGATGCTAACAAGAATCGTCTTGAAGGCGATGTAATGGCGATCGACACCCATAACTGCCTGGTGCAATCCCATCATCGGCTGGTGGCCACCGTTGGCCTGCAAGACCTGATCGTCATCGAAACCAAGGACGCCGTGCTGGTTGCCAACAAGCACGACAGCCAGCAGGTCAAAGATGTAGTCAAGCGTCTGCAAGCCGAAGAGCGTGCCGAGTTCGTGACCCACCCGCTGGTCAATCGCCCGTGGGGCCATTACGACACGGTCGATAAAGGCGAGCGTTATCAGGTCAAGCGCATCAGCGTTTTGCCGGGCGAATGCCTGTCATTGCAGCTGCATTACCATCGCGCCGAGCACTGGATCGTGGTGTCCGGCACGGCTCGGGTGATCTGTGGCGACGATGAACTGATCCTCTCCGAAAACCAGTCCACGTACATCCCGCTTGGCGTGAAGCACTCGCTGTCCAATCCGGGCAAGGTGCCGTTGGAACTGATCGAAGTGCAATCCGGGGCTTACCTGGGCGAAGACGATATTGTGCGCTTCGAAGACCGTTACGGGCGTTTGGCGAAGTAAGCGCTGTGTTGCTCAGATACCGTCTAAAAACCCGCCTCTGGTACGCGGGTTTTTATGGACGTTCGCGGAGGTATCGTTGATGGCTCCACAAACCGCCAGTGCTTAACGACTTTCACTTGCTGCTGTTGATTGTGATCGGAGGCAGGCACCACGGCTTCGGCAGCACTGACCGCCCTACAGGTGCCGTCTTGATACAGCTTGCGTCATAGGAACAGCTGGTTGGCATGATGCCGTTGCGTCAAGCCACCAGTGAAACGCTTTGCCCTGGCTCAAGACTCTCGCGAACCATCAAAGACAGGTGTCTTCCAGTACTCGATCTTCCTCCTAGAGGCTATGCGACAGATGAAGCGAGTCATTTTAATAGGATCAATGATTTTCGCCGGACTGCTGGCTGGATGTACCTCGGCGCAAATGGTCTCTGCCCCCAACTCTGGATCGGCATATGCGCCTGTCAACGAGGCCGCCCGGCCCGGAATTGTTAAATACCTGAATGATGGCGCTGACTTTGTTCGCAAACTGCGGCGTGAAGATGCCTACAAGCAGATGCATGATGCGTGCGGCGGTGCTTATCGCATCAATGCGGAAGGATCTTCGGCCGAGGGAGGCGCGGTGATTAA
>LNAP01006082.1_pt1 | contig 10513 bp, 8 predicted proteins | sample 602601 | NCBI WGS metagenome assembly LNAP01 (sample SAMN02440304, study PRJNA202911) | soil metagenome | biome: Subtropical and temperate rainforests or woodlands; isolation source: soil samples (1 kg each in a 20% v/v slurry with milli Q water) were... ...
TTTGGTGAGCCCGGTCGTGATGGAATGCGGCGGCCATATCTATTTGATAAGGCTTGGAATGATGCAAAAAAAGCTGCCGACCTGGTAGATTTTCGCTTCCACGATCTGCGGCATGAAGCGGTTAGCCGACTGGTAGAGGCCGGACTGTCGGATCAGGAAGTTTCAGCGATCAGCGGGCATAAAAGCATGCAGATGCTGAAGCGATATACGCATTTGCGGGCTGAGGATTTGGTGGGGAAGTTGGATAAAATTCCTTGATTCATACGCACGAATAGACATAGCCTGACATGCAATTTTGATTTGCCCAACCAAACCTGAACAGAGCACGGCATTCACGCCATCACAGAAAGCGCTTGACATAGCATTAGCACCGAACCATCATTGTCCCTAGTCCTAGGACGCGGGACAGCAACTATAAGAGGTGATATGAAAAGTCAAGACATTTTGTTGTTACTGAAGATAGTAAGCTTAGCGAAGAATGATCGTACAGGGAGCGATTACCTGCATAGCAAGTGGCAAGACTGGGAGTCGGAAATTGATTTTCGATTGGCTGACGACGGTAATCTGGAATCGGTACACCTCAACCCAGTGGCGACACATGAGCATTCCAGCACAGCTCAGTACAGCATCCGAGCCCTTGCAGAAATGACAGGCATTAGTAAATCACAGGTCAGCCTCTCTCTAACACGGTGCTATGAAAGCGGCATAGCGAAGCCTGACCGCCTAACTGATGTACCACGCGTGAACACCACTGCCTTAGGCGAGTTCCTCGTGTACGGCCTAAAGTACGTATTTCCAGCGAGACGGGGCTCCATGACGCGCGGCATCGCGACAGCTTGGGCTGCTCCCGTACTGGGTGGACGCATCCTGACCGGAGGCGAGACTGCACCAGTCTGGCCAGATGCTACTGGAAAAACCAAAGGACTGGCCTTAGAGCCGATCTACAAGACAGTTCCCGAAGCCGTAAAAAAGGACGCAACCCTGTACGGCTTATTGGCCTTGGTAGACTCGATCCGTATAGGATTAGCGCGAGAACGAGCAGCTGCAACAGATTTATTAATTAAGATGCTGGAGCCGGAGAATGTCTGAAGCAGACACACACAAGAAAATGATAAAAACGGTGGCGCAAGCGCTGGGATGTGTCGGCCCGGCCCGCGCGCTGACGCTGCCGGATCGCTCCGAATCGATAGCGTCGACGCTGATCCGCTCTTTCGGGTGCGAGACCACGCCCGCGCGGATCCGGGCGGTGAACGCGCTGCTCGTGCTCCTCGCTGACCACGAACTGCCGCCGGGCACCCTGGCCGTCCGCGCGGCGGCCTCGGGAGGCGCGAACCTTTTCGACTGCATTGCCGTGGGCATCTGCGCGAGTGCCGGCACCGAGATCGCCGGGCACTACGCGGTCGTGGACCGTTTCCTCACCGCAAGACCGTCCGCGACAGCGCTGCGTGACAAGGCCCTGCGGCTGCACCAGCGGGCGCACCGGATCCCGGGCTTCACGCATCCGCTCTACATGGGCGGCGACCCGCGCGCGAGGCACTTGCTCGCCATCGCCGCGGAGCTGGCCGACGACTCCTTCAACATGCGACAGGTGGCCGATTTCGTCGGGTGGGCGCAGGAGAATCTCGCGGACCATCCCAGGCATGAGTTTGCCGTCGTCTGCCTGGTACGGGCGCTCCGGCTTCCCGTCTGGTCGGCTGCGGTCTTCTTCCTGGTGGCGCGCATGGCCGGCTGGGCTGCGCATGTGGAGGAGCAGCGCAGCGTGACCGGCCTATGGCGGCCGCGCGCCCGTTACGTCCCCCGCCCATGAGCGTGGCAAGGCCCGTGTGGGTCGCTCATGTCGCCCTGTGTCGCTCAGGGCCGAGAGGTGGTCCTCTGCGAGAGCGGACCGGACGCCGGGCATTGCGGGCTAGTGGCGGCCGGCCTGCCGCTGCGAACCCGTGCGTCTCCCCTTTCCAAGGAGCAGTCTCCGATGATAGGCGTTGGCCACACCGCAGGTGCGCTGCGGCCTGCTGAACGGTGCGTCCGCGCGGTGCAGCCGTGCGAGGGGCGGTTGGAAGAGGGCATGGTGCTGGCGGAAGACCTGCCGCGCTTCACAGACCAAGCCTGCGCTAACAGCCTGCGCCACTGGATCGCGGCGGCGTCGTCCCGAGCGCTCTCCGGGGGGCTAGGACGCCGGGGCGGTGAACTTGCCGGTCTGCAGCCAGGCCGCAATACCGGCCGCCAACTGGTCGCTGTTGCTCTCCATCATCATCATGTGGCCGTTGCCCTGGATGCCCCGGTCGCCCAGCGGAATGAACTCCGCGCGCGCGCCGATGTCGTTCAGCCAGTCGACGATGGGCTTGTCGATGGCGGCCGTGTGGTCCGCGTCGTTGGTGCCCATGACCAGGGCCACGCGCTTGCCCTTGTAGCCCGAGGGGTCGGTCACGCGGGGCGCGCTGTTCTCATAGTTCACCCGCTCCAGCAGCAACCGGGGCGGAATGACGGTCAGGCTGGCCAGGTAGCTGTCCAGATGCTCACGCGGGAAGCGCGTGCTGCTGCCGACCAGCTTCTTGGTGGCCCAGCCCGGTTCGGCAACGAAGGGCAGCTTGCGGCTGAGCTTGAGCACCGGAGCGCCGGGCGCCAGGCGGACTTCCACGTGGTCCGGCGTGCTGGACAGGAACTCGGTCGGCGCGCTCACGTTGGCCGGCCCGCCAGGTGCGATTGCCACCAGGGAGACGATACGGTCGCCGAAGAGTTCGAGCAGCTTCCAGCCGAAGGGGCCCGACATCGAATGCGTCATGACGATCGCCGGGCGGTCCAGCGTGGCCAGCACCTTGCCAAGGCCCTTCACCACCGTCTCGCCCGACAGCTCGCCGTAGGAGATGTAGCCGCTGCGGCCGGTGCCAGCCCAGTCGGGCACCACCACCTGGTAGCCCTGGGCCGCGAAGAAGGGCGCCCAGCCCGGGCGGCCGTCGGCGGTCGCCATGTAGCAGGAGCCGGTGTGCGCCCCGCCGTGGATCATCACCATGGGCGGTTTGCGGGTCTTCACGACCGGCTCCAGAACCTCGTAGTAGGTCGAAGGATCGGCCACAAAGCCGCTGTGCATCCGCACGGCAGCGTGGGCGCGCGCGCTGGCACCGGACGCGCCGGTGCTGGCGGCAGCTAGGATGGCACCCATGCCAGCGCTGGTGCGGAAGAACTTCCGGCGGGAGGCGGGGGGCGTGTGGTTCATCTTGTCTCCTGGTTCTCTGTGGAATTGGCATCGACTCCGGCACCGCCGGGCGGTCGCTGGAACGCCCGGCGAGGACGGCACAGCGTGGCCGGCCGTCGGCCCAGTTCGGTGCATTATTGTTAATCGACTAACAATTGGAAAGCTGGGGCGAACCCTGTTATGCGCCCTCCCAACCGCCGCGACCGCACCGTGGCGACACCCTGGCCCCAGACCTCGAGGCGCTGTGTTGCGTCGGCATGCCGCAAATGTCGATGGCGTACCGCACCGAGGGTGTGCGGTACAGGAGGCGCTTGTCTTGGCCCTTGTCCCGTTTCCAAGCATGGCGGAACACCTGCGCGGGCTCGATGAAGGCAAATGCCTTGGTCGCACGCTGGTTCGCGTCCACGGGGTCGGGGAACGACCTGGCTGGCTCCTTGCAGGCGTGATCGCCGGAGGCGATGCGCAAGTGCGCTCGGGTGGCAGTGAGCCCGCATGTTGGAAAGGGGCTACGGGGGGCCAGGCACCGCGGTGGATGGACGTGTCGGAGCCAGTGCCCCGTATGGCGCGAGCTCCTTGAGGGTTCCGGCCGGCCGGGCCCTGGACATGATGATCGCTCGGCAGGAAGGAAGGTCCCTACGGATGGCTGTCGGGGACACTCGTCGCGTGTTGCTCGGCGCACGCAAGCGCGCGATCCACGATGCCGGAGACGATCCTCTTGACCACCTATCGGGCGACCGTGATCCCTAGCCGAGCTTCACATTGACGTTCTTAAGCTGCGTGAACTCCAGCAGCTCCTCCTTGCATTCCTCCCTGCCGACGCCGGACTGCTTGTAGCCGCCGAACGGCGCGCCGGGGATGTGCACCGAACACTCGTTGACCCACACGTAGCCCGACTGGATCCGCTTCGCAGCACGCAGGCCGGCGTTCAGGCTCGTGGTCCACACCGAGGCCGTCAGCCCGAGCTCCGTGCCATTGACCTCGGCCAGCATCCGATCCTCGTCGTCCCAGGAAAACACCGAGAGCACCGGCCCGAAGATCTCTTCGCGCGCGATCCGCATGTCGGGCCGCACGCCCGTGAAGATGGTGGGCTCGATGAACAGCCCGTCCTTCAGCTGCGCATCGCGCGCCGCGCGGCCGCCGGTCAGCAGCGTGGCCCCCTCGTCGATGCCGGCCTGGATGTAGTGCAGCGTGCGGTCGTATTGGGCGCGGCTCGCCATCGCGCCCATGGTCGTGTCCAGATGGGTCGCGATGCCGGGCCGGTGTTTGCGCGCGAGCTCCTCCGTCACGCGCTGCATGAACTCGTCGTGCAGGGATCGGTGCACGTACAGGCGGCTCGTCGATCCGCACGACTGCCCGCACCACGTGAAGTTCATGCCGCGCACGGCCCCCTCCACCGCGCTGGGCAGGTCCGCGTCGGGGTAGATGACCATCGCGTTCTTGCCGCCCAGCTCCAGCAGGGTGCGCTTCATCGTCTCCGCGGCGGACCGCAGCACGGCCTTGCCCGCCCCGACGCTTCCGATCAGTGCGACGGCCTCCACATCCGGGTGCGCGGACAGGGCGGCACCCGTGTCCCGGCCGCCGGCGATGCAGTTCAGCACGCCCGGGGGGAACAGGCCGTCCAGGATCTCCATCAGCCGGATGGTCGACAGCGGCGCCTGCTCCGGCGGCTTGAGGATGACCGTGTTGCCCGCCGCGAGCGGCGCGGCGATCTTGCCGGCCGCGAACATGAACGGGTGGTTGAAGGGGAAGATCCGCGCGACCGGGCCGAGCGGTTCCCTGAGCGTGTAGTTAAGCGCGCCGTTGGCGGTGGGGATGGTCTCGCCCTTGATCTCGAGCACCAGTCCCGCGAAGTAGTCCAGCTGGGTGGCTGCGATCTCCGCGTCCATCTGCATGGCGCGCACGGGATTGCCGCAGTTGGCGGCGTCCAGCAGCGCCAGCTCGCGTGAATGCAGGCGCACGCGGCGCGCGGCCTCCCGCAGCAGCGCCGCGCGCTGCAGGGGCGGGGTTCCGGCCCAGGCCGGGAAGGCTGCTTTCGCCGAGGCGACCGCGGCGTTGACCTCTGCCGAGGCCGGTGAGGCCACCTCGGCCAGGCGCTCACCCGTGGACGGGTTGAAGGTCGCGATCGCCTGGCCCGCTCCCTCATGCCAGCGGCCGTCCCAGAACAGCCCGCTCGACCGGGGCAGGACGCGGTGGACGTAGGGGCTCAGGTCGCCGCTGTCCGGCAGGACGGTGGGGGCTGCTGTCATGGATGGGCTCCTTCCTGGCCTTCATGGGAGCGGGTCATGCCGGAGGCCATCGCGGCGCTGTAGCCCGGCGTGACGTGCACATCGACGACGACGGTCGCTCCTTCCCGCACCGCTGCGACGGCGCGGGCCAGGACGTCGTCGAGCTCCGACGGGCTGTCCGTCGGCCCGAAGCCCTGCAGACCGAGCCCGCGCGCAAGCGCGGCCAGATCAGGATCCGGGTCTCCGATGCGCTGCCCGATCCACCGGTTCTGTACCGGGCGGTCGCGATCGCGGGCCACGCGCTCCTGGTGCAACTCATCGTTGAAGAACGACCGGTTGTTGCAGACGATGGTGAGCAGGGGAACGCCGGCATTCGCGGCGGTCCACAGCGCCGTCATGCCCATCAGGTAGTCGCCGTCACCGGTCATCAGCACGGGCAGGCGGTCGGTGCCGCGCAGCGCCAGCGCGGCGCCGACGGCCATGCCCGGCCCGGAGCCGATGCCGGCGCCCCCGTCCATGCCCAGGTAGTCCAGCGGGTCGCGGAAGTGGCCCATCTCGCCGCTCCAACCCAGCGGTACGCGGATCAGGGTCACGGGCTGCGTGCCCGCGGCCCGGCGCAGGGCCTCGGCGACCATCGCGATGCTGATGGTCCCGTCTTCCGGAACCGGTGGCATGGCCATCGGGCGCTTCGGGGCCCGGAGGGCCGAAGTGCGCTCGGTGCAGGCAGCGCAGAGCAGAGGCACGGCGACGTCCGGCTCGACCGGCATGAATACGTCCACCGGAGGCAAGCCCTGGTGGTCCATGCTCCAGCCGCGATGGCTGTAGTGGTCGAGCGAGACCTGGATCACCTTGGCGCCGACGCTCTCGTTGCGCCATGCCTGCTGCAGCGTGCCGTTCAGGTCGTACCAATCCAGGCTCAGCACGACATCGGCGGCGCGCAGCGTGGCGGCCGCGTCGGGGGTCAGGAAGACGCCCGGCACGGCCGCGTGCAGCGGATGGTCGGTGGGGAAGGACGCGCCGGCCCGCAGGTCGGTGAGGACCTGCGCATTGAGCTTCTCGGCTAGCTCGATGCGCTGGCGCCAGCCTTCGCTGGACCTCGAGACCCGCCCCATCAGAATGACGGGACGGGACGCGCCCGAAAGCAGCGCTGCGGCTCTGGCCAGCTCGTCGCTGCCCGGCACGGCGGGCGAGGGAACCTGGTAGCGGCTGACGTCCGGCAGCGCCGGGATGGCGTCGATGCGCGTCTCCTGCAGCGAGACATCGAAGCACACGTAGGTGGGGCCGGCGGGAGCGCTCAGCGCGATCTGCTTGGCCCGCAGCAGCGCCTCGTACGACGCGGCGACGGAAGCTGGCTGCGCGTCCCACTTGCTGAAGTCGCGCACCAGCGCGCCCTGGTCCTGCGCGGTATGCATCCAGTCGATCCAGGGGCGCCGCTTGGCCGCATCGACCGGGCCCGTCGCGCCCAGGACCAGCACGGGCACGCGGTCGACCCAGGCGTTGAAGATTGCCATGGACGCATGCATCAGGCCCACGTTGCTGTGAACAATGGCAGCCAGCGGCTTCCCTGTGACCTTCGCATAGCCGTGCGCGATCGCGACGGCATGCTCCTCATGGAGCACGACCAGCATCTGCGGATCGATGTTGCCGAGGTGGTTGACGAGGCTATCGTGCAGACCACGGAAGCTCGAGCCGGGGTTCAGGAGGACATAGGGGATGTCGAGCGCGCGGATCATCTCCGCGATCGCGTCGCTGGCCCACAGGCTGACGGCGCCGGCGCCCGGTGCGGGGATGTCGCGGCGCAAAGGAATGGTTTGCTTCGAATTCAATGGTTACTCCGCTCAATCGGCTTTGATGCCCGCGCTCTTGATGACACTTGCCCATCGCGCGGTGTCCTTCTCGACCAGCTTGGTCATCTCCCGCGGCGTGCTCGGCCGCGCATCGATGCCTTGCTCGGCGAGCTTTTCCTTCACCGCAGGCTCCCCCAGGACCTTGGTGACATCTTCATTGATCCGCTTGATGACCACCGCAGGTGTCCCTGCGGGCGCCGCCAAGCCGAGCCAGATCTCGCTGTCGTACTGGGGCAGGCCCGCTTCGGCCATCGTCGGGACATCGGCCAGCAGGGAGGCGCGCCGGGTGCCGCCCACGGCAAGTGCGCGCAGCTTCCCTGTGCGGATGTGCGGCAGCAGCGAGTTGATGGCGCCGAACTGCAGGTCGACCTGGCCGGCCAGCATGTCCGTGATGGCAGGCGCAGCGCCCTTGTAGGGGATGTGGGTGATGTCGGTGCCCGTCATTGCCTTGAAGAGCTCAGCGGACAGATGCTGCGGGCTGCCGGAGCCCGACGAGGCATAGGTCAGCTTGCCCGGAGCGGCCTTCGCGAGATCCACCAGCTCCTTCACGGTCGTCGCCTTCACGTTCGCGTTCACGACCAGCACGACAGGCACCACGCCGAGCTGCGTGACCTGGGCGAAGTCGCGCGCGACGACGTACGGCGTGTTGGGCAACAGCACCGGATTGATGGACATGGTGTTGTTGTTGGTGATCAGCAGCTTGTAGCCATCCGCAGGGGCCTTGGCCACATGGTCGGTCCCGATGCTTCCGGCAGCGCCTGCCTTGTTGTCCACGATGACCGGCTGGTTCCAGATCTGGCTGAGCCGCTGGCCAATCACGCGGGCGACGACGTCGTTGCTACCGCCGGGTGTGAAGGGCACGACGAGGGTGACAGGCTTGGCGGGGTAGTTCTCCTGCGCGATGGCCACGTGGCCGAAGCCTGCGGCGAGCATGGTGGCGGCCGCGAGCAGCGAGCGCCGCGTGGGGCTGGATGGATTCTTCATGGTGTCTCCGGTTGCAGGCAACTACACGTGCCCTAAGAAGAACCGAATGCTAGGAACAAGGTTGATGTGCATCAAGCTTGAATGCGCGGTCAACCTATGAAGGCAGCAATACGGCTCGGCAGCCGGCATGGCGAGCTAGGGTCCATCTCGATGTTGATCGATGGTTCAACCGGCACCGCCCGCTGCCTATGCTGTTCGCGTCAATTGGTTCGCGGTCAGCCGCGTGGCCAATGGGCCCGGCTTTCATCGCACCTCGCGCGCATTGGCGAAGACGCCATGCTGCCCTGCCCATCGGGCCGCGTGTCCGTGAGGCGCTGCGCGGAGCCCAAGGTCTCGCGCATCGGCACGGGGCCGGCGATGGCCCGATAAGCGGCGCGTGGGAATTGGAAGAGCGCTGCTGGCCGACCTGCCTGCGTGCCCCTGAAAGGCGGGCAGAGGCGGGCCCGCGACCGGCTCGCTGACTGGTGCACCCATCGGTCGGACATCGGCGATGTCCCCTGTCCGATCAGGCTCGCTCCTTGCCGCGGCAACGGGATCTGTGCCCGATGGGACGCTGGTGGGCTCGTCGCGAGGCATTGATCATCCAATCAATCCGGGTTGGTTCCGATGCTGTCGACGATGGTCTCTGCCAGTGTTCCGCGGCCGCTGCCGAGTCGGCCCAATAAAGCGTCGCACGTCTGCCACAACCGCCCGTTTTTTACCTGGGATATTTACTTAGTTGACTATCAAAATAATTAGGCGGCTATCTATACTTTCCAGGCCGGAGGAGCCACGATGAACCTGCGAGTCATCGGGTGATGTGGTCTTTGGCGGGCTGCGCGTGGAGCTTTCCCATGAGACGCCAGGCGCAATGTGAAGAAGAGGAAGCGGGGCAAAGCCCCAAAAGTCAACGAAGGAGACAACTATGAACGGAATGGCCAAGCATGCGGTCGCATGTGCCGTGCTGCTATGCGTCTGCGGTGCAGCCAATGCGCAGAGCAGCGTGACCATCTATGGGCGCGCAGATGCAGGCGTGGACTCGCCGCGTTCGGGAGGCGGCAGCGTCAATCGGCTGATCACGGGGGGGCAGCGCGGGCAGCAACCTGGGCTTTCGCGGCGTTGAGGACCTGGGCGGAGGGCTGGCTGCGGTCTTCCGCCTCGAGATGGGCATCAACCTCGATGATGGCACGCTCGGCCAAGGCGGCCGCGGGTTCGGGCGCGAAGCGTCGGTCGGCCTGAGCGATGCACGGTTTGGCACGCTGCAGATGGGCCGGATCCCCAATCCCTACTACATGGTGCAAAGCAATGTGGATGCCTTTGTCTGGGAAGGCGCGGGTGGCCTGCTGGCGCTCACCAGGAACATCAACCCGACCACGCAGCGCCAGGTGCTGCCCATGGCGGTCGCGGCGCGGCAGGACAACGCGGTCAACTACGTGTCTCCGCGCTGGGGCGGCGTCGAGCTCCGCGCCCAGTACTCCTTCGGCGAGAAGTCGACGACGATCGGCCGTGGGTACGGTGCCTCCGCGCGCTACCAAACCGGTGGCTTCGACCTCAATGCGGGCTACCAGCGTCAGGAGGGGTCGGACGACGCCTCAGGCAAGGTTTCCGCCATGGTGGTCGGCGGCTCCTACGACGCGCGCTTTGCCAAGTTCTTCCTGGGCATGACGGTGGAGAAGAACTCCTGCGTGACCTGCACCGGAGCCATCGCGCGGCTGCCGGGTGCCTCGACGAGCGAGTTCAGGCTGACCAACGTCGGCGTGCGCGTGCCGTTCGGGCAGTTCACGGCCGTTGCCCAGTTCACCCGCGTCAACGACCGGTCCGACTACACCGCGGTCACGGGCAACCGGGACGCGAACTGGATTGCGCTCGGCGGGGACTACGACCTGTCCAAGCGGACGCGCCTGTATTTCGGCGTGGGACGAATCAGCAACAAGAACGGGTCGCAGTACGTGCTGGGCACCGGCACCGCCCAGGCGCCGGCCACGCTGGTCGGCTCGGCCAGTGGCAGCTCCCGCAACATCTACATGGGGGTCCGTCACAACTTCTGATGATGGCGACCGGCGCCGCGTCGCCGCAACTCCGCGACGGGCTGCGGGGGCGGGACGCCGGGACCCTCTTGCATTGTTATCTCCAAGGTTTGGTGCCGGGGCAACCCGGCGCCTTTTTTGTGCACGGGCACCTGCCCGCGGAACGCGCCGAGAAGGTGGGCCAGGGCATCGCCCACCGCGCCAGTCCAGGTCGACCGCCCGGCGCGGGCGGCCGGGCAAGGAACAGGCATACGAATCCTG
>LNAP01006083.1_pt1 | contig 10513 bp, 11 predicted proteins | sample 602601 | NCBI WGS metagenome assembly LNAP01 (sample SAMN02440304, study PRJNA202911) | soil metagenome | biome: Subtropical and temperate rainforests or woodlands; isolation source: soil samples (1 kg each in a 20% v/v slurry with milli Q water) were... ...
GTGCAACGTCCTGATCAATGCCATGCAGAAACGGCATGAATCGGATCCGTTCCATGGCGTGCCCTGGATGCTCATGACCGACCCAGGCGCAGCCATGACCAGCGGTATTTTCCGCAACCTATGCCGCGCCATGTCCATCGAGCTGATTATCAACCAGGTGGGTAACGCACGGGCCAAGGGCCAGGTCGAGCAAGCGCACAACCTGGTGGAACGGGAATTCGAAAGTGCTTTGAAGTTCCAGGCTGCTACCAGCTTGCAGCAAATCAACGATTGGGCAGGCAAGTGGATGCGCTACTACAACGCAACCGCTATCCACACCCGTACCCGGCGCACCCGCTTCGGGGTCTGGCAGCTGATCAAGGCTGAGCAGCTTCGCCTGGCACCGAGCGTTGAGGTCTGCCGTGAACTGGCTGTTAGCACACCGGAAGAGCGCAAGGTCACCACTCTGCTGCGCATCTCCTTCCGTGGCGCTCAGTTTGATGTCAGTAAAGTGCCGGGCGTCATGGTCGGCGACAAACTGTTGGTGACGCGCAACTGCTGGAGAGACAAGGACGCGGCCTTGGCGCTGCTGATCGGCGATGACGGCCGCGAGCATTACCACGTCATCGAGCGTCTTGACGTGGACCAATTCGGTTTTTCCGAAGGCTCGGCAAAGATTGGCGAGCAGTACAAGAGCCATGCGCAGACGCCCGCTCAGGTGTCTCGCCAAGTACTGGAGCAGCTCGCCACCGGCACAACCAACGAGGAAGACGCGAAGGCCGCACGCAAAGCCAAAACCTTACCCTTCGGCGGCCTGATCGATCCGCACAAACACGTCACCGACACCTTGCTCCCGGCCTATATGCCACGTCGTGGCACCTCACTGAGCGTGAACGTGCCTACGGTTGACCAGACCCCGCTCACGCACGTGGAGGCGGCGAAGCTCCTTCGCGTCCGGGTGGGCTCTATGTGGTCGGGCGAAACCTTCGCCTGGCTGCAGCAGAAGTTTCCTGAAGGCGTTCCCCATGAACAGCTCGATGCCATCGAAGCCGAGCTGAACCGACCTGCAGAGGTGATGCGCCAGCCGCTCAGCCTGGTGCGGTCTGCAGCTGGAGGCGAGTGATGTTGAAGTTAAAGCAGGTACTGCAGGGGGTGGGTCGACCTCAATCGGCCCTGGCCGAATCGCTGAAGCTGAGCGCGGCCACCGTCGCCCAACTGATTAACCACGGCCAATGGCCCCGCAGCTTGGACAGTGCGGACTTACAGGGACGTATTCGAGCGTTCCTGGTCGAGTCAGGGGCCAATGATGCCGACATCGCCAATGCATTTGAAAAAGTGGACCTGCCGTGCGCTAACACGACAGATCCGGCCCTAAAAGAAGAGCCGTCCGGGGAGGACGAACCCATGCTACTACCAAAACAAACATTGAAGGCAGCGACCCGTAAGGTGTTCGGGCTGTTTCGCGACCCCTTTGACGAGCTGCAGAGCGCCAAAGACATGTGGGTCAGCCCGGATATTCGCTATGTCCGGGAAGCTATGTACCAGGTCGCCCGCCACGGTGGCTTCTTGGCGATCGAGGGCGAATCGGGAGCGGGCAAAAGTACGCTGCGCCGTGATCTGGTCAATCGCCTGCTGGAAAACAATGACCCGGTGATCATCATCGAACCCTATGTACTGGCGTCCGAAGACAACGACACCAAGGGTAAGTCACTGAAAAGCACCCACATCGCCGAGTCGATGATGGCCGCAGTAGCACCGCTGGAAAAAGCCAAGAGCAGCCCCGAGGCGCGCTTTGCCCAACTGCATCGTGTCCTCAAAGAGTCCCATGCTGCTGGGTACCGCCACTGCCTGATCATCGAAGAGGCGCACAGCCTGCCGATTCCGACCCTCAAGCACCTCAAACGCATTCTGGAGCTGGAGATCGGCTTCACCAAGCTGGTCAGCATCATCATGATCGGCCAGCCGGAGCTGGGCGTGAAACTGAGCGAACGCAACGCCGATGTGCGTGAAGTTGTGCAGCGCTGCGAGCGCGTGACGTTGCCCCCGATCGAGGGCGGTCGTCTCGACGAGTTCTTGTTGTTTCGTTTTGAGCGCGCCGGTAAAGACCTGCGTGAAATCATCGACGAAAGCGGTATCCAGGCCGTTGCCGCTCGGCTATCTCAAACCGGCCGACGTGGGGGCCGCGATGAGTTGGTCTCGCTTCTGTACCCGCTGGCCATCGGTAACCTGGTGATTGCTGCGATGAACCTTGCCGCTGAGCTGGGCGTACCCGTGGTCAACGCCGACATCGTGAAGGGGGTGTGACATGCCTAACCTTTCCCTCGTACCGCCGCAGCCAAAACCACCGCTGAGCCTCCTGGCACCAGAGTTTCAGCCATTGCTGTCGACGTTCAACGACCTAACCCGCGATATCCGTGCTGCGGACGTTTCTATCCTGGAGCTGAACTTCCTCGAAAAACGCATCGTTGTCTCTATCGACGATGTCGACTTGATCGCACGCCGGTTTGCTCATGAGATTCGCAGCCAAAGCAGTAAGACGCGGGAGTGCATGACTCGCCACTCGGTGCAGATCCGCGGCATCTACGTTTCATGGTTTTCCCAGGTGAAGGAGCAGGACCAATGAATGCGCCGATCAACCAGTACATGCGCTTGCAAGGTCGGCAGTACGCACTTGATCTCGTTGAGTCGCTCGGTGAACAGCTTTACACGCCGAAAGGAGTGGCCAACGCGATCATCAAATTGACAGCCGCAACACAAAACAAACCTGAGAGTCATGTACTCGGCATCTGGGACATCGTCGAAGTGCTTCAAAAAACACTGAATGCCTCGGCACACCAGGATTCAGTTAACGGTTGCGAGAACTGCGCGATGGATCTGGCCACATGCGATTGCGTGGACCCGAAGCCCGTGCAATGGGCGATTAGCCCGAGCCACAACTGCGCCACCAACAGTAAGGATGAAGATAATGAATGACGCCCCACAACCTTTAGTGCCCGCAGGTTTTTGGCAAGACGCTCAAGGCCGCATGGTACCCGAAAGCCTGATCAAGCCGATCGATATCGAGCGCGATCGCCTGGTGCGTCATCTGGTAGAGCGGGCCGGCGAGCTCAGCGCCAAACTGGCCGACTTCAAGGCAATCGCGTTTGGTGATATCGAGGCCTTTATCGAGCTGAGTGCCGAGCAGTACGACATCAAACTCGGCGGCAAGAAGGGCAATGTCACCCTTTATAGCTTCGACGGTCGTTTCAAGATCCAGCGTTCGGTGCAGGAGTCGATTGCTTTCGACGAACGTCTGCAGGCTGCGCGTGCTCTGATCGACGAATGTCTGCGTGATTGGACCCAAGGTGCTCGGCCAGAGGTGGCCACCCTTGCCAACGACGCATTCCGCACCGACTCCCAGGGCGAGATCCGTACCGCTCGGGTACTTGCGTTGCGCCGCCTAGACATCAAGGACGAGCGTTGGCAGCGCGCTATGCAGGCAATCGGCGAAGCGTGCCAGGTGATTGGCTCCAAGTCCTATATCCGCGTCTACGAGCGGATCGGCGACTCGGATCAGTACCGCGCCATTAGCCTTGATATTGCGGGGGTGTGACATGGGCCTTCTAACTTCGATGAAATGGCCAGAAACAAGTTTGCTTGATTTGCTCAATGATGCCGAGGCCAGCACAAAAGACACCTTTGACATTGTTCACCTGGAGCTGGAGTCGGGAAGAAGCTACGTAGTAGCGATAGTTCACGGCGAGCCGGATCAAGTGGATGAAATTGCAGAAGAGCTTGAATCCCTGAAACGAAAAATGGAGGGGGTTTGATATGGGCGACAACCGCATTCTCGATAAGATCAAGAAATGCCTGGAGATGGCCAACTCCAAAACCAGCAACCCTAATGAAGCTGAAACAGCTTTGCGCCAAGCCCGCAAGCTGATGGACCTGTATAGCCTGGAAATGGGTGATGTGCTCGCCAGCATGGCGTGCGAAGTCTCGATTCTCGCAGGATCTGAGGGGCCACCACCGGCATGGCGTGTTCGTCTCGCCCAGGTCTGTGGCTTGGCCTTCGGCACCCGGATAATCATCAGCACCAGTCGCTTTAATGCGGCTCGTTTCATTCTGATCGGCTGCGCAGCGGCGCCCGAACTCACGGGATATGCCTATCAAGTCTTGGCCCGTCAGCTGCAAAAGGCCCGACGCGAGTACCTGGACACCCAAAAACGCTGCAAGCGGTCCACCAAAGTGGCGCGGGGTGATGCGTTTGCGAACGCCTGGATCGATGCGGTGCATAGCAAAATTGATGCATTTGCAGGCGTTGAGGACAACATTGCCGAGGCAATCGAAGCATTCGTGAAGAAAAACCACCCGGAACTGGAGAGCTTTGAGCTTAAACGTCGAAAGCTGAAGTCACGGGACGAGGTCGCTGCCGAGGCTGGTTACCAGGCAGGCAAATCAGCCCAATTGCACCAGGCTGTGAATCATCAGCCTCGTGCCCGCTTGACTGCGGGGGTCTGAGATGCGCGTTCAATGCCCTTGTTGCGGCGAGCAGTTTCCACTGGAAGCCGGGTTTCTCGATGACGAGGGTAAGCGCCTGGCTGCGCAGTTCGCCGACATTGAGCCGCGACTGGGCCGGGCCGTCCTTGGATATCTGCGTTTGTTCAGCCCGGCCAAGCGCGGCTTACGTACTACTCGGGCTATCAAACTGGTTGAAGAGCTGATGATCGCAGTTAACGCCGGATCCGTTACTCGCGACGCCAGGACTGCCGATTCAAAACCGGCAAGCCCGGCCATGTGGACGGCTGGTATTGATCAAATGCTGGCTCAACGGGAACGGCTGAGCCTGCCGCTGGACAACCATCATTACCTGCGTGCAGTGGTGTTCGGTATTGCCAGCGATCCGGTGTTGGTCGCCAAGGTGCAGCAAGCGTCTCCCAAGAAGGCTAGATCGGGAATGACGATGCAGCAGCTGCACCAGGAGCAAATCGGCAGGATCAAAAGTGACGTGCTGCTTGGAATCCTGAGTGCAGAGGATGGCGAGCGCCGTATAGCCACATTGGGAGCTGAAGCATGAAAGCCGATGATCGATTGCGGTTGATCAAACTGATTCACGTGGCGCGGCGTGAGCTGGGCATGGATCGCGAGACGTATGGCCTGATGCTTGCCGGAATGAAGGGCTTGGGCGGAGCGACATCCACGGCCGATCTGAGCGTTCCAAACCTTAGGTTGGTTTTGGAACAGCTCAAATCGAAAGGCTTCAAGGTCCGTCCAAACAAAAAGCCAGCGCGGCCCTTGGCAGATGATCCACAAGCACAAAAGATCCGGTCGCTTTGGCTGGCTCTCCACGAAATGGGCGTTGTTCGAGACCCATCGGAGACAGCTTTGGCGAAGTACGTTTTCAGCATGTCCAAGGTGCAGGCATTGCAATGGCTTACAACCGGCCAGGCGAGCCATGTGATTGAAACTTTGAAACAATGGATGGGGAGAGTCCAGCAATGAGCACGATCCGAGGCAGTGATCTTTTAAGCGAGACCGTCGCGCCGATCGCCAAGGTAATCCAGCAGACGCTGGGGGTTAGCGCTGAGCTGGCTGAAGCAACGAGCGTTGAAATTACGATGCTCTTCGCTCACCTCTGGGGTGGCCAGGTTGTCTATGTCCCGAAAGGCGTTTGTATCCAGGCATCTAAACTGCACCAGAAGATCTTCGATGACTGGACGGGTCGCAATCACCATGAAGTGGCAACGAAGCACGGCGTTTCAGTTCAGCATGTTTATGCAGTGGTGAAGCGTATGCGCCTGGCAATCATCGCCCGCGATCAGCATGATCTCTTTGCACCGCCAGAGGAGGAGTAACTGCTGGGAGATAACGTCATGCTTTAAGATTTGTACCCCTGGTCAGCAACAGCTGCCCGGGCCTTTCCCGAATTGCATCCCTTGCAACGTTTTTGCAGTACTCATCCCACCAGTAACCACTATCCCTCGCTTTATCCCGCAATTATCTTAGTTTTCCCTATAGATTTATCTCAGTCCTAAACATATCGAGGCACTCAGATCGACATGCCCGTAGATCCCGGACTTCACCTTGGGCAACTGATCCTGCTCGGGCGCGAGCATTAGATTGAAGCCCCAAGAGGACGCCAGGCGCACTCCATCGATACCGTGGGATTCATCCGAGGTGATCACCACCAGGGTGTCTTTCAACATTCCCTGACGTTCCAGGCCGTTGAGGAATTGCCCAAGCGCATCATCCAGATACCCGACGGCGGCCTGCTTGGGTGTGTCGTAGCGCTCCAGGTAGTCTTCAGGAGCCGAATAGGGCTGGTGGGTGCCAACGGTCAGTAGCGTCAGCATCCACGGTTTTTTCTGTTTTTTCAGCTGGCCAACGTACTCAAGGGCTCCTTCGAAGAAGGCCTTGTCGTCCTTGCCCCAAGGGAATTCCAGGTAGTTGCTGTTGGTGAACCATTCCAGTCCATGAGTGGCATCGAAACCGATGTGCGGCATGATTTTGTCTTTTGCCATGAAACGCAGGCCCGCACCCTGGAGATAGTGCGTGGCGAATCCGTTCTGGTGTAACTGGGCTGGCAGGCACGCTTGATTGCGTTCGCTCTGGGTCAACATTTCCACCCCCTTCGGCGTGCCGTTGTCCAGTTTGTCGTAATCGCCACACAGCATTGCATACAGACCGCGAATGGTTTGGTGACTGTGAAGGACGTAGTCCGGCGTATTCATGCCGCGCTCTGCCCATCGACTGAGATTGGGCATGAGATTTTCCTGATAGCTGCTGTGCAAGGCTTCTCGATTAACACCCACGTAGGCGCCGGGAATACCTTCCAGCGCGATGATCAACACATTCCGCGCCCGCCCGGGAGCGGCGAGCAGTTTCTGTCCGTCCAGATCGAGTTGGGTGAGTCCCGCCATTTCTGGAGGGACATCGACAACATCACCTGCCAACCATTCTTCAGCACTTGACTGAACGTCTCCAACGCTCGCGGACAGTAACTGATGCGGGAGGTTGAACAAGCGCCAAGGGTCTTCGTCGGTGGGGTAGAGGTGCTGGGCGCCCCAGTGGCCGATCAACAGCAGCAACGGTGCTGCCCACACGCTACGTGGTAAGGCCGGAATAGGTTTGGAGCGGCCCATCCACTGCGTGATCAACCAGATCGCCAGTCCAAAGCACAGAGTGGCTGCCAGCCATGGCTGGGCGAAACCACCGCCGGCAGAGTTTTCCAGAAATTGAGGGTCAATCAAGTACTGCAGGTCTGTGGCGTTTGGAAACCTCCCGACCGCGCTGACGAGTTCAGCAGTCGCCAACGTCATAATTCCCCAAACCAGCAACACCGGCAGCGCTAACCACCAGGGACGACGATGCAGGGTGACGATGAGAAGACTGGCAATTCCCAGATCTGAAAGGTAGCCGAGTGGACTCGACCAACCCAGTGCCGCACGCAGGCATAGAGGCAAGATCAGGACCAATCCGATCAGCGCGACGAGGCGCGCATAGGGTTGTCGTAACCAGTGACGGATAACGTTCACAAAAAGACCTTCCAGACATTAAAGCTTCATACAAGTGTGCTGAATGGTATCAAGCGATGGCAGGACTGCTCGGGAAATTCGAATAGAGGGAGGGGTACTGAAACGGTGGGTAGCCTGGATATTGGCCTGCTGGCTAAAAGCTTCAGCTCTTAACCCCCGTTCCAGAGCCCTGAATGAAGGATATTAATGCCGGGTGATGGCCGTGAACATTAACTGTTTCAGGCTGTTTAACGTGTTCCGTCCGATTGCGGGCGGACGTGCGCACGGCATCACAATGCCGGGTGACGAGAACGTTGTAAATCGCCACACTTTTGGCTTTTGTCTGTGGTTAAACTATAAATCGAGTCACCATTCCACTTAGATCAACAGCCAGCCGTGACAACTCATTACTGGCCGCACTGGTTTGATTGGCACCTGCTGCAGACTGAGTCGACCAGATTACGATCAACCTCTCTAGATACTTGTGCCTGCTCCTCCGAAGCGCTTGCAATGACCAGATTTCGCTCGTTGCTCTGAGAAATAGACTCGGTTATCTGTGTTAAAGAATCACCCGCGGCATTTGCCAGGTATTTCTCCGCACCGTCCCGCTCAACAAGTTGGCTCATCGTGCATGCCGTCGGTAATAACAAGGGCAGGTCATAAATCTGCCCCAGACCTGGTATGAGTGACTCTCTCTCGCTCGGTTGACGGGTCAATCCTTGATTTCACTCGGATCGCTGACCAACATTACTTTGTCCTGGATAGCGGCCAAGGTGTATTCGAGAAATGACCTGCCTCGTCCCAGATTCGCCGCCTTATCCTGCTGCAGTGCCTGTTGCAGAACGACGAGAAGATTCTGCGTCTTCGAGGATGAGGCAGGCGTCAAATTGTCTTCTTCCAAATTCCCCTTTACGTATTTGGCAATGCGAGTGGACTGGCTTGCCGAATGGCTGATGGAAGCCTCGACCAACTCACCTTCGGCATAACCGATGCGGCTCGTGCTGCTGGCCTGATCGTTGATCTGGTAGTACAGGTAATTCTGCGATTCCGAGTCCGTCGTCAGTTCCAGCTTTTGCCCGGCATACAGAGGCTTATGGTACTGGGCTGTCAGATGGGATTGCTGATCCTGAACAAGCGTGCGATTGAGCCGATTCGCACCTTTGGATTGCGTGGATTGGGACACGTCATAGCTGAATGAATCAAGTTCGGCAGGCCGCGCAGGATTGCCGTTTACAGTCTTCTCGGTGACCGTCGCACTGAAATCGGCCAGGCCGGTAAGCATGCTGCGGTCGGTGTCTGTCAGGTAGTTCGAGCCTGGGGGCTGCCGCACGGTTGCGGCGAGGCTTTCCGAGTAATTTGTGTGAACGGCCTTAAATGCACTATCGAACATCGACAGCAGGTGTCGGTCGCCGTCGCCTCGGTCGCGCGCCGCTTCTATTTGACGGATGTACCCCTCAAGCGCCTTGGCCTTCTGAGTGCTGTTGCCCAGAATCGCAGCATTTTTCAAGTCCACGGCTATGTTGAGATCGCCCGATGCGCCCTTCATGCTTACCCGGCGCTGGCTTGCATCGGCATGCAGCTCAAGGGTCTGCGTGCTGTCATCGCTGAGCTTGAATCGTGTCACCAGATCGACCGAGGAAAACACCTTGGAGTCGAACTGAATCAAGGTGTCCAGTTTGAGTTGCGGAGGCACCGCAGTGAGCCCTTGAATGGCCGACTCAAATCCGTCTGCCATTGCGCCCAGCGCAGCAAGTTCTTCTTTGCTGAGATCACCACCCTCGACCTGCGCCTGTACCGCCAGCGCATTGTCCTGACTGGAGAGGGTCAGTTGGATAGTTTTGCCACTCGCTGTATTCAGCGTGAGGCTGATGGAGTTATCTGCGATGCCACTATGGAGTTTGGCTTGGGCAGCCGCCAGCTCGCCAGCTTCGAGAGGCCTTCCAGTCGATGAGCGAAGGACTGACTGGGAAATGTTCTTGTTGGTCTCAGCCAGTTGCAAAAGCAGCGATGCGCCCAGATTTTGGAACCGGCCGGCCGTCGACGAACTTCCGAAATTGCCCCTCATGTGCAAGGACACTTTGTCATGCTGCGTGTATTCCCAGGAAAGCGGTGCGTCAAGCTGCGCTATCCCGCCCCGGGAGGTATACGTCAGTGCATCGACGGCTTTGTTATCTTGCAGCAAGGTGACTATCGACGAGGGCGAATCAGTGACGGCTGTTGATTCGATGGGATTGCCGATGGGCACGGTGGCCACCACTTTAGCGATTGCCAGTGGCTGGGGGGCGGAGATTGAAGATATCAGGGTCACGGCAGCTCCATGCTCATTAAGTTCCTACCTCACTAGTCGGCGGTGATAGTGACAACTTGAGGTCCGATCCCGGAGGTACTACCGGAAAACGACAACCTTGCAGGGATCAGATACCAAGCCAGTCACCTTATGATCAGTCTCTTGTTGCCTGGCTGTAGAATCGTGCATCAATGCCCGGGCGATCAGAGGGAAGGGCACAAACACCCGGGGGCCAACAAAACTTGCTGCCAGAATTTTTTTTGAAATCAAGGGGTTGCCAGCCTCAGGAAATGAGTACATAATTCACGCCATCGAAAGCACAGACGGCTGAAAAAGCTCAATGTTTTCAAGGAGATAGAGCGTGAATCATAAGCTCGTTTCCTGTTCCAGGTTTGTACACATTTGATGTTGCGCTACATGACATCAGATGTTTGAGGCCGAGTAGCAAAATGGTTATGCAGTGGATTGCAAATCCACCTACGCCGGTTCGATTCCGACCTCGGCCTCCACTATAAACAAGCTCCGTAGATCTATGATTTACGGAGCTTTTTTATTTGCGCAACCTTGCAAGATTTTGTCTTGAAAAGGGGATCTGCGAACTTGCTTCACCGGGGCGGGATGTATATATTTCGTCCTCTGTTGCACAAGCCAGACAGCTTCACCGCGCTACCGCCCGAATGGCGAAACTGGTAGACGCATGGGACTTAAAATCCCCCGCTCGTAAGGGCGTGCCGGTTCGATTCCGGCTTCGGGC
>LNAP01006085.1_pt1 | contig 10512 bp, 6 predicted proteins | sample 602601 | NCBI WGS metagenome assembly LNAP01 (sample SAMN02440304, study PRJNA202911) | soil metagenome | biome: Subtropical and temperate rainforests or woodlands; isolation source: soil samples (1 kg each in a 20% v/v slurry with milli Q water) were... ...
GACCGAACATGCTGCCGCCGTAGTGCGCTACCAGGGTGGCCACAACGCTGGCCACACCCTGGTGATCGATGGCGAAAAAACCGTCTTGCACCTGATCCCTTCGGGTGTGCTGCGCGAAGGCGTTCAGTGCCTGATCGGCAACGGTGTGGTGGTTGCGCCGGACGCCTTGCTGCGTGAGATCGTCAAGCTGGAAGAGAAAGGCGTACCGGTGCGCGAGCGCCTGCGTATCAGCCCATCCTGCCCGTTGATCCTGTCCTACCACGTAGCGCTGGACCAGGCGCGTGAAAAAGCCCGTGGCGAGCAGAAGATCGGTACCACCGGTCGCGGCATCGGCCCGGCTTACGAAGACAAGGTCGCTCGTCGCGGCCTGCGTATCGGCGACCTGTTCCACCGCGAGCGTTTCGCCGCGAAGCTGGGCGAGTTGCTGGACTACCACAACTTCGTACTGGTCAATTACTACAAAGAGCCGGCCATCGACTTCCAGAAGACGCTCGACGAGTGCATGGAATACGCCGAACTGCTCAAGCCGATGATGCTGGACGTGACCGCCGAGCTGCACCAACTGCGTCGCGCGGGCAAGGACATCATGTTCGAAGGCGCCCAGGGCTCGCTGCTGGACATCGACCACGGTACCTATCCGTACGTCACCAGCTCCAACACCACTGCCGGCGGCATCGCCACTGGCTCGGGTGTGGGCCCGATGTACCTGGACTACATCCTGGGCATCACCAAGGCTTACACCACTCGCGTGGGTTCGGGTCCGTTCCCGACCGAACTGTTCGACGACGTCGGCGCTTTCCTGGCCAAGCGTGGCCATGAGTTCGGTGCAACCACCGGCCGTGCCCGCCGTTGCGGCTGGTTTGACGCCGTCATCCTGCGTCGCGCCATCGACGTCAACAGCATCTCGGGCCTGTGCCTGACCAAGCTGGACGTGCTGGACGGCCTGGAAACCATCAACATCTGCGTGGGCTACAAGAACCAGGATGGTGCAGTCATCGACGCGCCAACCGACGCCGACAGCTACATCGGCCTGGAGCCGGTGTACGAGCAGATGCCAGGCTGGAGCGAGTCGACCCTGGGTGCCAAGACCCTGGAAGAGCTGCCGGCCGCTGCCCGTGCCTACATCAAGCGTATCGAAGAGCTGGTCGGCGCGCCGATCGACATTATTTCGACAGGCCCGGACCGCAACGAGACCATCGTTCTGCGTCACCCGTTTGCTTGATAAGTCGTTGATGTAAAAAGCAAAGGCCCCTCTCCCGGGGCCTTTGTCGTTTCTGTCTGCCACACGGCACGACCCTTGCTGTGATTTCCCCTTCCAGAGTGCCATCAATTTGATGGCGTTGAAGTAGAGGGATTTCCTGTGTCGGCCGTTCTCTCACTGTTACAAAGCCGTTTGTTGCGGCCTGTGTTCGTTACTCTTGGTATCGCCCTTTTGGTGCAGGTGCTGGTTGCCGTTGCCCTGACCCGGAGCACGGTGATGGCGCTGGAGGCTGATCTGGCCGCTCGTCTGGGCGTCGACAGCCAGAAGCTCTCCGGCGAGTTGGAGCAGGCGGCTCGCGAAGTCACCTCGAGCCTGGAAAGCCTTTCCAGCAGTACTCGGCAACGATTGACCGCCGGGCTGTCCTCACGCCTGGAGGAAGAGCAGGCGCAATTGCGGGCGACGCTGGAGAAGGATCTCAAGGATTCGGCCAACGATATGGCCCAGTTGCTCGCTTCGGTGGCGCCGCGGGCCATGTGGGACAGCGACGTCCCGACCCTTTCCGAGTTCGCTCGGCGCGCCCAGCGCAATCCCAACGTGCTGTTCGTGGTGTACGACGACGCCAATGGCGAGCACCTGACCCGTTACCTGAACCGGGAAAACCCGATCAACAAGGCGCTGCTGGAAAAGGGCAAGGGCGACCGTGCCCTGGACAAGGTGCTGGATGCGGCCAAGAACGATCCGTCGGTCTATTACCTGGAGGCCTCCATCAGTCCTAACGGCGTGGAAATCGGCAAGGTGCTGATGGGGGTTTCCACGGCGTCGGTCGAGGCGGACGTGGTGGCGCTGGACAAGCGCTTCGCAGCCTTGATCGCCAGCAGCGATCAGTTGGTGGGCGATAGTCTCAAGGGCGCTTCGGCGGACAGTTCGGCGGCCATGGGCGCGCGCCTGCAGTCGGCGCAGACCACCGCTTCGGACATGCAGGCCAACACCGCCGGTACCGTGCAGGACGCGGCGGCCACTCTGCGTTGGCGCATCGGCATGGGCCTGGCGCTGGTCGGCTGCGGGGTCTTGCTGTTGCTGGCGGTGGTGCTGGGGCGGCGGGTGGTCAGCAAGCTGCATCTGCTGATCGCTGCGCTGAACGATCTGGCGGCCGGTGAGGGCGACCTGACCAAGCGGGTCCAGCTCAGCAGCAATGACGAGATCGGCGACATGGCGTCGGCGGTCAACCGCTTTGTCGACAAGTTGCAGCCAATCGTGCGCGAGGCGGGCGATGTGGCGCAGCGCACCGGTGTCGAAATCGGTGCGATGAGCCTGCGTAATGCCGGGGCTGATGCTGCGGCCGAGGCTCAGCGCGACGAGGTGGCAGAGAGTTTGCGGGCGCTGTCGCAGATGGCTGATGAAGCCCAGGCGGAAAGCCAGGCGATGCAGGCGGCCTTGCAGCAAGTGGTGGAGATTCGCCAGGCAACCGACGAAAACACTCGGACCTCGGCCCAGGTGGGCAGCCTGATCGAGGCGCTGGCGGGGCAGGTCGACACCGGCTCCAAGGTCATCGAGCGCCTGGCGCAGCAGAGCGAGCAGATCGAGGTGGTGTTGACGGTGATTCATGGCATCGCCGAACAAACCAACCTGCTGGCCTTGAATGCGGCCATCGAGGCGGCGCGGGCCGGGGAAACCGGGCGCGGCTTTGCTGTGGTGGCCGACGAGGTCAGGGCGCTGGCGAGCAAGACGCAAAGCTCTACCGGGGATATCCAGGCGCACATTGGAGCGCTGCAGCAGGGCGCGCGCGAGGCGGTGGCGGCGATCGGCCAAGCCGGAAGGCAGGCCAGCGAAGGTTTGCTGGTGCTGCGCGACAGCGCGCGGTTGCAGCAGTCGGTGCAGTCGTCGGTGGAGCAGGTGCACGCGGCAATTGGCCTGGCGACCCAGGCGGCGGCCCATCAGGCTCAGGGTGCGCAAGCGGTGCGCAGCCGGGTCGAAACCATCCATGCCCAGGCCGAGCGTGCGGCTCAGGCGGTGGTGGAAACCACGGCCAGCGGCAAGGTGCTGGATGGCTTGGCGGCGCAGTTGAAGGCCAGCCTGGGGCAATTCCGGGCTTGAGTTTCCACAAGGCTTGAATGCTGGGGGTGGGGCTCCTACAGAAGGCTTTCTGTAGGAGCGGGCTCAACGGCTCAGATACATCCGTGTCGTCAGCAGATAGACCGGCAATCCCGATACCAGAATCAACAGCGCCGCATAAGGCGCTGCGGCTGCAAACTCCACATTCGCCGTGTGCGCCCAGACTTCCGTCGCCAGCGTATTCAGCCCGGTCGGGCTGAGCAGCAGGGTGGCCGTCAGTTCCTTCATGGCATCCAGGAATACCAGGGCGAAGGCGGCTCCCAGCGCGGGGAAAATGATCGGCAGGGTCACACGGCAGAATGCCGTGAATGAGGAGGCGCCGAGAGTGCGGGCAGCTTCCTCGAGTTGCGGCGCCGCCTTGTTCAGGGCAGTGCGGATTGGCGCCTGCGCCAGGGGCAGGAATAGCAGGGCGTAGGCGATCAGCAGCAGGGTCGAGGTCTGATACAGCGCCGGCACGTAGTGCAGGGCAAAGAACACCAGTGTCAGGGCAATCACCAGGCCGGGCAGGGCGTGCAGCAAGTAGGGCAGGCGTTCGGCCCAGAGGGCCAGGCGACCCTTGTGACGTACCACCAGCAGCCCGACCGGTACCGCCAGCGCCAGGCACAGTGCCGCGCCACCCAGCGACAGTGCCAGGGAGGAAAGCAGGGCTTCGCCGATGGCGGCTACCGGGAAGGCGGCCGATGAGCCAACGGCCAGCCAGTACGCCAGCATGCCCAGCGGAATGCCGCTGCCGATCAGGGTCAGCAGCGCGCAGTACAGTTGCCCACCAATCGCCCACTTGCCCAGGCGTACCTGCTCGGCATGTCGCGCCGCGCCCTGGCCGGTCCGCACATGGCGGCCTTTGCCGCGAACCCGCAACTCCAGCCACAGCAGGGCCAGGCACAGCGCCAGCAACACGGCAGAAAGCATCGCCGCGTTGGCGTTGCTGAACTCCAGCTCGAACTGCTGATAGATCGCGGTAGTGAAGGTTTGCAGGCCGATGATCGACAGCGCGCCGAACTCCACCAGCATGTGCAGGGCGATCAGCAATGAACCGGCCAGCAGCGACGGCCAGAGCAGGGGCAGGGTGATCCGGAAGAACACGCCCCAGCGATGCTGCCCAAGGGTGCGGGCCGACTCCTCCAGAGAGGGGTCGAGGTTGCGCAGGGTGGCCGCGACAGGCAGGAACACCAGTGGGTACTTGGACAGGCTCATGACCAGGATCGCCCCGCCCAGGCCTTCGAAGCTGGCACTGAGGGAGACCCAGGTGAAACTGCTGACAAAGGCCGGTACGGCAAAGGGCAGGCACAGGATCACGCCCCAGAGGCGCCGCCCCGGCAAGTCGCTACGCTCCAGCAGCCAGGCCAGGGAGAGGCCGACGATGGCGCAGGTGACGGTCACACCTGTGAGCAGCAGCAAGGTATTGCGCAGCAGGCCGAATACATAGGGGCGCCACAGCAGGTGCAGGGCTTCGGCCCAGCCGGCCTGCCAAGCCTTGAGCCCGACATAGAGCAATGGCAGCAGGCTGAGTCCGACCAGCAGCAGGACTGGTAGCAGTAGCCAGATCGATGGCCCCTTGCGCCTCGGTATGTAGGTTGTGCGCGAGGCGGGGGCGGGCAGCGATGCGCTCATCAGTTCAGGCCGACTTCGCGTTCCAGTTCCAGGGCTTCTTCGGCATTGCCAAGGTCGGCCGGGGTGACTTTTGGCGCTTGCAGCTCGCTGAACGGCTTGAGGCCGCGATCCGACTCCAGGCCTTTGCGCAGCGGGTATTCGGCGGTGGTCTGGGTGATCACGCGCTGGCCTTCTTCGCTGGCCATATAGGCGAGGAATTGCTGAGCTTCCTTGGGGTGCTTGCTGGACTTGAGTACTGCGGCACTGGATACGGTGATCAGCCCGCCGGCATCGCCGCCGGTGAAATAGTGCAGCTTCGAGTCCAGCTGGCCTTTTTCGCGTTGCAGGGCGAACCAGTAATAGTTGTTCACCAGCACGGTGGCGACTTCGCCGTTTTCCACGGCCTTCAAGGCCACCATGTTATTGCTGTAGGTCTTGCCGAAGGCGCGCAGGCCGGTCAGCCATTCCTCGGCGGCGTCCATTCCGTGCAGCTTGATGATTGCCACGGCCTGTTCCTGGAACGCGCCGCTGGTAGGAACGAAGCCTACCTTGCCTTGCCATTGTGGTTGGGAGAACTCCATTACCGATGTCGGCAGGTCCTTTTCGTCGATCAGCTTCGGGTTGAACGCCACCACGCGGACGCGGGCGGTGATACCGATCCAGGTGCCGTTGCCGGCGACGTAATCCTTGGGTAGGACTTCAAGGGTCGCGGCATCGGTCTTGGCCAGCAGGCCTTGCTCGCCGAGTTTGTTCAGGGGCGGCGATTCTTCGGTGTAAATCACGTCGGCGGGAGAGCGCTCGCCTTCTTCCACGACCTGGCTGGCAAGCTGGTTGCTGCTGCCTTTGCGCACATTGACGTGAATGCCGGTCTTGGCCTCGAAGGCCTTGGCGATGGCGTCGCCGACTTCCTTGTGCTGGCCGTTGTAGAGGGTCAGGGAAACCGGGTCGGCTGCTTGAGTGAGTGGAGATGCCAGGGCCAGGCCCAGCAAAGTGATGGTCAAGCCACGCAGAAGGGATGTTGGAAGGGCGGTGTTTCTAAACATCATTCGCAGGGTTCCTCACTGTGGTGCCGCAAAAACTTGTAACAATCATAAACGATATTGTTTCTCATGTGCGGCTTGACGGGCTGGATAGCCCTGAGAGGAGGGGGGGCTTTGGAGGAAGAAATGATTGTTATGGGCCAGAAACGCAAAAACCCGCTTTCGCGGGTTTTTGTGAGACTTCACAGCTATGCTGTGAAGCTTGAATATGGTGCCCAGAAGAAGACTCGAACTTCCACGGCCTTGCGGCCACCAGCACCTGAAGCTGGCGTGTCTACCAATTTCACCATCTGGGCAGTATCAGCAACGTTGCCGCTGTTGATGGGGCGAACTATACGGAGCGCCTTTGAATCTGTAAAGCCCTGTTTTGACTTAGATTCAATAAATCAAACACTTAGAATGCAAAAACCCGCTTTCGCGGGTTTTTGGAGGAGCCTGAAGATTCAAATAATCTGCAGCTCTGAATTGGTGCCCAGAAGAAGACTCGAACTTCCACGGCCTTGCGGCCACCAGCACCTGAAGCTGGCGTGTCTACCAATTTCACCATCTGGGCAGTATCGGCAACGTCTCCGTCGTCGATGGCGCGCACTATACGGACCACCTTTTGAGCTGTAAACCCCTGATCTTGAAAATATTGAAAAAAATTCACCGACGGCTTTTACAGGATGCTTCTGAAGCCTTGAAAGGACTTTTCGGAGCCTGTCTTAGCCTGAAATTTCCCGTTTCAATACGCGTATGCCAAACTAACCCGCATATAGACAAGGTGAAATTTATCTAATGGCCGATTGGCAGTCCCTCGATCCCGAGGCCGCTCGTGAAGCGGAAAAATATGAAAACCCTATCCCTAGCCGCGAACTGATCCTTCAGCACCTTGCTGATCGGGGTTCGCCTGCTAATCGCGAACAGCTGGTCGAAGAGTTTGGTCTGACCACAGAAGACCAGATCGAAGCCCTGCGTCGCCGCCTGCGCGCCATGGAGCGCGATGCCCAACTGATCTACACCCGTCGCGGCACTTATGCGCCGGTGGACAAGCTCGACCTGATCCTCGGCCGCATCAGCGGTCACCGTGATGGCTTCGGCTTCCTGGTGCCCGATGACGGCAGCGACGACCTGTTCATGAGCCCGGCGCAGATGCGCCTGGTGTTCGATGGCGACCGCGCGCTGGCCCGGGTTTCCGGTCTGGATCGCCGTGGTCGCCGCGAAGGCATGATCGTTGAAGTGGTGTCCCGTGCTCACGAGAGCATTGTCGGCCGTTACTTCGAAGAGGGCGGCATTGGTTTTGTGGTGGCGGACAACCCGAAGATCCAGCAGGAAGTGCTGGTGACCCCGGGCCGCAATGCCGGCGCCAAGATTGGCCAGTTCGTCGAGGTGAAGATCACCCACTGGCCGACTCCGCGCTTCCAGCCGCAAGGCGACGTGGTCGAGGTCGTGGGCAACTACATGGCCCCGGGCATGGAAATCGATGTTGCCTTGCGCACCTACGATATTCCTCACGTCTGGCCTGAAGCGGTACTGAAGGAAGCCGGCAAGCTCAAGCCGGAAGTCGAAGATAAGGACAAAGAGAAACGCATCGACCTGCGCGATCTGCCGTTCGTCACCATCGACGGTGAAGACGCTCGCGACTTCGACGATGCGGTCTATTGCGAAGCCAAGCCTGGCAAGCTGCGCCTGTTCGGCGGTGGCTGGAAGCTGTACGTGGCGATTGCCGACGTTTCCAGTTACGTGAAGATCGGTTCGGCGCTGGATGCCGAGGCTCAGGTACGCGGCAACTCGGTGTACTTCCCCGAGCGCGTGGTGCCGATGCTACCGGAGCAGTTGTCCAACGGCCTGTGCTCGCTGAACCCGAAAGTCGATCGTCTCGCCATGGTGTGCGAGATGACCATCTCCAAGTCCGGCGAGATGACCGACTACCAGTTCTACGAAGCGGTGATCCACTCCAAGGCGCGACTGACCTACAACAAGGTCAGTACTATCCTCGAGCAGCCGAAAACCAGCGAGGCCAAGCAACTGCGCGGCGAATACGCCGATGTTGTGCCGCACCTCAAGCAGCTTTATGCGCTGTACAAGGTGCTGCTCGGTGCTCGTCATACCCGTGGCGCCATCGATTTCGAGACCCAGGAAACCCGGATCATCTTCGGTTCCGAGCGCAAGATCGCCGAAATTCGCCCGACTACCCGCAACGATGCGCACAAGCTGATCGAGGAATGCATGCTGGCGGCCAACGTGGCCACCGCCGAATTCCTCAAGAAGCACGAAATTCCTGCGCTCTATCGCGTCCACGACGGCCCGCCGCCAGAGCGCCTGGAAAAACTGCGCGCCTTCCTCGGCGAGCTCGGCCTGTCCCTGCATAAAGGCAAGGACGGCCCGACGCCGAAGGACTACCAGGCATTGCTGGAAAGCATCAAGGATCGCCCGGATTTCCACCTGATCCAGACCGTGATGCTGCGCTCGTTGAGCCAGGCGGTGTACAGCGCTGACAATCAGGGCCACTTCGGCCTGAACTATGAAGCCTATACCCACTTCACCTCGCCGATTCGTCGTTACCCGGACCTGCTGACGCACCGGGCGATTCGCAGTGTCATCCATTCCAAGCAGAACACTCCTCACGTGCGTCGTGCCGGTGCGATGACCATTCCGAAGGCGCGCATCTATCCGTACGACGAGGCGGTTCTCGAGCAGCTTGGCGAGCAGTGCTCGATGAGCGAGCGGCGTGCCGACGAAGCGACCCGCGACGTGGTGAACTGGCTCAAGTGCGAGTACATGAAGGATCGCGTGGGCGAGTCGTTCCCGGGCGTGATCACTGCGGTGACCGGTTTTGGTCTGTTCGTCGAACTGACCGATATCTATGTCGAAGGTCTGGTGCATGTCACGGCGCTGCCGGGCGATTACTACCACTTCGATCCTGTGCATCACCGCCTGGCGGGCGAGCGCACCGGTCGCAGCTTCCGCCTGGGTGACAGCGTGGAAGTGCGGGTCATGCGCGTCGACCTGGACGAGCGCAAGATCGACTTCGAGATGGCGGAAAAAACCATCGGCGCGCCGATCGGTCGCAAGAAACGCGGCGCTGTCGACGTGCCTCCGGCCAAGACTGCTGCCGAGCCAGCTCCAGCCAAGGCCGGGCGCCGTGGTCCGGCCAAGGAGAAGCCGGTCGAGGCCTACCGCTCCAGTGATGCCGCGGCGAAAAACGCCGAAGTGCGCAAGAGCCGGGAAATGAAGCAGGCGTTGCTGGCCGAAGCCAAAAGCGGTGGTAAAGCGGCGTCTGGGGGAAAGTCCGGAAAGCCGGCGTCCAGCAAACCGAGCAAACATCGTAAAGGTCCGCCGAAAGCGGGCGCAGGTCCTGCGGCGAAAAGCGGCGGGGCACGTAAACCCAAGGCCAAGTCATGAGTCAGTTGGAAAAGATCTACGGCGTGCACGCTGTGGAAGCATTGCTGCGTCACCACCCCAAGCGCGTCAAGCAGATCTGGCTGGCCGAAGGCCGCAGCGATCCGCGCGTGCAGGTGCTGGTGGACCTGGCCGGGCAGAATCGCGTGGCGGTCGGCCAGGCCGAGCGTCGTGAAATGGATGCCTGGGTCGAGGGCGTTCACCAGGGTGTCGTGGCTGAAGTAAGTCCAAGCCAGGTCTGGGGCGAGGCGATGCTCGATGAGCTGCTCGACCGCACCGAGGGCGCGCCGCTGCTGCTCGTGCTGGACGGTGTGACCGACCCGCACAACCTCGGCGCCTGCCTGCGTACCGCCGATGCGGCTGGCGCGCTGGCGGTGCTGGTGCCGAAAGACAAATCGGCGACCCTGACCCCGACCGTGCGTAAAGTGGCGTGCGGCGCCGCGGAAGTGATTCCGCTGGTGGCCGTGACCAACCTCGCGCGCACTCTGGAAAAGCTCCAGCAGCGCGGCCTGTGGGTTGTCGGCACCGCTGGCGAAGCTGAGCAGGAACTGTATGACCAGGACCTGACCGGGCCGACCATCCTCATCATGGGCGCCGAAGGCAAGGGTATGCGTCGCCTCACCCGCGAGCATTGCGATTTCCTGGTGCGCCTGCCGATGGCCGGTAGCGTCAGCAGTCTCAACGTTTCGGTGGCTACCGGCGTGTGCCTGTTCGAGGCCACGCGCCAGCGTGCGGCCAAGGCCAAGAGCGCAGCCAAGAAGACCTGAGTTTCCTCCCTCCATGCAGGTGCGAGCTTGCTCGCGATAGCGGCCCGACTGAGGTGCTGCAATCGTGAGCAGGCCCGTCCGGCAGGTTTGGCGTGCCCTGGCGGCCAATTGTTCAAATAATCACCAATTGCCTTGCGCCGCTGTTGCCCCTTCTCTACAATTGCGCCCCTTGCCGTTGCGGCAGGCGCATATGTGCCTATCTCTGGCAAGACACACAAGTGTCATTCACTCCTTGTCTGACCGCTTTTGAGCGGCAGGCTACAACCCGTAAGGAGCATTCATGCGTCATTACGAAATCATCTTTCTGGTCCACCCTGACCAGAGCGAGCAAGTCGGCGGCATGGTTGAGCGTTACACCAAGCTGATCGAAGAAGACGGCGGCAAAATCCACCGTCTGGAAGATTGGGGCCGTCGTCAACTG
>LNAP01006086.1_pt1 | contig 10510 bp, 8 predicted proteins | sample 602601 | NCBI WGS metagenome assembly LNAP01 (sample SAMN02440304, study PRJNA202911) | soil metagenome | biome: Subtropical and temperate rainforests or woodlands; isolation source: soil samples (1 kg each in a 20% v/v slurry with milli Q water) were... ...
AGGCGCAGTGCGAGGAGTGTGGTTCGTCTGCTCGTACCCGAACGAAGAAATCATACTGTCCGACGCACCAGGCGTGGCCTTCTGTGCAGATAAACCTATATCACTCAGGTCGTGCGACAAGGCGGAAAGAGATGTGTTGAACGGATTCGAGTCATCTACGAAGGCATCCGCAGCAGGAGTACGACGACTTCCGGACTTGGGGCGGGGCGGTGGCTTTGAATGCGAAGTGTCATTGTCGTCATCCATTACCTGGGAGGTAGTGGGAATCGCAACTTTTACAAGGAATTGTATGGCGTCGCGGAAGGTGGCTGGATCATTGAACAGAGAGTCAAGCGGATCCGCAAAGGCTTCCAGTGAAGGCGGCCACTTCAGACGCGTAAGGGCAGAAAGGACAATGCGCATGAACTTCGTTCTATACACGGTTTCACTTTCTAAACGTATTTCACGGCTAGTGTTTTCCCTCTTCATCAGGGAAGACTCCGCGTTGCGCTCTTCATTCAAGTCTACTAATTGCTCGTTATGGTCTTGCAACAAGCGCGAGCTTGCTAGCAAGTTAACGAACACCTTCTTCTTCGTAAGCCATTTACACTCTTCCAGCTCACCATTTGTCAAGTTTCTGAGGTCAGGACATGCATGCTGAAGATGTGATCGCAAGGAGTTGAGCTCCATTTGTGTTTGTGGAAGGGTGTGTTTGAAAAGTATGGTTGGCCACGAGTACGTACCAGGTAGATATGCACTAACACAAACAGGAAACGTGGATTAAACGTGAAATTAAGATACATGTGATTAATTTCCCGAGAGATGCATGAATAACCTTGGAAGTGTCCGGATTTGACACAGAGACAAACTGGTGTTGGGAGGAGTGCAACGATTGCTCGTTCTGGCGTTCATTCTTTCTTTGCTGCCACTTGGTGCTATTCCGCATTACAATGGTCCGAACGTCCGACATGATGGTCTACGGGTTGTTGGCGATGGTCTTTCTAGGAGTCATATACATAACCACAGTTCACTTTTTTGCTCCTACAGCAGCAGACGAAGCTCCACACGACCACCCTCCGCTGAAGGAAACAGGTGGTTCAGCAAGCGGAATAATATCGAAAAATATAGCAAACATACTTGCTTCAAGACCATCTTTACCCAGTGAGCCACCTATTGCGGAAAATATGAACTACAAGAATCTCTACAACGTCCTCGCTGACTGGAACCCTGACAATCCTGATGTGCCAGCCGGGTTTTCCGAAACTTTGCACCACTTTGACTATGGAAATCTTGCAGAGCGGGCAATGGCAGAGAAGTTTAGAAACGCAGAGTTGCCTTTCAAGCTATTTAACGTATCTGAGTTCGCGGAAGTTGCAAACTTGTGGACGGACAATTATCTACATGATCAACTGACCACCAATTTGCGTGGTAGAAGCCATGTTGAAAAGTCCAAAGACAACCATTTCATGTATTGGAACGGGCGAGGACGCGGTCGCGCTAGCTACAAACCTCCCACGGAGATCGTTGACATGGACTTCGATCGGTGGCTCAAGATCGCCAAGGCCGCCGACGAGGACAAGATGAACCACACCACCGAACATTATTATTTCATGTCCAGCTGTCCTGCCCAGGATCAAGGCCGTACGTTTATCTCGAAAGACTTGAAGGCCTTCTCCACGCAGAAGAACAACTTTTTCATCACGAATGTGGTGGCCAACAAGGGCATCCAGTGTCGCTTCGGCATGCGTGGCGTCATCGCCGAGTCTCACTACGATTCTGGCCGCAATATGGTGGCGATGCTCAAGGGTGAAAAGAGATACATTTTGAACCCTCCATGGGCTTGCAAGCACTTGGGTATCATCGCCGACAAGAAGCACCCTTCTTACCGCCATTCGATTATCGACTGGAGCGACCTCCAGCAGGCGGCCAGCCGGGGATTTGCCAAGGTGGACGCCATCGATACCATTCTGCGCACGGGGGAGGTGCTGTATATCCCCACGTACTGGTTTCACTACATGGTCTCTCTCAAGTACTCCATTCAGTGCAACTCCCGCAGTGGCCTGCCGCCGCACAAGGAAGGCGCAAACCATGTGAATTTGTGCATGAGAGAGTAATTTATGTATTTTCTGTCCTTTCACACTTTGTATTGTAAAACAATGAATAGTTTTTACTGAATAAATGTATCAACGACTTTTGACTTTGCAACTTACATACAAAAGATTACAATCGATCAAAAATAGCCAGGGTTTCAATGTGATCCGACCCGGGGAAAAGCACGTGCCCCTCCATGTGCACGAGCTTCCAATGACGTACACTGTCATTATCATTACCACCAATGGCGCTTGAAGAGGCACCAGGAGAGGTCCCTGTGAGGCGCGCGGCGTCCCGTTTGAAAGCTGGGAAGCCACATGACACGTAAATGAGGCGCTTGGCGTTGATGACTCCCTCTGAAGAGCCCGATTTGCTCTGCGCCGCACGCTTCTTGCCCTTTCCGTCAGTATGGTTACTATTGCTACTTGCATTGGTGGTGCTGTTGTTGTCATGGTGCAACATTGCCTGCAGCACCTCCTCGTCGAGTCCTTTGCGTGGCGGATCCACCAAAATCAGCTCGTACCCCCGTAGCCCACCACTGCTGGCCACAGCGCCGGCAGGCTCGGAGCGGTACGCCGCGCGGTTGCGCACACTCTCCGGTTGCATGCTCAGTCTCGCTGCCTCAAAGCAGGCCAGATTGTGCGGGTTTTCGTCCGAGCAGTTCAGCTCCGTGAGTAAATCGAGGCAGTTTAGGCCGATGGTGCCCACGCCCGCGTACAATTCGACACATTTTACCCCACGCACATCGCTGCTTTCGCTTTCGACACTCGCTTGAACCAACCTCCGTTTCTTAGTATCTTGTGTGTTTTTGGCAGCAGTGGTGTATTTCTGGTCCACCATGTCTTGGATCCAGGTCCGGACGTTGCAAATAATGTTCGTGAAGGCGCAGATGTTGGCCTGACGGAACACAAAGGGTGGAAACATGAGCTGTGGTGGGTTCTCCATCGGCGTGGCCACCACTTCTCTCGCATAGCGCTCGCCGAAGAACAGCTTCCACGCATCGTCGCCGCGGCCCGTGATGGCGTTATTGTACCGGCTGGATGGATTGTAGTTCACCCACACCGAGTGGAACAAGTCTGATGTCTCCGGAACCGATCCTACGTTCTTACGACCGCTTGATGGCGGCGACAAAAGCTCTGACACCAGCTTTGCAAGAGCAGTTTCACCTGCAGCATGTCCGGTGGGCTCAGTATTCCATACTAACGAGAGCTGCACTTTATTTGACTGCCGCGCAAGGGTCAGCAGCACATACTTTAAGAAACAGTTCTTATGGACCCCGTCACTGTTTAAACCTGCCTCGTAACCAGTGCCTTCAATGTATCCCTCGACACCAGCTCTTCTGCGAGCCTGTTCAATTCGCACTAGAGCTTTGTTTATGGTGACATGATGTGCCGGAGAATCTGTACAGGAGACGACATTGTGACTGCCTGGTTTAAACAGCCCCATAGTTGTGCTGATATAGTCGTCGCCGTTCTTATTCTGCCTCACAACGCCTCGAACAGCCAACTTAACCACAGTACGCCAGCCGCTGGTTGGTCCAATTTTGACGTTGTAGCCCAAACCGAACGATTTGGCAAACTCGACCGCATCAGCAATAATAGGTGTTTTGTCTGGAGACTTTATATACATCAGACTAGGATCATAAGACGAACTTTTGGCCTTGGCCTTCTCTGGCTTGTTTTCAAGAACGACTTGTTGCTTCTCTACTTTTACTTTGGGAGCCCCATCTTGGGCAACCACAGCACGCTCTGTACAAACCATACATTTGATTGACTGTACCTTTTTGTGTTCCAGTTTATTCACCTGAGATTTGCTGAATGAACCCGCGGGGAGGCTGACAGCACAAGCGGAGCAGCTATATTTAGGCTCGCTCATCGTCACGCTCCGTTTATGTTCCATCCATTCAACCTTTCGGCGATGGGGGTGACTTCGTCCAGTCTCAAGGTTAAGATTTGCGCAAGTGTGTGTACAATTAAGCTATATAAGCGTATTAAATATGTACATCCGATCCGAGTTATTACATTACCGGTCAAAGATTTTGAGAAGCAACGAAAGATCTCTCAAATTCAATCAACAAGCATGAGGTTCGCAGCTATTGAAGGAGGAGGGACTACTTGGGTGTGTGCTATTGCCGAAAACGAGGTTGACAATTTCGTGGAAAGGAATGTATTTGAGACGACTGATCCAGCAACTACACTCGCTCAAGTCAGAACTTGGTTGAATTCGCAGAAGTTTGATGCTATTGGTATTGCCAGCTTTGGTCCGATTGATGCTAAGATTGGAAGTCCGACATTTGGTTACATTACATCTACTCCTAAGAAGCTTTGGGCAAATACAAACGTACTTCACTTGATCGGTATGAACGACGAGTTTAAAGGAGTGCCGTTTCGTTTTGACACCGATGTGAATGCACCTGCTCTAGCGGAGTTCAACTTACATCGCCAGTCTAACGATGCTACTTCTTCTGCATACATTACTGTCGGTACTGGTATTGGTGTGGGACTAGTAGTGAACGGCAGCTCTGTGAAAGGTATGATGCACCCTGAAGCTGGCCACATCCAGGTCAAGCGCTCTCCCGGCGATACATTTGCTGGTACCTGCCCTTATCACGGCGACTGCGTGGAAGGCATGTGCAGCAGTGGTGCATTGACTGCCAGAGCCCACTGCACGATCCACGACTTGCCGGGCCTGCCTGACGACCACGAGGTTTGGGACACCACGGCTTACTACATTGCCCAGCTCTGCTCCACCCTCGTCATGGTCGCATCCCCGGAGGTCATCTGCATCGGCGGAGGCGTGCTCAACCGCACGACCTTGTACCCGCGCATTCACAAGCACGTGCTGGCCCAGTTGAATGGATACATCACCAACCCGTTGCTCACGGAAGAGCGCATTGCCGAGTTCATCAAGCCATCTTTCTGGTTTGTTCACCCATGTTTATTTGCACTTTTCCTTTCTCATAAACTCTAACACGCATTGCTCTATGTTATCTATATTACAGGGGTAACAAGGCGGGCATCGTGGGTGCTGCCTACCTGGGCAAGCTGGCCGCACAGGACCACGGCATCCACTCGTAAACAGGAGCGTTTCATAAACGTATTGATCTTCTTCTTGTGAGCAAGCAACTGTATGAATTGTATAAATATGACTGTGGAAAATATTTTTTTTGAATGGATATTGTCTGCATAATTAACTTTTTGATTCGCTGCCGTTCTGTGGAGAAAGTGGCAAATACTCAGACTCGCTCTTTATTACAACAAAGCAAATACCAACTTGGAAAACTTATGAGAAGAAAAGTAAACACAAGTGTCGCAATGTCGCAAACAATCCTTATTTAATTACTTCCAGAGCATCTTCATGGACATGTCTTGGTCGCTGTCCTTCTTCATCACCTTCGCCACGGCCATCTCGAAGTCCTCCTGCGTCACATGGATACGGCGCTCACGCAGGGCAAACATGCCTGCCTCTGTGCACACTCCTTTGCACTCCGCACCAGAGGCGTTGTTCATCTTCTCGGCGATCTTGAGGAGGTCAATGCCGCGGAGCAGGTTCATGCGGCGACTGTGGATGCCAATAATATCCGCACGTGAACCCGCCGTGGGGTTGGGGAACTCAATCTTGCGGTCAATGCGGCCCGGACGGAGCAGCGCGCTGTCCAGGATGTCAATGCGGTTGGTGGCCATGATCACCTTGATGTTCTGGGTGGCCTCAAAGCCATCCAGCTGCGCGAGAAGCTCAAGCATCGTGCGCTGTACCTCGCTGTCTCCGCCCTGCGACCCGTCCTGGCGGGAACTACCGATGGAGTCGATCTCGTCCATGAAGATGATCGTCGGGGCCGCCTCGCGTGCCATGATGAACAGCTCTCGCACCATGCGTGAACCCTCTCCAATGTACTTCTGCACCAGTTCCGAGCCGGACACGCGGATGAAAGTGCAGTCTGTGTGGTGGGCCACCGCACGGGCCAGCAGTGTCTTGCCGGTACCAGGAGGGCCATAGAGCAACACACCCTTCGGTTGGGCTACACCAAGGGAGTCAAAGAGCTCGGGGTGCTTGATGGGCAGCTCGATGACTTCCTTGATCTCCTGAATCTGCTTCGTCAATCCTCCGACCATATCATATGTTGAGTCAGGCACCTTCTCCACCTAAGTTTTTGCAAAACAAATATCGCAAGGTAAAGCGAGGCAGAAAATACACGTAGATTATAGCTTGTTTCTACCTTCATGAGCGAAACCAAGGGGTCTACTTTTGTCGGTAATATTTTGTGCAGCGTATAAGAATCTGATTTCAAAGCTACTCTAGTATTCGGTGTGCACTTGTTGATGTCAATATCCTTGTCCAAATCAACAACAAACTTTCCATCGGGGTTGATTTTTACTAAAACCTTGAGCTTGCCCATGGGCTTTACTACTTCGCCAACGTACGAGCCAGGTTCGTGCAATTGAGTGAGCTCTTCACGCATCAATCGTACTTTATTGTTCAGTTCATTTCGCTGGGCTTTCAGACGCTCAAAGTTCTGAGTCTTGTCTCGTATCTTAATCTGCAACTCCTCAATCTTACTGATGTAGTAACTGTTGTGTAGAAAATAAAATGTGGTAAAAATTGTGGGGGAAATTCTGTGGGAAAACAAAACGCGCAAACCTCTTCAACCCTTGATCATTGCTCTTCAGCGCGTTAGCTGGCAAGATATGGGCAACTTCCATCATATTTTATGCTGAAGCTGAATCAATCACCCGTCAAAGGAACTGCTCTATTTGTGAGAATCAAACTGCTGTTGCTCTTTCGAGTTCTCCGCAAAGTGTCCGGTTTAGCTTAGTCGCTGAAATCGAAGCAAAAAACTTCGTGCGTTCCTGAACAGAATAAATTGGTCTAAGCACTGTGGTTAATCATGTTGTCGTCCAATAATTATGAGTGGCAAGAATACTTGGAAAATGCGAGGCGATGGAAAAAGTCCAGACTTGAAGTGCCCGGTTCGTTTTCGGATGCCGCGGAGGAGAGATTCTGGCAGTTGGCACGCGCCGTTCCATTACCCGACCAGCGATCGTTTACAACACTAGCTCTTCCGTTGCGTATTCACTTAGCTCGAGGTAGTGAGCTTGGGTGTGATATGTCCGAAGAGGATTGTCGCGTAATAGTGATAGCAATGAACATATATTGGCAACAAGCTGGGATCGTTTGGGAGTTATTGGAAGTGAAACTGGCGGAGTGGCAAGATGATCATGACGGCAGTCGTTCAAGTGTATTAACTGCCAGAGAAGCCATTTGGTCTTTATCGCGTGATAAAAACACGGGGGCGATGATGAACAAAGGCTTCCGGAAAAACCTATTTCTACGTAACCTCCTCCCAAATGCAGTTAATGATATTGATACATTTGATGTATATCTTTTTGATTTTATAGGTCATGAGTCTCAGGGTACGTGTATATGTAATCTCCATAGTGTAAGATTAGATAGACAACTAATTTTCTCAATCATTTCCTGTATAACTTCAGGGTGTTGTATATCGCGCGAGACGCATACAGTCATCATGGGGGCGCGCTCCACAAAGGGTTACTCCCAGCCCACGTTGCGGCCCCTGCCATGCCTGGCGAAAACATGTGCGCATGAGCTGGGGCATGCACTCGGACTGGGCCATCCTCGAGGCCAGTGCTTTGCAGACGGCACTCCACATACGTTAAGATATGGAACAAACAATCTGATGACGGGAGGGAAAGATAGCCATGGTGGTGGAGGCGAGATGTTAGAAGACTGGCAAATACTTATGGCCAGAGACTATGCAGAGGCATTTCTTGCTGAACATTCGTAGGCCGGCAGAGGGTTGCTGTAGATCAAAGTCTTCAACCCTCAATCGACCAGATCTGCATTTCTTTCTCATGGCTGCGAATCTTCTCTGGAAGTATACAAGATTACCATCGTCGGTTAGATTTTACGAATTTACTTACAAATTTCCGTAGTGCGTATTACCGTGAACAGAAAGAGCTGTAGTTAACCAACTTTGGTTTTACTCTCCAACGAAATAATCTGGTTTTGGTGCATAACAGGTAAACCTTAACATATATTTTTAGCGCATACCTCGCGATATATTGAATCCATGCTATGCATGCAGTACAGTATGTGTTGATATCTCTTGATGGAAACATGCCAGTGAACACTTGTTAAGTAATGATGTTATTATCCGATGGCAAATCTTTGAGCATAATTTTACTGGAAGCATGGACACTGCAGGCGTCGCTTCATTTTCTTCTTCTGACCTAAAATGGTTGAATGATCCTACTGGGTGGTTGGTCAGCCCAGGCGCGCCGTCCGACGAAGAGGGCGCGGGAGGCTCCTATCACATTACGCAGGATGGGGCTGAGCTGCACCTTTCTGCTCCATGCAAGAAAGATTTTTGGTCTAAGACCTTCTATACGCCGCTCCTGGTTAAGTCCGATGCAAGTGCATTAGTATATACGGTTTCTGACGGCATTGAAGTTTCCGTCAAAGTTGACTTTGATTTCGTTCCGAAGACTCAGTTCGATCAGGCAGGCCTTTTGGTGTTTATTGACCAAGACCACTGGGTCAAGTGTGGCATTGAATACTGTGACGGCAGTCCACGTCTGTCTGTCGTGGTGTGTAATAACTTTAGTGACTGGTCGACCCAACCGTGGGGATCAACTTCCGCATCGTTAAAGATCCACAAGGTGAATCAGTCGGATAGTCTTGTGGTTGAAGCTGCGCCAATTGGATCATTAGACTATAACTTTGTTCGCATCGCACACTTATCGTGTGGTGCTGAAGGCCAGCGCTTGCCGTGGCAAGTTGGGCCGTACGCCGCTTGTCCCATTGCTCAGAACGGTTGCAAAGCGGTGTTCCGAAATTTTTCAGTCGGTCCCAAAGAAGAAAGCTTGCATAGTTCTGAACTTTAAAAATGCCAAACGCTCTATGACATCATGGTACACTCGATTATGTATTTAATGTAGTAATAAGTATGTACACATCAATATTTAGTCTTGGTGCGGTAAACCTTAAAAAACACAGTTTATTACCGGTTCCAAGCTTGCCTTCCTTTGTCCTTGTAATAATCAATTGCCGCTTTGTTACCACGGCCCCTCGGCTGTCTTTTATTATCTGGCTCGTTCGGCCGGTTTCGTCGAGAAACCAAAAACTTTTCAAATTGTTCCATTCTCTTCTCGTCGAACTCCCGCATGACATCGAGCTCCCATTCGAGTTTTTTCGCACCGATGATGGAGCTCTCCGCAACAGTGCGCACTACCTCGGCGTGCGCGGCAGAGCGCACCTGCAGTGGGTGTGCGACCATCCACAAGCTGTGCACGGGACCCTTAGTTTGGATGATGCGCACGTGGACCTCCTGCGGCAGTGACTGCAGCGCGGCGATCTGCTTGGCCGCAACGGAATCAATGGGTACACCATTGATGGATGCGCTGGGAGCCAGAACACTGCCGTCTTCGTCGGCTGCGGCTTCGTCAGAGACCAAACTTAAACGCTTCAAATTCTTGGCACTGCCAGAAAGGCCTGGTGCGAGTGCACTCGTGAGGCGGGGACCAGTACTGGTAGATCGCGACCGCCTCTCGCTGCCTACTGGTGGTCGCCCGCTGGTCTCCTGATCGCTGTTGTCGTTGGACGCCGACCCGAGATCACTCAACGCCAGGTTGGACTGCTTGGCGGCAGCAATGCCCGCAGCATTGGCGCCAAACACACTCGCGCGGCCGTTCTTCGGCACGCTCAGCGAGTGCTTGCGCGACTCCAAGGAGGTGGCCCGGGCACCCCGACCTGGACTACGCCCCCGCCGCCGCTCAAACTCCGCCGACGCCGCCGAGGCTGCGAGCTCGCTGGACGTGACGCTTCCTTCGTAGGCACTCACACGGGGCGTGTTGCGCCATAACAGCTCTCCGAAGTCCACGGCGCGCGGCGGCAGGGCCACCCGGGCTGCGTCCACAATGCTCTTCATTGTCTTCTGAATAAGCGCCTTGTGCGTCAGGCCCACGATGTATTTCATTTGCGTGCATATTAAATCGAATATTTCGGGAGTTAAGATCTCCGCAGGTCGGGCGGGATTTAGGGAACTGGTGATGGTGGGGTTGACTGGAATGTGATCGATCTTCCGCGTGACGGGCAACTTGAAGTTCCGCATCTCCGTGGGACTCACCCTGCAGTCGTCCTCGATGCTCAGTGAGAACAAAGTAGGACCCCGCGGAGGCAGAGTGGCGCCTCCAGTGACGACGATGCTTTCACCAGCAGGGCCAGCAGGGCTCTGGTCGCCGGAGTTGGTGCCCAACGACATCATGCCATCTGCTCCTTCTTCCCGCAAGACACTAAAATATTGGTAAATGAAGAACATTAGGACGGGAAATATTAAACAGACTAGTCATTACACTAGTTAACTTCCTCTCACCTTGCGCGGATGAGCAAACCATCTGGCTCTACTGTGTAGCGATCCACCTCC
>LNAP01006088.1_pt1 | contig 10509 bp, 8 predicted proteins | sample 602601 | NCBI WGS metagenome assembly LNAP01 (sample SAMN02440304, study PRJNA202911) | soil metagenome | biome: Subtropical and temperate rainforests or woodlands; isolation source: soil samples (1 kg each in a 20% v/v slurry with milli Q water) were... ...
GGCCGGCGACGAGGATCATGCCCGCAAGGCGCGGGGACGCGGCGCGGCAGCGGACGCGGTTGGCGACGGACGGGATCGGCATCGGCTCACCTGAAAGGCGGGAGAAGGGCGCGGCGCGGGGACGGCGATCAGGCGGAGGGAGCATCGCGCACCTCCCTGGCCGGATCGGGTGCGGCCTCGTCCACAGCCTTGGGCGGCTTGCCGGGGAAGATGCGACGCACGGTAACGAACAGTAGCGGCACGAAGAACACGCCGAGCACGGTGGCGGCGATCATGCCGCCCATGACGCCGATGCCGATGGCGTTCTGCGCCCCCGAACCGGCACCGCTGGCAATGGCGAGCGGCGTCACGCCGAGGATGAAGGCGAAGGAGGTCATCAGGATCGGGCGCAGGCGCTGACGCGCCGCGTCGAGCGTCGCCTCGACGAGGCCCACCCCATGCGCCTGCCGCTCGATGGCGAATTCGACGATGAGGATCGCGTTTTTCGCCGCCAGTCCGATGGTGGTGAGCAGGCCGACCTTGAAATAGACGTCGTTGGTCTGGCCGAACAGCTGGGCGGCGAGCAGGGCGCCGAAAATGCCGATCGGCACCGACAGCAGCACGGCAAACGGGATCGACCAGCTCTCATAGAGCGCGGCGAGGCAGAGGAAGACGACAAGCACAGAGATGGCGTAGAGCATTGTCGCCTGGTTGGACGACAGCCGCTCCTGATGCGACAGGCCGGTCCATTCATAATCGTAGCCGGCCGGCAGCTTGGCCATGAGGCCTTCGATCGCGTCCATCGCCACGCCAGAGGACACGCCGGGCGCCGCCTGTCCCTGAATCTCCACCGCCGAGGCGCCGTTGAAGCGCTCCAGCCGGGGCGAGCCATAGGTCCAGCGGGTCGAAGCGAAGGAGGAGAAGGGCACCATGGTTCCGGCGGAATTGCGCACCTCCCAGGTGGCAAGGTCTTCCGGCTGCATGCGGAAATCCGCCGCCGACTGGAGATAGACCTTCTTCACCCGGCCGCGGTCGAGGAAATCGTTGACATAGGCGCTGCCCCAGGCGGTGGAGAGCGTGTCGTTGATGTCGGCCAGCGAGACGCCGAGCGCGCTCGCCTTCTCCTGGTCGATGTCGACGACGAATTGCGGCTCGTCCTCCAGCCCGTTGGGGCGGGTGGCGATGAGCTGCTTGTCCTGCGCCGCCAGTCCGATCAACTGGTTGCGGGCCGCCATCAGCTTCTCGTAGCCGGCACCGGTCAAGTCCTGGAGGTAGAAGCTGAAGCCACCGGTATTGCCCATGCCCTGGATCGCCGGCGGGCTGAGCGTGAACACCATGGCATCGCGCATCTGTAGCGCTGCCATCGCCCGGCCCGCAACCGCGCTGGCGGAGACCGCAGCGGTCTTGCGCTCATCGAACGGCTTCATCCGCACGAAGGCGATGCCGAGGTTCTGGCCCTGTCCGCTGAAGCCGAAGCCGTTGATGGAGAACACCCCTTCGACCGCGTCTTTCTCGTCCACGAGGAAATGGGTGCGGACCGCGTCGAGCACCTTTTCGGTACGGTCGGCGGTGGCGCCGACAGGCAGCTGCACCATGGTGATGAGGATGCCCTGATCCTCCTCCGGCAGGAACGAGGAGGGCAGCCGCACGAACATCCAGCCCATGCCGACACCGATGGCGAGGAAGACCACGAGGAAGCGTCCCGAGCGCGCCAGGATGCCGGCGGCTCCGGCGCGATAGGCATGAGTGGTGCGGTCGAAATTGCGGTTGAACCAGCCGAAGAAGCCGCGACTCTTGGCGTGCTCCTTGGGGGGCTTGAGGATGGTCGCGCACAGCGCCGGGGTAAGGACCAGCGCGACCAGCACCGAGAGCACCATGGCCGAGACGATGGTGACGGAGAACTGGCGGTAGATCACGCCGACCGAGCCGCCGAAGAACGCCATGGGGATGAACACGGCCGAAAGCACGGTGGCGATGCCGATCAGCGCGCCGGTGATCTCGCCCATGGATTTCCGCGTCGCCTCCTTCGGCGAGAGCCCCTCCTCCTCCATCACGCGCTCGACATTCTCGACCACGACGATGGCGTCATCGACCAGGAGGCCGATGGCGAGCACCATGGCGAACATGGTCAGCGTGTTGATGGAATAACCGAACAGTGCCAGCACGCCGAACGTTCCGAGCAGCACGACGGGGACGGCGAGCGAAGGGATCAGCGTCGCGCGGATGTTCTGCAGGAAGACGAACATCACCACGAAGACGAGGACGATGGCCTCGAGGAGCGTGCGCACCACCTCCTCGATGGAGAGCAGGACGAAGGGGGTGGTGTCGTAGGGATAGACGACCTCGACCCCCTCGGGAAAGGTCGGCTTCATCCGTTCGATGGCGGCCTTGACCTTCTCCGCCGTGTCGATGGCATTGGCGCCGGTCGCCAGATTGATGGCAAGGCCGCCTGCCGGCTTGCCGTTATAACGCGAGGAGGTGGTGTAGGTCTCCGCGCCGAGTTCCACTGTCGCGACATCGTTGATGCGCACCAGCGAGCCGTCAGTCGTGCTCTTGAGGATGATGTTGCGGAACTGCTCGGGCGTCTGCAGGCGCGAGCGCGCCGTCACCGTCGCATTGAGCTGCTGGCCCGGCCGCGTCGGCAGGCCGCCAAGCTGGCCGGCGGAAACCTGCGTATTCTGCGCTTCGATCGAGCTCGCCACGTCGCTCGGCATGAGCTGATACTTGGAGAGCTTTTCCGGGTCGAGCCAGATGCGCATGGCGTAGGAGGAGCCGAACAACGTGGTCGATCCGACGCCCTCGATGCGCCGCAGCGTGTCGTTGAGCGTGGAGTCGACATAGTCGGACACGTCGGTCGAGGACATGCGCCCGTCGGTCGACACGAAGGCGATCACCATCAGGAAGCCGTCGGAGGCCTTGTCGACGGAGATGCCGTTGGTCTGCACCACGCTCGGCAGTTGCGGGGTCACGAGCTGCAGCTTGTTCTGCACCTGCATCTGCGCGATGTCGGGATCGGCGGCATTGGTGAAGGTGAGCGTGATCGTGGCCTGGCCGGTCGAAGTCGAGGTGGCCGACATGTAGTCGAGATTGTCGATGCCGGTCAGGCCCTGCTCGATGACCTTGGTCACCGAGTTCTCCACGGTCTGGGCATCGGCGCCGGGATAGGAGGCGGTGACGCTGACCGTCGGCGGGGCGATCTGCGGGTATTGCGCGATGGGCAGGGTGTTCAGCGCCAGCACGCCGCCAAGCATGATGAGCAGGGCGATGACCCAGGCAAAGACCGGGCGGTCGATGAAGAAACGGGACATGGACGTGCCTCAGTTCGACGTGGTGGTCGAGGTGGCGGTCGACGTGCCGGCGGAAGCTGCCGCCTGACTGACGGCCGGCGTCGGAGCCGTGCTCTGCTGGCCGCGATCGCGGACCTCGCCCGTGGTGTCGTCCACCACCACGTCGACGGGGGTCACATCCTGGCCGGGGCGGGCGAACTGGCTGCCCTCGACGATGACGCGGTCGCCGTCCTTGATGCCGGTATCGACCAGCCAGTTATTGCCGACGCTGCGCGAGACCGCGAGCACGCGCTGCTCGACCTTGTTGTCGGCATTGACGACGAGCGCCACCGGCTCGCCCTTGGTGTTGCGCGTCACGCCGCGCTGCGGAACGAGGAAGCTGTCGGGGGCCACGCCCTCCTCGATGACGGCGCGCACATACATGCCGGGCAGCAGCAGCCGGTCAGGATTGGGGAACCGGGCGCGCACGCCATAGGTGCCGGTGGTCTGGTCGACATAGGCCGATGAGAATTCCAGCGTGCCGGGATGGGCATAGGTCTCGCCATTGTCGAGCTTCAGCCGCACCTTCACGCTGTCGCCGGAAATCTTGATGCGCCCGTCGCGGATCGCCTGGCGCAGGTTGAGCAGGTTGGTGCTCGACTGGGTGACGTCGACATTGATCGGATCGAGCGTGCGGATCGTCGTCAACACGGTTTCCTGGCTGGCCGTGACCAGTGCGCCGGGGGTCAGCGACGACTTGTCGATGCGCCCGCCGATAGGGGCAATGATGCGGGTGTAATCGAGATTGATGCGGGCGGTCTCCACATCCGCCTTGGCGGCGGCGACCTCGGCCTTGGCCTGCGCCAGCGAGGCGACAGCGTCGTCATAATCCTGCTTGCTGACCGCGTTCTGCTTGATCAGCCCTTCATAGCGATCGACCTTGGACTGGGCGCTGGGCACACCGGCCTGCGCCTTCTGCAGGCTGGCGACGGCGCTGTCATAGGCCGCCTGATAGCTCGCCGGGTCGATCTGGTAGAGCGCGTCGCCCACCTTGACCTCCGAGCCTTCCTCGAACAGCCGGGCCTTGATGATGCCGCCCACCTGCGGGCGAACCTCGGCGACGAGGGAGGCGGTGGTGCGGCCGGGCATCTCGGCGGTGATCGCCACCGATTGCGGGCGCACCGTCACCACGCCGACCTGTGGGCGGCCTTGCGCTCCCGGGCCCTGCGATTGCGCAGCCTCACGTCCGTCACATCCGACCAGCGCAAGAAGCAGGACGGCGGCGACGGTGAGAAGCGCCGAACGCTCCGGGAAATATGACGTCACGATGAAATCCCTATTTATAATACCTCTCAGTATCCATATTATCCATCGTGCCGTTCTGTCAATTCTGACGCTCGGATAGTTCGCTGTAACCAGGAGAGGGCAGGCTCCATGTCACAGGCTGTAATCGATACGCAGGCGCCGCCGCGCCGCTCACGGGGGCGTCCCAGGACGGCCCCCGATGCCACGCGCCGAATGGAAATCGTGGCGCAGGCGCTGCAGATTTTCCGCGAACTCGGCTATGCACGGCTGACGACCGATGCCGTGGCGGCCCGCTGCCAGATATCCAAGCGGACGCTTTACCGGCTGTTTTCCAGCAAGACCGATCTCATCGCGGCGATCATCGAGACCCATCGCCAGAGCATGATCGCGCTGCCTGGCGACTATGATCATCTCCCGCTGGTGCAGGCTCTGGACCACATATTCTTCAACAGCATCGACGATGTGGCCGATCGGCAGCGCTTCGCCTTCCTGCAGTTTCTCTTCGTGGAAGCAGCGGTGCATCCCGACCTCGAAGCGATCTCCGAAAAATACGGACGCGATGCAACGCTAAGGTTGCTCAGCGAATGGATCGCCCATCAGTGCGCGATCGGCCGCATGGAGGTGCCGAATGCGCAGGATGCCGCGCGCATGCTGATGGACATGGTGGTCGGCTCGATTGCGTCCACGCGCCGCGGCACCATGGAATGGCCCGGCAGTGAGCGGCGCCGCGACTATGTGCGCGAGTGTATCCGGGTGTTTGTAGGCGGGGTGGCGACGCGGCCGGAAGCTGGCGGCGGCTTGGGGTAGACAGACGGCTGCGGCCGGTCTGGTGGATCGCCGAGGGCGCTGGAGCGTGAAGTCCCGCTTGGGCGTTTCTTCACATCCATGCTGATGCACCGCAATGCGGATGCGCTCGACCTCGTCAATTCTAAAGGGAGCGTCACCGGGAGGAGGCTTCCTTGCGAAACATAAAGCTGGCACTTCTCTGCCTGCTGGGACTGCTCGCGATTGGCTGGGCCCTGGCCGAGGATCGGCTACTGACCGCGGCTGATTTCTTTGCCCATCGGGCGATCCTCATGCAGCTGTCCGGTATCATTGCCATCGGCTGTATGAGTGCTGCACTGCTGCTCGCGCTGCGCCCGCGTTGGCCCGAACGCTGGTTCGGCGGCCTCGACAAGATGTACCGGCTGCACAAATGGCTCGGCATTTCGGCCCTGGTGGTCGCGGTGATGCACTGGCTGCTCGCCAAGGGACCCAAATGGGCCAGCCAACTCGGCCTGCTGCAGCCCGGGTCACGACCTGCAAGGGTGCCGATCACCGATCCGGTGCAGGCCTTCCTCAACGAGTGGCGCGGAACGGCTGAAAGCGTCGGGGAATGGGCATTCTACGGCGCGGCTCTCCTGTTGGTGCTCGCGCTCGTGCCGCTTTTCCCCTACCGGCTCTTCTACAAGACCCACCGTCTGCTCGCGCTGGCATTTCTTGCGCTCGTCTTCCATGCCGCCGTGCTCCTCAACTTCCCCTACTGGACCAGGCCTATCGGCTGGCTCGTCGGCCTGCTGCTGATCGGGGGCTGCTTCGCGAGCATCCTTCTGCTTCTGCGCCGGGCTGGCAGCGATCGACAGGTCTGGGGCAGGATTGTCGATCTGAAGCACTTCGCCGGCGTACGTGCGCTGGAGGTCCGGATTGCCTTGGCCGATGGCTGGCCGGGGCACAAGGCCGGACAGTTCGCCTTCGCGATGTCGGATCCCGCCGAAGGTCCGCATCCCTACACCATTGCTTCCTGCTGGAAGCCGGGTGACGGCCACCTGACCATCATTGCCAAGGAATTGGGCGACCATACCCGGCGGCTGCGCGACAAGCTTAAGGTCGGGCAGGCCGTCCGGGTCGAAGGCCCCTATGGCTGCTTCACCTTCGACGATGGACACCTGCACCAGATCTGGGTCGCGGGCGGCATCGGCATCACGCCGTTCATCGCGCGGCTCGAGGAGATGGCGGCGGCGACCGGCCCGGGCGACTGGCCGGAAGGCCAGCTCATCGACCTGATCCACACCACGACCGAGGTCGACGAGGAGGCGCTGGGTCGCCTCTCCGCAAGCGCTCGGGCGGCGAATGTCCGACTGCATCTGCTGATCGGCGCCCGCGACGGCCGGCTAACCGGTGAGCGGCTGCGTGAACTGGTGCCGGACTGGGAAAAGGCAAGCGTATGGTTTTGTGGACCGGCCGCCTTCAGCGCGGCGCTGAAGAAGGACCTCGCCGCGCACGGTTTCCCGGTCGACAAGCGCTTTCACCAGGAACTCTTCGCAATGAGATGACGAGGCGAAGTCTTCGCTCGACGAAGCAAATTCAACATGTCGGCCCTTCAGGTCGCGGAGGTGCCGTTCCCTGCGAAGCCTATAATTTCCTATCGGAATAGATTGTTCGTTTTCGGCGATGGTGTTTTGATGGTGGACTGTTAGTCCGCACCATAGTCGGAGATGCCACGGTGGACATGAAGACCGGCGAGAGTGACGGGATTGAACTCGGCGTTCGGGTACGGGGACTGCGGAGCCGTGCCGGCCTCACCATCAAGCAGGTGGCGGAACGCGCGGGCATCTCGCCCTCGGCGATCTCGAAGATCGAGAACAACCTGCTCTCGCCGACCTACGACAACATCATCCGCCTTGCCCAGGGGCTCGGCGTCGATATTTCGGAACTGTTCTCCTCCGCGCGCAAGCAGGCGCCGCATGGCCGCCGCTCGCTCACCCGCGCCGGTCAGGGCGACTATATCCGCACCCGCGCCTATACGCTGGAAATGCTGTGTTCGGATCTCACCGCCAAGCGCATGCAGCCGATGAAGGCGCGGCTGCGCGCGCATGAGGCGCGCGAGTTCGGCACCCTCGTCGCCCATGCCGGGGAGGAGGTCGTGCTGGTGCTGAAGGGCCGGGTAACGCTGCTCACCGAGTTCTACGCGCCGGTGACGCTCGAAGAGGGCGACAGCGTCTATTTCGACAGCACCATGGGGCACGCCCTTCTGAGCGCTGGCGTGGAGGATGCTGAGATCTTCTGGGTCTGCGCGGCCGATCAGAGTCTCAGCTTCGAGGAGACCCCGCCCGAATCTACTTGACAGTTTCGCATTAGGAATAAAATATTCCTTTAAGAAACTTCTTATTAAATGATCTATAAAAACACTATACATCTCGCCATCCATTTCCAGAGGATGATCACATGACCGAACAGATCGGCAGCCGCCGTACCTTTCTAGCCGCCGGATCGCTCATCGGGGCGACCGCGGCCCTCGCCGCCAGTTCCGGCCCCGTGCTCGCGCAGGATGGTGCCGCCGGCAGCACGCTCAAGGCGATCCGCGATCGCGGCGAGCTGCGCATCGGCGTCGCGCCGGGCGAGCCGTGGTTCTACAAGGACCAGCGGTCCGGCGAGTGGTACGGCATCGGCTGGGGCGCGGGCGTCGCGGTGGCGAAGGAGCTCGGCGTGAAGCCGGTTCCGGTCGAGACCACCTGGGGCAATGCGGTGGCCGCTTTGCAGGCCGGCCAGTTCGACGTCATGTTCACCATGGATGCGACGCCGCAGCGGGCACTGGCGGTGGATTTCCCGGTGCAGCCAATGTTCTGGTACGCGCAAGGCGTGCTTCTCGCCGATGGCGTGACCGCCACCAACTGGGAAGAGATGAACAAGCCGGAATTCCGTATCGGCGTGGTGCTTGGCACGTCGCCCGATCGCGACATCACCGTGCGCCTGCCCAAGGCGACCATCGAGCGCTTCCCCAGCGCGGATGAGACCGGCGCGGCCTTCATCGCCGGGCGCATGGACGGCATCTCGCTGTTCCATCCGGCGTTGGTGATGCTGCAATCGCGCATCAAGAAGGGCAAGATCATCCTGCCGCTGCCGATGCGCGAGTCACCTTCCAGCGCCGCGGTGCCGAATGTCGCCGACAAGAGCTGGCGCGACTGGCTCGGCGTCTGCCTCGGCTATTTCTATGCCACCGGCCAGACCCAGAAGATCTTCGAGGATTATCTGGCCTTTCGCGGCATCGATCCCGCCTCTACCCCGGCGATCATGCGCGAGCGCTGGAAGGCCTGATCATCCACCTTTCCAATCGGCGCGCCGCCTGAATTCGGCGCGCCGAGACGCTTTTGCGCCCGTCCGCTGATTGAAGCCCGGCAAGGCCGAACCGAATGCAATATGTGTGGGACTTCCGGCCGGTCTGGTTGAATTTCGGCGTTCTGCTGGAAGGGCTGGTCAATACGCTGAAGCTTTCCGGCTTCTCGATCGGTCTCGGCCTCGCCATCGGGCTCGTCCTGGCCATCGGGCGGCTGGCGCCGTCGCGGTTCGTCTCGCTCCCCGCGACCGCGATCATCGAGTTCTACCGCAACACCCCGCCGCTGGTGCATTTCTTCTGGTATTTCTACGGCCTGCCCATCCTCACCGGCATTAGCCTGACGCCCTTCGCGGCGGCGGCGGCGGCACTCTCGGTCCAGTCCGGCGCCTTCTTCGCGGAGGTGTTCCGCGGCGGCATCATCTCGGTCGATCGCGGACAGTGGGAAGCCGGCCGCGCCATCGGCATGGGTCCGGTCCAGCTCATGCGCCGCATCATCCTGCCGCAGGCCTTTCGCCGGATGATCCCGCCGCTGATGGAGCGCTCCTTCGAGCTGGTGAAGACCACCTCGCTCGCCGCCACGCTCACCTATGGCGAGCTGGTCTACAAGGCGATGGTGCTGGCGACGCAGACCTACCGCCCGATGGAGATCTATTCGACGGTGGCGGTGATGTTCTTCACCGTGCTGTTCGTCGCCAGCCTCGGCATGCGCGCGGTGGAACACCGCCTCGCCCGCCGCGCCGCACGGTGATCGCCAGATGAACACCATGAATTACACCTTCCAGTTCGGCGAGATTCTGGCGAATAGCGACCTGCTCCTGCGCGGGCTGAAGCTCACCATCGCGCTGTTCGCCATCGCCTTTTCCGGTGCGCTGGTCTGCGGGCTGTTCATCAGCCTCGCCCGCGGCTCCGCGCGCCGGGTGCCGAACCTGATCGCCACCGCCTATATCGAGATTTTCCGCAATACCCCGGTGCTGGTGCAGCTGATCTGGTTCTACTACGCGCTGCCCTCACTTTCCGGCTGGCAGCCGAGCGCCTTCACCGCCGCCGCGCTGGGCCTGTTCCTCAACACATCCGCCTATTGCGCCGAGATCTGGCGCGCCGGCCTGCAATCGCTGCCGGCCGGGCAATGGGAGGCGGGGCGCGCCATCGGCATGAGCGAATGGCAGTTGCTGCGCCGTGTGGCAGTGCCGCAGGCTCTGGCCCGCATGATGCCCGCCTTCACCAATCGCGGCGTCGAGCTGGCCAAGATGACCTCCATCGCTTCCACCATCACCGTGCAGGAGCTGATGTACGAGGCGAAGATGCTGAGCACGCAGACCTTCCTGCCGCTCGAGACCTTCACCATCGTCGCCGTGATCTATTTCGTCCTTATCTACCCGGGAACGCTGGCCGCCTACGCGCTTGAGCGTCGCCTCAATTCCAAGGGAGCCTGAGCGCCATGGTGGACGTGACATCGGACGTGACGTCGGCGGACGCACCCCCCGTCCTCTCCGTCGAGGGGCTGCACAAGAGCTTCGGCAGCAATGAGGTGCTGAAGGGCATCGATCTGAAGGTCGAGGCCGGCGAGCGCATCGCCATTCTCGGCTCCTCCGGCTCCGGCAAGAGCACGCTGCTGCGCTGCATCAACTTCATGGAGATGCCGAGCACCGGGCGCATCGCCCTCGACGGCTGCGCCATCGGCGTGGAAGGGCGGGGCGGGGCGATCACCGCCCGATCCGGCGAGTTGCGCCGGCTGCGCACCCGCGTCGGCATGATCTTCCAGCAGTTCAACCTGTTCCCCCACATGACGGTGCTCGAAAACGTCATGGAGGGCCCGGTGACGGTGAAGGGCATGAAGCGCAAGGAGGCCCGTGCCACGGCGCAGGA
>LNAP01006089.1_pt1 | contig 10508 bp, 11 predicted proteins | sample 602601 | NCBI WGS metagenome assembly LNAP01 (sample SAMN02440304, study PRJNA202911) | soil metagenome | biome: Subtropical and temperate rainforests or woodlands; isolation source: soil samples (1 kg each in a 20% v/v slurry with milli Q water) were... ...
TACAATGGCGGTCCCGTATCCGGCGTTATCGGCAGCAGCTACATCGGCAAGCTTTACGGCTACGACAACGTCGTGTTTTCCGATATGGGCGGAACCAGCTTTGATATCGGTCTAGTCGTGGACGGCGATACGAGCGTTTATCAATTCCACCCGGTTATCGACCGCTGGAGTGTAGATCTGAGCATCCTTGAAAGCAAGTCCATCGGGGCCGGAGGAGGCTCGATCGCCTGGATCAATAAAGATCTGGGTAATACTCTGGAGGTCGGTCCGCAAAGCGCAGGCTCCTTTCCGGGGCCTGTCGCTTATGACCAGGGGGGGACGGAGCCCACGGTTACGGATGCGGATTTAGTTCTCGGTTATCTAAACCCCGACTATTTTCATGGCGGCAACATGATTTTGAACGTGGATAAAGCAAGAAAAGCAATCGAGGATAAAATTGCAAAGCCGTTGGGAATCGATGTGCACAAAGCGGCCTATTTAATCAAAGAGGTCGTTGACGCGAACATGTTCAGCAACGATCTGGCAGAACCGCTCATACCCGTAATGGCGGAGCCCAGCAGGAGCATCGGTTTGTAGATACTTTGCCCATAACACTTTCAATGGCGGCTTATTCCGCCCCAACCTTGCCTGGACGACTTGGTCGATATTCACTGGCACGAATCCGCCCGCGACGCTCTTACGTCCGTCGGAGAAGAGCCCGTCAATGTCCTCCAGCGTCAGTGCTTCAACTTGCTCAACACTGACGAGTAGTTGCTCGTCGAGCACGCGGCGCACTTTCGCGATCGTACGTTGCGAGCAGCCCTGCCGCGCGACAATCTCTCGGTAGGGGCGTTTCTCGATCAGAAGCAGCATCAGCTGCCGATAATCCGTCATCAGAATTCCTCTCACCCCAGCGAACACTCGTCGCGGGGGTAAGAGCCATCATCATGCGGGAATGAGAGCGAGCGCTACCCGATACTTACACGACCACTTTTCGATCGTTACACACGCGCTTTCCGAAGTGACTTCTAAACACTAATGAAGCGATCCCGAACGGGATGCTGGATCCTGAGGATGAGACCTACGTTATCGACCCCGCAGAGTTCTGTGAGCGGATCGAGTCGGGAATGAATGTAGATAGCTTCAAGAAGGCGTACAACGATCCTGAGTTCCTCGCGAGCGAGCTCGAGATATGGAGCAAGTTCAACCACCAGCCCTAATCCCTAGCCTGCGCCGATAGCCTCGCACTCTGAGTGTCAGTCGCCACCTCTAAACTCGAACATATGTTCGAACGTTTATTAGTGAGGCCGGTCACTGTCACAGACCCCGCTCCCCTCACGAGCACGTCCATCGCGACGCTTCCCGAGGCCGTGGAGGCTGTGCAGGCTGGCTTCCCGAGCCCGGCTCAGGACTACTGGTCGGGCGACATTGATCTTGGTGAGCACCTGATCCGCGACAGGACCTCGACGTTCATCGTCCGCACCGTAGGCAGCTCGATGGAGCGCGCCGGGATCTTCGATGGCGACAGGCTCATCGTCGACCGTGGGATCACGCCGCAGCATGGTCACATCATCATCGCAATCATCGACGGCGAGCTCACCGTGAAGCGGCTACTGCTCGACAGAGGGGGTGTCGTACTGCACGCTGAGAACCCCGCGTATCCGGACATCGTGATCCCGGAGCTTTCTGAGCTCACGACCTGGGGTGTAGTCACATGGGTACTGCACAGGGCATCAAGGGTGTGAGTGCGGCACCTGGCTCTCGCCAAAATCAGATCGCTCTCATCGACTGTGTTTCTTTCTACGCCTCGTGTGAGCGAGTATTCGAGCCCAAGCTCATCGGCCGGCCGATTGTGGTGCTCTCGAATAACGATCTGAGGGGTGGAAACCGTTAGTAAATCCTGTAGAGTCCGCGCCACCTTCTGAACCGGTCTGGGACAGCCGTTTCCAGCCTTCAAGAGGAAAACCATCAGCACTGGCTTAAGGCAGCGGTATGAGGCTTGTATTTGCAACAAAAGACCTAACCCTGGCAGGTAGATCCTTCGAAGGCTTTCCGTTGCTGATTGGGTCTGAGGGATGGCCAGTCGAGCCAGCGCAAACCTTTCTTTGGCAAGCACTAATCGAGTCAGGGGAGTCTCTGAGCGATCTGACGTGGGAAGCCTACGGACGCCGTCTATACGATTACTTCGCCTTCCTGGACGCCAATGGCTTGGCCTGGAACGAAGAAAGCCCGGCCCACGGTCTCAGCGTTCTCTCCAGGTACAGGGATTGGTCTAGTGGAGAATTATCTCTTGATCCTGGCACGGTGAATAATCGCCTGGCTCTGGTCGTTAGGTTCTACCGATGGGCCAAACAGCGCGGCCTTATCACTATCCTTCCTTTTGGAGAGAAAAGGGTGAGAGCGGCTCCTCACCATGGACTCCTTACGCACGTTGCGAGGCCTGGAGTCGAGACCACCAAAGTGTCGGTGATGGTGCGTGACCGTAAGCGACCGACAAAATTTCTGACGAAAGACCAGGTCAAGGTATGCCTTGCAGCGGATACTGATCCTAGTCACCAAATACTGTTCCATCTCATGGTTCGTACTGGACTTCGCTCCTGTGAGGCAAGGTCATTCCCCCTAAAGTACGTTTTCAATCCCAGATTAAAAAAAGGGCTGCGCCCTGGGCAGATGATAAGCATCGCTCTTGATCCTTCTGACATGCATATCAAGTACGACCGCCCGAGAACCATTGATGTGCCTTGGTCGTTGATGGAGGACATGTGGTCTTATTCCCTTTATCAGCGTGAGATTCGTAAATCTCAGGGTAATGGATCCGTGACGGCGCTCTTGCTTACCAACGAAGGCAGGCACTACTCCAAAGATTCTGTTGTGGATGTTATGAAGTCTTATGAGCATAAGTGCGGCTTCTACGTTCGTGCACATATGCTTCGCCACACCTATGGTACTTACACGCTGCTGGCCCTTCGGAAAAGTAAAGACTTTGAAGGTGAACCGTTACTGTATGTAAGAGACAGGCTGGGCCATTCTGACGTCCAAACAACAATGATATATCTGCATCTGATCAATCAGCTTGAGGCTCAATCCGTACTTGCGCATGAAGATGAGATTGACATGATGTTCATGGCTAGCGCCACGAAGCAGATCTGAGGTAGTTACATTGGCAAGGCAAAAAAACTACACGGCATCGTTGAAAACCATCACAGAGGGATTCGAGACTGTTGAAAATGATATCTACATTGATCTTCCGAGAAACCCTAGAAACCATAAAAAACTAGACCATACAAAATACCTAGGTCTGGGCTTCGATGCCTGGGCAATTCAGAGCTTGCATGTCATCAGGACATTACTTCACGGAGAAAATTTCTCTGTGGCGACCTTGATAAGTTATTCTTCAAACGGGCTTCGGTATTTTTTAGCGTTCTTGGCCGGTGGAGCGGTCGAGTCACCTCCCGCTACACCTAATAATCTAAGCAAGCGGCATTTGGAGCGTTTCGTCTCTTGGCTCAAACTGAAATATCCGAACGGATCGACAGCCAAGAATTACTACACTAGCTTCAAGTCGCTCGTGATCGTCATGGCTGATTACGGTTTCGTAGAAGGCGATCTTGATGACCTGCTGCCACCAAACCCGTTTCCAAACAATGCTCAAGTCACCAAAGATGCAGATCCCCTAACCATTGGGGAAATGCAAAGGCTGCTAGGAGCATTGAAATCCGATCTTGTCGCAATTCATAAAGGAACATTTTTAGGTAATGGCGCCGAGGCGATGACAGTGATGTTAATAATCACTGCCGCAAGATCTGGTATCAATACCACGCCACTGCTAGAAATGAAAAGGGATGCCTTACAGCCTCACCCATTTGTTCCTAATCTGCGCTTGATTACTACGATAAAGCGACGGGGCAAAGGAGCGCAGAGCAAAACGATACGCCAGACCAATCTGCTGGATGAGTACAGCGCTATTCCGCTAGATGGCGTTGGTGTCCTGAATAAAGCTCTTGAGATGAGTAAGGCGCTTGTACCGCTCGCATCGAAGGATATCTCCTCATGCGTGTGGTTATACCGTTCTGGGCAGCCGGGCCGCTTTGACGAAATTGTAACCCTAACTCCAAGTGCCGTTTTTTCATCGACCAGGAGTATTTGCGAACGACATGCGCTCCAAGATGATCAAGGGAATCGATTAAATGTCACCCTAAGCCGGTTGAGAAAGACAATGGAAAGCCGTCTGTGGAAGCTCAGCGGAGGGGACATTCTCGAAGTTTCATCGGTTATGGGGCATACGCCACAGGTTGCAGATAACCACTATCTAAGGATCAACGACGAAATCAAGGCTGAGGGAGCTATTTTTGTTGGTGAAGCCTTTCCTGACAAACTGCGTGGAATCCACGTTACGCCTACTCCTCCTGGAGGTTGCCAAGACAGCCTGTACGGCAATCGGGCACCTAAGGATGGGGTCAATCATTGCTCTGAGTTCATCCACTGCCTTGGGTGCCCTAGCTACGCCATCGTCGGGACACTTGAGGATTTGTATCGCCTATTCAGCTACCAGCAATTCCTTTATGCGGAGGTTGAATACTATCTGACGGATGAATGGGAAGCATGGCGCAAGCGCCAGTTCAACTACATACAACTAATAGATGCATTTACTCTACAAAAGTTTGATCCGGCTTTGGTGGCCCGAGCAAAGGCTAAGGCGGAAGCATCTCCGCATTTGTTTTGGGCAAAAAAAATTGAGTTCATGAAAAAAAGAATGGATGGCAGAATTTGAACATCAGGAACTCGAATGCGGTTTTGAAGGCGTATGATGTCCTCATTGCACAGCCAATTACAGCCAATGGTCTGAGCCCCGCAGAGCGAGACGCTATTATCGTAAGCGCTATTGTTGACGAGCATGGTGAAACGCTAATTCTTAGCAGGCTCGGGGATTCCCAGTGGGATCTTCGCCCGTTTTTTGATCAGGCCAATGTTGCCGAATACTTTAAGTTCATAAACTGGGATACGAGCATTCCTCAAGCGCTCATTGATGATTGCAAAGCCGTGACTTATGCGTGGTTTAAAAGGGGAATGCCCAGCTCAAAACCCCCTATTGCCAGAGGTATCACTACTTTGGCGGTCGCAAGCGTTATGCCATTTTTGCGCTGGCTTAAAGATCTTGGCATCGCGAGATTCTCTGATGTACGTCCAATCCATATCAGTAATTATGTCCATCATTGTAAGCATGAGCTTAAACTGAGGCCGCTTCCGTTGTATGGGCGACTACGGATTATCGATTTCCTTTGGGTTTTTGCTGCCGATATGCTGTTCCCGCTTCAGAGTTATCCGTGGGGCAATTCTACCCTATGGCGAATATGTGGAATTGGTAAGGTAAAAGGGCTTGATGCTGCTAACAAGAACGTAGGTCGGACGGATATAATTCCGCCTGAAGAGCTGTCGAAAATATTCAATTTTTCCGAGGTTGTCGTTCAGGGTATGAAATCCGAGCTTTCGATCAATGGCATTGGATATAACCCTAGCGATGATCAGCTATCAGTGCTTTGCAGGGATGCGGTACTTTTTATAGTTTCAATAACTAGCGGCATGCGCAATGATGAGGCTATTGGGATCGAGGTTGGAGCTTGGCGCCGAGTCGTTAAAGACGGCGTTTTGTTTTGCTGGGTTTCCACGATAGAGCACAAAACCGGGAAAGGGCGCGTAGAGTACCTCGTCCCTGAGTTAACTCTGAGCGCGCTTGAAACCTTGGCAAAATATTCAGTAACTATCAGAAAGGAGCTAGATCAGGAGATCAGGCTTCTTGCAAAAGTTACCAATCCAGATGACCCCGCTGAACACCTGCTCCGGCTGGAAAAGGCGCGAAGAGACTCGAAAAAGCTATTTCTCGGACGGCATACTCCGGGCGGTAGACTTCAGGATCGATATGTTGAGGCCCTTAGCGGACAGGCTTCCAATTATGCATTTGACCGTTTAGCCAAAGCTGCTGGCAGCGCTTGGCCACTGAGAACGCACCAATGTAGACGAACTTATGCTCGATGCTTTGTAGAATCCCGTATGGGCCGCACCTCATTGATCTACCTAAAATGGCAGTTCAAACATAGCAGCATGAGCATGACTCAGCTCTATGCATCGAATCCGCAACAAGATCTAAGCCTTTTTGACGAAATCTTCCAGCAAATGACCGAATTCAAAATCGACCTGATCGAGTCATGGCTCGACGATCAGCCATTGGCTGGCGGGGCGGGCGAAAAGATCGTGGAGATGCGGGCTATCCCGATCAAAAACAGGGCCGCTCTACTTGCCCAAACGGCCCCACATGCCAACATTCGTGCTACTGGTCACGGCTGGTGCATTGCGACGGAGCGGGGCTGCGGTGGAGCTGGGCTATACGAAGCCACACGCTGCCCAGGATGCAAAAGCTCGGTGATTGATGAGTTTTTCGCTGGCACGTGGCAGGACATTTACAGCCAACAGCAGGAGCTGATCAAAATCGTGGATGCAGGCCCTGCTGTAAGGCAGCGAGCAGAGCGCGACATGCAGGTCGCACTGGATGTCATGACAAGCTTAGGTCTATCTCCCATCAATGACGATACCGACGAGGCTGGGAATGGCGATTAAGCCGACTGAGGGGCAGGCCCCTGGCCGTTCGCGGTCAAAAACACTAGATGCCCTTGATAAAGTCATTGATGGCCTTGTCGTAGGTGACGAGAAGATTTCCATCGCGTCGGTTGCCCGAGCAGCAGGCGTTACACCTGGCCTCATTCACAACACGTACCCAGCGGTGGCGGAGAGAATTCGCACTCTCATGGGCAAGTCAGTGCGCGCCCAGCGTGATTCGAAACATCAGGCACTGATGGTTGAAAAGGAGAAGAACCGGTCGCTCCGTGCTGAGAACGACCGGCTTTTAGAGGAATTGGCCCGAATTGCTTCCGTAAACCAACGCTTGCTGTTCGAAATGGCCGAGTTGAAGGCAGCCGCTAGCGGGAAGGTAGTTTCCATCACCCCCAAGCCCCGCAGCTAGCCTCTATTGGCATTTAACTGTCCAAAGCTGATCCAGCCGGGTTGTGTAGTTGGGACTTAACATCTCGCGCTTCATACCCCAGTCTGGCGTCACGGGGACACGTCCAGGTCGCATAGTGCCTCGTCCCCATTTTGCGTTGATCTGATCCATCACCTGCATGACTTTATGAGACGCTGCGGGCTGCACGCTGGCGAATAGATCAGGTGTGTATTCTCCTGGCTGGCAGATACCCGCGTTTGTTTTTTCGGGGCTCGGAGATTATCTACCCCGCTGCAAGCTCTTCAATCGCAAGGCCGCCCGTTGAACCGCCGCCATTTTCTCAGGGCGCTTCATGCGCTTCCATTTACGTATGTCTTCCCTATTTCGCCCGCAGCTCACGCACAGGTCACCGCTGAGCTGGCACGTTGAAATACAGGGGTTCTCGATGTCTTTAGCCAAGGTTGTTACCCCTTACCCTGTGCATTTTTGCCAAGCGTTTTACCCAATCACCAACTTGGCTCGCCGCGCATTCTTCTTCAGAGTCGAAGTACACATGCCGTTTCACATTTAGCGCGGTGACACCGGCTTTTTCGAACGCCGTTGAGGTCAGCTCAACCATCCGTTTGTCCTGTCCGGCTCCAAGGGCTCGGTCTTTGTTGGGCATGGTGTCAAATACCCAGATCACGCGCAGGCTTTGAGGAAACGCTTGGTAGTTGGCTTCGTGGGTTAGCCAATCGAAGCCGACAATTTCAGCCTTGGCGGCTTCGCAGGCGTCTGTGAGACTCGCAATCAAGCGGCGCTCAATGCGAGCGTGATCGCGTTTGCTTGAAGGCATGGTGGGTTCCAGGATCAGTAAGGTTGAGTAAGCAAGGCATGCACCTGTGCGCCCATTGAAGGGGCCTTGCCGATTTCAATAAGCACTACGCGATAGGAGCCAATGCTCGAAACTCAACTGTGAGGTGACTAACTTCGTGAACAGGCGTTAGCCGTTCACGGATGTTGTCCGCATTTGTCGTCGCCCCCCCGACAACACTGACAATTGCAGCGTGGGCTTGTGGGCCGACACGCCACACGTGCAGGTCGGTAATTTTGGCATCGCCAGGTTGTTCAACCAGCTCGCGAATTTCATCTGCAACATGATCGTCGGTTTGATCGAGTAGAACACCCGCAGTCGCACCCATCAGGCTCCAGGCCCATCGTGCGATTACAATCGCGCCCACGATACCCATGGCTGGATCAAGCCAGACCCAACCGAGGTAGCGGCCAGCGAGCAGGGCAGCGATGGCAAGAACAGACGTCAGGGCATCGGCAATCACATGGATATACGCTGACCTGAGGTTGTTATCACCTCCGTGAGGACTATGATCGTGATCGTGATGATCGTGATGATCGTGGCCATGGCTGTGACCGTGGCCAAGCAACAGAGCGCTTACTATGTTGACCCCTAGGCCAACGATGGCAATGAGCGTTGCCGTCCCGAACTGGACGTCAGTAGGCTGAAGCAGGCGAATTACGGACTCAACGCCAATTCCCAGAGATACCATTCCCAGAATAAGCGCTGAAGCAAAGCCACCCAGATCTCCCACTTTGCCGGTGCCAAAACTGAAGCGAGTGCTGGATGCATGACGCTTGGCATACGCATAAGCCGCAGCTGCGATCCCCAACGCACCCGCATGGGTAGCCATATGAAATCCATCGGCTAGCAGAGCCATAGACCCTGTAATGTACCCAGCAGCAATCTCACCGACCATCATCACGACGGTAAGTATCACTACCCAGAGGGTGCGCTTTGCATTCTCATCATGTGCCGAGCCGAGATACACGTGCTCGTGCGTGAAGCTAGTGTTGCTGTTCATGGAGTTCAAGCCTGCTTTTCTCACTTGGAATAGCGCCGAATGGCTTCGAGAAGCTCTTCGACACCCTTGCTACGTGCCTCATCGCTGAGAGTGGGGTCAGCAACATGCGCCCTGGCGTGATCCTCAATGATTTCGTCCATCAAACCGTTGATGGCCCCGCGAGTGGCAGCCACCAGATGAAGCGTTTTGGCACAGTCATGATCTGACTCCAAGGCCCGTTCAACCGCTTGGATCTGACCAGCGATGCGTTTCACACGCTTAAGCAGATCGTCTTTATTTGATGCTACATGTCCCATACTATACCCCCCTTACCTATGCGAATGGTGGCATACCCGCCCCCCCTATACAAGAAGCGCGTAAGAATTGTCGTTGGTGGTACGAGGACGCGGCTCGGTCGACCCCAAAAAAGAATAAAATAGGAGAAAAATGTTAGCTAATAAATATCTTTGTAAATCAGTAGGATAGGATCTACTAATAGTTAGAGTCATTCAGATATAACGACGGCTGCGTCGTCGCTGCCAGCCCCGAGGCAAAGCGTCTTGACTCTGCTCTGATGGGCAAGCCCTATTTCCAGATCAAAGCCTGGTGCCAGCTGCACGACGTCGTAGTGAGGTCGTCGAATTACGAGCTGTATGGCTCGCTGAGTGCGCGGGTCATGGAGCTGATCGGCCGGCACGCTGCGTGGCAGGAGGTCTATTCGATCGACGAGAGTTTCGTAGGGCTCAGGGGCACCGTCGACGAGCTCACCGAGCTTGGCCACAAGATCAAGGACACCGTGCTCGGTCACACCGGCATCCCCGTCAGGGTCGCGATCGCGCGTACGAAGACGCTTGCCAAGCTCGCATCGATCGGCGCGAAGAAAGACCCCGGCAGCAACGGCGTCATGCACCTCGGTTTTTGTCTACGCTATTAAATTTTAGTCACGTATTACGATCTGCAGTCGAGCCCTCATGGCCACTGGTTTTTCCAGCCCACCTGCCATCTTTTTTCTCTCATAAGAAGAGGGAATTTGCAAGGATTCGCGATATTTTGTCACAGTGCGTCGAGCGACACTAATGCCGTATGTTTTTAACGTTGACACCAGCTGATCATCGGAAAGCGGATTAAGCTTGTCCTCTCTTTCTATTAAAACCTTAATCGCTGCCTGGATAGATCTGTTCGATTGATCCTCTACGCCATTTTTGACGGCGGCACAAAAGAAGTACTTTAGCTCAAACACACCCCAGATAGTTTGCAAATATTTGGCATTAATAGCTCTGCTCACTGTACTTTCATGCACGCCTAACTCAAGCGCTAAATCCTTCAACGCCATCGGTTTTAAAGCACTAGGGCCCTTTTCAAAGAAACTTGCTTGGTGCGTCACCAGAGCCTGGCATACTTTCAAAATCGTATTGGAACGCTGATGAACCGCCTTAACCAACCAATTGGCAGCCGAGAGTTGCGAAGAAAGATAAGCCGCATCACCCGCCTTCAAACGCCTTAATTTTAGCTCGTGATAAAGATCACTATCCACATAAACTTTGGGTAAAGATTCTTCGTTCAGTTCACAAACCCACTCCCCCATAGAATCTTTTATAATAAAAATATCGATGGTATTTTTGGTAAAAGAAACTGACTGGAAGGACTCGCCTGGCCTAGGGTTGAGAGTCCGAAAGAGCTGCAACGCCTTTTTAAACTGT
>LNAP01006094.1_pt1 | contig 10503 bp, 6 predicted proteins | sample 602601 | NCBI WGS metagenome assembly LNAP01 (sample SAMN02440304, study PRJNA202911) | soil metagenome | biome: Subtropical and temperate rainforests or woodlands; isolation source: soil samples (1 kg each in a 20% v/v slurry with milli Q water) were... ...
TACAACAATTTCTGCAGGCGGCCATTCCGGCGCATCACATCAACTTCGTCTATCTTGACCTGGACGAGATGTCAGACGCTGCCATCAATCGCTCTATTGATTTTGTCCTGACCAACCCGGGGCATTACGTGAATCTGGAATTGAGCGTCGGCGCCAGCCGTATTGCTACCATTGCACAGGGTCGCCACTCCATAAACAGTCTGAGCCTGGGTTCTGCCGTCATTGCAAAGGCCGACCGTGGCGATCTGATTGACATGCAAGATCTGAAGGGACAGATCATGGTCGCCACCACCCACGAAGGTTTTGGCGGTTACCAGACCGTATGGCGCGAACTGGCTGCACTGGGTATCGACCCCGACTCTGATCTGGCAGGCCAGCGTTTCGTCGGCTTCCCCATGAGTCGCGTTCTGGAGGCCGTAACGGACGGACAGGCTGATGTCGGCATCGTACGCGCGTGCGTACTTGAAGGTTTACAAGACTGGCACGACCACTATAAAGTGCTGTCCCCCCAACCTGATACCGGATTCGGGTGTGCCGTCTCAACTCGTCTGTACCCGGACTGGCCCTTTGCGACCCTGCGGCACACATCACCCGAGCTAGCGCGGGAGGTAGCCGTGGCCCTGTTGCAGATGCCCGCGACTGATGATGGGCTAAGATTTACCGTACCCGCTGATTACCAATCTGTTCACGACCTGTTTCGAGAACTGCAGGTTGGCCCCTACGCCTACTTGCATGAACAAGGGATTGCCGCATTGGCACGACGCCATTGGCCTATATTGGCCTTGCTTGGCACCCTACTGCTACTGTGGCTGCTGTACACTTTTCGGGTTGAAAAACTGGTGCACGCGCGCACACGCGCATTGCGCGAAACACTGGAAGAACGCAAACACATTGAAACACGCATGCGATCCACTCAGGAATCAGTTGATCACCTGTCACGTCTGTCCATTCTAGGCGAGCTGTCAACAACGCTGGCGCATGAATTAAGCCAGCCGCTGGCCAGCATCGCCAACTACGGCCGCAGCCTGCTACGCCGGCTGGATAATGGAAAGCTGGATGATGATGCCGTTCGCCTGGCAGCTACGGAAATTACTCAGCAGGCGCAGCATGCGGCTAACGTGCTTTCGCGCATACGCAGTTTTGCACGCAAGCGCGTCAGCATACGACAGGAGCGCCGACCCGCCGACGTGGTGAAAGAAGCAGTTTCGCTGTTTTGCGGCATGCTGTCTGAAACGCCTAAAATACACATCGATAATCAGCTGTCGCCAGACATTAAAATCCGGGTCGACAGCTCACAAATACAACAGGTGCTTCTGAATTTGTTGAAAAACAGCCTGGATGCCATGCGTGGCATACCGACCGAAAATCAGCACATCGATATCACCCTGACGCGCCTGGGCGCCCACATCGTCCTGCGCGTACGCGATTACGGGACTGGATTAACAGAAGTCGAACAGGCACGACTGTTTGAGCCGTTTTATACCGACAAGGCCACAGGTTTGGGCCTGGGCCTGTCGATCAGTTACAACATCGTCGAAGCACATGGCGGAACCCTCACGGCCAGCACACCCGGCGACGGCAAAGGAATGCTATTCTCGTTATCGCTACCGATCGTACGTCAAGACGATGGCACACCGGAACAACAAAGCCATGTCTTACCGGACCATCCATGCCGTTCTTCGATAGAACAATAAAGCAAGGTCCCGTCAGATCAGGATTTTTTATGAATCATGCAAGTGACCCACCCTGTACCATCTATGTCATTGACGACGATGCGTCGTTTCGTGGCTCGCTTGTGTTTCTGCTCGAATCATCAGGGTGGCACGTTGTCGCCTACGACAGCGCCGTCTCATTTCTGAACGAACATACTATTCTCCCCGACGACATGGGCTGTCTTGTGCTGGATATTCGTATGCCGATGATGAGCGGCCTGGCACTGCAGCAACAACTTATGGCTCAGGGCTGGCCGGTGTCCATTGTGTTCATCACTGGTCACGGCGATGTGCAGATGGCGGTACAAGCCATGAAAGCAGGTGGCTGCGACTTCCTTGAAAAACCGTTTCACGACCAGACCTTTCTGGATGCGATATCAGCAGCGGTCACACGTACGCAAGGCATGCGCGCCCAAGCCCGGACCCAAGCCGCTGCACAAGCCGTTCTGGAGCGGCTGTCCCCGCGTGAAACCGAAGTCGCCAGACTGGTGGCGCTGGGTATGCCCAACAAACAGATCGCAAGAGAACTTGGCATCAGCGAAAAAACCGTACACATCCACCGCCAGCATGCCATGGACAAGACCGGTGCCAGTAATGCACCCGGCCTGACCCGCCTGATCCTGCGTGCTGACCCCGACACGCTGGACGGTGATACGGCCGCTGACAACCCAAATCACTAAATACAAAAGCGTCCCGGCGAATCCAGACATCGGGGAAGTGCCGCAGAATCGGGGCACAACATTCCCGCTCTCATGCGCACGCATAGCGACAACCTCACATTTGACAAAACGCAACAAACACCGACTTAACAGACCAAAATAGGTATAAGCATCTAGGTAGATAAGAAAAGACCGCAATGGTTGTATGGTTACAGGGTTGATATCGTGAAGGTACTCATGTTCCAAGGAGCCCTCACGTGGACCACAACTGCACAAAGACGCTTTCTGAGTTACCCGGCCCGGGCAAGCGACGAGGCTTTCTAAAAGAAATGCTGGGCCTGGGTACCGCCGCTGCGGTCATCCCCATCATGCCTGCCAAAGCGGCCATTGGCGATCAGCCCCCGCGCCGCCCCGGTCAACCCGGCAAACGCTACGGCATGCTGGTTGACCTGCGTAAATGCATCGGATGCCAAGCCTGTACTGTCAGTTGCTCTTTAGAAAACCAGGCACCTATCGGACAATTTCGCACAACCGTCCTGCAATACGAGGTGAACCTTCCCTCCGAACAGCAGGCAGCCATGCTGAGCCTGCCACGGCTGTGCAACCACTGCGACACCCCGCCCTGCGTCCCGGTCTGCCCGGTACAGGCCACCTTCCAGCGTGAAGACGGCATCGTACTGGTCGACAACGAACGCTGTGTAGGCTGCGGCTATTGCGTCCAGGCATGTCCTTATGACGCCCGCTTCATCAACCACGAAACAAAAACAGCGGATAAATGCACATTTTGCGAACACCGGCTTGAAGCGGGGTTACTGCCCGCCTGCGTGGAAAGCTGCGTGGGCGGGGCGCGTGTCATCGGCGACCTGAATGACAGCGACAGCGAAATTTCGCGACGCATGGCCGAAAACAAAGATGATATCAAAGTGCTCAAGCCTGACCAGAATACTAATCCGCATGTGTTCTACATCGGCTTGCCCGATGAGTTTGTAGACGACATCGACGGCCAGGCCAGCTTACGCTTACTGGATCTGTAGGAGAACATCATGGAAATCATCGAGCTGCTTACGCCACACTATGAGGTGGCATGGTTGCCCTGGGCAGTACAGTATTTCTTTTTAGTTGGCATCGCTGCGTGCACCGCCCTGATTGCCGCTGGCTGCGCCTTCACCGCGTCCGGTTCGGCGGGCGACCGCCTGCTGCCTGCAGCGGTTTCCGTTCTGGCCGTCTCGGCCATCGCCGCGCCTGTTTCCCTGCTAGCCGACCTACATCAGCCCGGACGCTTCTGGCATTTCTACGCACACCTTACACCGTGGTCCTGGATGTCGCTGGGTGCAGTGATCTTACCTTTGTTCGTGGGACTGGCTCTGGCATTTTGTGCCGCCTGGTGGTTCAGCCACCGCGGCTTGCTGCGGGTACTGGGCCTCCTGCTCGCCCTCTCCGCCTTAACCGTGCTGATGTACAGCGGCTCTGAGGTCATGGTGCTGAAATCACGACCGCTGTGGAGCACTCCTTTTCTGCCCATGAATTTTGCGTTAACAGCCTGGCTGGCCTCGATGGGCGCAATGCTGCTTATCGCTCGCTGGCTGCCTGGCGGTACCTCCGCACTGCCAGGCAGGCTGGTGCATCGTCTGGTCTGGACTGGGATTATCGGAACGTTCCTTACCGCTCTAGCATGGCTGGCAATGGGGATGACCGGTCACGACACGTCATTCACTCAGGCGCAATACCTGTTTGCCGAATTTCCAGCATGGCGCCTGAGCTTCCTGGGATCTATCGCGACAGGTCTGGCAGTCATTATGCTGATGGCTTGTTCGCCACAGCGTCTGACACGCCCCATGTACTCACTGATAGTGGCGGCACTGTTAATGGCAACAGGCTGGGTGTTTCGCTGGATCATTTTCATGGAAGCGCAGGAAGTTCCAAAATATGGCGCGGGCCTGTACCTGTACAAGATGCCCATGGGTAGCGATGGTTTACTTGGAATGCTGGGCGTTCTTGGCCTGTGCATCGCGCTGATTGCCATCATTACGTGGCTGGTCAGTGATCTGCGCCGGCACATGCAACCCGCCCGCTCATCTCTATAAACAACACGCCGCACTAAAACGTACTGCAACGAACCGAATCCGAGGCACTAACCATGAGTAAAATGCATCCCAACAAAAATCCAGAGTCCAGCGACGCACCTGTCAGCATTGACCGGCGCAAACTGCTGACGCGCGGCGGGATTGCGGCAGGGGGCTTGGCTACCTTTGCTGTAGGCTATGGCGAAACACTGAAAAATGCAGTTAAAGGGCTGGTCAGCGGGACCGCTGGAGAACCCACTGAACATGCCTTGCGCGGGAACTCGCTTAAGCCCGAATTCCTGATCACTGCCAAAGGCGATTTGACAATGGCCAACGGGCAAGTGGTCAGCCCATCAAGCTGCCTGGGCTGCTGGACACAATGTGGCGTGCGAGTGCGTGTCGATACAGACCAGAACCGCATTGTGCGCATCGCGGGTAATCCGTACCATCCGTTGGCCACAACCAATCCCGCCCCCATGGACATGCCGGTACGCGAAGTCTACGCCATGCTCGGTGGGGATAACGGCCTTGAAGGACGTGCGACCAGTTGCGCACGCGGTTCTTCCATGATGGCGCATGTCGACAGCCCTTACCGTGTGCTGGCACCGCTCAAGCGCGTAGGGCCCCGAGGATCAGGACAATGGAAGACAATTTCACTTGAACAGCTGGTCGAGGAAGTCTGTGAAGGCGGCGACCTGTTCGGCGAAGGCCATGTCGACGGACTGCGGGCAATTTTTGATCACGAAACCCTGATCGATCCCGAGAACCCGGAATATGGCCCGGTAGCCAACCAGTTGGTGGTGAACGACGCGGCGAACGAGGGGCGCTCTGCCTTAATCAACCGGTTTGCACAACAATCATTCGGCACCGTCAACCGCAGCAATCACGGTTCTTACTGCGGTCAGACCCGCCGCGTGGGAGCCGCCGCAGCGCTGGGTGACCTGCCTGGTATGCCACACGGCAAGCCAGACTGGACGAGTGCACACTTCGGACTGTTTATCGGTGCGGCACCGGCACAGGCCGGCAACCCTTTTCAGCGGCAGGGACGCGAACTGGCAGAGGCTCGCTCACGCAAGGACAACCCCTTTCGCTATGTGGTTGTATCGCCGATACTACCCACATCATCCAACCTGGCTTCGGGATCCGGCAACCGCTGGATCGGCGTGAAGCCGGGTTCTGATCTGGCCTTGTGCATGGCCATGATTGACTGGATTATTGAGCACGAGCGCTATGACGCCCACATGCTGTCGCAACCCGGGACGGAAGCCGCCACAGTCGCTGGAGAAGCCGCCTGGACCAATGCCACGCACCTGTTGATCACTCAGGAAGGCCATCCGCGATTCGGTACTTTTGTGCGCGGTGCCGACATGGGCTGGACCTTGTCAGAACCCGAATCAGAAGACGTCTATGTTGTGCAACTGACCGACGGCACCCTGTCGCCCCACACTGTGGCGCAATCAGCTCAATTGCTGATCGAACCCCATGTGCTGACGCTGGCCGACGGCAGTACCGTACAGGTCAGCAGCAGCTTTGTGAAGCTGCGCGAAGAAGCGGCCCGCATGAGCCGTGCCGACTATGCCGAAGCCTGTGGCATACCTGTACAGGTGATTGAAGATCTGGCAGACGAATTCACCAGTTACGGCAAACAAGCGGTGACGGACATGCATGGCGGCACGATGAACGGTGCAGGCTTCTATACGGCTTATGCCATCTACATGCTGAACACGCTGGTCGGAAACCTGAACGTCAAGGGAGGCCTAGTACTGGACGCTGGCCCCTTCGGTCCATTTGGACCAGGGCCACGATACAACTTCGCACAATTTCCAGGTAGGGCCAAACCGACAGGCGTACCGCTGTCACGCAGCCGTTTCCCTTACGAAAAAACAAGCGAATACAAGCGCAAGCTGGAACAGGACGGCACTCCCTACCCTGCTGCAGCGCCTTGGTATCCGGCTGTAGGCGCACTGAGCAGCGAAATGCTGGCATCGGGCCTGTTAGGTTATCCCTATCCGGTCAAAATCTGGCTCAATCACATGAGCAACCCGGTCTACGCATTGTGCGGCTTCAAAAACGCCCTGCTCGACAAACTGAAAGACCCCAAAGCCTTGCCGCTGCATATCTCGGTCGATGCTTTCGTTAATGAAACCAGTACATGGGCCGACTATATCGTGCCAGACACCATCACCTATGAAAGCTGGGGCATCGGTGCGCCTTGGGCCGACGTGATCGCACGATCATCAACCGTGCGGTGGCCCACCGTAGAGCCCGCGGTAGCACGTACGGCTAATGATGAAACGATATGCCTGGAGACCTTTTTGATCCATACCGCACTACGTCTGGAAATGCCAGGCTTTGGCAAAGGCGTTATCAAGGACAGCGACGGCAATGCTCACGACCTGATGAACGCCGAAGACTTTTACCTTCGAGGACTGGCCAACATGGCGTTCGCCACCGGCAAACCTGTTGGCGAGGCGAGTGACGACGATATGCTGCTAACCGGTGTAGACCGCTACGCGGGCCTTCTGCAAGAACGGTTAAAACCTGAAGAATGGCGTCGTGTCGCCATGCTGATGACCCGTGGAGGACGTTTTGATGAACTGAGTGACGCCTGGGACGGTGACACGATCCGCAAGGCACATCCGCACACGTTGAATATCTGGAGCGAACAAATAGCCCGTATGCGCCATTCCATGACGGGTGAGCACTACAGCGGCTGCCCCACCTATTACCCGACCCGCTTGGGCGACGGTACACCCATGCGTGAACAGTTCAATGAAAAAGAATGGCCGATGCTGATGACATCGTACAAATCGAACCTGATGAGTTCGATGTCCATCGGGGTGGACCGTCTGCGACAACTGCATCCGCACAACCCAGTGTCAATAAACCGGGCGGATGCGCAGCAACTGAAAATCGGCAATGGTGACCCGATCCGTATCATCACACCAGGCGGTGAGATGACAGGAGTAGCGCTTGTACGCGAAGGCATCATGCCAGGGGCCATCGCCGTCGAACATGGTTATGGCCACACCGAAATGGGTGCTAGATCGCATGTGATTGACGGTGCGGCCACACCTAATAACCCCCAACTGGCTGCCGGGGTCAATCTTAATAACCTGGGCTTTGCCGATCCCAGTCGCAGCAATCATGGCAATGTCTGGATTGACTGGGTATCAGGCGCAGTAGTCAGGCAGGGCTTGCCAGCACGCATAGAGCCAGTACGCGTATAAAGTTCCAGTAACAACAGACTTAGTCACGCTTGCGCCGTCGCCCTTACTTTGTAGTGGGTAACGGTGCCTCTTTGCACATCATGATGATTGCCAGTGCCCCGAAGGCTATTAGCAGTGGCGCAAACGACACCCATAAAACCGTCTCCCAGCCGTACGTGGCCAGCAGACCGCCCGACGCAAACGATCCCACCGCCATGGTTCCGAAGACCATGAAATCATTGAAAGACTGAACACGTGTGGCCTCTTCGGGCCTATGGCACTCAAGCACCAGCGCGGATGCGCCGATAAAACCGAAGTTCCAGCCTAGCCCCAGCAAGATCAATGTGAGCCAGAAATGTGCAACGTCAATCCCTGTCAACCCGACGGTCGCCGATAAACCCGTCAACAACAAGCCCACCGTCACCACACGGCCCGCTCCGAATCGCGTGATCAATTGCCCGGTGAAGAAACTAGGCGCGTCCGTTGGCTGGAGGGGTACCCGAGTGGCAGAGTGCTGGTTTTGCAGTGGAGGCTCCTTCCTAAACTAGTCCCGTGCGCTCCCTTTTTCGCTCGTCGTTCCTAATCATGCCGAAGCTATATGGGGGAAGGTGCTGGCTGGAGGATGTACTGAGACCACCGCGCGAATAGATCAACCGCTTTAAGTAAGCGACAGAAAGGGATTGTTTGGAGGTAGCGCATCGAATAACGCGCCAGCATTTGTGAGCAGGTAGCCATGTAACCGCCGGGATTTTCTAGGTCCCGTAACTTCGCAAGTCCAAATATTCAGCCCATTGGACTGCTTGCGATGCTGCTGTAGCTTCTCAAAGCGCTTCTGCACCCACTGCCAATCCTGCTGCTTCTCCTGTTTGGCTAGCGCGCCGACCTGCGGATGTTCCTGCGCATAGCGCTGGAACACGCCGGGGCTGACCAAGTAAGCGGTATCGCTCACCGTATGCACCAACGCCTTCGCATCGTTGATGACGAGCTTGTGTGAGGTGATCCCGTGCTTAAGCCACATCATGAAGTGCTCACCGGACGGTTGTGCCATCGGGGCCGACGAGCTGGCGGCGGGCGTCAGCTCGGTAAGCGGGATAGACGACGCTGGCGGAGGTGACTCAGGCATCGTAGTGGACAAGGCGCTCTCACCGTCGGCCGCAGCGGAAGGTGGCTCCATACTGATCATCGTCAACAGATCATCCATTACATCGGACCTACTGGACGTATCCCGGGGCGGCACTGGGAGCAATGTCGAGATCGATGGGGCTACTGTGTCACTGGCTGAGGGTGAAGCTTCCCGATTTAATGGCAGTGGGTTCGCCACGGACGTCGATTCCTCCACAGTAAGGTCTTCCGCCTCACTGGTGAACGTTATATTGATCGCTACGGTGCCCACGAAAGGCTCGGGCCGGTCTCCAGACTCCCAAATCAACGCGGGCGCCAAACGTAAAAAAGTGAACGTGTTCGACCATCCGCTCTCGCTGATAACCGTAGCCTTCCAGATGGCTTTGCCTTCCGGGGTTGGTTGCAGCATGCCATGATCCTGCAGCACGTTAAATACCGCCGTGTTATTAGCCGGAATCCCATCGATGCCCTGCGAGAGCAGGTGCGCACGTAGCTTATCGGAAACCGTCTTACTGACCAGCCAAAGCGCATCCTGGGTGAGCCAGCCGTCGGAAGCCTGGGGCTGGTTCAGCTTCAGCTCTTCTTTTAGCAAGTAGCGAAGGCCTTCCAGCAGTTTGCGCTGCAGTGCGTGCTTGGGCGCGGCCATTGCACGCGCAGGATCACCACCCAATGACTGGGCCACCGATGCGCGATCAGCCTGAATGACCAGTTCGCCCAGCACCCCGGCGTGTTCATCCTGTCCGGCCAGCACATAGAGCAATGCAGACCAGAGCGCCGGGAAACCGTTAAGCCAGTCCAGGATCTCGCCATCGAGCACACGTGTGTAGAGCAGTCCGGTGGCCGCGCTATGCAGCCGATACTCACGGCCTTCCCGGTAGCGAAAGCGGTATGGCCGGGTCAGCGGGCCGTGCCAGGGATGCCAAAGAGCACCGTCTTCATGCTCCACATGCAGATCTACCGCGATCTTGCCGATGTCGTGCAGTAGCGCGGCATAGGCCGTCGCCGCAGTCCAGGCTTCTGCCTGGGCAGCCTGGTCTTCGGGCGTTGTGCCCGCAGGCAGCAGATACGACTGTCGCAATTTCAGAGCGTATGCCACGATTTCCAGCCCATGATCCAACATGCCGCCGGGATAAGCGTGGTGATGGCTTTCCGAGGCGGGAAATAGCTGCACCAGCTCGGCATAACGTTCGAGCGGTGCCCAATACAGTGATGCAAACTGCTTACGCGAGAGTGATGTGCGTTGCCAGATATGTTCCAGTAGGCGCTGACGTCGAGGGGTGGACAACAGCGAAGCGGCCGACTCTGGCCGCACCAGCCCTTTGGGTGGTTCGGTCAGGAGCATAGCGGTCGTATCGATAGCTGGCAGTAGCCGTTTGCGCTGGAACAGCGAGAGCATGTAAAACCTCTTGTGATGGGCAGGCAAGAGAGCCTTTTTTGCCTTTCAGGTAGAGCCTTTCCCCTTGGCCCCATTCCCTTCCCCCTTCCTGACCCTTTTTGCCTTTGAACCCTTTGGGTATAGGGCAGTACGGTCTTGCTACGCCAGTATCAATGCGGGACAGGCAGACTCGGATTGGCAACCAAACCTATTGCCCGTCAGCACATATCTTGCAATTTGCGCTTATAGATATACAATTAAAATGTATATCAAATGTAGGAGTTATTAGCATGCAAGTCGCCAAATGGGGTAACAGCTTGGCCGTGCGCCTTCCGGCCAGCCTAGTAGACGCCCTGGAGCTGC
>LNAP01006095.1_pt1 | contig 10503 bp, 10 predicted proteins | sample 602601 | NCBI WGS metagenome assembly LNAP01 (sample SAMN02440304, study PRJNA202911) | soil metagenome | biome: Subtropical and temperate rainforests or woodlands; isolation source: soil samples (1 kg each in a 20% v/v slurry with milli Q water) were... ...
GCTCACCTTGATGATGTCGCCGATACCGGCATAACGGCGCTTGGAGCCACCGAGCACCTTAATGCACATGACATGACGCGCACCAGTGTTATCGGCCACATCCAGCGTGGTCTGCATTTGGATCATGATTTTTCCTGTTCCAACTTAACTGGAAATACGGTTTTCCCAACAAGGGAACACTGCAATTCCTGCCAGTTTTGGTCCCGTCAGGTCTGCCGCCCTGCTTTTGTGTTGGCATGTCTCGAGCTTTCGCTCTGCTCACGCAACTGGTTGGCAACGCAACGACCCTGGGTTGAAATCCTGCGGGTATTCCCCCAACACGTCGGGCTAACCTGCATAGGCGCGGGCCAACTCGATCGACAATCTGGGAAAGCTGATAATTCTAACGTGGTTAGTTTTTGAGCGCAAGCACTTTGTGCGGATAACCCACAAAAGCTGCGCGCCCGCCCTTCAAGGGAGTGAATCGGTCCTATCCGCCCCCTATTTCTGGCGGTAGTAGCCCTTCTCCCAGGCGTCGTGATTGGCCTTGCCGCGGCGGATCTCGTCCGTGAACGGCGCGGCCATCAGCACCAGGCGGTTCAGCCATTTTACCGGAGCGCGGCAGGGCCGCTCGAAGTCCACGAAGAGCACGGCGCGCAGGCCGGCAGTGTCGTTGTGGACCTGGTGCGGGTAAAGGTCGTCGAACACCACCGCCCGGCCTTCACGCCAGCTATAGCGCTCGCCCCCGACCTCGATCCAGCACCGCTCGGCCGGTTCCGGCACCACCAGCCCCAGATGCAGGCGCAGCACGCCGTTGTACGGGCCCGTGTGCAGGGGAATGCGCTTGCCGGCCTCCAGGATGGAGAAGAATGCCGTGCGGATGCCCGGGATCCCCTGCAGCGCCCGGGCGGTGGCGGGGCACCGGGCCAGGTTGCGGTCGGAGCGCAGGCCGTAACCCATGAAGACGAAGGTCTTCCATTGATCGTCCGAGGTGATCTGCCCCACGTCGGGCGAGATTTCATGGAAAGCGGGCAGGTGCTGGCGTTCGGAGAGCAGGCCCGCCAATTCGGCGCGGATGGCGGGCGCCTGGGTCTCGAGCGCGGCTACCCAGGGAAACTGGCCATTGTCGAAAATGGGATGGTCGCCTACCAGCGAGGCCTGGGCGATGCGGTTGCGCAACCAGTCTATGAAGCGGAAAAAAACGCGCGAGTAGAAACTGGGCTTGCCGGGCGGACGCGCATCGACGGGTTGCACAATAAGTAGCCGGATGGACAGCCAAAGATGCACCATTTTGTCCATGCCCGGGCGGACGCGCAAGAGTTGCCGGTCACATATTGGCTCCAATGCGCGGCCAGGCATTGGCCCTCCCCGCCGCGCACAAGCTGGTTTAGACTGGCGTGGGCGACAGTGATCGCTATCCACTCCTATTTCGCAAGGGAAGACAGGCATGTATGAACAGTTGGCGCTGTATATCGACGGCGAATTCGTCGCCGGAGAGGGCAGGCGCACCCAGGACGTCATCAACCCGGCCACGCTGGAAGTTCTCGGCCAGCTGCCCCACGCCACCGAAGCGGATCTGGATCGTGCGCTAGCCGCCGCCCAGCGCGCGTTCGAGTCGTGGAAGAAATCCTCGCCCATGGACCGCTCGGCCATCCTGCGCAAGGTCGCGACGCTGTCGCGCGAACGCGCCAAGGAAATTGGCCGCAACATGACGCTGGACCAGGGCAAGCCGCTGGCCGAAGCCGTGGGCGAAGTCACCTCCTGCGCCGAGCACGCCGACTGGCATGCCGAGGAATGCCGCCGCATCTACGGCCGCGTGGTCCCGCCGCGCAATCCCGACGTACGCCAGTTCGTGGTGCGCGAACCCATCGGCGTCTGCGCCGCGTTCACGCCCTGGAACTTCCCGTACAACCAGGCCATCCGCAAGATCGCCGCGGCGCTCGGCGCCGGCTGCACGGTGGTGCTCAAGGGTCCTGAGGATTCGCCCAGCGCCGTCATGGCGATCGCCCGCATGTTCCACGACGCCGGCCTGCCCAAGGGCTGCCTGAACATCGTCTGGGGCGAGCCCGCCAAGATTTCGGACTACCTGATCCGTTCGCCCATCGTGCGCAAGGTGTCGTTCACCGGCTCCGTGCCGGTGGGCAAGCAGCTGGCCGCATTGGCCGGCGCCCATATGAAGCGCGTCACCATGGAACTGGGCGGCCACTCGCCCGTGCTGGTGTTCGACGACGCCGATATCGACCGCGCCGCCACCATGCTGGCCAAGTTCAAGGTCCGCAACGCTGGCCAGGTGTGCGTGTCGCCGACCCGCTTCTATGTCCAGAACGGCGCCTACGAACAGTTCCTTGCGCGCTTCTCCGAAGTGCTGAAGAACATCAAGGTCGGCGACGGCCTGGAAGAAGGCACCGACATGGGCCCGCTGGCGCACGAGCGCCGCGTCCCCGCCATGAGCGCCTTCATCGACGACGCCAAGAAGCATGGCGGCAAGGTGGTGGTCGGCGGCGGCCCGCTGGACCGCAAGGGCTTCTTCTTCGCCCCCACGGTCGTGACCGACCTGCCCGACAACTCCATGCTGATGACCGAAGAGCCCTTCGGCCCGGTCGCGCCGGTGGTCCGCTTCACGGATACCGATGAAGTGCTGCGCCGCGCCAACAGCCTGCCCTTCGGCCTGTCGTCCTACGTGTTCACGAACTCGCTGCAGACGGCCACCAAGGTCTCCAACGGCCTGGAAGCCGGCATGGTCAACATCAACCATTTCGGCAGCGCGCTGGCCGAGACGCCCTTCGGCGGCATCAAGGACAGCGGCATCGGCAGCGAAGGCGGCCTGGAAACGTTCGACGGCTACCTGGTCACGAAGTTCATCACGCACATCTGACCCTGGCAGCAACACAAAGCCCCGCAGCAACCCTGCGGGGCTTTTTCTTGTCTCGCGCCTGAACGCCTGGCGGCGGCGCCCCCGGCAGAGGGAGCCGGTCAGGAACTCGCCCGCAGATCGCGCGGCGTCACGCCGAAGCGGCGCTTGAACAAGCGGCTGAAATGCGACGGGTGCGAGAAGCCTACCTGGTAGGCCAGCTCGGCGATGCTGCGGTGGCTGTGCAGCGGATTCAGCAGCAGTTCGCGGCACTTGTCGAGCCGCTGCTCGAAAATGAAGGATTCCACCGACAGGCCGCCTGCGCGCAGGATGCGATGCAGGTAAGCCACGGACAAGCCACAGCCCTGCGCCACCTGCTGCGGCGACAGCGCCGGATCCGCCAGATGCTGGCGGATATAGGCCAGCGCGCGCTGGCGGTGCGCCAGCGTGACGCTGCTGTCCGACTCCGATGCATGCCCCTGACCTGACTGCACCAGGAACAGCACGATCAGGTCGATCAGGCGCTCGCCGAGTTCCGCGGCTTCAACGTCCGACCAGCCCTCCACGCCCTTGAACAGGTGGTCCATGTAGCTGGCCAGCAAGGCGCCGCGCGGCGAGCCGTCATCGACGCGCAGCTTGTAGAAGGCGCCGATGCGGGAATCGCGCTGCAGCAATGCGCTGCGTGGAAACGATACGCTCAGGCTGCGGTAACCCGACGCGCCCTGCGCCGTGGCCTGGTAAGGCAGGCTCTGGTTCATCAGGTAGACGCAGCCGGGTTCAACCTGGAATTCCCGCCCCTGCTGCTGCACGGCCAGGGGTCCTGCCAGCGGCAGGCCGAAGGTATAGAACTCCTGGTCCAGGCGCGACACGTTGCCAGTGGTGCGTTCCAGCTTCTGCCCCTGGTAATGCAGGTCGTTGAACTGCAGGCTGCCCCGGCGCGCGTAGCGCACATGTCCGGCGAAACTGTCGGGTTTGCCGCGATGCACCTCGAACGGACCGAACGCGTGCGACAACGCCGCGCGCCATTCGTCGCGCCGGTCAGCGCTGGCGCTGGCCGAAATGGCGAATTCCGTATCGGACATGGCTCGGTCTCCTTGGACGCCGGCGCCGCGGCCGGGCGCTCGTGATCCTGCGTCTACATATTCTTGACTCACCCTGCTGCGGGGCGTCCGGCGCCTTGAAGGCGCGCTTGGCGCAAGTCTATATTCAGCCCGATAAGCACACAACCTGGACAACCCGGGAGGAGACCCATGGCACCAGCGCCCACAGCGGCCGGCCGCCACGCGCCGGCTTCGCGCTATCTGCGCTGCGCAGGCCGCGAGCTGCACTGCACCGAATGGGGCGCCGCCGACGCGCCCCCCGTCATCATGTGGCATGGTCTGGCCCGCACCGGCCGCGACTTCGACGACCTGGCCCAGGCACTGGCGGACGACTACCGCATCATCTGCCCGGATGCGATCGGCCGCGGCCTGTCGCAATGGAGCCCCGACCCGGTTGCCGAGTACCAACTGGATTTCTATGCCAAGCTGGCCCGCGCCCTGGTGGACGAACTGTCGCTGGCGCGCGTGCGCTGGGTGGGAACGTCCATGGGCGGCGCGACCGGCATGCACGCCGCCGCCACCACCTTGCGCGACCGGATCTCGCACCTGGTCGTCAACGACATCGGCCCCGAGCTGCCGCAAACCGCCATCGACCGCATCGTGGCCTACGTCGGCACGCCGCCGGCCTTCGACACGGTCACGGAACTGGAGGCCTGGCTGCGCGTCGCCTACAAGCCCTACGGCTGGCAAAGCGACGAGCAATGGCGCCGGATGGCCGAAACCTCGGTGCGCCGCCTGCCGGACGGCCGCATCACTCTGCATTACGACCCCGCCATCGTCGGCCAGTTCAGCAACCACCCGGCCGACTACGACCGCTGGAGCGGCTACGACTCGCTGCGCATGCCGCTGCTGCTGCTGCGCGGCGCCGATTCGGACCTGCTGCTGCCCGAGGTCGCCGACGCCATGACCCGCCGCGGGCCGCGCGCGCAGCGCATCGACTTCCCCGATTGCGGCCATGCCCCTGCCCTGAACGTCGCCCCCCAGATAGACGCCATCCGACTATTCCTTGCCACGCCGGACCACACGGCGGATCACCGCCCCCAATAACAGGAGATTCCCATGAAACGCGTCCTGCTCGCCGCGCTCGCCGGCCTCTGCATGAATTCCGCGATAGCGGCAAAAGACTTCGTTGTCGCCCACGTCTACGACAAGACCGGTCCCCTGGAAGCCTATGCCAAGCAGACACAGAACGGCCTGATGCTGGGGCTGGAATATGCGACGCAAGGCACCATGACGGTCGCCGGCCGCAAGATCCGCGTCATTGAAAAGGACAACCAGGGCAAGCCCGACGTGGCGCGCGCCCAACTGGCGTCGGCCTATGCCGATGACAACGCCGACATCGCCGTGGGCCCCACCTCGTCCGGCGTCGCGCTGGCCATGCTGCCGATCGCCGAGGAATACGAGAAGATCCTGCTGGTCGAACCCGCCGTGGCGGATTCGATCACCGGCGACAAGTGGAACAAGTACATCTTCCGCACCGGCCGCAACTCGTCGCAGGACGCCATCGCCAACGCGGTCGCCTTCGACCAGGCCGGCACCTCGATCGCCATGCTGGCGCAGGACTATGCCTTCGGCCGCGACGGCGTGAAGGCGTTCAAGGGCGCATTGAAGAATGCCAAGATCGTGCACGAGGAATACCTGCCCGCAAACGCCACCGACTTCACCGCCGGCGCGCAGCGCCTGTTCGATGCCCTGAAAGACAAGTCGGGCCGCAAGATCATCTTCATCCTGTGGGCCGGCGCGGGCAATCCGTTCAAGATCGCCGACCTGGATCCCAAACGCTTCGGCATCGAGATCGCCACGGGCGGCAACACGCTGGCCGCCATGACGCCGCTGAAATCGCTGGCCGGCATGGAAGGCGCCACCTATTACTACTACGGCATCCCCAAGAATCCGATCAACGACTGGCTGGTCGCGGAACACCAGAAGCGCTACGGCCAGCCGCCGGACTTCTTCACCGCGGGCGGCATGGCGTCGGGCATCGCAATCGCCACCGCGCTGGCCAAGACCAAGGGCGACTCCGATACCGACACGCTGATCAAGGCCATGGAAGGCATGAGCTTCGATACGCCCAAGGGCAAGATGACCTTCCGTCCCGAGGACCATCAGGCCATGCAGTCCATGTACCACTTCCGCATCAAGAACGATCCGTCGGTGCCGTGGGCCGTGCAGGACCTGGTCAAGGAAATCACGCCGGACCAGATGTCGGTGCCGATCCAGAACAAACGCTGAGCCCGCTGCCCACCCATGCTGGAAACCCAATCGCTCACGATCCGTTTCGGTGGACACGTGGCCGTCAACGAGGTCAGCTGCAACTATGCGCCTGGCACTCTGACCGCCATAGTCGGCCCGAACGGCGCGGGCAAGACCACCTACTTCAACCTGATCTCCGGCCAGTTGCGCGCCAGCGCCGGGACGGTGCGCCTGAACGGGCGCGACCTGACCCCGCTGGCCGCGCCCGCGCGCATGCATGCGGGGCTGGGCCGCGCCTTTCAGCTGACCCAACTGTTCCCGCGCCTGAGCGTGCATGAGAACGTGCGTCTGGCCCTGCAGTCGCGCCAGCAAGGCATGGGCTGGCGGCAGATCCGTTTCTGGCGCACCTGGAGCGACGACCGCGGTCTGATCGAACGCGCCGACGCCCTGCTCGAACGCACCCGCCTGTCCGCGCGCCGCGATCAGTCGGCCGCCGACCTGCCGCATGGCGACCAGCGCAAGCTGGAAATCGCCATGCTGATCGCCCTGGAACCGCAGGTTTTCATGTTCGACGAACCGACGGCCGGCATGAGCGTGGACGACGTGCCCGTGGTGCTGGAGTTGATCCGCGAAATCAAGAGCGATCCGACCAAAACGATACTGCTGGTGGAGCACAAAATGGACGTGGTGCGCGAATTGGCGGACCGCATCGTGGTGCTGCACAACGGCCAGCTGATGGCCGATGGCGACCCTGCTACCGTGATCGCCTCGCCCATCGTGCAGCAGGCCTACCTGGGTGTCAGCCCGGCGGAGAAGGCAGCATGACGCAAGCGCTGCTGGAATTGAAGGACGTGCACACGCACATCGGCGCGTACCACATCCTGCATGGCGTGGATCTGGCGGTTCCGCCCGCGGCCGTGACCATGCTGCTGGGCCGCAACGGCGCCGGCAAGACCACCACGCTGCGCACCATCATGGGATTGTGGCGCGCGTCGCAAGGCCAGGTGAGCTTCGACGGCGCGCCCGTCGGCGGCCCTGGCACGCGCACCACGCCGCCCGACATGGCGCGCATGGGCATGGCTTACGTGCCGGAGAACATGGGCATCTTCGCTGACCTGTCGGTGAAGGAGAACATCCTGTTGGCGGCACGTCAGGCACGCAACGCCAGCCAACTGGACACCGCGAGGCTGGAGTGGATCTTCGGATTCTTTCCTGCGCTGAAAAAGTTCTGGCTGCATCCCGCCGGCAAGCTGTCGGGCGGACAGAAGCAGATGCTGGCGGTCGCGCGCGCGATCATCGAGCCGCGCCGGCTGCTGCTGGTGGATGAGCCCAGCAAAGGCCTGGCGCCAGCCATCATCCAGAACATGATCGACGCCTTCATCGAATTGAAGCAGGCGTCCACCACCATCCTGCTGGTCGAGCAGAACTTCAACTTCGCACGCCTGGTTGGCGATCATGTCGCCGTGATGGACAACGGCCGCGTGGTCCACGCCGGCGGCATGGCCGAGCTGGCCGCGGACGACGAACTACAGACGCGCCTGCTGGGCCTGTCACTGGGAAGCCACCAATGAGCACGCTCGAAATCGATACCCCGCTGCCGCGCGTGCGCGCGGACCTGCGCCCTGTCCTGCTGGTGTTGGCCCTGGCCGCGCTGGCCCTGCCCCTGGTGGGTTCGTTTTCCACCTGGGTCACGCTGACGCTGGCGGGGCTGGCCATGGGCATGATCATCTTCATCGTGGCCTCGGGCATGACGCTGGTGTTCGGCCTGATGGACGTGCTGAACTTCGGTCATGGCCTGTTCATCGCCATCGGCGCCTATATGGCGGCCACCGTGCTGGGTTCGATGGCCGACTGGACGCAGTCCGGCAGCCTGTGGATCAATCTGGGCGCCGTACTGCCGGCCATGATCGTCAGCATGCTGGTCGCGGGCGCCGTGGGCCTGGCGTTCGAACGCGTCATCGTGCGTCCCGTCTATGGCCAGCATCTGAAGCAGATCCTGATCACCATGGGCGGCATGATCATCGGCGAAGAGATCATCAAGATGCTGTGGGGGCCGCAGACGATTTCCCTGCCGCTGCCTGAGGCGCTGCGCGGGGCGTTCCTGCTGGGCGACGCCGCCATCGAGAAGTTCCGCATCGTCGCCCTGCTGACGGGATTGCTGGTGCTGGGCGGCATGCTGTGGCTGCTCAACCGCACCAAGCTGGGCCTCTTGATCCGCGCCGGCGTCGAGGACCGCGAAATGGTGGAAAGCCTGGGCTACCGCATCCGCCATCTGTTCGTGGGTGTGTTCGTCGCCGGGTCCATGCTGGCGGGACTGGGCGGCGTGCTGTGGGGCATGTACCAGCAATCGATCGTGCCGCAGCTGGGCGCGCAGGTGAACGTGCTGATCTTCATCGTCATCATGATAGGCGGCCTGGGCTCCACCGTGGGCTGCCTGATCGGCGCGCTGCTGGTCGGGCTGATGGCCAACTACACCGGCTTCCTGCTGCCCAAGGCTGCCCTGTTCTCGAACATCGCGCTGATGGTCGCCATCTTGCTATGGCGTCCGCAGGGCGTGTATCCGGTCACGAATCGCTAGGAACTGCCGACATGTCCGTACGCCTGCTTTCCGGCGATCCCCCGCGCAGCACGCTGCTGGCCTTGGCGTTGATCGCCATCGTGGCCCTGCTTGCCGCCGCGCCCTTTCTCTTTCCCGGTCCGAAGTCGCTGGCGGTCGCCGCCAAGATCCTGGTGTTCGTGATCTTGGTCGCCAGCTATGACCTGCTGCTGGGATACACCGGTATCGTCAGCTTCGCGCACACTATGTTCTTCGGTATCGGCGCTTATGGCGTGGCGATCGCGAGCATACGCATGGAGCCGGGCTGGACCGCGGTGTTCGCGGGCCTGGGCGGCGGACTGGTGGTATCGCTCGCGTTCGCCCTGCTGATCGGCCTGGCCAGCCTGCGCGTACGCGCCATCTTCTACGCCATGATCACGCTGGCGGTAGCCGCCGCGTTCCAAACGTTGGTGTCGCAGTTGTCCGACCTGACGGGCGGCGAGGACGGCCTGAATTTCAAAGTGCCGCAGATGCTGCGGCCGGCCTTCCGGCCCTTCACCGAACAGATCTTCGGCGTGACAGTGGACGGCCGCATCATCACCTACTACCTCATCGCCGCAGTCAGCGTGGTGCTGTTCCTGCTGTTGCTGCGCATCGTGAATTCGCCGTTCGGCCGCGTGCTGCAAGCCATCCGCGAAAACCCGTTCCGTGCGGAGGCCATCGGCTACCGCACCGTGCTCTACCGCAGCCTGTCCAACCTGTTGGCCGCGGCCTTCGCCACGCTGGCGGGCGCCATGTACGCGCTCTGGCTGCGCTACAACGGCCCGGATACCTCGTTATCGTTCGAGATCATGCTCAACATCCTGCTGATGCTGGTGATAGGCGGCATGGGCACCATGTACGGCGCGGTGGTAGGCGCCAGCCTGTTCGTGTTCGCGCAAAGCTATCTGCAGGACGGCCTGCACGTGATCCACGGCGCGGTGTCGGGCGTGGCCCCCTTGGCGCTGTTGTTCGAACCAGACCGGTGGCTGCTGTGGCTGGGGATCCTGTTCGTAGTGTCGGTGTACTACTTCCCCACGGGAATAGCGGGGCGGCTGCGGGAACTGGCCAGGCGCCGCTGAAGCCCGCCGTCGTCAACGCCCGCGTTGACTCAGCGCATCCGCGTCGCGCCGCAAACCGTCAACTCGCCGCTGCATTTCGTCCAGGCTGCGGCGCGTGTCCAGGGAACCCCGGTTCAGCTGCGAGCCGGATGGGGTCGGCGCCAGGCTCGGCATCGTCATGTTTGCGCCAGGATTCAGAGGGATCATCGCGGGTGGATGCGGGTCTGCCGCAGGTTTGTCGCTGAGCAGCTTTTCCAGCACTCGCATCTGCTCCCTGCGTTCCCCTATGGCACGTTCCTGGTCCATCAACGCTTGCTCGTTCGCATCCTCTGTACCGAAGATCGCCGCATGATCACGCGACAAGCCGTCCAGGCGCACCCGCACCTCAGGACCGGCATCGAGCAAGGCCCGGCCCAACGCCGCGGGATCCTGCGCCGGCGGTGACTCTTGCCGCGTTTGCGCGGCGACCGGAGGCGCCGCCATCCAGGCGCACGCCAGCAACAATCCAAGCCGGGCAGCGTTCATGAAACCGCGCATTGTCCTGATCCTTGGGTGCGAAACAAAAAAACCGGGCAAAAAAAACGGCAAGGGTTTTATCCCTTGCCGTCTTATATCAGAACGGCGGACCGTTCCGATGTACTGCTTTACTTAGATGATACGTGCGGCTTCAACCAGACGCACCACACGCCACGACTTCGAGCGCGAGATGGGACGGCCTTCAGCGATTTCAACCGTATCGCCTTC